>Ga0209801_1001562_pt1 | contig 14086 bp, 13 predicted proteins | sample GraSoiAngelo_127_FD_185884 | JGI IMG/M metagenome (GOLD analysis project Ga0209801, IMG submission 185884) | Grasslands soil microbial communities from the Angelo Coastal Reserve, California, USA - 14_0927_09_40cm (SPAdes) (version 2) | ecosystem: Environmental > Terrestrial > Soil > Grasslands ... | reverse complement strand
ATCGCATCCCGCGGAGACCGGCCCTCTCATCCCATCTGATTAACGCTAGTGATTTATCGCGAGTTAGGGATCTAGGACTGACTATTGTTTTTAAAGGCAACAAGGTTTATGTTACCGGAGTGTTGGTAGTTAAAGTGGAAATCCTGGCTAAGGGCATCCGATCCCCGGCCATTTTCTGGAGTGACAAATGAAATCAGTCCTGAAGGTTCTTCCGCTCATTCTTTTTGCCGCCATTCCAGCATCCGCCCAAGACCCGGAACTGCGTCGCGAAGCAGTTCAGTTGCTGGAGCGTGCCAACGGCGTCAGCCTCTCGCCCAAATTGCCAAATCTAGAGCGCATAGACACCTTCCGCTTCTTTGACTCCAGCTCTGGGCCACAAGAGGGCACGTTCACGCGTGTGGTTGTGCAGGGTACGGGAAGACGCGAGGAGTCCCGCTTCGGTGAGTATCACTCACTCGATATTTGGACCCGTGGGCGGCTGGCGACCATGAGAACCGGCGAATTGCTCCCTCCTGAAATTGATACCGTCATGCGGCTGACCCCCATTTATTTGCTGCGATTCGCTGACGACGATGTGATCCATGCGATCGTTGATAAAGCCGCAGGCGGGAAAAAGATTCGATGCATTGAATTCGATACCATCCGAGGCCAGAAGGTCGAAAACAATGAGCTCTGCGTCGATCACAGCAATGGAACATTGGTTTTAGAAAAGGTCGGTGACGAGCTCATCGAAAACAGTGAGTTCTTTTCGTTTGCGGGTGAGCTTGTGCCTGCCAAAATTGCCTACTCGTTTGCCGGCGTTCGCAAGCTAGAGATTTCGCAGACCATGACGGAGCTTACTGAAACGAGCGATAACGTCCTCGCTGCGCCGCCCGAGGCCCAGATCCGCAATTTTTGCAAAACCTATCGGCGTGCGATCGGAACGTCCATGCCGCAGCCAAAGGCAGGGAAGGGCGGCAGAAATACCGATGTCGCCATTCGAGGAATCATCTCGACAGACGGAAAAGTCCATGAAGCCGTGGTGCAGAGCGCGGAGCACCCTGATTTAGGAGCCGAGGCGTTGGCTCTGGTTCAGCAATGGGTATTCACGCCTGCTGTGTGCGATGGCAATCCAAACACCCAGGAAGCGACGTTCATCGTGCATTTTCACGGGCGTTAATCCGCATTGGCATCATGAAGGTTGGCATGTTCATGCCGCTCAAACTCGATTAGGAGCTCCTGCCGCCGTTTCCAACTCATCCTCAGCTTAATTGAGCGGTGCGCCGGGTCTCGCAGCTTCTTATCGTTATCCTTTTGTTGCTAAATCCGTTCGGACCATTCGGAATACGGGTCCTGCCTTTCTTGACCATACCAGAAGGAATCGTTGGGCGCTTCTTATTGGCGGCTAAGGGCTAGTTGCTACCCTTGGTGATTCTGGGACTTTTCGTAGTATTTGTCATATTCAAGTATATTCAAGCATAGGCAGTCGTTACGTTCTCGTCGTTGATTACCGCGGGCAATCATGATGGATTTCGTCTCCGTCTTTCAATCTGGCCTCTCATTTCCATCAGCCCAAGAATGGGCTGTGTTGCTGCTCCTCGTGTTGACTTGCATCGCTCTGCTCGTGGTTGCGAGACGCTCGAGGAGTGCAGGTGGCCGCATGCTCCGTAGGTGGGTTATCTATCAGGGGATATTACCCCTAATTCTACTAGCGTTGGCTGCGTTTCTGAACAGTGGTACAAGGTTAGCAGACTTAATTACACGCGTTTTCCTGTCCGGTCGAGGCTTGTTAGCGCTTTTTGTGATTGCAGGAATTCTCGTAGGATTCGCGTTATTCAAGCACGGGAACTCTTTACGCTCCCGCAGATGAACCCGTATGGTCAAAAATCTCAAACGCATTGAAAAGGCTTGGTTTCCGGTCGCCCAATTTTCTCTCACAGCTGGATTCTGAAACCTCAAGAGCACGTACAATCCGGGTTCGAGGATCAAGTTTAGGGCGGCTCTGGAATGCTTCGGCGCGCCTGCTCGCCTATGTCATGGGAACAGTCGATCAAGAACTCCTGTTGCAAAACGAATATCTGGCGGCGGTTGTGCACTGTACACGGGACTGCTGACGAAAAAAGTGAACTGGGTGCTCGATCTTGACATCAAAAGTTTTTTCGATGGGCTTTCCCACGAATGGCTGGTCAAGTTCATCGAGCATCGGGTGGCCGATCGGCGCGTCGTGCGGTTGATCCAGAAGTGGCTGAACGCCGGCGTGCTGGAGGATGGGAAACGAATACGGGTGGGGGAAGGAACGCCTCAGGGCGGAAGTGCTTCGCCTCTTTTGGCAAACGTCTATCTTCATTACGTGTTCGACCTGTGGGTTCAAGCATGGCGTCAGAAGCGGGCGCACGGTGATGTCATCGTCGTGCGATTCGCTGACGATATCGTGGTTGGATTCCAGGGCAAAGCGGATGCCGATCAGTTCCGGGCGGAACTCACCGAAAGAATGAGGAAGTTCAACCTGGAATTGCATCCCGAGAAAACGAGGCTGCTGGAATTTGGTCCGTTTGCGATCAACAACCGGCAAAGGCGTGGAGAAGGGAAGCCCGAGACATTCAACTTTCTCGGCTTTACGCATATCTGCGTGAAGAAGAGGAGCAACGGAATGTACACGGTGTTGCGGCAAACGATCCGCAAAAGACTGCAGGCGAAGCTGAACGCGGTGAAAGCCGAGCTTCAGCGGCGCATGCACGAACCCATCCCGGAACAGGGCAAGTGGTTGCAAGCGGTGGTGCGTGGACACCTCCGGTATTACGGAGTGCCCATGAACGACCCGGCGCTGGCTCTTTTTCGATTCCAAGTGGGACGGCTCTGGCATCGTTCGCTGTCGCGGCGTAGCCAGAACGGACGCGTCCTCTGGAACCGTATGCGGCGCCTCATCACTCGCTGGCTGCCTCTGCCTACCGTCTGTCATCCTTATCCCCTGCGCCGCATGGGCGTTATCACCTAAGGCAAGAGCCGGATGCGGGAAATCCGCCTGTCCGGATCCGTGGAGGGGGTTGTGAGTAATCATGATCCCTACTCCGACTGTCAAATGCGTGTGTGCTGGGTGGCGCGCCCCACGGTTTTCAGAGTGCCGGTCTTTGTTCTACGAATCGCGCAGGTCTACCCGGGATCATCGACTTTCCGTTATAGGCCTTTGTGAAGCGGACTCGGACTAGCCAGAAAATCAGCAAAATCAGCGGAAGGATGGTGAGAACCAAATACAGGGTTGTGTTGAATAAAGCCGGGGATAGATATTTTCCGACGCCCACTGTCGAAAGCAATCTCAGTGGGCGGTTTGACCCTCCGAAGAAAAAAGACCCTGCTGCAATAAACAGCCCAAAGCACATGCGCCAGAGATGCCGCGAGATGCGCTTGACTCCAGCAACGCCGCCGCGCACCAGCATGCGAACGTCCCCCGCCGCTGCAAGCAGACACACCGAACCCATGAAAAGGATCATTCCAACAGGAACTCCGTCGAGTGAGCTGTGTCCGCCACGCAGGACTTTGACGCCAGTCATCCAGCTGAGGATGCCATTCGCCAGGGGAATCAGGAGCAGAACCCAGTCCAAACGGCTAGTTTCCCCGTCTCTGCGCCTGGCGGTCAGCCAGGCCGTTCCGATCAGATAAACCGTGAGAATCCCGCCGCCAATGTTATTGGGTTGATTCCTCACGATCGCCAGGTACGCCGCGAAGGCACCCATGGTGAGCATGGACGCGACAAAGACCTTCCCCGCCAGCACATGCCGGGGGGATCCTTTGCGGAAACACATTGCCGCAGTCCCGGACAGCAACCCCAGGCTCCCACCGCAAATATGCACAATCAGTGCGGGCGAATAGGACATTGACCCTTCTTGGAGATATATACGTGGACTGGCGCCCCAGTGTTTCACCCCACGGGTATCAGCACTGAACGCTAATCAAGAAGCGAAGATTGCTGTCCAATTCGCTGGAGAGAGCGAACCACGCGCGGTACTTCCATGCCCCAGAGCCTGCGGAACAGCTCGACAGTCGAAGGGCCATGTCCTGCGTATAATGCCGCGTCGCGGATTATGCCGAATCGACTCATGCAGTCAGCGCCGTTTCCCCTCCATTCCTTTCCACGCACACTGATGCTTGATAGCTAGCCATCGATCACCCGAATCGCGCGACGAAACTCTCTTTTCAGACAATCACCCGAGCTCACATCAGTTTAGGCTTAAGCTTGAATAGAGACACGTGTGGCTTTAATGTTTATAGACTTCCGGTTGGGACTGGGACACAGCGTCCACCGCCTTGTCACTAATTTGGAGCCGCAACGCAAGACACGCCCCGACAGCGTTAGCTACTTCGCTCGAATGCTTAAGGCTTGAGTGATTTTGAATCAGGTCGTTTGCAATTTCTTCCATCCGCCCCAGAATAGGGCCAGCTCCGGCACTCCTCCTTACGATTATTTGCTCAGGGACGTATGGAAGGCAGGCGAGCTCAGGAATGACGCCAAGCAAGAGAAGCTTTTGAAACATCGGCCAGTTTGCGGGATCAATGTTGACTGAGCGCAAGCAAGCGATGGCAAATTGCAGAACAGCGTCGCCGGGATGCTCGTTGTGAAGGGAGAAAGCCTTGCTGAAATAGTTCGACAAATCCGCAGCTTGCCCAGCTTGAGAACTGCGGAACCTGAAGAGCCTCAGCTCTGTCGCCCATGCGAAGATCGTCAATCTTGTCCATGATCCGCTTTCCGAGGATCGGCTAGGCAACAGTCCGCGCAAGGCTGCCCGTCAAAGTGTGACCTGGGAAGAGCCGAGAAGCCTGCTGCCGCCGGAAAATTCAATTCCGCGGGTATTCGCCCGCCCTTGCATCAGCCAACGACGCAAGGGTGAGGCTCCCAGCAGTATAAACGGACTTAAGCGGCCGGAGGTTTCTTTGGAAACTCTTTAATCGATTCCCCAATGAATTCGAGATAACTGCGAACATGGCCTTCCAGCTGATCCGTGAAATGGCTGGAAATCTGGGCAGCTCTTTCTCCCAGGTTCTTATTGCCTTCGTCCGTAGCCGACGCGATCATGTTCTGTGCGCTATCTCGCGCAATCTTCTCGAACGCTTGCGAGAGCTCAAGCATCTTTTCGTTACACTCGTTCACAACGGAAGTGGAGTTTTTCTCCAACTGGTCCTGAGTCTGAAGCAATCGTGCGTTCGCGTCACTTTCCAGTTGGTCCGTGACTTGCCTGTAAATTGCCAGCGATTCTTCCTTGAAAACGGTCTGAGATGCCACCAGTTTCTGAAGGTCCGCTCTCGCTTCTTCCATCACAGGCGCAACCTGCTCTCGCAGCCGCAATACGAAGCGCTCCGTTGCTTTGGTGCGTGAGGTTTCGAGGTTGCGTTGCACCCGCTCAACCGTGCCAGTCGCCATAGTGTCGAGGTACTGGTTCAGTTCGTTCCTCTGAGTGGTCATGCTCTGCTGGGCATTTTCAATGTGTCGCTCGATAGCCCCAACTAAGCTCCCTTGGCTGTTTTTGACTATGGCCTGCGCTCCCTCGTTCAGTACTTTCAGCGCGCGCCGGGCCAATTCATCTTTCGAGGTCGCGATCACATGCTCAATCGTCCCCGTCGCCTCGTTCTGAATCTGAAAACGAAACTGGTCCAACAGACGCTTCCTTTCATTGGCTAACGTCACTGCTGCAATTTCAGAGACCGCTATTTGAACCTGATTGCTTAAGCCGTTCATCAGGTTGGCAAACCAAGGTGACAGTACAGCGGCCGCCTCATTTTTCTTCAAGACGGGAACCGGTGTAGCAGCTTCGGTCCGGGCCAGAGCCCGTTGCGGTTCGGTCCGCGCTACGAGCCGCAATTCTCGTCCATGAGTCGCGGACTCTGCTAGATTGCCCGATTGCCGGGGAAACCAATCTGCTGGCGGCGACGAAATCCCCCAGATATTGCCGGCGATTTCGAGCTCCACGCCGACGTTGTACGTTGGATCGTTGGGGGTGTTTAGCCTCTGTATCGATTTCACCCATGCCCGACTAGGGAATCCAGAGTGGCCTGTCGAGCCCGATCCCGTATCTAGGACCACGATGTCACCAGGACGAGGCTCATATCTCATCTTGTAGGTGCAACCGTGACAACTAATCGAGCCAGTCGTAACTTCCTCCCGATAGGATGCACGAGAGGGATCTACGCTCTGCACTGCCAGCATTATGGCTTTGGAAATGCGCGAGCTGCGCCGTTTTGGTGCGTTTGCGACCTGATTAGATGACACTGGACCCTCCTACTCCCCCATCCACATTGGATAAGGGCCGTTGCAAGTCATCCCTCGAATTCTGGAGAACTGCTCGAATAGTCTCTCAGCGTCCGCGGAACTTCAACTGGTCGAACAGCCAGGAGCGACTTGTACCTTCGCCTGCCCATGTGTCCCACGCCCCGGAGTACCAGTCGCTTTTCGGCTGCCTTTGGCCGAAGTCCTCGCGGCTCAAGGCATGCCGTCCAATTTTCCGAACTGTCCCCTCGACCAGTAGACCTGCTTTGGACGCCGGCGTAAACTGAGCCGAGTTATTGCGCTCGAGGGCAAGGACACCAAAATGACTGAAACATCCACTGCCGAGCACACGGATCGCCGTGCGACGAGCCGGATTGATGCCCATCTCCCTTTGTTCATCTACGGCTCTCTGCTAGGTGGCGATCCGTTTTACGAGGAGACCTTTACAATCTCCATCGATGGAACTGGCGGATTGATCTTGATGGCGAGTAGTGTCCAACCCGGCCAGCGAATAATGGTAACGAACCAAGGAAACGATCAGACGCAAGAGTGCGTCGTCGTATCCGTTGCGGCGCAGCCTGCGGGCAGTTATGTTACGTTTAAATTCCCCACCCCGATGCCGCAGTTCTGGCACGGGTTGGAAATTGGCAAGGGTACGCTGCGTAGCTGGATCGAATACTTCATTGAGGCAGTTATTCTGCAAATCCGTGATGATCGCACACCCGAAACGCCAGTTCCTGATAAGTTCTATAAGAGGGGAAGTCAAGAAAAAACACAACTGCATCGACCGGAGTTTTTCTTGCTTCCCAGCCCACGTGAATGAGCCTGATCGGTTCGAACCTTCCGCGCCAAAGACTCGGGTGTCACTCACCCCACTCATTTCAGTCCAACTTCAGTCCAAGTCAAGAGCGAGATAAATGGCGCGTTCCCCTGTTGTCGACACCAGAAGCAGCACTTAGAGTTTTGCGCTACGTATCTACGAACCAGAAGGACGGGAGTTCGAGTCCCCCCGGTCGCGCCACTCTTTCAATAACTTAACTTACAGCGTATGGACCTGCCGCGATTGCACCAAAATGGTGCAACTGCGCACGTACTGTGCACGTTCTCAAAAAGCCGCGTTGACTTGTACAAGCTTAGTGGTGTCGGTTTTTGTTCAATCGCCATGGATTTTGAAGGCCAGAAACCCTTGGCGCACGCTCTTACCAATACCTGGTGTGCAGAATTTGTGAAAGTAGCTGCGATAAGCCTTGCCTCGGCTGGAACACTGACACTCTGGCTTACCGAGCGGCAGTCAGGCCCAGGAGTGAACAGATCCATTCAAAGATACCGGAAGTTATTCCGGGTCACTCGCAGGTAGGCCACAGCTGGGCGACTGGCCGTAGAAGGAATTCCCCTTATAGTCGAGCTCTTTGAGGCCCTGGCGCGAGGTGTAGAACCCACGGACGGTTTCCTCCTTGAGGAAGTCGAACAGGCGCGTGCCGCCATGAGTCGTCGACCGATCCGCCCGGGCGTCGCTTATGGCTTGGACGAGCTCGGTCTGGCTGCTCGCGTCAACATCGAGGAAACCTTTCGCGAAGCGTCGCCGCGATTCTTCGCCGAGCCAAGCGAGTCCATCTCGGCAAATTCGTTCGGGCTCAAAGGTTTCGACCTGGAGCACCGGTTCCTCATTGCCGAAATAGGCTACCGCGAGCGAGCGCTGGTCGGCGGGCAAATTGCGGGCTAGCTTCCGCACCGCTGGCGCGCTCGAGACGACCAAATCGATCCATCCGGCGACTTCATCGTAAATGCTGGCCGGTGCGCCAACTGCCGGCTTTGCTGATGAGTTTTTCAAGTCTTCGCCGAGGATGATTTCAACCAGCCGCCGAACGACCGCGTATTCATTTGGCGCGAACGCCTGGGGAACAAAGGGGCCGGAGCGCGGGCGGACGTACTCGGTCCGCGCACCAGGCTGCGCGGACACAAACGGGCCATCGCTGGAGAGCGCGTCCGTCAGGTGATCGAGGGAAGGCCGGTAGAGTCCCGGTGGCAGAATCAGAGAAGCATGCGCCTCCTGCGCAGCCTCCTCGGGCACGCCGCGAAAACCGGAAAGAACCACAGCGCTGCCCAAACTCAGTAACCACTCGCGGCGGGTGAGCGCAGGGCCAGGCGTTACTGCCTGATTCGTCTTGTTCTTGGCTTCATCCATGATATTTCTTGGAACCTGGTTGATCGCGCCTCACAGGTTTCCCCGGCGATATTCGTCGGCGATGTAGTCGCCCGCGCGCGCGGAAATCGCCATGATGGTAAGTGTGGGCTCATAGCAGCCCTGCGTCACGAACACTGCGCCGTCCGTGACGAAAACGTTTTTCAGGTCGTGGAGCTGGCCGAAGCTGTTGACGACACTCTTTCTGGCATCCTTGCCCATTCGCGCGGTGCCGCATTCATGGATGTTTTTGCCAAAAACGCTGAGACGTTCTCCGGGCGGCTGGCGGTCCTGGAGCTTCATAATGTCGAGAATCTCCATGACGTCATTGCGCATCGCTTTGGCCATGGCGTATTCGTTGTCGCCGTAGCTGGCAACGATGCGCAGCGCGGGAATGCCCCAAGCGTCCTTCTTTTCCGCATCGAGCGAGACATAATTGTCATAGCGTGGCAAGCACTCGCCTTGCACGGTCATGGCGAAATAATACGGGATCTCGCTTCGGACTTTGCGCCGCCAGTCGGAACCGAAGCCGGCAAGCCCAAAAGCGTGCGCGTACAGTTCTTGGCTGCCGTCGCCATCGAAGCGATAGCCGCGCAAAAAGGCTCTGTTCGGCTGGCCGTCGGTGTTGACGTACTTCGGAATCAGGAAGCCGCACGGTGTGCCGCGTGGTTCGCGCTGAGAGGACTTGAACTGCGGCAGGAATCCCCCTGCCCCTTCCAGGGTGAAATGGTCCATGAGGTAATGGCCGAGCTGCCCGGATGAATTTCCGAGACCCTCGGGAAAACGCGAGGAGCGCGAGTTGAGCAAGATGCGCGTGGACTCGAGCGCGCCAGCGGCCAGCACTACAATTTTCGCACGCGCTTGGCGATGAGCATGCGTCGTGCGCTCGACGTAGTGAACGCCTTCAGCTTTGCCCTGCGCGTTGAGGAACACATGGCTGACCACGGCATCGCTGACTAACGTCAGGCGGCCTGTGCGCGCGGCCGCTGGCAAAGTGACGGAAGGACTGTTGAAATAGGATGCGGTGTAGCACCCGCGCTGGCATTCGTCGCAGTAGTGGCACGCCGGTCGACCGTTGTGCACGAGGGTCAGGTTGGCCATACGGTCGGGCATCACCACCCAGCCGAATTTCTTGCCAATCAACTCGCGCGCCAGCATGCCGCCACAGGAAAGGTTCATGGGCGGGAGGAAGTTGCCGTCGGGCATCTGTGCCAGGCCTTCGCGCGAGCCGCTCACGCCGATGAAGGATTCGACTTTGTCGTAGTAAGGCGCGATATCCTTGTAGCTGAGAGGCCAATCTTCCCCATAGCCGTCGCGGTTGGCTGCTTTGAACTCATAATCACTATATCTATAGCTCTCGCGCGCCCAACAAAAGGTTTTGCCACCCACTTGGCGCCCGCGAATCCACATGAAGGGCTTTTCGATGGGGAACGTGTAGGGATTCTCGTGATCGTCAACAAAAAACTGATGACTGAACTCGTCGCACGCGTAGCAAAGCCGCTGGACGGGCTGGCGGTCAAGCAACGCCTGACGGTTGCCAAAGCCGCGAAACTTGACCTGATACGGCCAGACGTGTTCGGTGAAGTCACGCGTGGGCAGCCGTGGTGGCCCGGCTTCCAACATGAGGACGAGCATGCCCTGCTCGGTCAGCTGCTTGGCCACCCAGCCGCCACTCGCACCCGAGCCGACAATCAGCGCGTCGTAGACTGTTTGATTGCGTGGCATGACCGCGCGTTGAAACCCGTGGCGCATTGTGTCACAGGGCCGAAGTGGTAGGCAACTCGCAGATTACTGTGGTTCGGCAATCCGGCAGTGAGCAGGCGACATCGCCGGAGGCTTTCGTTCCTCTTGATTGGCGGGTACGCTCAGTAGTTGATCCTTGCAATACGCCTGCGCGTTGGACATCGCAAGGAAATCTATCGCTAAGTGCCTCATCGTAAGCACACCGCGCTGCAAAAACCCCTACACAGGTCCAGCACTGACCACGTAAAATCTGGGCAATGCCAACAGCAGCTAAAGAAGAAATGTTCTCTTCGTCGAGCGATCCGTGTGTGCTTGGGTGTAGGCGAAAACTCGCGTCCGGGGTTCCCGAGAAAAAATGTTGCACCACATCACGGCAGTGCGTGGACTAACTCCGCGAGCGCACTGGGGATACGAGAAGTGTTGCTCGGAAATCTTGGCGGATCACGTTATACCAGCAAAGAACGCGACACGGAAACCGGCAATGATGACTTCGGCGCCAGCTATTTCTCTCCCTCGCTGGGCCGCTGGCTTTCCCCCGATTGGTCCGCCATACATGCTCCCGTCCCTTATGCCCAGTTGACCAACCCGCAGACCCTCAACCTCTACGAACTCGCGTGCGGGGCTCGGCTCAGACGCGACAGGAACGGCCCGATTTGCCGCTACCGTCGCGCTGGCTGCCGCCAACGGGTATACAATTGCCCCAAACGGCGACGCAATGCAGCGTCGAGAAAGAGGCAAGTATGCAAGTTGCAGCGGCCCAGGCAGCGCCAGAAAACGTCCGCGCGTTCATTCAAGAGTATTTCGATGCCTGGAAGGGCACCGATGAAGACAAAATTCTCGCGTACTATTCGGACGATGTCGTAATCCAGCTTCCGACGGGAACACTCGAAGGGAAGATAGCCGTGCGAGATAACTTTGTCCGACCGTTCATCGCCGCGTTCCCTGGCAATGTACATTCCATTCGGAACTTGGCCCACGCCAAAAATCTGGTCGCCGTGGAATGGAGTTTTGACGCTCTGCACAAAGGCGATTTTGGCAAAATCGAGGCTACGGGCAAAAGGGTTCAGGTTCCTGGTTGTTCATTCTATGAGTACGACCTCGGATCCAGAAAGATTCCGGCAGGAAGGATCTACTTCGATTCTGCTACCCTCTTGCGGCAAATTGGTGCGGGAGCGTAAGAGTCCCGGCGGGCTAACTCGGATTCATGCTACAAGCTTGATCCAGCATAGAACTCGACCTGCGGCAAACTTGCCACGAAGGCGTGGAGAAAAGTTCTAAAATCGTTCCCTTGGGCGCGCCACTTTTCCCAATAAAAACGCAGGTTTTACGGCCGCCCGGCCGCCGTGCCACGCGATCATAGTAAAAGCTACAGACGTCGACGGAAAGGTAGCCACTTTCAAAACCGCGCAAGTCACAATCAGCAACTATATCGATTCCAGACTTTATACTGTCCACAGTTCCGCTCTGTATGTTGTTCGCCGGGCCAAAAAGCCACATCCCCTGGAGGCCAATAGATAACGATCTCAATTAGCGAATCCGGCTACTCGACCACGTCGACTAGCGGCAAGATATCTGCTGGCCCCGCGACGGTCGCGTGACTTGGTTCGCCTGGTCAGTAAACCTACATGCGTGGCTATCGTGGTGTTGTTGCTGAGCAGTGCCGAAACTCCCCGTCTGCAAAAGCTGCCCAAAAAACAAATTATCATTCTCAACCTCCATAGCAATGCCCAGCTGAACGTTCCGGGGGGAAGTGGCCTGCACAGCTGGATCCATAAAATAACATGACCGATCAGGAGAACCATCAAACCGTGGGTAAACTGTGGGGTAGCTGAGCCATCTAGCGCTAGAGTGCGTTAGCCGGACTGCCGAGAGTACTGTCGCTGCAGTACCGTGGGACCATTCGCTTTCACAGGTTCGCGCAATATCCTCTCCCTTCGAACGTCTGCGGAAACGACGCAAGAAGCGAAGAGCCTGACACCTGTGAACGTGCCATTTAGAGTGCTCGTATTTCTCCTTATCGTCATAGGAGGAACTGTCGTCGCGTCCCGATTGGCGACGCCCAAGAACTCCAAGAAGAAAGGGATTGCCTGCTGCAGCGCTGAGGTCTGCGCTCGGAATCACCACCATGAATGAAGCCAGCCGCATTATTGCGGTATTGCCGATTGCATTGCGGTCCAGCGGCGGGTGCGGCTGGACCGGCGGCCCCACAGTATTCCAATGCCGTCCCCTTCCCCAGGCCGCTTCTCCTGTCATGAAAATAAGCGTAAGTCCTTAGTATTCATGGCGACGTTTTTGCGCGACCACTTTGTTTCCTGCCAGGTGGTGCGCCAAAGGCGCAGGAAGTCTGCTAGGAGATGCAAGAACGCAGTTACGCAAGGGGAGCCTGTGTCCAATAAAACTGTGCCATCTTAGGGGTTCACCCCACTCATTTCCGTCCAACTTCGGTCCAACTCAAGAGCGAGATAAATGGCGCGTTCCCCGCTGTAAGCGACACCAGAAGTAGTGCTTAGAGTTTTGTGCTGTATACCTTCGAACCAGAAGGCCGGGGGCTCGCGTCCCTCCGGCGCGCTGACTTCTCAATCATTTATTTCTAGACGGCTATTTCTTCTTCGTTTTCAAGCATCAGGCTGACGGTCATAAAAATGCGTAGTATCACTCGTAGACAGGCACCCTACGGACCCCTGCTCCCGGTCGAGGCAACAGAAAAACCCCCGAAGGCGCAGGAGCAAGCCGGAGATTTTCACACGACCACATGTTTTCGTTGAATTCCCGTGAGTGCTGCGATTTCAGCTCAAGTCGCCCGTTTTTACGTGGGCTTTCGCATCTGGGTGCCGGGGCGTCCAGTCTTTCGGCGGAAAGGTCACGTGCCAGAAAATAGGATTGGGCAGCACGAACTCCACCCCCACCCGAGGATGATCGCTTTGATGCCTGTCAATGTGCGCGACAACACACTCCAGCACGGCTTTTGTCTGGACGTTCGACAGAGTGAGCCGCTGTCCTCTGTACATCTGCGTCGACACGAGAATCGATGCACCGTGAGCACTGATCGCCAGGGTCTGAGTCTCTTCCTCAAAAAGCAATCCGCCGCCAATCTGCCCGGAGACTCGGACTGGGATTGTCATCAATACTCGCTGACTCCTTCGGCGGTTTGCGGCGAGCCAGGAGGTTTCGCGGGACTCGTTAAGCCACGTTTCAAGAGTCCGAAGCGGCTCCGGCTCAATGGTGGTGAACAGCAGTCCCATGCCTTTGGTCGCTCGCGAGTAGACGACTCTTGCCCGGGCTTCAAACAGTTGTGACCCCTTGGTGATGCGTACATCCGTGACCGTCCCCAAAGGAAGGGTGTTGTCCGTGTCTACATAGCAGCCTTGCTGACTCAAGTCACGGACGCGCGTCTCAATTCGCGCACCGGATTCAGCCGCTACTACGTCGGCAGCAGCAATGAACTCGTAGCGAGGATGACTGCGGCGATCCGATCCGGCAAGCGCGTCGGAAGGGCCAGCAGGCTTTTCCACATCACTGGGAATGGTGGGAGTGGGAGGGCCCGCAGGTTTCGAGCCCTGTCTATGCTTGCGGCGCTGCATAACTTTCGACGCGGATCCTGCCTAATCGCTGTGCCATAGTTCCGTGGCTCCTCCCCGAAGATATGCCCCAAGCGGCTCAAACCTCTCGCGATGCAAAAGGCGCTTGTGTGGCCCACGTATTTTGCGAAACAGTCAATTCCTTTATCACGGGCCTCTGTGGAATCGAGCCCACTTGGCGAAGTCTGGTCAGTAGGGCCGCCAGGTGCGTGCAGTCTTCCGGGGTCATTGCCATGAACTTCAGCCCCAGTCCTGCGCCGGATTTCGCATGTTGCACCGCGGCATCTGCCCTGATCTGTCCTTCCTGGACGAGAAAATGTAGCCTGATTGTTGCGCCCATGGCTCGTG
>Ga0209801_1001555_pt1 | contig 14104 bp, 10 predicted proteins | sample GraSoiAngelo_127_FD_185884 | JGI IMG/M metagenome (GOLD analysis project Ga0209801, IMG submission 185884) | Grasslands soil microbial communities from the Angelo Coastal Reserve, California, USA - 14_0927_09_40cm (SPAdes) (version 2) | ecosystem: Environmental > Terrestrial > Soil > Grasslands ... | reverse complement strand
ACCTGAACAAGGCGAAAGCCACGTTCAAGAAAGGTGTCTTGAAGGTCACTCTTCCGAAAACAGAAAACGCCCGTTCGACTCGGAAAACCATTCCGGTCGAAGGCTAAGGGATTTATCGCGGCCGCTCGCCGACAAACGGGCGGCCGCACAATCCAAACGTTGTAGCTGCCAAGTGCCAGTCCGACTCGGACTCACTGGCGGCAGAACCAAAAAAGGGAGGTGAATTTTGATGGACATGATTAAACGGAAAACAACGCTCGTCGGAATCGTGACGCCGATCGTTGGCCTCGCGGTTGGTTTGGGGATCGGCGTCTGGGGCGTGAAAACTTCGCACGCCAGCAGCACGCCGGCTTCCATCACCAGCCCAAGCAGCACGATCAAAAAGGACGATTCGTCGCTGCACAGAAACGAATGGGACCCATTCCGGGATATGGAGCGAATGCAGGAGGAGATTGACCGCGCCATTCGCGATGCGAGCGAGAGATTCTCGCTCGGTCAAGGCACGACGGCTTTCCGGCCCGATGCCGGTTATTCCTCGTCATTCGATCTCCGTGACCGGAAAGATCGCTACGAGCTGCGCGCGTATCTGCCGGACGTGAATCCGTCTGACGTGAACGTGAAGATCGACAACGACCAAACGTTGCACGTCAGCGTGAAACAGGAGAAGCAGCAGACCAAGAACACGAAAAACGGCAGTGCCAGCATCACGCAGTTGGGCGAGTACGAACAGGTCGTCACGCTGCCCGAACCGGTCCGATCAAAGGAGATGAAGATCGACCGGCACGGTCACGAAATCGTGATCACGATTCCAAAAGCCAACAACTCAACGACCTAACGAATTGAACCGGAGCAGCGACGACACGCGCGGCCTCCAGCCGCGCCTTTTTGTTTGCGCGACTATTGGTACGGCGTTGACAGAGTGACAGATTCGCGGTTGAGAGTTAGCCGGTGAGCCGGGTTCTTATTGCCGATGATCAGCGCGATGTGCTGGAAGCGCTGCGGATTTTGCTCAAAGGCGAAGGGCACCAAACCGAATCGGTCACTTCGGTAAGCGGAATTTTCAACGCGCTTCAACAACGCGATTACGCGTTGCTGATGATGGACCTGAATTACACCCGCGACACCACGTCGGGTCAGGAGGGACTCGAAGTCATTCCAAAAATCCAGGCGCTCGACAGCACGCTGCCGATCGTGGTGATGACGGCGTGGGCGACGATCGATCTCGCGGTCGAGGCAATGAAACGCGGTGCGCGCGATTTCGTTCCGAAACCGTGGGACAACGAGCGTTTGCTCACGATTGTGCGCACGCAGATCGAGCTGGCGAGCGCGCTGCGCAAAGGCCGGAAACTGGAAGCGGCCAACAAACTCCTCGGCGGAAACGTTCCAAACATGATCGCGGACGCGCCGTCGATGCGGCCGGTCGTCGAGATGATCCCACGGGTGGCGCCCTCGGACGCGAACGTTCTCATCACCGGCGAGAACGGCACCGGCAAAAGTTTGATCGCGCAAGCGTTACACGCGCTCTCGCCCCGCGCGTCGCACAGCATGATCACGGTGAACATGGGCGGACTGTCGGAAACACTTTTCGAGAGCGAACTCTTCGGTCACGTCAAAGGCGCGTTCACCGACGCGAAGACGGACCGGGCGGGACGATTCGAGCTCGCGGACGAAAGCTCGCTCTTCATGGACGAGATCGCCAACATTCCGTTGAATCAACAGGCGAAACTGTTGCGCGTGATCGAGGCCGGCGAATTCGAGCGGGTAGGCTCTTCGAAAACGTTGCGCGCGAACGTGCGGATAATTTCGGCCACCAATGCGAACCTGGTGGACGAAGTTGCGGCCGGACGTTTTCGTCAGGATTTACTTTTTCGGCTAAACACCATCGAGATCGCATTGCCGCCGTTACGCGATCGTCGCGAAGATATCATTCCGCTGGCAAACAATTTTTTGCGCATGCACTCGCAACGTTATCGCAAAGAACTGGTCGGCTTCGACGAGACCGCGCGCGATCGACTGTTGCAACATTCGTTTCCCGGAAACGTGCGCGAGCTGGATCATGTGATCGAGCGTGCCGTGCTGATGGCGCGAGGTTCACATCTCAAGGCAGCCGATCTTGGCCTGACAAGTGGCGGAGGCGAATCGAAAACTCTGGAAGACATGAGTCTGGAAGAAGTGGAAGCGTTTTTGATCAAGAAAGCGCTCGCCCGAAACAATGGGAACGCGCGGAAAGCGGCCGAAGCGCTCGGTCTGAGCCGAAGCGCGTTTTATCGGCGTCTCCAGCAATATGGTCTCTAACCATTTCAGTTTTCAGCTTTCAGTTTTCAGCTTTTCTCTTGGATGAGACGCGGGCCGAAAGATCGATACCGGTTTTCGCACCAGGGCAAATTGACGTGGTTGATTCTCGGCGCGGTCGCGCCGGCGCTGATCATCGTGACGCTGATCTTATGGTTCGGCGATTTTAGCGCCAAAGTACAATGGACTCTGACGATCGTGATTATCGCCTTTGCCGCCGGATTCATTTCAGCCGCGCGGGATCATGTGGTGCATCCGCTCCAAACAATGAGCAATCTGCTGGCGGCGTTACGGGAAGGAGATTATTCGATTCGTGCTCGCGGCGCGCGAGCAGACGATGCGCTCGGCGAAGTGCTGCTCGAAGTCAATACTCTCGGCGAAACATTGCGGGTGCAACGCCTCGGCGCATTCGAAGCTACTGCACTCTTGCGCACGATCATGGCCGAGATCGAAGTCGCGGTTTTTACCTTCGATCCCGATCGCCGATTGCGGCTGGTCAATCGCGCCGGCGAAAATCTTCTTGGACAATCAATGGACAAATTGTTAGGCCGGACCGCGGACGATCTCGGACTGGCCGCTTGTTACGATGTCGATGAAGACGAGCCGCTGACATTGTCGTTTCCCGGCGGATCCGGGCGTTGGCGCGTGGGGCGAAGCACGTTCCGCGAGCACGGCTTGCCGCACGAGCTGGTTGTGCTGACCGATCTGAGTCGCACGCTGCGCGAAGAAGAGCGCCGCGCCTGGCAACGCCTTGTCCGCGTGCTCGGTCACGAGATGAACAACTCGCTCGCGCCGATCAAATCGCTGGCGGGAAGTTTGGAAACATTGCTTCGCCGCGAGCCGATGCCGCGCGATTGGAAAGACGATGCCGAAAGCGGATTGAAATCGATCGCATCGCGCGCTGATTCATTGAGCCGATTCATGCAGGCCTACACGCGCCTGGCGAAATTGCCGCCGCCGCAAAAGGAAGATGTCGATCTTGGCGAGCTAGTTCAGCGGGTGGTGAATCTCGAGCCGCGGCTCAAAGTGCAAACTGTTCCCGGACCGAAGTTGCAAATCCACGCGGACGCGGCGCAGATCGAACAGGTGCTCATCAATCTGGTGCACAATGCAGTCGATGCCGCGCTCGAAACGAAGGGAGCGGTGACGATTCGGTGGCGCGAAGACGGCGATTGCGTCGAAGTGATCGTTCGTGATGAAGGAGAAGGGATTATGAATCCGACAAATTTATTTGTGCCATTCTTCACTACTAAGCCGGGCGGTTCCGGCATCGGATTAACACTCAGCCGGCAAATTGCTGAAGCGCACGGCGGAACGCTTAGTTTAGCGAATCGAACGGATCGCACCGGCGCGGAAGCGGTGCTGCGTTTACCGCGGTGAAATTGTAGGGCGTTTCTGTGAAACGCCATTCAATCGTTGGCGTCTGACGCAGACGCCCTACAAATGACGACACAATCCTGTCCCGAAATCGGGACGGCGTTGTCCCAGAAGCGGATCACTTCGCGATTGATCAAAAAACGCGGAGAACTTTTAATCGCTGATCATCAGCGACTTGTGACTTTGTTTTGGTGCGTGGCATGGCCATTGCGATGGGAGTTCTCGAAATGAAAAAACTTTTGAATCCAGTGAGCGGTCGAAACGCTTCTCACTAGAGACGAAAGGGGAAAAATTATGAAACCAACCACCACCACAAACAAGAACGCGCGGAAATTCCCGTTCGTTGATTACGATTATCAGGCCGCAACCCTGGGAAATTTCACGGGCCGCTGCGCAAAAACATCGACATCGAAATCGTTACGCGACATCAGCCGCGATTACTTCGATAGCGAAGCGAACCACGACTTCCTGAGCGACGCCGCAGTCTTCGGAACGTTAATCGTCACCGCCGCGGTGCCGATCATCGCCGGCCTGAGCGCGGTCGTCGAACTTTGCCGCGCGTTGCCGTTTTAAAGAACTCGTGACCCCACAACCACAGAAAGACGAGGATTCCACCATCGTCAGGCCAAGCGGTTTTACGCCGAGCCTTTCTTCCATGGATGTTCCCCGCGAAGGCGTTGCCGCGAAAAAACGGAAGCGCCGCATTTTAATTATTTCGGCGAGCGCGGTCGGCTTGATCCTGGCGACGTTTGCCTTGTCGCGCTTAAAACCGGCGGCGCCGAGCGTGGATCGCTCGAGCGTTTGGATTGACACCGTGAAACGTGGCCCAATGGTGCGCCAAGTCCGCGGCCTCGGCACGCTAGTTCCGGAAGAGATCCGATGGATCCCGGCGAACACCGAAGGCAGCGTCGAAAAGATTTTGATTTGGCCGGGAACAAAAGTCGAACCCGGTGACGTTATATTAGAGTTGACCAGCCCGGAGTTAGAACAAAGCGCGCACGATGCTGAGTTGCAGGCGAAAGCCGCCGAGGCGGAGCTTGCAACCATGCGCGCGACCTTGCAGCGCGAATACCTCGACCAGGAATCGAAGACTACGGCAGCTCACTCCGCCTACGAGCAGGCAAAAATGGAGCGCCAAACCAACGACCAGTTGGCGAAGAACGGCCTGGTAGCGGACCTCGTTTACAAGACGTCAAAGATCAAAGAGGAAGAATGTGCGAAAGGCGCTGAGATCGAGCAGAAGCGGCTCGCGTTTGCACACGACTCAATCGAACCGCAGCTCGCCTCGAAACAAGCCGCGGTCGATCAAGCAAATCAGTTGGCGAAATTGAAACTCAACCAGGTCGAAGCGTTGCACGTGAAAGCCGGAATGGCCGGCGTGTTGCAGGTGTTGCCGGTGCAAATCGGCCAGCGCGTTAAGATCGCTGACAATCTCGCGCGCGTTGCTGATCCATCGAAACTCAAGGCGCAAATCAAGATTGCGGAGACGCAGGCGAAAGATATTCAGCCAAATCAGCAGGCGGTGATCGACACGCGCAACGGTGTGGTCAAAGGCCACGTCAAACGCATCGATCCGGCGGTCGAGCAGGGCACAGTGACAGTGGACGTGGCGTTTGACGAAGAATTGCCAAAAGGCGCGCGACCCGACCTGAGTGTCGATGGAACGATCGAGCTCGAGCGGCTCGACAACGTCGTTTTTGTCGGCCGGCCCGCGTTCGGCCAGGAAAATAACACTGTTGGAATGTTTAAACTCGTCGCCGGCAGCAACGAAGCGGTGCGCACACCGGTGAAGTTGGGCAAAAGCTCTGTCAACACGATTGAAATTCTCAGCGGCCTGAATCCAGGCGATCAGGTCATCCTTTCCGATACCAGCGCCTGGGACTCCCACGAACGAATTCGACTTAACTAAACCAACCATGACATCCACCTCACCAAATCCTCAAACATCATCGCGCAAGAACGGCTCGACTCCGTTGATCCAACTCAACGCCGTCACCAAAGTGTTTCTGACCGACGAAGTCGAAACGCACGCGCTCTCCGGAATCCATTTGGACATCCGCGACGGCGAATACGTTTCGATCGCGGGCCCGTCGGGCTGCGGCAAATCGACGTTATTGTCGATCCTCGGTCTGCTCGACACGCCTTCGAACGGCAGTTACGCGCTTAAAAGCAACGAAGTGGCTAACCTTTCGTTCGCCGACCGCGCTCGGATCCGAAACCGGGAGATCGGTTTCATTTTCCAAAGCTTCAATCTGATCGGCGATCTCACGGTTTTCGAAAACGTCGAATTGCCGCTGACCTATCGCGGAATGGGCGCGGGCGACCGAAAAACTTTGGTCACGCAGGCGCTCGATCGCGTGGGAATGGCGCATCGGGCAAAACATTTGCCGAGCCAGCTCTCGGGTGGTCAGCAGCAACGCGTGGCGGTCGCGCGTGCGCTCGCCGGCAAACCGGCGATCCTGCTCGCGGACGAGCCGACCGGAAACCTCGATTCCCGAAATGGTGAAGCAGTGATGAATTTGCTTAAGGAACTGCATGCCGGCGGCGCGACCATTTGCATGGTCACGCACGACGAGCGGTTCGCGCAGCACGCCGATCGCACCGTCCACTTGTTCGACGGTCGGGTTATCGAAGACAGCCGGATCGCGGCCTAACGAATGTAAACGCCGACCATGATCCGGCTCCGGAATCTTGAGCGAAACTACCCGCTGGGGCATGGAAAGTTTTTTTACGTCCTGCGCAACATCGACATCGACGTCGCGGAAGGCGAGTTCGTTTCGGTGATGGGACCGTCCGGCGCTGGAAAATCGACGCTGCTTCACATCCTCGGAATGCACGATCACGGTTGGAGCGGCGAATATTTTTTCAATGAAACGGCGGTTCATCATTTGAAAGCGAAGGAGCGGGCCGCGCTCCGCAACGAGCAAATCGGTTTTGTTTTCCAACAGTATCATCTGCTCGACGATCTGACCGTTTACGAAAATCTCGAAATCCCGTTGTCGTATCGAAAGGTGGGCAAGAATGAGCGGGCCGCGATCGTGGCGGACGCGCTCGATCGATTTCAAATGGTGGCGAAAAAAGATTTGTATCCGCGCCAGCTTTCCGGCGGCCAGCAACAGTTGGTTGGTGTCGCGCGCGCAATCATTGCCAGTCCCAAACTGATTCTGGCGGACGAGCCGACCGGAAACCTTCACTCCAGCCAGGGCGAAGAGATCATGGAGCTATTTCAAAAACTGAACGCCGAAGGCACGACCATCATTCAGGTCACGCATTCGGAAAAAAATGCAGGATACGGGAACCGGATCATTCAACTGCGCGACGGTTGGGTGGTTGACGGCGCGACTCAAAGCAGACCTGCCGCCTGATATGAATGTAAAAAGAAAACAAACATTCCTGATTAGCGCGTTCCTGGCTATATGCGGCACAATTGGCGCGCAAGAAACGCCCGCTGCCCTTCGACTCACTCCGAAGCGTCTGACCAACATCACAGACAGCTATCCGATGTTGTCGCCCGACGGCTCGAAGATCGTCTTCGAATCCAATCGCAGTGGCAGCGCCGAGATTTACGTAATCAATACCGGCGGGAAAGGTTTGGTTCAGCTAACCAGTAACAAGGCGTCCAATCATTCGCCGATTTGGTCGCCCGATGGAACGAAAATTTTATTCGCCTCCGAGGGAGACCATCAGTGGGACGTTTACCTTATGAATGCTGACGGTTCGGAGCAGAAGCGTTTGACGAATCAAGCGGGCGACGACGGTCATCCGCATTGGTCGCCGGATGGCAAGCGCGTGATTTTTAATTCCGCGCGCACGACGCCCGATCTCAAAGCGGAATGGTCGAAACAATTCCACGAGGTTTTCGCGATGAACGCTGATGGCAGCGACGTGAAACAAATCACCAACGCAAAAACGGTCAGCACTTATCCGTCGTTCTCGCCGGACGGGAAGCGTGTCTGTTTTCGCCGCGTCGTAGATGCACCCGGCTATCGATGGGACCTTACGTCCAGCCCGCGGAACTCGGAAGTGTTCGTCATGAACGCTGACGGAACAGACGCGATAAATCTGACAAAGAATGGCGCATTTGACGGTTGGCCAATGTGGTCGCCCGATGGGAAGAAGATTTTGTTTTCATCTAATCGCGCCGGCCCGGCAAATATTGGTCAGCTTTATGTGATCAATCCGGACGGCTCGGGCTTGCAGCGAATCACCGATGGGCCGGGGTCCTTTGTCCAGCCATCCTGGTCACGCGATGGCAAAAAGATTTTCGCCCATCAACATTGGGAGACTGAAGAATTTGGCAACCTGGTTGAGTTCGACGTTCCGGATCTGAAGTAAGTCTCAGAGTTTATGACATATCTGATCCTGATTTTTAATGGGCGGACCGCTCCGGTCTCGGCTCTTTGGTCAACGGTAAAGAAGTAAATCATTATGATTCTAGATTCGTTTCGTCAGGATGTACGCGTTGGACTTCGCGTCTTGTTCAAGGAGAAATCCTTTTGTTTTCTGGCCGTGCTGGTGCTCGCTCTCGGCATCGGCGGCGCGACCACCCAATTCACCGTGGTCAACGCGATCGTGCTGCGGGGTTTTTCGTTTCCGCATCCCGAACAACTCGTCAATGTGGGCTTGATCGATCCGAAAGCGAGCGACCAGAACAATAATTTCGGAGTGGGTCAGATTCCGACCGCTCAGGATTACGAGGATTTGAAAGCGGCCCAGAAGTCGTTCTCGATGATGGCCGGCTACCTCAGCGGATCGACCATCAACCTGACCTACAAAAACAATCCGCAGCGTTACACTGGCGGTTACGTCACAGAAGACCTTTTTAAAATCGTCGGTGTCTCGCCGGCCTTGGGCCGGGACTTCACGGCTGAAGACAATAAGCCGGGCGCAGAAAAGGTGGCGATTCTTGGTGACGAGATCTGGAGACGCGACTTCAATGCCGATCCCAACATTGTCGGGCAGAGCGTCCGGATTAATGGCAAAGCAGCGACCGTGATCGGCGTGATGCCGCCGAATTTCAAATTTCCGATTTCGGAGGAACTCTGGACGCCTCTTTATAATGAGTTCCCACCCGTCCCTCGCGGCGGTCTTTTTTTAGGCGCAAATAATCGTGCGCCTGCGGTGATGGGTCGGTTGAAGCCAGGCGTGACCCTCGATCAGGTGAACGCGGAATTCGTCGCCCTCGCCCGCCATCTGGCCGAAGACAATCCCAAAACCAATCGAAATTATACCTCGGCGAGCGTCCAACCGCTGCTGAACGCCTTCACCGGCGTGCAATTTCGCCAAACCGTCTGGGCGATGCTCGCAGCGGTCATTTTCGTTTTGCTTATCGCCTGCGTAAACGTGATGAACATGCAATTCGGCCGCGCCGCATTGCGCGCGAAAGAACTGGCGATTCGCGGCGCACTCGGCGCAACGCGCTGGCGAATTGTTCAACAAATGTTGACCGAGAGTTTCGTTGTCGCCGCATTTGGAGCCGTGGCCGGGGTGGTCATCGCCTATTGGGGAGTGGACATGCTGGTTCGCGCGATAAATGCCGGGCCGTTTCCCCCTCCTTACTGGTGGCAATTTACGATCGACGGTCGCGTTCTCGCGTTCACGCTCCTAATCACGCTCGCAGCGACCGTTGTTTCTGGTTTTGTCCCCGCATTTCTTAGCGCCAGGGGGAACGCAGCCGAGATCATGAAAGAAGGCGGGCGCGGGAACAGCAGTCGACTGGTCAATGTAATTACCCGCGTGCTGGTGGTGGCACAAATCGCGTTGACCGCCGCGTTGTTAATTGCGGCCACGTTACAAATCAAATCGATCCGAAATCAGACCACCCTCGACTACGGCTACGACGAGAATGGGGTTTACGCCGCGCGCATGGGTTTGATGGAAGGCGCCTACCCGAGCGAGGATGCGCGCCGGGAGTTTTTTAAGCGCGCCGTTCGCGCCTTGCGGGTGAGTCCTCAGTTCGAATCCGCCGCCATGACCGATCGCTTTAGGATGACGTTTGCACCCAACGGTCAATATGAGGTCGACGGTCAAAATTATTTGACCGATCGGGACCGTCCGCGCTGCAACTTTGAATCGGTTTCGGACAATTACTTTACGACTCTCCGGTTAAAGGTTCTGGAGGGCCGCGATTTCACTATCGAAGACACGGATTCGAAACAACCGGTGGCGATCGTGAACGCGAGCTTTGCCCGAAAGTACTGGGGCAATCAAAGCGCAATTGGTCATCAGGTCCGAATCTTCAATCCCGCTCAGCCGCAGCCGTGGCGAACCATTGTCGGCGTTGTGCCGGACATGCTCATGCAGGGCCCATTCGATCAACAGACCGAGTCTGCTGGATTTTACATGCCGTTGTTGGGCGCAACACCGGCGACCCAATTTTGCACGATCATCGTTCGTCCTAAAGCGGGCCAACGGGCCGAAACTCTTGGTCCGGCGTTGAGCCGGGCGGTTGCCGACCTCGATTCGAACTTGCCCACTTATTTCGCTGGAACACCGGCCCGATTCCATAAAGAAATTCTCTCCGGCTCTCGCCTCATCGCGACGTTGTTCACCATCTTCGGAGTCGTCGCATTCATTCTTTCCGCAGTCGGTCTTTACGGCGTCATGAGTTTTTCGGTGAACCAGCGCACGCAGGAATTCGGCATTCGCATGGCATTAGGCGCCGACGCGCGCCGAATCTTCCGCATGGTCATGACGCAGGGCGCTTGGCAACTCGCCGTCGGCCTTGTTCTTGGCGCGGGCGGCATCGCGTTGCTCCTCGGAGTCGTCGCATCCGCGGCTCTGAAAAATATTCTCTTCACAGTCGATGCGCTCGACCCGACGATTTATTTCGCAGTCGCGGCCCTGTTGACCGCAGTCGCGGCCGCGTCCTGTTTCGTGCCGGCGCGCCGCGCCACCCGCGTCGATCCGATGGTCGCGCTTCGTTATGAGTGAAATCGGCACGGTCCGGGGCAATTCCCAGGGATTCGGAAAATGTTAACCGAAATCCGTTTCGCCCTTCGTAAACTTCGTCAGTCGCCGGGCTTCACCTCCATAGCTGTGTTCACGCTTGCCGTCGGCATCGGCATGAACACGGCAATTTTCAGCCTGATGCACGATCTTTTTCTGCGCGGCCTTGCCTTTGCCGAACCGAGTCGGGTCGTTCGCATTTATGGCGAAGCGAAAGAACGCGATCTAAAACAGCTGCCGTTTTCCGTGCCGAAGTTCTGGCACTATCGCGATGGGCAGAATGTCTTTTCGAGCATCGCAGCCGATTGGCGAAATGGCTTCATCATGACCGGCCAGGGCGATCCCGTCCAACTGCTCGGTGCCAATGTGACGGCAAATTATTTCGATTTGCTCGGTATTCGTCCGATCCTTGGCCGAAATTTTCTGCCGCAGGAGGAATTGAACGCGGACGTCACACTGGTGACGGAAAGTTTCTGGCGAAAACGCTTCAATTCCGATGCGATGGTCCTCGGCCGCAGCATCACGCTGAACGGTATTGCTACCACAATCGTGGGGGTATTGCCGGATCTGCCCATTTCCTGGTTTGGACGTACCTCCGAAATATTCGTCACCAAGCCGTTTGAACCCTCCGGGATAACAAAAGATCGTCTGATGCGTGGCGTCAGCTTCATGCGCTGCACTGCTCGCTTGAAACCTGGAGTCACGATCGGGCAAGCGCAGGCGGCCATGGCCGCGTTGGAGCGGAGTTATCGCGAACAGCATCCCGAGGCTGCGGACAACAGCTGGACGTCGGTGCTGGTGCCCGCTTCAGAAGATGTGACCGGGAATTTGCGTCCGGCCTTTACCACCTTGCTCGCCGCGGTCGGCGCCGTGTTGCTGATTGCATGCAGCAATGTTGCCAATTTGCTGCTTGTTCGCTTTACCGGCCGGCGCCGTGAGATTGCATTGCGAATGGCTTTGGGAGCTCAGCGGCGCCGTATCGTTGGGCTCTTTGTGCTTGAGAGTGCTCTCGTCAGCACGATTGCCGGAGCAATCGGTCTGTGTCTCGCCCTCTGGACAGTATCAGTGGTTCCGCGCGTCGCCGGCAATAATATCCCGCTCGAAAGTCATATCGCACTGCAATGGCCAGTGCTCGTTTTCGCACTGGTGCTCTCGCTTATCACGGGTCTCGCGATGGGGCTTTATCCCGCATGGCAAAGTTCGCGCGCCGATCTGGTCGATGGATTGAAGGACGGCGGTCGCGCAGTCAGCGGCAGTCACGGTCAGCATCGTTTCCGCCGCGGATTGGTCACCGCGCAAGTTGGCCTTTCTGTCGTGCTGGTCGCCGCCGCCGCCATGTTAGTCGCGAGTTTTTTCCGGCTCAGTCGACAGGAAGCGGGCTTTCGCTCGGATCACATTTGGGTCGGAGCGATTGGTTTGCCGCCGGCCCAGTACCCGGACGTGGGAGAGCGCGCGCGCTTCGCCGAACGATTGGTCAGCGAATTGCAAACGTCGCCCGGGGTTGAAGCAGTTTCCATTGCGGGGGCCGTTCCGCTTTCGGGCAACTATTCTACGTCGCCCTATGCGCGGGTCGATCGGACCCCGTGCCGCTCAACCAGCGTCCGCTCGGCCTGACCCGAAGTATCTCACCGGGATATTTCCAAACGTTGGGGATTCCGCTCATCGCGGGCCGTGGCTTCAGTGAGCGTGATCGAGTGGATTCCCCGTTGGTCGTAATCCTGAGCAATTTGACCGCGAAAAAACTTTTTCCCAATGAGAATCCGATTGGCCATCAGATCTTGTTTGGCGCCGAGGATGGCAACGGCTTGGCCGCGGAAGTCGTTGGCGTTGTCGGTGACGTGCGCTCGCAGCAGCTTGCGAAAGCGAACGACGTCGAGTTTTACCGGCCGTGGCCGCAGCGAAGCGCGCCGTTTTTGAACGTGCTGGTGCGCAGCGCCACCAAACCCGAAGCGACCGCCGGGATTGTTCGTGCCGCACTCAATAAGATCGACAATGCCTTGCCGATCATTCAGCCGAATACGCTTGAAGCCATTATTAGCGAATCACTCGGGCAAGAACGGTTGACCACGGCGTTGCTCGGCGTTTTTGCCGGCATTGCTTTGTTACTCGCGGTCGTCGGAATTTACGGTGCCGTCGCATACACGGTCGAACAGCGCACCGGCGAAATCGGTGTTCGCATGGCGCTCGGCGCGCAAACCCGCGATGTCCTGCGGCTCGTTGTCAGGCAGGGGATGCATCCGGTTCTCGTTGGTTTGATTATTGGTCTGGCCGCTACCTTTGCGGCGGGACGTCTCCTCGCTGCGCAGCTCTATCAGATTTCGCCTCACAATCCGTTGTTGCTCGGCGCGACGGCTGTCGTGCTCGCGCTCGCGGCGTTGCTTGCTTGCTTGATCCCGGCACGACGCGCAACGCTGGTGGATCCAATTCAAGCTTTGCGAACAGAATAAAATGACTAGATCAACATGAACTATCTTCGTCTCGCGGTGCGGCAGTTGATCAAGAATCCCGCGTTCTCCGCGGTTGCGATTATTACGCTCGCACTCGGGATCGGCGCCAACACGGCCATCTTCAGCATCGTTAACTCAGTTCTCCTTCGGCCGCTTCCCTATCCGAACGCGGATCGAATCATGGTCCTGAACGAATCGTCGGGACCGGGTCAGGATTTCTCGGTCGCACTGCCTGATTATTTCGATTGGCGAAACGACAACGCAGTTTTCGAACATCTCGCCTGCACTCACAAAGAATCACGAAACCTGAGCGGTATTTCCGGCCGCGAACCCGAGCGCATCTCGTGCGCTTCTGTCACTCGAAATTTTTTCAACGTGATCGGTCTGCCAGCCGAAATTGGTCGCACGTTCAGTGAAGACGAAGATAAAGTCGGCGCGCCAGCGGTGGTCGTGATCAGCGATCGTCTCTGGCAACGCGCATTCAATCGCGATCCCGGCGCGATCGGTCGCTCGATCAATCTGCACGATCAGAATTTTACAATCATCGGCGTGATGCCGCCGGCGATGACATCGCCGCAAGAAAGCGACGCCTGGATTTCCTTGATGCGGCGCAGCAACAACCCGGCGTGGATGGATCGTTCCCATCATCCAATGATGTTTGTCTGGGGAAAACTCAAAGCGGGTGTAACGGTCGACCAAGCGCGCACTGAGATGAAAACGATCGCCGCGCGTTTGGAAAAAACATATCCGGACACGAACGGCAAAATTTACGCGGTGGTCACGCCGCTCCTTGAAAATCTCGTCGGCAAATACAGAACCAATCTGGGACTGCTGTTAGGTGCGGTCGGATTGGTCTTACTCATCGCCTGCGCGAACCTCGCGAATTTGTTTGCTGCGCGAGGCGCCGCGCGGGCGAGAGAGTTCGCCATTCACGCAGCGGTCGGCGCCACTCGCGCGCAGATTATTCGCAAGCTTCTGCTCGAAAGTTTCCTGATTGCGATCCTTGGCGGAGCGCTCGGATTTTTCATTGCCGTCTGGTT
>Ga0209801_1001553_pt1 | contig 14106 bp, 20 predicted proteins | sample GraSoiAngelo_127_FD_185884 | JGI IMG/M metagenome (GOLD analysis project Ga0209801, IMG submission 185884) | Grasslands soil microbial communities from the Angelo Coastal Reserve, California, USA - 14_0927_09_40cm (SPAdes) (version 2) | ecosystem: Environmental > Terrestrial > Soil > Grasslands ... | reverse complement strand
GGTCATTTTTGATAGGAGATCGACCGCGCTTTGTAGTTCTTTTTGGCCATGGTCATTGTTCTTACTTCGTGCAGACCTGTGCTTGATTAGCCTGGTTTTGGCCGCAATTTTCCTTGGCACGGGTTCGTGCTTGCGTGCTACATCGTGGTGCTCCGCCGCCGTCAGCTGTTCGCTTCCATCGTGTTGGTGCCGGCTTTGCTGGGGTGGGTGTTTCTGTACCGGCGCTTCCGGGCTCGGTTCCGTGGCGGCTGCCGTCATCTCCGACGGTATGGATTCTATGCCTTGGGGTTCTAATAGCTCTTGTTGCCTGTTTAATTGCTGGCGCTCCTCCTCCCGTTTTTTCTCAAGGGGGCGTTTTTGCACCTCCTGCCATTCTCGCAACTGGCGCTCCTGCTTCTCCTGGAATTGCTTTCTGTACGCCGTGTGCGGGTCCTTTACATTGTTAGTCGACATCGCTTCCGTGGTGGCTACGGTCGGCTCCGTTGTCCTAGAGTCGTTGTCTTGCTGTTCTGCCAGCGCTAGTTTTCGCTTCTCTTCCAAGAATTGCTGGTGCAATGCCTCAAGCGGGTTCATCGATGACAAACCTCCTTAAATTTTTTTGGTTTTGATTGGCCCCCTCTCGCAGTGGGGATCGGGACAAAAATGCGAAATGGACTGTTCTGTAGTGAATTCCTTAGAGTACAGTGGCTATGCGACCTCGCGACAACCGATCGGGGACTTTTAACAACCTGGGGTTGAGAGACGGTTGACGTTGCAAAGAAGATGCCCGCTGGGGAGTGGTGAGGCTGGTTCGAGCTGCGCGCGACGAGATTCTCCACGAAGAGCAACCCTCAGACACGATAGCTGTGCCTTCAGTTTTTGCCCTCCGCGTCGGACTCCCTCCGAGCGTCGGGGGTTGGAGCTCCTTTAAACTCCGGCTACGAGCACCACTCGAAAGCGCAGCTCCGGGCATCCCGCCTCGAAGCCGTGGCTGCGGGCATCCATCCCGCGCCGAGGTTCTTGAGTCGCTCCACCCTCACCGGGATCGTGCCACCAGCACGAATCGCGGCGTAGCAGTCAAAATCCCCATCGAACAGCGACGCGAGTGTTGCTACAAGCGCCGACGTTCTACGGTGAATTCGACCTGGGCTGCGGCTCGGACACCAATCCAAGCCGCAAGCGTGATTTAACCTTAATATTTACGATCGCCACGGGCAAGAGCGTCGTGGATGCGGCTATTACTTCCCTGGTTCGCGGAATCCACCTTGGCTGCAACAATCTTCGACACTTGCGCCAGGTGGCAGGAGCTAACTCGAATGCTACCGGAGGTTTTCCTTCGCTGCACAACCCAGTCACAGGCGGATCACAGAGAGGCCGAGGATCTGTTCGAACGGATCGAGGTCGCGATCTCGGTGCAGTAGAGAATGCCCACCTCGAACACAGAACATTGCAATTAAGCAGTCGATGGTTTTGCGCACGGTGTGACCTCGTTCGCGGAGTTCCCGGAAATTCCGAGCTGCCGCGACAGCCAGCTCCACACCGCCCGTCTCGAATACCTCAAATTTACGGAGTTCGCGCTGCACTCGAGAGAACAAGACGTCGTCGCGAATGCCCTGGAGGACCTCACATAGGTCAGATCTGTCAATGGTCGACGTGGGGGTTCTGCACACCACGCAGGTAGTCAACTCATAGCCGTAGTGTCCACGATCACCATCGCAGTCGGCAAATCGTGGCCTGAGCGCGCGTCTGAACCAGCAGCCGCAGCCCAGCTTCTACGGCAGCCCGCTTTGTTCGCGCGCGACTACTGCGCATGGCCTGTCGCATTAACCGCTCGTCGATGTCGATAGTGGTCCGCATCTATCGAAAAAACAACGATCTCTATGTGTAAACATCCGATCTTTGTATTCGTCAAGATAGTGCCGAAAACACACACCGCCTGATCTGCATTACCCCACCCGGTTCCGGTTTCAGGGGCCACCCAGCCTGTACGCCAGCGTAGGCGAACTCCGCCCGGTCAGCGGGAGCGCGGCGGCTCGGCGGCAGGATACCGCATCAACGAAGCACAAAAATAACCCGCTTGATCGGTAGTCAACGCGGGCTAGTTTACTGTCCTCGTAAACCAACGTTATCCCGGCTGACCCAGGGGATTGCAAGCAGTTAAGTTGAACTGGGCGTCTCTTAACGATTGCGAGTTGCTGATTCCGCTGGGGCTTCGCTCCGAATCGTGCGGAAGAGCCTCCGCTCACCGTCAGCCTGCTTTTTCAGCCGACCAATAGCTTTGTAGCGAGACGAAATCTCAGGTGTCAGCAATGGGTATCGGCTGCATGTTGATGAAGCTGTCCGCTGCTCGTTGTTTAAGTGGATTCCTGACAAATCTTATGGGAGCGGCCGTGCGACGTTGGTGCTAGGATCTGGCGTGTGAAAAATCAAGCTGTTGTTTTCGCGAGTCTCTGAGCTGTTGTGTGGAAGCCGATCATCTTCTGAATGAAAGCGCCCCGATCCATTCCCCGCCGCCGTCCTAAATCGGAAAAGCCATTTAAATTGGTAGTGTACCTTTCGCAAGCTGAGAACCGAATCGTTGAAAAAGCGGCAGCTAAAACGGGGCGCAGCAAAAGTGCGTTTGGAGCGGACGCAATACTCAGAGAAGCCAGAAAAATCATCGGCGCGACACCAAGCACCTAAGTAGACTTCGTTCACTGGCCATTCATCTTTCCCCTTGCCCGCAGCGGATACCGGATATATAATGTACCCATAATGTATATTCTATCGGCGATCTCTTTTCAGCCCATTCAGGGTCGTGCGCCAATTCACTGAAAACGATCAGCGGCATGCGTAGGAAGGACGCAAATGCGGACACGATCGACGGCAGTTACGAAAAACTTTCACCTTGCGCAAACGCTGTGGGGCAATTTGCCTGACATTGCATTAGAGATGCTGGAGGAACTCACTGAGAAGTACTCCTTACGCATTTCGTCGGGAGATCTCGTTCTCCTGGATGGCAGGTGGTACGTCACTCATTCAGGACTCCTGCGGATTGCGCATCGCAGCCATTGCGTCGGCATCCATGTGCGATCGGCGCCCGGATTTTCGGATCCCGCGTCATCACGCTGGGCATTCAGAGCTACGGTCTACCGCTCCCGAACATGCAAGGGCTTCGTCGGCTACGGCGATGCCGATCCGTCCAATGTCTCCCCTTTGGTTCGCGGAGCCGAGATGCGAGTTGCCGAGACGAGGGCGGTCAACCGGGCACTGCGCAAGGCGTACGGCATCGGCATTTGCTCGGTCGAAGAGATCGGTTCTGTCGGCGAGCCGGCGCGATCGCAACGGCAGGCGAGCAAGATCCCGCCGCAACCTGCTAATGGAAACTATGGCGGCCCCAAGGTCCGCGATCGCCTTTGCCAATTGATACGCCACCATCAACTCGATCCCAACCTCGTCAAAGCTTACGCCATAGACTTCTGTGGAACCAAAACTCTGCGCGAAGCCACACGCGAGCAGGTCGAGAACTTCGTTGCTCATCTCGCGGACTGGGCCGAGAAAGACCGGAACGCCCTGCTCTGCCAGCTCAACAGCTATTTGCCAGCGAAAGGAAGTGCAGCATGAGGCGCTACTTCGAAAGCCTCCGCCCTGCCGATCGATCAGCCATCGATTCAGTCCCGGATGGATTACTCCTCGTCCGGGTCGATCGAGCGCAGTATCGCTGGCATGCGCAGAAACCGTATTACCAGATCCGCTTCGCTGTTCTCGAGCCCAAGCATCTCGCTGGTTGTTTGATCACCGGCCGCCTTTACTGCACGGCAAGAGCAATGTGGAAGTTGACCTGGTTCCTGCGCGACTTCGGCTACGACAGCGAGCTGCTGGGAAAAGATGAAATCGATGACCAGGCGCTGGTCGGACTACAGGGTGTGCTGAAAGTGAGTCATGCCATTGTGCATGGCATCTCCGTCCTTAACCTCGATGGTTTCGCTCCGCTTAACCGCTGGAAGGAACTCTCGCCCACCGCCGCTGACGATTCTCTTGGATCTGAGGTGGCCTGATGATCTACAGCTATACCCAGATCAGCCAATACCTGACCTGTCCGCGCCGCTACCGTCATCGCTATCTGGATGGCTGGAAGGAGAAAGACACGCGGGCAGCCATGCTCTTCGGCCGCGCCTTTGAACGCGCACTGGCCGCCTACTTTCTCCACCAAGACGCGGCGGTCGCGCTGTTTCAGGAGTGGAAGCCGTATCAGGATCAGAAGCTCGAGTACTCGCATGGCGATAGCTGGGATCGCATGCTCGAGCAGGGCATTCAACTGCTCGACCGCTTCTGCCAGGAGGATCGGGTGCGCATTCGCCAGCCCCGGCACAACCTGCAGATCAAGTTTGTACGGCCGCTTTCAGGACAGAACGAATTCGTAGCTTACATCGATGCCATCGGACGATTGGACTGCCGCGACTGCTTGCTGGAATGGAAGACGACTTCGGCCCGCTACCCGGAAAAACCGGATGGATTGTTAGCCTTAGATCCGCAGCTCATTTGCTATTCGTGGATCACCGGAATCTCCGACGTCGCCCAAGTAGTTTTCATACGCAAGCGGTTGGTCGAAATCCAATACCTGCGCACCACTATCAACGATGAGCAGCGGCGCGAATTCGGACAGCTGGTGGAAGCGACCATCCGGCAGATCGAGTCTGGCCAGTTCCTGCCCCACAGCGGCATCCGTTTCCCTCAGAACCCCTGCAGCAGCTGTCCTTATATTGGGCTTTGTCTCGGACGCCAGGAGTTGGTCGAGGCCGCTCTCATCCGGCGGCCAGGAGCGGAAAGCCTTGATTGGCTTGACGAGCTTCATTACTAGGAATCCGCCTATGCTGCCCAGGCTCAACCGCCGGCGAGCCCAATTCGTGCTCACCAAAATCAATGAGATTCTCGCCTGGGAGCAGAGGAAGGAAGTGGAGAAAGACACGCGTTTTGTGGAATTGGGAAGATATCTGTGCGAAGTGCGGGCCGGGCAATACTGGCGGCTGGAGAACCTGAAATCCTTTGATGAGTTCCTGGAGCGGCGGTTTCCGGAATCGAGAAGAAAGGCCTATTACTTGATGTCCATCCATGAGCATCTGCCGCCGCAAGTGAGACGCGAACTGAAGCAGGTGGGCTGGACAAAAGGACTGGAACTAGCGAAGCTGGCGAGGAGGAGGGATGGGCGGGAGTTCGACTGTGCAACCTGGTTGCACAGAGCTCGCGTGCTGCCGAAAGAACAGTTCCGGCGCGAGGTGGAGAAGGAGCTGAGCGGGAAAGAAACCGAACCCTGGGAGATTATCTATTTCAAACTCTACAAGAGCCAGATCCCGGTGATCGAGCAGGCGCTGGAAACAGCGGCCCTGATGCTGGGAAGCGATCGCTCTCGCGGCTACTGCCTGGAAATGATCTGCGCTGACTTCTTGGCGGGAGCGAATTTGGACAGTGGTGATCCCGACGTGCTCTTGCGAGCGCTTTCAAGCTCGTTCAAGTTTCTACCGGAAAATCAGCGGCAAACGTTTCTGCAGATCGTGAATGACCAGATCCAATGAAGCAGATTCTGCCGAAACAGGCGCCGCTCAGGCTCGAGCAGCAGGACTACCAGAATCTTCGCGACCAGGTACTACGGCGAGATGGCTGGTGCTGTCAGTTGTGCGGTTCCATTTCAAACCTCGAAGTCCATCACAGAGAATTTCGCAGCCACGGCGGCGCGGATGATGAACGCAATCTGATCACCCTTTGCTTTGATTGCCACCGCTCAGTCCATGGGCGTGCGGGAGGATGATTTCGCTTAAGAGCGACTTCGCAGTTCAGGCTGCAAAACGAGCAGTTCTCACTGGAGTTTGTTTTTGGCCGAGTATGACCCTGGGGCACCGCATTCAACCTAGTCGCGGCGGCCGGGCAGTGTAGCTTCAAATACAACGTGATAGTTTTTCGGGCATCGTCAATACAATGGATTGCATGCCTAAAGAAACTGCGCTTCCGCTGAGGGTCACAAAAGGGCTTAAGGCGAAACTAGAGAATTTTGAATTTAACGAATTAAAACCCTTTGCCTGCTTTGCTTTTCCGCCTCCTATGGAACTCCAAAATCGCCAGTCCGTGACTTGGTCCATCCGCGGCCGTGAGCAGCAGCTCCACTTCTCTCGCGAGTCGAACGAAGAGGGGATTCCTGCCTCAGTTGTTGAACCCGGGCAAGTCTACGCGTTTCGCAATGTGATCATTAATCCAGTGGCTGTCCCACCATTCCTTCGGGTCAATCTGGACACCATCGAGCTGCATGCCGAAGTGGATATGGTCGCCTCCGGCCATCCCGGTCTGGCCGCTCGTGCCCATGACTTGGCCTCGTTTCACCATGTCGCCTTCGTGCACATTAATCTGGCTAAGGTGGCCGTAGATCGTCTGTAGCCCGTAACCATGGTCGACCACAATGCACTCCGCTCGTTGTGGGTCTGGTTTGTGACCACCCTACGCAGGCTGATGCGCAGAGAGAAGTTGACCGCCTAGGTCTGCGGGCAAGGCCTTCCACTCGGTTGCCATCTGGCTTCGTGACGCGATACCGAAGCACCCAGGTCAAGCCTTCTTTCCTCGATAACGCTGTCGCAAATGAATTTCGCTGGGACGAACTCAGATTCATTTCCCATGCGAAGTATCGAGAATTGAAGCGGTACACCGTCAGGCCGGGCGACGTGCTGATAACAATAATGGGTACATGCGGACGGTGCGCGGTCGTTCCAGACGACGTGCCTCTTGCCATTAACACGAAGCACCTCTGTTGCATCACGCTCGACGAAGAGAAGTGCCTGCCGGTTTTCGTTCACGCTTATTTCCTCCGACATCCGCTCGCGCGGCGGTATCTGGATCAGACCGCCAAAGGCGCGATCATGTCTGGGTTGAATATGGGCATTATTAGAGCCATGCCCATTCCGTTGCCACCCATCGAATTGCAACGCGGCTTCGTGCGCTGCGTCGCTGCCATCGAGAAACTAAAGGCCAAACACTGCGCCTCGCTGGCTGAGCTTGGTGCCCTCTTCTCGGTCCTTCAGCACCGCGCCTTCCGAGGAGAGCTGTAGATGAACAACTTCGGCTTCCTGCAATCCGAGTGGCCACAACTCTTTGCTGACGCGCAAAAAGCCGAAGGTCTGGTCATCCCCGATCCTCGCGCAACTTGTTTCTACGCGCGGCGAACGCTGGAATTGACGGTCGCGTGGCTCTCTACAAAAGCGATCCCTCCCTCAAGCTCCCATACCAGGACAATCTCAGCGCCCTCATCCATGAGCCTACTTTCAAGAACACAGTTGGCGCGAAAATCTTCATCAAAGCCAAGCTGATTAAAGACCTGGGCAATCTGGCGGCGCACAGCCCCAAGCCGTTGGCACAACTTGATTCGATGGTCGCGGTGCGGGAGTTGTTTCACGTCTGCTTCTGGCTGGCGCGGACTTATTCTAAAACTCGCAAACCACCTGATGGGCTGGCATTCCGAAAACTTCTCCCGTCCCGCGGCAAACGCTGGCGCACCTTCAGCAGCTCGAATCCCAACTTGCGGAAAAAGACACGAGACTCACGGAACTACTTACCGGCAAAGCCGCTCTCGATGCCGAACTGGAACGTCTGCGCGCCGAGATCGCCGCCATCAAGAAGCATAACGAGGCCACGCCCGATACCCACAACTACTCCGAGGCTGAAACTCGCGACTACTTCATTGACCTTCTGCTCAAAGAAGCCGGATGGCCGTAAAGATCGCCCTTGGTGTCGCGGTCCTCCATGGGGACCTTGTCGATCATGTCCACGACCTTGGCCAGCAGCGCGGCCGTGGGGATGGTGAAGCGCGCGCCCTCCATGTGCTTGGAGTAGGTTGAGCCGTTGCCGCCCAAAATCCGCAGCCAAGGGAAGACGTGCTCGCTGATGACGGTGTACATCTCCCGCGCTTCGCAGTTCTTGAAGCGGTTCCAACGGAAGTCCTGGTAGGGACGATTCTTGCTGTCTTTCCCTTCGGGAAAGAAGCGTTTCTGCTTAGACTTCTTTTCCCGGTTGGCCTTCAATTCCTCCTTTCCTGCTCATCCAGCCGTTTGAGGAAAAGCAGGTAGGTTATTTGCTCAATGACTTCTAGCGGGTTTGAAATGCCGCCCGACCAAAAGGTGTCCCAGATGCGGTCAATTTGACTGCGAATCTCACCGGTAAGCATAGGTTTTCAGGGGGAAGGAACTCAGAATATTAACCCAGATTCACTGCCGGCAACACCATTACGAAGGGTTTATTAACGGATGGCCCCACCTTCTCACAATCGTGAAAAGAGCTGAGAGAGTCTTATGCCGAGACCCTGACTAATATGGAACAGGATCAGAATTGACACGTTTCGCTTCCCGCGCTCAACGTCCGCCAGAAAACTTCGATCAATCCCCACTCGCTCAGCCATGACGGCCTGAGTCCAGCCGCGCCGCTTGCGCAACGTTCTGATCCGATCACCGAGGCGAACAAGCAGATCTTCGGCCATGCCTGTTCGGAATGATCGTTTGTAGCCTCTGGACTACAAATCGGATTTAAGCAACAATATGCCCCGGTAAGATTCACGCGCATTCCCCTTTGCTGCAGCCAGTCTGAAAGGGGTTTGGCAAACATATGAGAACGCTCATCGGGGTCAGCCTGTTCGTATTCGTTGTGCTTGCTGTTCCCGAAGCGTTAAAAGCGCCGGTGACGCTCTTATTCCTGCTGCTTCTCGCTGCAGCAGCTCGCAGGCGAATCTCAAAGGCAATCGTCGCAGTCGTTATTGTCCTGTTTTGCATCACGTGGTATGCGACCACCCATGCTCCGCCGACGTCGCCAAAGGCTGCAATCAATCCGCGGAAAGAGGGCTGTCTCATTGAGCCTTGTTATCAGCCTTCGCAAGCCGATCAGATAGAGCTGAACAAGCCTACTGAAGGAGGAAGCAACGGCGCAAAACATGAGGCGCGGGCAGAGGCTACGCGACCACCGACGGCAGCAGACCGCAAAAATTTTGCGCGCCGCATGCAGGAAGGGATGTGGCGGCAGGGCGTCGAGTGCACTGTCGCCGCTAGGGGTCGCGAGGCCCGAACGCTGTATGTACAATGGGCACTGGCTGGTAACGCAACTGCTTTTCAGTTTCATGAAAAAGTGATGAACTCGTTCGGTCCTCAATTAAAAGACTTGGGTTTCACTACAGTTCACCTTGATGATGGTTTCGGTTCATCGTGGACGTGGAAGGCTGGCAAGAACTTTTAGGAACGCTGTTACAAATGTCCAACTCCCGACTAGGCATGGCCTTCGCAGACGATCCAGTATTTTGTCCTTGTGCGATGAGGTTGGTTCTTCGACGAGCCTTACCTCGCTTGTTTCGCGCAAGGCGTGCTGCTATAATGTAGTTAGCATCAGGAGCGCCCGAAAGGGCCACCAACCGACTTGGAGAGCACGGTGGTTGAGTCGCAAGACTCGATGCGGCAGGCAGATTCTGCAAAACGTTCTCCACGACGAAGCCGCCTGATGTTGGCGGCGTTTTTATTTTCGGTCAACTGATGCCTGAACTCTGTTCAAGGAGCGAAGGCATGAAAACACCACAGCAGTCTCATTCACCTCAACTACACAGCGCACTCGCACAGAAGCTGGACCCGAACCGGTTCCCTCACATGTCCGGCCTCATGGCGGCAATCGTCGGGTTCGTGTTCGACACACGCTTCAGCAACCCCTCGATCGCAGACATCATCGTGACCTCTGATGGCTTCGCGCTAGCACGAGTCCACGGCGAGATTGGCGCGAACCACCTCATCGGGAGGCACACAGACCTCGCGCGGAATTGGTTTGGCCTAATGACGGCCGCAGGACTCACCACCGCAGAATGGATCGAAGCCGCGGCTCTGTTCGCGGCCAAGATCGGCTACTTCGGTCGGACGATCACATAGGGGGCGCCACAATGGCAAATGAACGAGTGGCGCTCTATGCGCGTGTTTCGACCCTCCTGGGTCAAAGTCCAGAGATGCAGTTGGTTGAGCTGCGCGAGTACGCCGCCCGACGCGGCTGGCACGTCATCGGGGAGTACGTGGATCGCGCCTCGGGCATCAAGGAATCGCGACCTGCGCTCAATCGGCTGATGACCGATGCGCGGCGGCGAAAATTCGACATGATCGCGGTCTGGAAGATCGACCGTTTTGGTAGGTCGCTCAAGCACCTCGTGAACGCGCTCGCGGAACTGGAAGCAGTCGGCGTGGCGTTCGTCAGCCTAAGGGACAACCTCGACCTGAGCACGCCTGCCGGCAGGCTCATGTTCCAGATCATCGCGGCGATGGCCGAGTTCGAACGGGCGCTGATTCAGGAGCGCGTGCGCGCAGGCCTGCGGAACGCAAGGCAAAGGGGCAAGCGGCTCGGGCGACCCCGCGTTGTTGTGGACGTGGCCCAGATACGCTCGCTTCGCGCCGTAGGCGCTTCCTGGCGCACGATCTCCCGTCAGCTTGGGGTCGGTGTCGGCACGCTCTACAAGGCAGTTCAGCAGCGTTCAGAAAACCTCTCACCGGCGTGGTCGGCAAGTGGCTGATTCCAGACAGTTGGGTTTCTCGAAAAAACTCGTCAACAAACACCTGATTGTCGAAGGCGGAATGGCATGTGGGTCACTCGTCTTTTTGAGAGTCGGCAGGTTAACTCGCGGCATACCACCCAGCGACTCCCCGCCCACAGCTCGAGCGTACATTCTGAAATCCTCTCCATTTAGAGAGGGCGGCACTCTCCTTTTGGAGAGTGTTCCGGTGCACCTGAGGACTTTCAGCCTCTGATTAGCTACCCAGCACGAAAAGATTATTCCGCGTGTTTTGAAGGAATTGCGCTTACCTGCCCGGCGGGTCCTCGAGTTTGGCTACAGGAATGCCCTAAGGAAAATCGTTCAAAATCACAGAAAAAGGAGAAAGGCCATGAGAGTCAGAACCAATGTGAAGGCTGGCGGAATCAGCGGAAACCACAACCAGAGCCTGCTCCGGGTGAAGACGGGCGTGAAAGCAGGCGGTTCACTGAACCACAACCAAACCCTGCTGCGTTCCCGTGCGATTTCTTAATTGTCGGGCCCTTCATTTTGGGGGCCTTTCTCCACAGGCCGGGTTCTTCGACCCGGCCTTTCTGTTCACCGTGCCTCAGACTCGTTTCAGAGAATTGCTGCAATAGTGATCCATCTGTTGTTCTGATCCGCCCAGGCGTATTCTTAATCGCGCAAAAAGCTAGGGACTGGTCCCAGCAAAGAAGGCTGCACGCGCTTCTGCAACTTGCGCTGCGCAGTTTTGCAGTCGAAGTGTTGTTCGTGATCGGATCCTGCCAACCTCAAGCAGGAGGCCTCCTTTTTCTCTCACTTTTGCTGAGCCACAAACATCATCAACTCTGCCAAATCTACCAGCATCGTACTGACGTGTGCCCGCACATCTGCCAGCATAGCTGTGCGCTCACCAATCATTTCGATACTCAGCTTAGTGCCGTCCTTACCGGTGGTGGTCAGTGCCGCCATTGTCTTAGGATCGGGCTTCTCCTTCAGGTGACCAAACCTTGTCCATTCCGACACCAGGTGTTCTTGCCCGGTGCTGCCGTGAGGCAAAGTTGGATCCGGCGTCGTCAGGTATACCCACACTTCTTGAGGATAGTCGCTCGAGTCCGGAGGGGAGTTCCCGAGGAGCTTTGCCAACATCGCCGGCGTATACTCAGGTGAGCGCAATTGTCCTTTCTGCTGTTGCAGTCCAATCACGGAGAGTACTGTCCCTCCGAAACCAGCGGAGGTGCTAACAACATTTCCGGCATGCTCCGCCGATGAAATCAATTGCAGCCCACTGCCAACTGCGCCCACTCCACCGCCGATAAATAAGTTGCCTAAGTTGAGCAAGTCCACTCTTCGGTCGCGACGAGCGGATAGGTAAACCTGGACCTCCTGCAAGTGAGCCGTTTCGTAGTCGATACGCGCGTTCACGCTCTCCACATCCAGGGCGGATGCAATGACAACTCCCTGCAGACGCTGGGCAAGCCGCAATTCCCTGATGTCATCTCGTTTCGGCGCGGAGCGAAGCTGTAACAATTCTTCAACTTGCGAACGCACCCCAATCATTTCCGCCGTTCTCAATACACGCGGCGGCAGATTCTCGCTAGGCTCGGTAGTCTGTGCACTCACCGTTGACATCAGCGCAGAAATGAGAACGATAAGTCCTCCGGCCTTCATCCGGCTCCTCCTCAGAATTGATCCCTGGGGTTCAAACTCTGTTCTGTGCCTCCGTCAGCACGGATGATTTCTTGTTTATTGTTCGGTCGAGAAACTCATGCATCAACGACCCAATCCGATCCACTTCTTCTTCCAACGCGAAATGGCCCGTGTCGAAAAGATGGAGCTCTGCACTGGGAATATCTCTTTTAAAGAGTTCAGCAGTCTCCACCGTAAAGATTCCATCGTTTTTGCCCCAAGTGATCAGCGTAGGGGGCTGTTGTTTATGGAAATACTCCTGCCAATCGGCATAGACATCCAGATTCCTTTTTGCGTTGTAGAGGATTGAAAGTTGGATTTCCTTGTTCCCCGGTCGGTCCTGATAAGCCTGGTCGATCACCCAATTGTCAGGGCTGATCTTCGACGGATCGCTAACACCATGCAGATAATGCCACTTGGTCCCTTCAATCGTCAGAAGCCAGTCGAGTAGAACTTGAGCATTCTTTTCGCTCCGATCTTCCCAATAGTCAAATAATCCCTTTGAGAACTCCTTATTTATGTCTTCAACATGGGCGTCCCCGTTTTGGACGATCATAGCGGTCACTCGTTCGGGATGCATGACAGCTAACCGGAAACCAACCGATGAACCTATGTCCGAGAGGTATAGAGCATATGAAGAAAGATTCAGCTTTTCGGTGAACTCTTCGGTCACAGTCGCTAACCGTTCGAAGGAATAGTCGAAATCGTTGACCGATGGTGCTGAGCTTTCGCCATATCCAGGGAAGTCTGGGGCAACGACATGATATGTATCCGAAAGCATGGGAATCAGATTGCGGAACATATGAGAAGACGACGGAAAGCCGTGCAAGAGCAAAACGGTCGGAGCATCTCGGGGACCCGCTTCGCGATAGAAGATGTCCAGCCCCTCCACGTTAAGCGTGCGATAGAAAACGGTCGGCGTAATCGTGTTCGACATCTAAACTCTCCTTCGGCGCGTGAAATGCTCTAAGCAGCTAATCTTCTTGTCACTCTCTCCGATCCGCGGATGATCGTCTTTCCCTTGATCCGCTCGGTCGGGTTGAAGGCGGCGACGGCATCGTCGAGGGCAGCCACCTTGCCGATGTTTGTCCGCAGCCGACCATTCCGGGCTCGCTGGACGACCTCACTCAATTGGACGCGATCGGGTACGACGACGAAGTCGATAGTCAGGCCGCCAGAGGGCCGCGCCTCGGTCGGGCCGGCGATGGTCACCAGCGTTCCTCCGGCGCGAATCACGCCCGCAGACCGCTTCGCGATGTCGCCACCGAGGACATCGAAAACCAGATCGACCTCGCCGACATCTTCTAGGGCGTCGTTATCGAGGTCGACGAACTCCTGTGCGCCGAAGTCGAGCGCCGTCTGACGGCCGGCAGCGCGCCCGGTGCCGATGACGTACGCCCCGGCCTCACGTGCGAGCTGGGTCGCCATCGAACCGACTACGCCGGCCGCACCGTGCACGAGGATGCTCTGCCCCGCGCGAAGGCGGCCGTGCTCGAACAGCCCCTGCCACGCGGTCAGGCCCGCCATCACGAGGGCCGCGCCCACAGTGAAGTCAACGTCGCCCGGCAGCGGCGCGAGGTTGCGTGCCTCGACGGCTACATACTCCGCCAGCGTGCCGTCGCGAGTCCAGTCCGTGAGGCCGAACACCCGCTGTCCCACCGACAGCCCTGTTGTTCCATAGCTGAGGGCGGTGACCACTCCGGCTAGCTCGTGGCCGGGGATCGAAGGCGTCCGGTCACGGCCGAGGCGGTCGATCCAGGTCGAGGGCCACGACAGCTCATCCCCGGTGAATCCCGACGCATGAACCTGAACAATGACATCGCCGTAGTTCGCGCCCGAGAGGTTGGCGAGCGCCGACCCCTGCGGCTCGGGCCGCTCCATCAACTTCATCCCGGCCGTTCCCGCAGCCTGATCCGTCA
>Ga0209801_1001549_pt1 | contig 14109 bp, 16 predicted proteins | sample GraSoiAngelo_127_FD_185884 | JGI IMG/M metagenome (GOLD analysis project Ga0209801, IMG submission 185884) | Grasslands soil microbial communities from the Angelo Coastal Reserve, California, USA - 14_0927_09_40cm (SPAdes) (version 2) | ecosystem: Environmental > Terrestrial > Soil > Grasslands ... | reverse complement strand
AATTTTATTAAACCGTTCTCGATGTTTGCCACGCTCGTCGGCGCCAGCGGTGGCTCAGCTCGACACATTGCGGAAGACCGCGTTACTTTCGGCATACGCATCGCTATTCCAGATTCACATCCGCGTGGTAGAAAAAGACTCTACCGATCCTCTGGCGAGCCAGATGGCCCACTATAAGACAGCCATTTTAAAGGCCGGCGAGAACGCTCAGAAAATTCAGCAACTTGTTGCTGAACTCGAAAAGACCTAACCAATCGCTGACCGTCGTGATGACCACGTTTAATCTTATGAAACCGTTCTCAATGTTTGCCATGGTCGCTCCCGCCAGCGGTGGCTCAGCTCTGTCTTGTTAGGTGCCAAAGCCCACTCTGATGAAAACATTTACGTCAGTATTCCTCGCGATTCTCGCCGCCGTTGGCGTTTTGACTGTGATCGTTTTTCTCGCGTCTCCATTTGTTCGATACTCCAACATCAAGCGTGCGTGTCTAGCCGAAATGGAAACCGCGATCGGCAACGCGCTTGATGCGACAGGTTCGCCTGAGTCGAAGCTGGCACAAATTCAAGGCGGCATGAGCCGTGCGCGAAAGGCTCGCGAAACTCTGATTTACGTTCTCGAGAACAAACCGTGGTCACTACCGCTCACGCCCGGCGAACGAAAATTACTAACTGAGTCCAAGACCGAAATTCGCAAGGACACAGCTAATGCGCTGAAGAACGCCCTTAAGGGGTATAAGGCAGAGTATGGCGACTATCCGCAAGGGACGCCCGCAGAAATGCTAAAGGCCCTCGACGGAGATAACCCGAATCACTTTCACTTTTTCGATATTCGTCGCGGTCAGCTAAATAGCAAGCCATATCCACTCGATGTCACTCAGCTTGAATCGATCGATGGCACCTAACCAGGCGATGCAGCGAACCGCGAGATAGCCTGCGATCCACTTCATGAGTGTTTGCCATCCACCTCTTCATGGCGTCGCAAGCCACACCGGGCTCGCGGTCGCTGATCTTGTGTCTCGTTAGATGGTGAGGGGCCTCCGACTAAAGGTCAATGATACCTCTCGGGTTATGACAAAGAGTAAAATGAATCCCAAGGTGGATGGTTTTTTTGGGAAAGCCAAAAAGTGGCAGAAGGAAATGGAGAAATTGAGAATGATCGTTCTCGAATGTCCGCTGACCGAAGAATTGAAGTGGGGTAAGCCTTGTTACACGTTCCAAGACAGGAACGTCGTTATCATTCAAGGATTTAAGGAATATTGCGCGCTGCTGTTTACCAAAGGCGTGTTGCTCAAGGATCCCAAGGGTATTCTGATCCAACAAACCGAGAATGTGCAGGCAGCTCGCCAGCTTCGGTTCACCAATGTTCGGGAAATCGTTCAGATGAAACCGGTCTTGAAAGCCTATATCAAAGAAGCCGTTGCCGTGGAAAAGGCCGGCCTCGAAGTAACTTACAAAAAAGCTTCTGAAGTCAAGGTTCCTGAGGAGTTGCAAAACAGGTTGGATGAAAACCGCGCCTTGAAGACGGCTTTCAATGCCCTGACGCCCGGAAGGCAAAGAGGGTACCTCCTTTATTTTTCTGGAGCCAAACAATCCAAGACCCGTGAGGCGAGGATTGAAAAATACAGGCGCCAAATTCTCAAGGGAAAGGGATTGAATGATTAGCACCCTTTCGATGAGAAAAATAGATTAGTCCACGTGAAGCAGATGATAGCGCGATGGCAAGGTGCTTTTGTGCTTCATCTAACCATGCGCTGGAGGCAACCGCTACCCGACCAGAAACTCACTTTCGATGATTAGAACATTCACTCAGCATCTCAAACTCGGTGCCGATAGCGGCACCTGAACTTATTCTCGTGAGGTCTCAATCACCACTGATGAAAACCATTATTCTACTATCACTCCTGGTCGTCTTATGCACAACGGCATACGCACAAGACCCAGTAAAAACGTCGCCCCAATATTACAAAGTGCTGCTGGAAAACGATCAGGTGCGCGTCCTCGAATACCGCCTCAAAGCGGGAGAAAAAGAGCCTATGCATTCGCATCCGGCCGGCGTGGTATATGTCCTCAGCGATTGCAAACTTAAGTTTAGTTACCCAGACGGCAGAACTGAAGAGAGAACGGCCGCCAACGGAGAGGCTATTTGGCGTTATCCGACAACACACGCAGTGGAGAATGTCGGCGATACCGAAGCCCATGCCATAGCTATTGACCTGAAAACTCCTGGCCAGCATTAACGCGACGCCTGCGGCCTACCAGGCGATCCAGCTAAGATCGGTAAAGCCAAATCACGGAGCTGGCCGCTGGCCGGACATAGTGAGTTAGCTGTTATTAGTTATTCTGTTATTGGTGGCAGATTGCGTCTGACCGAGCTGCGGGTCGCGACCCGCTTCATGAAATTTCCGGGCAGCCGTTTTTCGTCGTCGGGGACGGCGCCGGCGGCGTCGCCAAGATGCTCCTCCTCAGCGGGAAGGAATTGTTTGAACCGGTTCTTATCGATCGCTTTCATGAACGCTTCGTGCGCTGTGACCGTTCCGTTTTGCAACAGCGCAAAAATCGCGTCGTCCATGAATTGCATCCCCTGCCCTTTGCCGGAAACGATCACGTCTTGAAGTTTTTGGGTCGCGCCTTCGCGAATGATCGCGGAGACAGCGGCGTTTGCGACCAGGATTTCATTGACCGCGATGCGGCCGGAGCCGTCCGCTTTTTTCAAAAGCAATTGCGCGAGAACGCCGCGCAACGAATTGGCCAGCATCGCGCGCGCTTGCGGTTGACGCAGCGCTGGAAAAACGTCGACCATTCGATCGACGGTTTTGCGCGCGTTGTTGGTATGGAGCGTTCCGAAAACGAGCAAGCCGGTCTCGGCGGCGGTAAGCGCGAGCGAGATTGTTTCCAAATCGCGCATTTCACCGACAAGAACGATGTCGGCGTCTTCGCGCAACGCCGCTTTCAGCGCGACCGGAAACGATTCGCAATCGCCAGGGATCTCGCGCTGCGTAATGATGCTGCGCTTGTTGCCGTGCACGAACTCAATCGGTTCCTCGATCGTGACGATGTGCCGCGAAAAATTGTCGTTGATGTAACCAATCAGCGCCGCCAGCGTGGTCGATTTGCCGGAACCGGTTGGGCCGGTGACAAGGACCAATCCGCCACGCAAACGGGCAAACTCTTCGGCGACGATTGGAATGCCAAGTTGTTCCAGTGTTGGGATTTTCGTCGGAATCAAGCGAAACACCGCGCCATAGCCGTGCGTCTGCTTTAAATAATTGCATCGAAACCGGGATGCCGCGTCCATCTCGTAGGCGAAGTCGAGATCGCCCTGGTCTTCGAGAATTTTCCAGTTCCGCTCGCCGCAAACCTCGCTCAACATCGAAATCGTCTCGTCGTGCGTCAGTGGTGTCTCTCGAATCGGCGCGATGTCGCCGTGCTTGCGCATCTTTGGAGGTTGACCTTCGCCGATGTGCAAATCCGAGCCGCCTTGATCGACGATCACCTTTAAAAATTGATCTAAAAGAGGCATTAGAAGAACCGCGGATTACGCGGATGTCGCGGATACAGATTATTAAGCATGGAGATCTGCGGTTTCAGATTCCGTTTTGTGTTGTCGGACCACTCGTTTCCAATCCAGTCGCGCACTTTTGAAATTCAACAAGAGCGCCAGTTCGAGCCCGCTGATGGTAAGATAGCCGACCATCTGTGCAATATGCGCTTCGTTAAATGCAGCGGCCACCTTCGGGTCAACGACAACGAGGTTATCTACGATCAAATCGGGTACGAGATCGCCAATAAGTTCGCTGTGGTAGAAAACAGGAAAGCGTCGCTGCACATCAACCGCATGACCACGCCGCTGAAGCTCAAGCACCAGGGCGCGTTCGTAAAGTTTTTCATCCAAGCCGGGCTTTAGTTCATTGAGAACATCCATTGCGGCGCCGATGATTTTCCCACTCAACTCTTCGTGAATCAGCTCTTTCTTCATCCGTGTAAATCCGCGTAATCCGCGGTCAAATCTTCAGCCGCTGTTTCATTTCCTGTTTTTGATCGGCGCGCGCGTAGCCCTCCTCGGCGCTGATCAAACCACGGCTGCAAAGATTGAGAAGGGCGTCGTCCATCAGCTGCATGCCTTGTTTCTTTCCGGTCTGAATTATTCCCGGGAGCATGAAGGTCTTTGCTTCGCGGATCACGTTGGCGACTGCCGGAGTGTTTGTAAGTATTTCGAGCGCCAGCACGCGCCCCTTGCCCTCGGACCGCGGAATGAGTTGCTGACTGATGACACCGCGCAACGATTCGCTGACCATGATGCGAATCTGCTCCTGTTGACCGGGCGGAAAGACATCGAGTAACCGATCGAGCGTGCGCGACGCGTTGCTAGTGTGCAGTGTTCCCAAGACCAAATGGCCGGTCTCGGCAGCGGTGATGGCGAGCGAAATCGTTTCCAAATCGCGCATTTCGCCGATCATGATGACATCGGGATCCTCGCGGAGCGCGCCGCGCAACGCCGCCGCGAACGAGCGGGTGTGCGTGTGCACTTCGCGTTGGGTGATGTGGCAACCTTTTGGTTCCAACACATACTCGATCGGATCTTCGAGGGTGATGATGTGCTCGCGCCGCTCGATGTTCGCTTGCTCGACCAAAGCCGCGAGCGTGGTCGATTTTCCACTGCCGACCGAGCCGGTGACGAGAATCAGTCCGTTTTGATAACGCGTGAGGAGTTTGAGATGCTCGGGCAAACCGAGCTCGTCCATCGTCTGCACTTTTGTGTTGATGATGCGAAAGACGAGATCGACCCCGAGCCGCTGGCGGGCAACGCTGGTGCGATACCGGCCGAATGCATTCGCGTAGGCAAAATCCGCGTCGCCCCGCTCGTTCAAATGCGTTTTGTGCAGGCTGGAAAGAAAACCTTCTGCGAGCGCGAGCGTCTGGTCAGAGGTGAGACGCGGAGCGTCGGTCCAAATCGGTTGCAGCGTTCCGTGCAACCGCCAAAGCGGCGGCGCGTTTACGCCAAGATGAATATCCGACGCGCCGGCACTCTGTCCGATGGCCAGGTATTCATCGACATGCGACAGCGGATGCGACTTGGGAGATGTCGATGTTGGGGACATGGCGTGCCGCGATTCTTATGCAGCGCGACCCTGCCCGTAAACTCAAAAGGCTTTCGGCCCGGGACGGCCGCGTGAACGGTAACTTCCCAGTTTCTTTTCGACAAAATTCACGACCACGGGTTTGAGCAAACCGGCGGCAATCCGGAGCGCACCTAAAATAAATCCCGCCTCCAAAAGGGCGTGTTTGGATTTGGTGCCGCCTTTTGCATCGACATAAACTTTTTTCTTCCGAGTCACGACCGCCGTGAGCAGCAAACCGACCGCGATCGCTCCCACGATCCACGGCACTGGCTCCCGCCGGACCGAGCGCCGAATCTTCCGCGGCAAATCCACTTCCTCGCGAACGCGGTTCACTCTGAGCGCGAGATCGTCTCGCGATCGCGCGATTTGTTCTCTCAGCTCCGCGTCTGATTTGTTGTTTCCAGATTTTTTAGCCATTCACGATCCTTTTTAAGTTCGGCTGTGGTCGCGCGAAAGATCGGCCGTTTGATTCCGGTCCGAGCGACCAATAAAAAAATAAGGGCGATCAAAATATGCAGGCCGGCGGCGGCCAGGGCAGTCCACAGCCATGAGACTTTTGCGAGATGAGCGACGGCAACAACCACCGTCGCCAGCAGAAAGACGTACCCAAACGCGAAAAACAAAAGCGCCGCGACCAGACAAAGCGCGACCAAAACAAATTGAACGAGCGCCGCTTTTGATTCCGTCGCAAAAAGTGCGGCGCGACTCTCGAAAAAGTCGGCCAACGCGCTCGCAAGCGCGACCAAACTTCCAATGAAACCCGCCTGGCGCGGTCGACTCCGCGACGGCGAATTTTCGCCAGCCATTCAGCGAACCGTGATCAGCGCCGGAAAATCAATCCAAGGACAAATCCCACGCCGAGCGCGGTGAAGATTGCCTTGGTCGGATTTTCGCGAACGTACTCTTCCGCATCGTCTTGAAACGTCCGCGCGCGCGTTCGCGCATCGCCGATCGCTTGCTCGGCTTTGCCGCGGGCGCCCGTCCAGGCTTGCTCCGCTTTGCCGCGAGCGTCGTTCCAAGCTTGCTCTGCTTTGCCGCGATATTCGCCGGCAATCGCGCCGGCTGCGTCCCGCAAATCCTCAGCCGCTTGGCGGGCGTGCATTTTGCTGCTCTCGAATTTGTCCTGCGCATCCGCCGGAGCGGACGCACGATGTGATTTGTTTTCTTCAGCCATGATGTTCTCCATTTAAATTTCGTTACCGGAACTATCCGCGCGCTTACGATCTTGAGCAAATCGCACGCCGGATGTCGATCTTACTGTTCCCGGAAAATGATGCGCGCCTTGGTGAGATCGTAAGGGGAAAGCTCGACCGACACTTTGTCGCCCGGGACGATGCGGATGAAATGCTTGCGCATTTTGCCGGAAATATGCGCGAGCACGTTGCGCTGACCCGCGAGATCGACCCGGAACATCGTCCCCGGCAGAACCTGGGTCACCGTGCCCTCCATCACGATCTGTTCTTCCTTCGGCATGGCGCCGGAATATATTCGCGCCGCAGTCCGGCTCAAGGTGGATCGGCTTCTCCGAAGACGATGCCAAACATATGCGGCTTCGCCGCCATTCTTACCAACGCGTTTCGGAGAACGCGTTCCACCTCGTCATTTCTTAATGCACATCTTCCAGTGAAACGCCCGGCAGATACTCGCCAAGTTCCTGGCGTTTCCACCACGCGCCAGTTTGTCGATGCTCCTGCGCGGTCGTGAAACGGTAACGGTAAAGCGTCGCGCGAACATACCGGGGCGGACTTTGTGGAAACGGATTCCGCTCGAACAGCGCCGCGACTTTCGGCTTGCCGTCCAATAAAGAAATGACGGTCTGAACAAACCACGGATTCTGTCGGTAGGACCCGAGCGCAGCGAACCACATTTGCCAATCGAGACGCGGCTGATGCGGCGCGCACCAGCCCGGCGCCCGCATCACGTCACCCGGTTTCCATTTGAATTCGTACGGCTTCCAATCGATTCCGTCGGAGCTGCCTTCAATGAAAATCTCGCGCCGATCTTTCGTCATCACGCGGAAAAGACCGTAGCCGTTTACGATTCGAAACGCCTCCACTCGCGCATAAATCCGGCCGAGCATTGGCGACCATTCCGCTTCCGGCTTGAACGCGCCGTAAATCAGCCGCGCATTGAGCGGTAAAGTGAGAACGATGACAATCGCCGCAGCGTAAATCGACAATCGATCTGGTAGAGACAGCGCGCTGCGCTGTCCGCGGACGGTCCGAGCCGGACCGGCGTTACCGCGCGGCGTCTCTGCCACCGCGTCATCGATCAACAACAAACAGAGCGCGATCGCCAGCAAGTTGAAAAAGCAATAATTCCCCGTCGCCGCAATCATGATCTGCAGAAAAACGACGAGCCCACACGCAAGCAATCGCAATCGGCGCGGCGCCCAAATGAAAAATGGGACGATAATTTCGACGACGAGACAGAACGCGACCGAAAATTTCTTGAACGGTAGCGGACTTTGATCGGCCCACCATCCGATCACGGTCGGTAACGGTTGCGACCAGTAGTGATAATCGAGCGCGGTCAAGTCCCACCACGAATCGTCGCCGCTGGTCAGCTTCACTACCCCGGACATGATCATGAGTTTGAAGAGCAGTAGCTTGAGCAGAAAAAGCGCGGCGCGCGAAACCGGCGGATCTAATCCACGCTTTGGCCAAAGCCGCCATGACGCGAGGAAGATCGAGAAGAAGCCGGTCTCGAGAAGGAGAATGTCCCACTGAAAGCTGAGGAACGTTTGTCCGGCGATTGTGAGCGAAAGATAAAAAACAACGAGCGCGACCAACGACAGTGCGGGCGCGATGCCAAAAATCAGAAGCAGCGACAACACAACTCCGCCGCCACAGAGAAAATGGAGAAAGGCGTCGCTCGAATTGAGCCAGCACAGGGTCGGCAAGATCGACAATGCGCGGTCGCCGAGTTGCGCGCGGGCGGCGGGAAGAAATTCGCTGACCGGTATAATTCCGTTGGACCCAATAAGTCCGTCGATCTGCACCCAGAGCGAGACGAACGCGATCAGAAAAATCAAACCGAGAGCGCGCAAAAACCATCGCCGCGCGACAAAATAAGCCGGCGGGCGAACGTCGTCGCCCCAGAGAAGGCGCGTGATCGCCGAAGCGAACCGGCGATTAAAAGCGATGATTCTGTAAAAGCTTTCCGAAACGGCCGCAAAACCCGGAACATGATCGTAACTCCACGCCAGCCACTTTCTGGAAGATCGAGATCGCAAAGATCGAAAGACGGCTTCAGCGCCGAGAAAGACACTGCCGTCGGTCTCGATATAAATCAGCGAGCGCTCAAATTGTTCGCGCGGAATTTCTGGAAACCGTTCGGCGCTTTCCTGGGATGTCGCGTAATCGACCGCGTCGCGCGTGATCTCACGCCAGCGCTCGATCCATCGCCGGCAGAAATGGCATTCGCCGTCCCAGATAATGAGCGGCTTCGTCGGCGGATTGGGGACGCGCGGTGGAATTTTCATTGTGAAATCACGACGCAATCACAATTTAAACTCTGCCCAAATTGGCGCGTGATCGGAAGGATCTTTGCCTTGGCGCATCTCGCGATCGACTCCGGAGGCCGTGCATTTCTTTGCAAGCGACTCATTAACCAGGACAGCATCGATCCGCAGCCCGCGATTTTTTGGAAACGCAAGCATCCGATAATCCCACCAGGTAAAAACGCCCGGTTCCTGCGGATGCAGTCGCAGCGTGTCGCGCAAACCGATTCCGCAGAGTTGCTGAAAGGCGGCGCGCTCGCCGTCCGAGCACATGATCGCGCCGCGCCAAAGCTGTGGATCATGAACATCGACATCTTCCGGCGCGACATTGAAATCGCCGCAGACGACCAGATCGACATCTTTCTCTTTGGTCAGGCAATCGCGCAATCGCACGTACCATTCCAATTTGTATTTGTAAGCCGGCAAACCAACGGCCTGGCCATTCGGCGCGTAAACGGAGTAGACGCGCAAATTTCCAATCGTCGCCGAAATCACGCGAGCCTGCGGATCGACAACTTCATCGCAAAGCGACGCGCGAACTTCGGTCAATTTGTTTTTCGAAAGGATCGCGACGCCGTTGTAAGACTTTTCTCCGTGATAGGAGGAATCGTAACCGGCTGCTTGCAGCGCTAACGCCGGAAATTGTTCGTCGGTGCATTTGGTCTCCTGCAAGCAGACAATGTCCGGTTTCGTATTTTCCACCCACGCAAACAATCGGTCCTGGCGTTTGCGCAGTGAATTGATGTTCCAGGAGACGATCTTCACTACAATTCCAATTCCACGCCCGGCGTCGGCACGATGATTTCTGAATTGGGCAAATCGAGACTGAGACGCGCCCGCACCCACTCGACCGCAAGCGGATCGCCGTGAACGAGCACAATTTTTTTCGGCGCGAGCCGCTCCGCGAATCCAATGAGCGACTCGCGCGAAGCGTGCGCGCTGAATTGGAACTGGTCGAGATGACAGCGCACACGCTGAGGCGCTTCACCTGGATCAAGCGTGACCTGTTCGTTGGGCAGTGCGTTTCGCAAAATCCCGGCGGGTGATTCCGGATCGGCGTAACCGACGAAGAAAACGGAATGTCGTGGCTGGTCGACAATTCGCTGCGCAAAAGTGTTGGACAAGGTTTTGGGAGTCATCATTCCGCTGGAGAGCGCATAAACGCGTCCGGCTCGGGCTTGCGCCTCATGAATGGTCTCGGCGTTCAAAACGAACGGCCGCAATTCATCCAGCAATTGCAAACGTGGCAACTGGCGCCGGCCCATCCGCCCACGCCGATCATAAATGTCGCTGATTTTTGAGCTCAGTCCGCCAATGTAGATCGGGAAATCAAGAATTTTGTCGCGACGCAATTTGTAAAGCATCGCCAGCACTTCCTGCGTTTTTCCCAGCGCGAAGACAGGAATCAGCACACAGCCGCCCCGCGCGAACGCGTTCTCGATTGCGTGGCCGAGCCGTTGTTCTTCGCCTGCGCGCGACCACGTTGCCGGCACCGGCGTGTCGCCGCGGGTGCATTCCATAATGAGGATGTCGACCTTCTCCTCGGGAAAAACCGCCGCCTGCGCGATCGTTTGATCATCAAAATTTACATCGCCGGTGTAAAAGAGCGTCCGCCCTTCGGCGCGAAGGAGAATTCCAGTTGAACCGAGAACGTGTCCGGCGTCGAAAAATTCGAATGTAACTGCGTCAGCGTCCGCATTCGGTGCTCGTTCACCCGAAAGTGTGTAGGACTGCCGGAGCGCGCACGATTGCCAACGGTCGGCGGCGCGATCAGTTTCACGATGAGTGAACAGCGGGTACTGAGCGGTCCCAAGCTCTTCACGCTGCCGCGTCATCACGTTCACTGAGTTATGCAGCAATACGCTGCCAATTTCAGCCGTCGGCTCGGTCATGAACACACGCGCCTGCGGTTGGCGCCGCATCAAAACCGGCAGTGTTCCGATGTGATCCTGGTGCGAGTGCGAAACAATAATCGCGTCGAGCCGGCGCTCCCCGAGCGCTTTCCAATTCGGCAGCGCTTCTTCTCCCTCGAACTTCGGGTGCATCCCGGAGTCGAGGACGAGGCGACGGTCGCCGACCTCTAGATAGTACGAATTGGCGCCAATTTCAGTCCGGCGCGTCAGATTGATAAATTTCACCAGCTCTTACTTTAGATCTTCAAAACCATTCTTTAAAAATGCGCAGCCAGTTGCCGCGCAGAATTTTCTCGATGTCGGCATCGCTGAAACCGCGCTCGATCAATTTTTGGGTGAGGTTTCGCGCGTGAGAATGATTGGTCAGATCTGGAATAAAATGGGGCGTCGTCAATTTTTCGGCCATCCATTTCTTTTTTGATTCCGGCCATTGCCGGTAAATGAATTCGAAGAAATCGAAGCCGATCCCGACGCAATCAACGCTGGCAAGATCGACAATGCGCTGAACGTGGTCGACGTAACAATCGAGCGTCGATGTCTCTTGGTCCGGGCTGACCAAAACTGAGTTAACGCCGATGACGCCACCGCGCTCTCCGATCATTTTGATCTGCTCGTCACTGATGTTGCGCTCAACGTCGTAAAATTTTCGGGCGTTCGTGTGCGAAACAATTAGCGGCTTGGTCGTGAGATCGACAATCTCCTTGAAGCCGGCCGGATTGATGTGGGCAAGATCGATAAGGACGCCGAGCCGTTCACATTCGCGGACAAGACCGCGACCAAATGGTGTTAGTCCTTCCGGCGATGAGCCGCTCGCAGCAAAGATGCCGCCATGACCGGCGGCGTTCGTGCGCGCGTGCGTCAATCCAATTGCGCGAACGCCGAGTTCATAAAACGTGCGCAACAAATCCAAATCGTTCCCGAGTGGCTCGATGCCTTCCATGGTGATGAGAAATCCGATCTTTTGGGAATCGAGTGCGCGCGAAATTTCCTCATGCGTGCGACAAACGACGCAGCCCTTGGATTGCCCGGCTTCAGTGTAAAGCCGCGCGATTTGATCAAGCGCTACCTGCAATCCACGGTCAGGCAAATATCGATCTTCAATATAAATGGCAGCGCCAATGATGCCCATGCCACCGGCTTCGAAATCCGGCAAAAATTCCGCGGCGAGAACATTTGAACGACCGCGCTTTTCATACAAATCCATCGCCAAATCGAAATGCATGTCGATGACGCCGCCGGCGTGCAAGCGCTTGGCCCGAACTTCAATTGATTCTTTCGACTCCGTCATAGAGCTGGAGGGGGCGCAGCGATGGAAACTGTGCGCGCAGAATCTTTTCGTTTTGGAAGAACGATCGCGAACAGTACCGAAATCCAACTCGCTCCGAGCGGCAACCAGGCCGGGATCCAGATTGAAAAACGCGAAATGATCCCGAGCGCGATCAAACAATACGCGGCCGAAAACGCGATCGCGCCGATAATCAGATCGACCCGCGAGAATCTCCGAAGCGCCCCGCTCAACGCCGCCGCCAACACGACCATTGCGCAATCGAAAATCCAACTGACGCGGCGGACGAATGAATTCGCTTGGATCGCGCCAATTGCGGCCGCGAAAACATCCGGCGCATTGGTGGCCACGCGCGCCAACACCAGGTGCGTCCGAATATCTTCAAGCCGAATCGCGGTCGCCGCACCGCTCTCGTGTTGTTGGGCCGCGAGCAACAATTCGTTGAGGATAACGCGACGGGCGCGCTGGACCATACGCGGATTGACCAAGAGTGTGCCGTCGGATCGAATCGGAATTTTGGTTCCGTTCGGAAGCGTGATCGCCGTGCCGATGTCGATTACTACCTCGCCCGGCGTGAGACGCATCCAAAGAAGCACGGCCTGAAGCGCAAACGAGGGAATTACTTCACCGCGATATTGAAACAATAACGGAACGTGGAGGTCATCCGCGCTTTCTTCCGGCAGATTGATGGAGCCAAGGGTGGATAAAATCCGAACATCCTCGCCGGGTTGACGCTCGATCCCGGAAAATGCCGGAAGATCCCCCCGCCGGCCGGTCACACGGGTAAAGCCGGCAATTTCAGCGACCGGAGCATCCGGATCGGGCGTCGCAGTCAATTCCGCGCCGAGCATCAGCTTGGGAACACGCATCGCCTGGTCGATGAAGATCTGTTCCTGATCTTTATTGCGCTCCCCCCATTGCAAAATCGGTTCAATCGCAATCACCGTCGGTTTGAATTCGAGAATGCCGTGCAAAAGCAAAGCAGTCTCGAGCGGCGCGGGCGGATTTTCGCGCCCCGTTTCAATGATCGTGATCGGCACAGTCTTGGCCGCTGGTTGTGAGTGTCGAATCAGCCAGCGCAAGAAAATTTCCTCAGAACGCTGGAAACGCGGCTCGCGCAAGAACAAGACCGCGAGCAACAACACGACAATGATGACCCAGATCGACGGCCGCTCCATCGGGCAGAAGTGAAAAGTGACGAGTGACGAGTGACAAGACTAATCCTTTGTCATGTCGAGTCCCGCGGCCGCGGGAAGACATCTCAAGATATTTCCGGCTCAGAAATAGTAAGAGATTGAACTCATTCGTCTCCCGACTCTCTCGCCGCTACCCTCGCGGCTTTGCCGTCCATGTCGGTCGGCCCACTCGCTCCATTCCTCGGCTCCGCTCGGAATGACACAGAGAAGGCCGCGGATTACTTGCTTAGCTCGAGCATTCGTAGAATCGGCAATTCGGCGCGCTTGCGAATTGATTCCGGCAGCGCGATCTCCGGTTCCATGTTGAGGAGCGCGTTGTACGCTTTCTCCAGCGTGTTCATTTTCATGAACCGACATTCTCCGCAAAAACAATTGTCGGTCGGCCCGGGAATAAACGTCTTGTCGGGAATTTCTTTCTTTAACCGGTGCAGCATGCCTGCTTCGGTCACGATAATGATCTCGCGCGCGGGCGAGTTTTCGCAAAACGCGATCATCTTCTCGGTCGAACAGACTTCGTCCGCCAGCATTCGCACCGCGTAAGTGCATTCCGGATGCGCCACCACCGGCGCGTCTGGATATTGTTCTCGAATTCGATTGATGCTGCGGGCTGTGAATTCGACGTGCACGTAACAGGTCCCCTGCCACAAATCCATTTTGCGACCAGTCCGCTCCATTACCCATGCGCCGAGGTTCTGATCGGGAACGAACAGGATATTTCGATCTTCGGGGGCCGCCCGCACGATCTTGTCGGCGTTGCCGCTTGTACAAATCACGTCGGACTGCGCTTTTACGCCGGCGCTGCAATTGATGTAAGCGATGACGTAATAATTTTTGTCGGCGTGTTTTTTCAAAAACTCGGCCAGCTTTTCCGGTGGACACGATTCGGAAAGCGAACAGCCGGCATCGAGATCGGGCAAAATGACGCGCTTGCCCGGGTTAATGATCTTCGCGGTCTCGGCCATGAAATGGACACCGCAAAAAAGAATCACGTCCGCATCGGTCTTCGCGGCCTGATAACTCAGGCCTAACGAGTCGCCGACGAAATCTGCGACTTCCTGCAGCTCGGGCACCTGGTAGTTGTGCGCGAGAATGACAG
>Ga0209801_1001545_pt1 | contig 14124 bp, 12 predicted proteins | sample GraSoiAngelo_127_FD_185884 | JGI IMG/M metagenome (GOLD analysis project Ga0209801, IMG submission 185884) | Grasslands soil microbial communities from the Angelo Coastal Reserve, California, USA - 14_0927_09_40cm (SPAdes) (version 2) | ecosystem: Environmental > Terrestrial > Soil > Grasslands ... | reverse complement strand
AGACGGTCGAACTATCCGCGTTTGTGAAGGCCGAAGAGATCGACCCGGTTTACTACGAGAAGAGCTATTATCTGGAGCCGGACGCCAAAGGCATGAAGCCCTTCGCCTTGTTGATGACTGCGTTGAGAGAGAAGAACCTCACGGGCATAGCCAAGATCGCGGTGCGAAATAAAGAGCAGCTGTGCGCGTTGCGGCCGATGGACGGAACACTGATCCTTGAGACACTCTATTACCCGGACGAGATCAGGGTCGAGAAGACTGAGCTGCCGGACGTAAAAATCTCCGAGAAAGAATTGGAGATGGCGTACACACTAATCGACCTGCTTAGCGAGGAATTCGAGCCGGAGAAGTACAACGACGAATACCGCGAAGCTTTGATGACGGTTATCGAGGCCAAGCTCGAGGGCGAAGAGCTTCCGGAGGTTGCGGCCGCGGGACCGGCGAAAGTTACCGACATCATGTCGGCGCTCCGAGCAAGCGTCGAGGCTGCGAAGAAGCGCAAGAAGGGCGAAGACGAGGAGGAGGAAGAGGAAGCGCCGGCGCGGAGGCGCAAGGCCGGTTAGGCGCTAGCCGCCTCGTCTCCACGGTAGTCGGGTTCGCTTGCGGGGTCGTCCAGTGATTGAGGCATTCCCCGCCTGAACCACGCTGATAGAACCGTCAGTCTCCAGCACCGCGAGCTGGACCTCGTCTATGTTATTGAGTCCGTGCTCTCGTATCGCCATCAGAACTTCCTCTTCTGCAAGACCCTCACGGCGGATGTTCTGTCTCAGGAGCCTGCCGTTGCTGACGACGACGGTGGGCGAGCCCTCGACGGCCTCGCGCAGCCATGTCATGCGTTCGCGCGCTGTGGCGACGCCGTAGTTGGCGGCGATGAGCGCACCGGCAGCGATCAGGCCGCCGGTGACAGAGACGTCGCTGCCCACCATCGCGTTTTGAACGGCGTTCGAGATGAGCAGGATCACTACGAGGTCAAAAGTCGCCATCTGGCCGATCTCGCGTTTGCCGGCGACGCGCAGGGCGAGAAGCAAACTGCCATAAATGATCAGCGTTCGGGCAATAATCTCGAATCCATTGACGGTAAGACTGAACACGGCTACCTCCAGCTGCTTACTGTGAGCGCGCATCAATGCTGCGCCGGAAGTGAGGACGCGGGCTACAGTCTACCAGCGATCTCGGGGCTCAAGGACGCGAGCATCCTGATCGCTGACTCGCACGCCAGACGGTCCGGAAGGGCCCGTTCCTAATTTTTTAACTCGCCCGGCATAAACGGCTTTTGCCTCTACATACTGCCCGCGGCCTTCTTGAGAGACACTTGCTTCGCGCGATCACCTCGCGCGTTTATTCTGGTTGATGCGCCGGCGTGCGCCTAAAGCTGCGCCACGAGTGGACCTTCTGTTGTTCGCTACCTTTTCGAAGTGAGACTTCAGGCGTCTGAATTCATCATCGGTCAGTTCTTCGGCGAGGACGAGCTTGTTGTCGGCGCCTCCCGTGGCGACGATCAACTCATCGAGTTTCGCCTGAAGGGCGAGGTTATCGCGATTCTGTGTGTTCTGAATCAGGAAGACCATGAGGAATGTCACGATCGTGGTCGCGGTGTTGATTACGAGTTGCCAAGTGTCGGAGAAGCCGAATATTGGGCCCGTCACGACCCAGGCTAGAACGACAGTTACCGCAACAATGAATGCCCCCACCGAGCCGACCTTCTCAGAGACAGTGTGAGCAAACTTCCTGAATACTTCGCCCATCGCCTCTAATCGTGGCGCGCGCGTAATGCGGGCACCGTAAATTGAGGTAGTCTCCGTCTTGCATTCCCCTATCAGACCGGGGGGCCACAGTTTCATGGCAGCAGAGAGATCGACGTCTGGTGCCATAATAAGCTCGTGCTTGAGAAATACAAGGAAAAGCGGGACTTCGATCGCACACCGGAGCCCGCGCCAGGCGCCGAGACAGAGGGCCGCGGGCCACTCATCTTCGTGATCCAGAAGCACGCCGCGACTCGCCTGCACTATGACCACCGCTTCGAAGTCGACGGTGTTTTGAAATCGTGGCCGGTACCGAAGGGGCCGTCGCTGAACCCGCGTGACAAGCGGCTGGCTGTGATGGTGGAGGACCACCCCTTTGACTATGGATCGTTTGAGGGCGTGATTCCGAAGGGCGAATATGGGGCGGGCCAGGTGATCGTCTGGGACGCGGGCACTTACTCGCCGGATGAGGGAGGCAAGCTCTCGTTCGACGACCGCGAAGAAGCGGAAGCCCGCATGCGCGAGGGCATCGAGGAAGGGAAGATTTCAGTGTTCCTGCGCGGACACAAGCTGAAGGGCTCCTGGACGCTGGTACGGACCAAGCGGGCCGCCAACGAATGGCTACTTATAAAGCACAAGGACCGGTTTGCAGACACGGAGCGCGATGTCACCGAGGAGGACAGGTCGGTGCTTTCGGGCCTTAGCCTCGAGGACATCAAAGCAGGCCGCTTGCCGGAGCGCCGGACGGTTGCCGAAATGTGTCTGCGGCCCGGCGACCTGGCGGGTACGCGGCCCGCGTCGTTTCCGCGCTGGATCGAGCCGATGAACGCCTCGCTCTCCGAAGGGCTTTTCTCGTCTGCGGACTGGTTCTTCGAGCCCAAGCTAGACGGTGTGCGAGCGCTCACCTTCATCCAGCACGGCAGTGTCAGCATGTTCTCTCGGCGGGGCCTGGACGCCACGAAGCAGTACCCGAGCATCGCGGCCGAGCTGCGGGAGCAGGTGGAACCGCGGCTGGTGCTCGACGGAGAAATTGTTGCTTTCGATCAAAACGGCGTGCCGTCGTTCCAAGAGATTCAGCAGCGGCTAAACCTGATGCGCGAGAGCGATATCAAGCGGGCTGAATCGCAGGTGCCGGTCTTCTATTACGTGTTCGACATCCTGTACGCGGGTGGCTATGACCTGCGGGGCGCGCCACTCGATCAACGCAAACGGCTATTGCGCCAGCTGCTTCTGCCGACGGAGCGCGTCTGGTTGGTTGAGCACTTCGAGCAGGACGGCGAGGTGGCTTATCGCGTTGCCGTTGAACATGGCCTCGAGGGGTTGCTGGCGAAGAGGCGGGACAGCGTTTACGAGTCGGGGCGGCGTTCGAAGAGCTGGATGAAGATCAAGAGCACCAAGGAGGGCGAATTCGTCATCGGCGGCTACACGGAGGGGGGCGGCTCGCGGGCGGGCACGTTCGGTTCACTTCTGCTCGGCTACTACGATGATGAGGGCAAGCTTGTGCATGCCGGTCACGTGGGGACTGGGTTCAACGACAAGACGCTCAAGCTGCTCAAGGAGAAGCTGGAGGCGTTGAGGACGGATGAGCGGCCGTTTGCCGAGGAGCCTTCGCGAGCGGGGATGCCGTTCGGCAGGCCGAAGAATACGCCTGTCACCTGGGTTAAGCCAGAACTTGTGGCGCAAGTACGGTATGCGCAATGGACAAAAGACGGAGTGCTGCGCGCGCCGAGCTTCCTCGGCCTGCGGGATGACAAGCCGCCCGCTGACGTAAAGCGGGAGGAGGCGGTGCCTCCGCCCTCGGGCAGCGGGCCGTCCGATTCCGGACTGGGCGACAGCGGGACCGTTGCCGAACTACTCGAGCAGCTCGAACGGCGGGATGAGAAGTTCATCCTGCGGGTCGAGGGGCACAAGATCCCGCTGAACAACCTAGACAAGGAGTTCTGGCTGGCCACTGAAAAGCACAGAGCGCTTACGAAACGCGACCTCCTTGTCTATTTCGCGAAGGTCTCGCCATACCTGCTTCCACACATGCGGGACCGTCCGATCACCCTGACGCGCTACCCGAATGGGATCCACGGCGGGCACTTTTACCAAAAGCGATTCGAGAGCAAACTGCCCGAATTTGTTCAGACTGTCAAGCTCTACTCCCGCGACAACGCCGGCGACGTGGACTACCTGGTGTGCAACAACCTGTCAACATTGCTCTGGCTGGGACAACTGGCCGACATCGAATTGCACACGTGGTACTCACGGATCAGCCCCGAGCCGGATGCTCACCACTTGCCAACAACGTTCGCTGGATCGGCGAAGAACATCGACGCCTCGTTGTTGAACTACCCCGATTTCATTGTGTTCGACCTCGATCCGTACATTTACTCCGGCAAGGAGAAAAAGGGGGCCGAGCCGGAGCTCAACCGAAGAGCTTTTCTCAAGACATGCGATGTCGCGCTTTGGCTGAAGGACCTGCTGGACTCGCTTTCTCTATCGTCCTTCGTTAAGACCACGGGAAGGACGGGGCTGCATGTATACGTGCCGATCCTCCGGCAGTTCGACTACGATACGGTCCGCGCCGCCTGCGAAACGATCGGGAAGTACCTCCTGCAGGCGCACCGCCGCGACATAACGATGGAATGGTCAGTGGACAAGCGGACCGGTAAGGTATTCTTCGATCACAATCAAAACGTGCGGGGAAAGACGCTCGCCTCGGTATATTCGCCGCGGCCGAGCCAGGAGGCCGAGGTGTCGATGCCCGTTCGCTGGGAGGAAGTCAAGGAAATCTATCCCAGCGACTTTACGATCCTCACCGCCTGTGATCGGATCGCGAAGATTGGGGATCTTTGGGCGGGCATACTCGACGCAAAGCACGACCTCGCCAAGCTCCTCGATACAATTACAGGCGAGGCGATCGCTGCCGAGTGAAGAAAGCGGGCGCTTGGCTCAGCCGCAGGCGCGTCAGGCGGAGCGGGCGAGCACGCGGTAGGCGGCGACGATGTGCGTGGCAACCAGACCGTGGTCAGATAGGCACTCAGGCCTGATGACGCTATCCTTAGAGTTCCTTGCTTCGTGGTATTGGACTAACATTCCACCCGGGCGAGGCGTCGTTTATTGACGTAGAATGGGCAGGTGGAGATGCAGACTCACAGAGAAGCGCGGCCGACGAGGACTGATGGCAGAGGCGAGACACTAACCGTCGTCGATAACCGCACAGGAAAAACATACGAACTGCCAATAGAAGACGGTACGGTGCGCGCGAAGCACTTTCGCCAGATAAGGGCGTACGAGGGTGATTTCGGCCTGATGGTCTACGACCCGGGATTCGCCAACACGGCTTCATGCCGGAGCGCGATAACGCACGTGGACGGCGAGAGGGGGATCTTGGAGTATCGGGGCTACCCGATCGAGGAACTGGCGGAAAAGAGTTCCTTTCTCGAGACCGCGTACCTCCTGATCCATGGCGACCTTCCCACGAAGAGCCAGCTCGGCCAATGGGTGCACGACATAACGTTCCACACGTATGTGCACGAGAACGTGAAAAAGTTCATGGAAGGCTTCCAGTACGATGCGCACCCGATGGGGATGCTGCTGGGTACCGTTGCTGCCCTGTCCACGTTCTATCCGGACGCCAAGCAAGTTTCCGATCATCGATCGCGAGACATTCAGACACAGCGGCTAATCGCGAAGATGCCGACGATCGCGGCGTTCACCTACCGGCACAACCGCGGACTGCCGTACGTGTACCCCGACAACGACCTCTGGTATACGGGAAATTTCCTCTCGATGCTGTGGAAGATGTCGGAGCCGAAGTACGCGCCAGACCCTGTCCTCGAGCGCGCGATCGACGTGCTGTTCATCCTCCATGCCGATCATGAGCAGAACTGCAGTACGAACGCGATGCGGTCGGTAGGAAGTTCCGACGCCGACCCGTATTCGGCTACGGCGGCGGCGGCGGCGGCGCTTTACGGCCCGCTGCACGGAGGCGCGAACGAAGCCGTGATCAAGATGCTGATGGAAATCGGCGATAAGAACCGAGTGCCGCAGTTCGTGAAGCACGTCAAGAGCGGTGAGGGCCTACTGTGGGGTTTTGGGCACCGGATCTACAAGAGCTACGACCCGCGGGCGAAGATCATCAAGAAGACAGCGGACGCAGTTTTCGAGCTGATGGGCGCGAATCCTTTGCTGGAGATCGCGCTGGAGTTAGAGCGGATAGCTCTCGAAGATGAATACTTTATCGAACGAAAGCTCTATCCGAACGTGGACTTTTATTCGGGAATCATCTACCAGGCGCTTGGCTTTCCGGTCGATATGTTCCCCGTGCTCTTCGCGATTCCCCGCACAGCCGGATGGCTCGCGCAATGGCGGGAGATGATCGAGGACCCAGAGCAGAAGATCGCCCGCCCCCGTCAGGTATTCGTCGGGCCGGAGCGCCGCCACTACACGGCCCTAGACGACCGATAGCCGGCAGACTTTGCCGCCGGCTACCTATTGGTCTTGTCCTGGCGCCTGCTTTAGAAGAGTAAGATCAGCAGCAGGAGGATAACCAGGATAAGTACTACTGTGCCAACGCCGATGTACATCTCATTTCCTTCCTTTCCTTCAACAGTCGCCTCAATTGTGCGATTTGTGAAAAGTAATTGGCGTCAACCGCTAGCCCCGAAAATAATGACAACGAAATAACAATTGCATGGGGGCAAGCGTTCGCGCGTACCGTTCATTTCCTAAAATGGCGCCATGAAGCCACTAATCGCGTGGCTCACGGTCGTGAGTCTGACCGCTGGCGCGCTGGTGCAGCCCGGGTCGGGAACTGCGCGTGCGCAGGATGGCGGCTGGGGAAACTCGCTCGTTCGATGTGCGCTATGACCTTCAGACGGATGGCTCGTTCAACGTTCGGGAGGACCTCGCCGTGGATTTCGACGCGCTGGAGCGGCATGGCATCTTCCGCGACATGCCCGTCGAGTACAAGTACGACGATAACAGCAACCGGCTGATCGACGTCTCTGACGTATGGGTAACGGACGGGAGCGCGGCGATCCCCTTCGAGACGAGCGACACGCGCCCGAACATGCGGATCAAGGTAAGCGATCCGGACAAGCTAGTCAGCGGCCGGCAGCGTTACGTGATCAGCTATACCGTCCACGACGGACTCAATCCTTTCCCGGACCACGACGAGCTTTTCTGGAACGTGACAGGCAACGACTGGCCGATAACGGTCGAGGGCGCTTCGGCAACAGTGGTGGCACCCAACCCTGGAATCGAGCGTATCACCTGCTTTCAGGGGCCTGCGGGTTCGACAACGCCTTGCGCATCGTCGCTTGATGCGACATCGCCATCGTTTCGGGCGTCAGCGCCAATGGAGCCGGGCGGGGACTCACGATCGTCGTCGGGCTGCGTAAGGGGATCATCGCGGTTGGCCCTCCGAGGCTCGTGCCTGGGGGACAGAATACCGGAGCTCCGTCGACTGACGATACCATTAGGCAGATTAGGGGGCCATTCCAGCAAATGAAATAACAATTTCGATCGCCGGCATTCTTGGCGGGCTGATTATTATCGCCTTGGTCAGACTATGGTGGACCGCCGGCCGGGACCGCTGGCTTGGCAACATGTACTACATCCGGGACAACCCGCCCGAGGAAAGGAAACCTCTCTTCGCTCGAGAAACGATCGTCGTCGAATACCAGCCGCCGGATGTCGGCAAGGGCAGGCGGCTGCGGCCGGCGGAAATCGGGGTACTAATGGACGAGCAGGCAGACACCTTGGACGTGAGCGCGACCATCGTGGATCTGGCAGTGCGCGGGTACCTGCAGATCAAGGAAGAGCAAAAGGCGGAATCTTCGGCATGTTCAAGAGTCAGGACTACGAACTGGTACGCGAAGATCGCGAATCGCCGAGCGGCCGCTCGCTGGATGGACTGCTGCCCTACGAAACCAGGTTGAAGGACGCGCTGTTCGAAGCTGCCACGTCGGTGAAGTTGAGCGATCTCAAGAACAAGTTCCATGAGGACCTTGCCAAGGTGAAGAGCGACCTGTACTCGGAGACCGCTCACGTGCTAAGACTCTTTCCAAGCAGCCCGGATACCGTTCGGCACATCTATCAAGCCGTCGGGATTGGGACGGCTGTAGCCGGAGGGCTATTAGCGGCGTTCCTTGGGTCGGCTTTCGGAGGAGCGCTCATTGGTATTCCCTTCGTGGCGGGCGGCTTCTCGTTGGCTTTGCTGTCGCCGACGATGCCCCGACGGACGGCGCCGGGGAGCGCGCTCTACCGTCGCTGCCTCGGGTTTCGCCTGTACATGACGACGGCGGAAAGGAGCGTCAGGCGTTCGCGGAGAGGGCCAATCTCTTCGAGGAGTACCTGCCGTATGCAATCGTCTATGGGTGCGTCAAGAACTGGGCGAAGGCTTTCGAAGGGCTGGGACTGGAGAGGCGCGCGTCTGGTTGGTACATCGGGAGCAACGTTTTTGCGGCCACGCAGTTCGCGGAGAGCGTGCGCGATTTCTCTTCGAGTATCTCGGGCGTGATGGCCTCGACGCCGGGTGGGTCCGGCGGCAGCGGGTTCGGTGGAGGCGGCGGCTCGGGCGGAGGCGGCGGAGGTGGGGGCGGCGGCAGCTGGTGATGCAGGCCTAAGGCGAATCTTCGAGCCTGGTCTGGACGTCCTTCAAGAAGCCCTCCAGCTCCGGGGATAGTTCGGGCTTCTCCTCCGGCGGTTCCTCTTTCTCGGAATCGTAAACCCGCTCAAGCTCGGCGACCATCGCCTGCAACTGCGGATTTTGGGCAACGGACTCGTTCATGGCCTCGCGTTGGCGCTGACTCTCCTCATGCAGGGGCGAGGTGTCGAGATCGAGAGAATAAACACGAGAGAGAATCTCCAGAAGAGCCTCGGTCCCGCAGTAATCGCGCTCGAGCTGCACGTAGGCCGGGAGCTGGAGGATTATGCTCGCCGTTTCGATGCCTTCGCCCGAGGCCATTTGAGGCATGATGGCGAGAATCGTGGTGGGGCCTTCATAGGCGCTTTCCCGGACGCCAGCGCGCTGCACTTGCTCGCGAAGTCCTTCGCTGGCCGCGCCGCCGCTGGCAACAGGCGGGCGGGTATGGGGCACCGGTGAATACATCGAGCCGATGAGCGTGTACTGGCGAGCGCCGAACTGTCGAATCAGGCCGAGAACTGCCTCGACGTAATCCTCGCCGTGAGAGTGCGGCTCGAGCGCATGGAGGAAGAGCCACTCCTGACCGGAGGGCGACTTCGCATAGCGGAGGAAGGTGTTAGGGACGGCCACGTGCCGCTCTCCTTCTCGACGGAAGAGCATGGGACGGTAGCGGCTGAAGTCGTAAAAGACGCCGGGGCGCCTGAGCCGGCCGATCTCCTGGCCGTCCCACTGCTTCTCAAGAAAGCTGAGTGCCATGGTGCCGACCGAACCGACATCTATCCACGGTTGCAGGGCGATGAGAAGGCGCGGGCGGTCGAGGTCAGGCAGCGGGTATACGAGTTCGAAGGCAGACTCGGCAGCGGTCATCCAAGGGCCTTCAGGTTAGCCTCCGCCTCACGAATAGCGGAGAGAAAAGCGCCGCGCGCCATGAGCGATGGCTCAGCGGCGGCGCGCGCGGCGAACAGGTCCCGCCACAGTTCCCACGCCTCGCGGTTCTCCGGCTCTCCCTTGCGGACGAAATCGGCGAGGTGGCAGGCCATCCTTACATCACCTTCGTCCCCAAGTCTGCGAGCGCGGTCGAGGATCGGCGAGGATCCCGTCGCAGCGACGAGCGCTGCGGCGATATCGTAGGAGTGCGCAGGCAGTATATCGGCGGGGTCGCCGTCGTACCAGCCGCCGTAGAGGCGGTAGACGTTTCGAGCGATGAACTCCGGGTGATCGTAGATGGGCTGTAGCCACGGCTTGTCGGTGGCAGGCCAGTCAATGTCGCGGATGATGTCTTCCAGCCACTTGCCTTCGTTCATGCCCGCAATGACCTGATCGTGAATGGAGCGCAGGAAGTACGCGGTGGTGAGAAGAGCCTCCTGGATGCGTTCCTCCCCGGAGAGGACGGGGCCGTGCCCGGGAAATAGGTGCTGCGGTCGGAGGCCGGCCATGCGCTCGAGGCCCCGCGCCCAGTCCAACGCGTAGCGCTGGACCTTATACGGATTGCCGGCGTTCGGGGAGCACCAGACGAACGTGTCGCCGGTGCAGACAACCCGCTTTGACGGGCACCAGACCCAGGTCTCGTCGTCTGTCTCACCCCTGCAATGATGGAGCTCGAAGACCACCCCGCCGACAGTGGTGACGATATCTGTGTCGTAGGTGGTGTCGGGGTAGGTGAGTGCGGCTTCGGAGAACGGCTTGGCATCGGGCGGCAGGTTGAATTGGACGCGGTTGATGTGGTCATTCTGGCGGGCGAGCAGGCGGTAGCGATCGAAGCGGGCGGGCAGATCGCGGTGGGCGATGATGTTCGGACGGTGGTCGCCGCGATTCCGGGCCTCGGCGATGATCGCGTCGGCGCCAGTCACGTGATCGATGTGACCGTGGGTGTAGACGATCGCCTCGACGGGCGCCTGGGTGTAATTCGCACGCAAGCCGGAGAGTATGGCCGGCGTGAAGCGCTGCTGGGCGGTATCGACGATGAGCACGCCTTGCTCGCCGATAAAGGCGGTGGAGTTGCCGAGGGCCGGGAAGAAGGCCACTCCCTCAGTGACAAGCTTGGGGTCGCCGAGATGAAAGAAGGCGGCCTGTTCAGGCGGGAGGGTGCGGGCAGAACTGAAATCGAGGCGCTCAGTCGGTACTGACTGGGTCATCGAGCTGCTCCTGTCGAAGAATGTGGACAGTATAGCGCACGGTAAACAGAACGGGCGTTACATGTCTGAAAGCTCATTACGGTCAACGGCAATGTGACTGCAATACCATGGCGACTAGAGTGGTGAGCGAGGAGGATACGCCATCCTCTTTGCGGACGGAGCCAGGATGGCTCGGGCCACGGAGGTTGCTACCGGGGCCGGGGAGGCGAGCCGGGCATCCTGCTCCGTCTGCTTCTATCTAGGGTTCGGTTTTCCTGCCACGCTACTCACGTCGCGATAGCACTGCACCAGGATCTCGCGCGTTCACTCTTTGACAGCGGCCACTATGGCATCCGCAGCCACGGAGAGCGGCAGGACGTCGGTGTTGAGCACCATGTCATAGTGAGTAGAGAGCTCTGTTCCAATACCGTAGAACCTCTCGAGATATTTCTTGCGCTCGCGGTCTGAGTCTTCAACCGCCTTCCCGGCTTGGCGCGCGTCAACGCTGCCCTGAGCAGACAGCCTGGCGGCACGCGATTCCGATGATCCTGTGATGAGCACGCGAACAACGCCGCCCGCTTCCGCGAGTGGGATGCTGGCCCCGTGCGCGAGGATGACCACATTGCCCTGCGCGGCCGTCTCCAAGATCACTTGCTCGATGAGAGCCTCGTATCCCGGCGAGGTGTGAGCAGACGGCGGAACGTAGCCGGCGGGCTCGACGGCAGTCGAGCCCATTTGCTGCAGGATGCGCTGGATAAGCGGCGGCGTGCGCTCGATCCGGGCCATTTTTTCAGGTGAGACGCCGGCCTTCTCTGCGGCAGTGGCGACTATCTCCTCATCGACGAAGCGAAAGCCGAGTCTGGCGGCTACATCGCGGCCGATCTCTTCCCCGCCCGCGCCAAGCGCGCGCGAAATGCTGATGACCTTGCATTGCCACATGTGAACCTCTCTTGCCGGCGCGGATTATACAACGGCCGCGAGGAAACGTTTCAGATCCAGCGTTCCCGACGGTACCAGTCGGCGGTGAGCTTTGCTCCTGATCGAATGTCAATCGAAGGAACCCAACCTGTATCCCGCCGGAGGTCGTCGCTGGAACACACCCAGTGGCGCTGAGCCATTTCCCGCACCTTGTCGCGGGTGAGTGAGACGGCGCGGCGGGCAGCGAACCCAAACGTCTCGCTGACGATCGCGGCGGCGGAGAAGGCCCAGCGCGGGGCGCTAAGGCGGAGGGCTCGCCTGCCTACGGACTCTTCGATCGCGGCGAGGAGATCGCGCCAGGTGTGGACGTGTCCGTCTTCGGGACAGTAGACCTTGCCTTCGACATCGGCCTCGGCTGTAGTCGCCAGGCAGATGGCGCGGGCGGCATCTTCCGCGAAGACGATCGAGATGCGGTTATGCCCGCCCATCAGGAGCGGGGCTACTCTAAACCGGGCGAGACGGAAGAAGGGCACGAGGGCCGGGTCGCGCGGGCCGTAGATCACCGGGGGCCGGAAAATGACGGCTCGCGGGGCGAGGGCGGACGCCCGGACGTTATCCTCTCCGGCGAGCTTGCTGCGGCCGTACGCGCTCACCGGCATCGCAGGCGCGTTCCGTGGCCGGGGAGCGCCGTCCGGGCTTGGGCCATGCGCGGCGAGACTGGAGACATACACGAACCGCTTGACCGACGCTGATTGCTCTGCGGCACGAACGAGGTTCGCGGTGCCTTCAGCATTGACCGCGTCGAATTCGGCTTCCTTACGGGCTTTAATGAGGCCGGCGGCGTGGATGACCGCATCGATGCCTTGGACGGCAACCGGCAGTGTCGCCGCATCGGTAATGTCGCCGGCCGTTTCTTCGTAGGCGAGGGCTGAGAGAAAGCGCCGGGGGCTGGTCCTGCGGAGGAGCAAGCGGACGCTGTGGCCCTGGCCAGCGAGCTGCTCAGCGATATGAGAGCCAAGGAAGCCGCTGGCGCCGGTGATGAGCACCTTCATGACTAGAGAGGCTTCTCATAAATGCGATAGGTCTTGTAATGGCGGCAGCCAACCTTCGTGATGAGCGAGTTGATCAGATGGTTGTCCTCGAGGGTCCAGGAGAACTCAGCCCATTCGTAGCCGCGCTGGCCGGCCCGACGGTAGATTTCGTCGCAGAGAAGATAGGCGAGGCCTGCATAGCGGCGGGTCCGGAACTCCTTGCGCACCCCCAGCAGCAGGAGACGGCCGTTGCGTGGGCGGCGGACCTTGAGCCGCCAGAGCAGCTTGACGAACCCAAGAGGGAACAGCCGCCCATCGAGGTCGCGGATAGCGTCGTTCAGGTTGGGAACGGCGAGAGCGAAGGCGGCCGCCTTTCCATCGATCTCTACGAACGAAACAAGGTGCGGGTCGGCGATGAACTTGAGGTCACGCGACATTTGCCGCGCCTCGGCCTCGGTCGCCGGAACGAAGCCCCAGTTCTCGCTCCACGCATCGTTGTAGAGCTGCAGAATCGTGCGGACCTCGTCGTCGAAATGCTTCATGTCGGCGATGCGGACGCGGACTTCCGGGCGCGAGCGCAGTTGGCGGACCATGCGAGCGGGGCCTTCGGGCACCGGCTGGCTCTCCCAGCGCCAGGCGTAGAGGTCCTGGACCTTCGCGTAACTGGCTGCTTCGACGAGATCCAGGTAGTAGGCGTTGGTGTAAGGCATCAGGATTTGGGGCGGGGAATCGAATCCTTCAACGAGAAAGCCGACTTCGCCGTTGACGGAGAAGTTGAGCGGGCCGCGAATGCGCTCCATCCCTCTGTCACGTTGCCAGATCTCCGCCGAATTGAGGAGAGCCGAGGCGACAGCAGTGTCATTCTCACACTCGAAGAAGCCGAAGAAGCCGGTGCGTTCGTTATGGTAGCGATTCTGCTCGTGGTCGATCTGAGCCGAGATGCGGCCAGCAACGTGGCCATCGCGGCGGGCCAGAAAGAGTTGAACATCTGCGTGCTCAAAGAACGGGTTGTGCTTCGGCGAGAACAGCTCGTGTTGCAGGCGCAGGAGGGGCGGCACCCAGTTGGGGTTCCTTCGGTAGAGGCGCCAGGGCAAGCGGATAAAGTCCTCGAGGTCGCGTTTGGATGCAACCGCTGTTACGGAAACGGCGGTGGCGGGCGGAGAGCTAGGAGAGGATACCTTGTCTGCGGCCGACAGTTCGGAAGCGCTCCAAGGCTTGCTCGATCTGCTCTGGGGTATGAGTGGCCATGCAGCTAGTGCGCAACATCGCCTTGCCCATCGGGACTGCCGGGTAGACCACGGGGTTGGTGTAGACGCCGTCTTCGATCAGCGATTTCCAGAACATCACGGTGCTGTACTCGTCGCCCACGTTCACCGGCACGATCGGTGTCTCCGAGCGGCCGACATCGAAGCCCATGTCGCTCAAACCTTGCCTCCACTGCGCCGCGAGCTTGTGGAGGCGGTCGACCATCTCGGGTTCGCGCTCGAGTACATCGAGGGCGGCTAGCGCGGCGGCGGTAGAAGCTGGTGGAAGGCTGGCGCTGAAGATGAGGGTGCGGCCGAAGTGCTTTACCCAGTCGAGCACCTTTCGCGGGCCGGCAATGAACCCACCTATAGACGCGAGAGACTTGGAAAATGTGCCCATGACGAGATCTACACCGTCTTCCAGGCCGAAATGGCTGC
>Ga0209801_1001544_pt1 | contig 14125 bp, 9 predicted proteins | sample GraSoiAngelo_127_FD_185884 | JGI IMG/M metagenome (GOLD analysis project Ga0209801, IMG submission 185884) | Grasslands soil microbial communities from the Angelo Coastal Reserve, California, USA - 14_0927_09_40cm (SPAdes) (version 2) | ecosystem: Environmental > Terrestrial > Soil > Grasslands ... | reverse complement strand
ACCGTATCGAAGATCTCGCCCGGGAAATAGCGGTGCACCTCGTCGCGAATCTGGACCGCCAGGCTCGTCCGGCCGTCGAACATCGTGAGCACGATGCCCTCGACCGAGAGGCGCGGATTCAGGCGCTCGCGGACGAGCTTGATGGTCTTGAGCAAATGGGTGAGGCCCTCAAGAGCGTAGAACTCGCACTGCAGAGGCACGAGGACACGATCGGCGGCCGCGAGCGCGTTGATTGTGAGTAGCCCGAGTGACGGGGGGCAGTCGACGATCACGTAGTCGTACGCCTCGGCCACGGGCTCGAGCGCAACTCTCAAGCGATACTCCCGCTGGCCGACGGACACCAGCTCGATCTCTGCGCCGACGAGGTCGATGTCGGACGGAAGTAGCTTCAATTGCGTCAGCGCGGTCTCGCGAACGGCCTTCTCGGTGGGCTCGTTTCCGAGGATGACGTGATAGACGGTCGGGTAGAGCCCAGACTTTTGAAGTCCTAGCCCGGTCGTGGCGTTGCCCTGGGGATCCAGGTCCACGAGGAGGGTAGGGCGCTCGGCGAGAGCGAAGCCGGCTGCGAGGTTGACGGCGGTGGTCGTCTTCCCAACGCCGCCCTTCTGATTGACAACCGCGAGGATCCTAGCTATTGGCGCGTTCCACGTACAACATTGCCAATCATATGACGTGCCCACGCGTAGTGTTCCACGACGAACATTGTCAAGGGAGGGCGCTATTCGGGTCAAGAATTTCGGAAGACCGCAAACCTCCGGACCGGCCGTCCTTTGCCGGCGTCGACTGTCACCCAGTCCCCGATCGGCAGCGGCCGAGGCTTCGGCGGACCGGAGGCAACGACAACGCCGCCTGGTCTCACGACGAGCCGCGAGGCGATCGGCAGGAGATCCCCCGGGTCGCCGGCGCAGCGCATGACCACGGCGTCGAACCCTCCCTCGAGCTCGTCCATGGCGTCCTCGACCCGTCGGCCGACGACGCGCGCATGCTCGAGCCCGAGCTCTCGTATCACGCTCGCGAGGAACGAGACGCGCTTCCTACGCGACTCGACGAGAACGAGCTGGACCTCATTCAAGACGATCTTGAGCGGGATCCCAGGAAGGCCCGCGCCCGAGCCGAGATCGAGCAGCGTGCGGAGCGGGAAGGGGAGCACCGGGAGGAAGAGCAGGCTGTCGAGCAACAGATTCTCGACGATCCATCCCGGCTCCGTTGAGCCGACAAGCCGTTGTGATTTTTGCCATTTCAGTAATAAATCCAGATACTTGGTTAATCTGGTAAACTCGAGGCGAGTCAGCGGCCGGTGGAGTATTTCGTGAGCTCCGTCGGCCAAACGCGCGCGCGGATCGATCACGGACCGGAGTGGGCAGCGCCAGAGGGCGCCGGATCAGGCGTGGCCGGCGTCTTTGGCCTCGCGCCCAGCGCGCTCTCGCGCGGGACGGTTCATCAACCACTGCTGGGCGATTTGCAAAACATTGGACACCGTCCAGTACAGGACGAGCCCCGACGGCAGATTCAGGAACATGAACGTGAAGACGAACGGCATGACGAGCATCATCTTCGCCTGGCGGGGATCGCCCGAGGTCGGCGACATTTTCTGCTGGATGAACATCGTGAGGCCCATCAGGATCGGTAAAACGTATGTCGGGTCCTGCGCCGCGAGGTCGCAGATCCATAGGTCGACCCCGAAGAGCCGTCCGAGGCAGAGGAACTTCGCGTTCTGCAGTTCCACCGAGAGGGACAGCGCCAGGTAGAGCCCGTAGAAGATCGGGATCTGGGCGACCATCGGCAGGCACCCGCCCATCGGGTTCACCTTGTATTTCCGGTAGAGCTCGAGCGTTTCCTTCTGCAGGCGCTGCGGGTCGCTCTTGTACTTGTTGCGGAGCGCGTTGATTTGGGGTTGCAGCGCCTGCATCGCCTTCATCGACCGCATGCTCTTGACCGTCAGCGGGTAGAAGAGCACGCGTGTGAGCACAGTTAAGAGGATGATCGCGACGCCGTAGTTGCCGACGTACTTATAGACCCAGTTCATCAGCAGGAGAATCGGCACGCCGAGCCATTCCATCGGAAGGCCGCCCCAGCGGCGCGGCATCGGGAAGCCGCCGAAGTTGATCGTCTCCTGGAGCCCGTGTGCCCGGAGCCGCTCGTACTCCTTCGGTCCCACGTAGAGCCGCGCACGCCCCTCCCACGCCTGGCCCGGCGCGATCGTCGGCGTCGCCCGGAGCGCGATACTCGCCCGGCCCGCGGGCGCCTTATCGCCGTTCCTTACCTCGGGCCGCTTCCCCGCGCTCGTCGCCACGAGCTTGAAGCCCTGCGTCTCTGGGATGAGCGCGGCGAGGTACCAGACGCTCCCCAGGGCGATCCACTCGCCGTCCAGGACCTGTTCACCGACGGCGGTGAGATCTTCGAGGCGCTCGACGTGGCCGGTCGACGACCAGACGACCTCCGTCGGGTGCTGGCCCTGGAACTTCTCCGGCGTCCCGTGCCACGCCTCGCGCGTGAGCCAGGGCAGGGCGAGAGTGACCGTGCGTGGCGCGCGGGTGGCGTTCTCCACCCGCAGGGACACGTCGACGGCGAAGTCGTCGGCATGGAACGTGAGACGCTCACGCACGTGGAGTCCGTCGTGCTCGCCCGTGAGGACCAGATCCCCCGTCGAACGTTCCGCGCCCACCGTGATCCGCTCGGAGCTCAACGTCATCGGGACGACGTCGGGGGAGCGGTTGGCATCGGCGGCGATCAGCAACCCGGCCGGTCCCAGGTCGCCGACGATCACCATCGGCTTGTCCCCTCGGTACTTCAGGACGAACTCCTGCAGCTTTCCGCCCTCGCTCGACACCACGGCGTTGTAGCGCGGCGTCTCCACCGTGGCGAGCCGCTGCAGGGGCCGTGGCGCGGGCGGCCGCGGTGCGGCGGGCGTCGCGGGGGTCGGAGGAGCGAGCGGGGGAGTGGCGGGCGTCGCCGTCTGCGCGGCCGGCCGCGGCGCCGGCGCTTCCTGCGGCGTCGGGAAGAAAAACATCTGGTAGACCACGAGGAGCGCTGCCATGAGGACGGCGGCGATGAGCGCGCGCTTTTCCATCGTCAGACACGCCGCTGGCGGACCGGCGGCGGGTCGTAGCCTCCGGAATGGAATGGGTGACACCGCAGCACGCGTCGGAGCGCGAGCCAGCCGCCGCACGCCGCTCCGTGCTCCAGGACGGCGAGCCGCGCGTACTCCGAGCACGTCGGCGCGAACCGGCACGCCCGCGGCAAGAGCGGTGAGACGAAGCGCTGATAGAGGGTGAGCGCGGCGAGCACGGCGCGCGTCACGCGCGGGCTCCCGGGATCGCGGCGAGCGCGCCGCGCAGCTGGTTGGCAAGCGTCGCGAACGGCTCGCTGAGCGCCGACGGCTTCCCGATCACCACCAGCATCGCCCGTGCGGGCGCGGCCGCGCGCGTCGCCCGATACGCCTCACGCAGCCGCCGACGCACGCGGTTCTTCGCCACCGCGCGCCGGACCTGGCGGCTCACGGCGAAGCCCACACGACGCGCGTCGACGCTCTCGCACCAGAGGATGGTCATGGACGGCCGGTCAACGCGTTTGCCCCGCTGGAAGAGCGCCTGAAAGTCGGAGCCGGTCGTCAGCCGCTCGTGTCGAGGGAAGCGTCCCGTCAGACGGTCAGCCGTTTGCGCCCCTTGGCCCGCCGGCGTTTCAACACCTTCCGCCCGCCCTTGGTCTTCATCCGCTCGCGGAACCCATGGGTTTTCTTCCGTCGGCGCACATTCGGCTGAAATGTCCGTTTCACGAGCGATGCTCCCCCTGCGATCGTCGAACCGCCACAGTGTAGACATCGCTCATGAGTGAGTCAACACGCGATCCCTCTTGCTACCTGCTTCGCGCGCGTGCTAGAGTCCGCCAATCCACTGAGCGACTGATCGCCGTGTGAGGTGTTTGTCTCGATGCGCGCGTGCCTCGGCGCAGATGTCCGGATCGGTTGAAGCGCCCGAGCTATCCACACCTGTGGATAACTCTGTGCGTAAGTGAGGTCGCCGCCTGTGTTGGATAGCCTTTGGGCCCAGCTCCTCGAGTCGATATCTCGAAAATTGCCCCCCGCCGTCTTCGACAGTTGGGTCCGCCCGTGCCGACTCCTGGCCGTCGAGGGTGATCACCTGCGAATCGGCGCGCCGAACCCGTTTTCCCGCGACTGGTTGGCGCAGCACCACTTGGACGCGCTGCAACACGCCGCGCAGGAAGTCGTGGGCGGTCATCCGCGCGTGACCGTCGTCGTGGACGAGGCCGCCACGACCGAGTCCGCCCCCGCGGTGACGTCGCAGCGCGGCGGCGGAGCGGGCACGGTGGAGGGCCTGAACCCGCGCTACACGTTTGACACCTTCGTCGTGGGCTCCTCGAACCAGTTCGCCCAAGCGGCCTGTCAGGCGGTGGCAGAGCTGCCGTCGCGGGCGTACAACCCGCTGTTCATCTATGGCGGCGTGGGTCTCGGCAAGACACATCTGCTCCACGCGGTCGGCCACCAGAGCGTGCGCCTCTTCCCCGGCATGGCGGTCGTCTACATCTCCTCCGAGCGGTTCACCAACGAGCTGATCAACGCGATCCGGTACGATCGCACGGCCGAGTTCCGCGCGCGCTATCGCACGATCGACCTCCTCCTGATCGACGACATCCAGTTCATCTCGGGCAAGGAGCGGACCCAGGAGGAGTTCTTCCACACGTTCAACGACCTCTACGAGTCGCGGAAGCAGATCATCGTCTCGAGCGATTGCTCGCCCAAAGAGATCCCCGAGATCGAGGAGCGGCTCCGCTCGCGATTCGAGTGGGGGCTCATCGCCGACATCCAGCCGCCGGACTTCGAGACGCGCGTCGCGATCCTCAAGAAGAAGGCGGCGCTCGAGCGCGTCCGCCTGGCCGACGACGTGGCCTATCTGATCGCGAGCCGCATCAAGTCGAACATCCGCGAGCTCGAGGGATCGCTGACCCGCATGATCGCCTTCTGCGCCCTCACGGGCCGTGAGATGTCGGTGGACCTCGCCCAGGAGGTGCTCGGCGAGCTCTGGGGCGAGGAGGAGAAGCTCATCACGATCGACCAGATCCAGCGGAAGGTCTGCGACTTCTTCGGCATCCGCCTCTCCGACCTCAAGGCAAAGACTCGGACGAAGGCCATTGCCTTTCCACGGCAGATCGCCATGTACCTGGCGCGGCAGCTCACCCACGCGTCGCTCTCGGAGGTGGGGCGCGCCTTCGGCGGCAAGGACCACACCACGGTCCTGCACGCCGTGGATAAGGTGCAGACACTCCTCCAGGAAGACCCCAAACTACGCAAGACGATCGACGGGCTTATCCAGGGCATCACTCTGTGATCCACGCCTCTCCCCGCGACCTCCACACACTTATCCCCGGAGGCCGCGCGCAGAAATCCCCGAAGCGAGTGCCACTTCCCGCGGACTCCCCCGATCCACACGGCCTACGAGCTTCTACGACTACGATGTTGTCGTTCTTTCCTAAACAACGATGGAGAACTGCATGGAAGTCGTAATCGACCGGGACGCGTTCGTGAAGGGCCTGCAAATGGTGCAGAACATCGTCGAGCCGCGCCAGACGCTTCCGATTCTGGCGAACGTACTTCTCGAGGCCGACGGCGAGGCGGTGCGGGTGACTGCGACCGACCTCGAGGTCGGAGCGCGCGTCACGATCCCCGCGAAGGTCGCGTCGAAGGGGGCCATCACGGTCTCGGCCCGGAAGCTCGGTGAGATCGTCAAGGAACTCCCGGCTGCCGCGGTCGCCCTTCGAGTGACGGACAACGTGAGCGTGAGCCTCCGGTGTGCCGGGGCGACCTACAAGCTCGTCGGCCTGGCGCCCGATGACTTTCCGCCGGTCGTCCCGGCATCGCCGGCGTCGTGGGTGAGCCTCGAGGGAAAGACGCTTCGGGAGATGCTGGCCCAGACGAGCTTCGCGATCTCCCACGACGAGACGCGCTACGCCCTCAATGGGATCCTCTTCGTTCTGCAGGGGAAGGACGTCCAGATGATCGCGACCGATGGCCATCGGCTCGCCGTGTCGAAGCGGAGTCTGGGCCGAGGCGTTGGGGGCATGACCGGCATCGTGCCCCGCAAGGCCGTCATCGAGATCATGCGGGTGTTGGGCGCGGGCGAGGATGTTCAGGTTGCGATCACGGAGAATCAGTTTGTGCTCCAGATGCCGAACTTCGTGATGACTGCGCGTCTGATCGAGGGGCAATTTCCGAATTACGAGGCGGTCGTCCCAAAGGCGCACCCGGGCCGGCTCGTCGTCTCCCGCCCGGCGTTCGCGGCGGCGGTGCGACGCGTGGCGGTCATGGCCGAAGAGCGGAATAAGCCCGTCAAGCTCTCGCTGGCTCCCGCCTCGCTGCGGCTCACGGCGTCGAGCCAGGATCTGGGGGAGGCGGAGGAGGGGCTAGAGGTCGCGTACAGCGGCGAAGAGCTCGTGATCGGGTTCAACTCACGCTACCTCCTGGACGCGGTCGCTGCGGTGGAGCGGGACCAGATCGTCCTCGAGTTGAAGGATTCCTTGAGCCCCGGCGTGATTAAAAGCGTCGAGGATGAGGGATACTGCTGTGTTATAATGCCTATGCGGATCTAGAAGGCATTTTCGCCTTTTAAAATAGGAGTTTACGAGGGTGCAGATCGGATTTGTGGAAGCCGCTGATTTCCGTAATTACCGCACCCTCTCGCTGGCTCCTGGACCCCGCCTGAACGTCCTCAGCGGCCCTAACGGCCAAGGGAAAACGAACCTCCTCGAGGCCCTTGGTCTGCTCGTGACCGGACGGTCGTTCCGGACGCCGCGGATTGCGGAAATCCCGCGCTGGGGCTCCCCGGCAGCTTCGCTCACGGGCGACCTCGTCCGTGCCGACGGGACCTCCCCGACGCGCCGGGCGGTCCGGCGGACGGTCGAGCGGCTCGACGACGGTCGCTGGCAGTTGGGGGGCGAGCCCGTCGAGTGGGCGCGGGCGATCGCGTTCGGCTGGCAAGATCTGGAGATCGTGAATGGCGCCCCGAGCGCGCGGCGCAGCTTCATCGATGGGGTCGCGGGTCGTCTCTATCCGATGCATCGCTCGTCGCTCATCCAGTTTCGCCAACTCCTCGCCCGGCGGAACCGGCTCCTCCAGGGCCGATCGGGAGACGCGGCCACGCGCGCGCGGCTTGAGCCCTGGGACGCGCAGTTCGCAACCGTGGGCATGGAACTCGTCAATCGCCGCCGGCGGGCCGTGGCCGCGCTGCAGACCGAGCTTGCCCGGGTCTACGGAGCGCTGTGCGCGACGGGCGCCAAGGTCGAGATCCGCTACCAGACCGCGCTGGGGGAGGCCTCGGACGCGGCGGCGCTCCTGGCGGCGCTCGAGCGGGCGCAGCGCGAAGAGGTCCGCCGAGGACAGACCCTGGTTGGGCCGCACCGGGACGACCTCGCGATCGAGATCGACGGCGTCGACGCCCGCGCCTACGGATCCCGCGGCCAACAGCGGCTCGTCGCGCTGGCACTGCGCCTGGCCGAGATGCTGCCGGTCACGGACGCGGCGGGGACGACGCCGGTCCTCCTGCTCGACGACGCGCTCTCCGAGCTCGACCCGGCCGCCCGCGAGCAGATCGTACGCGAGCTCGCCGCCGCCGAGCAGGTCTTCCTCACGGCACCGGAGCCGCTGACGGTGAAGGGCGCCGCCGTCTTCTCCGTGAACGCAGGCGGGGTCGCCAGCGCATGAACGCCGAGACCTACACGGCGAGCGACATCAAGGTCCTCGAGGGGCTCGAGGCCGTCCGCAAGCGCCCCGCGATGTACGTCGGGGACACGAGCGCGTACGGGCTCCACCACCTCGTCTACGAGGCCGTCGACAACTCCGTGGACGAGGCGCTGGCCGGCGTCTGCGACCACATCAAGGTCGTCCTGCACGGAGACGGCTCGTGCTCCGTGGGCGACAACGGGCGCGGGATCCCGGTCGACATCCACAAGGAGAGCGGCAAGTCCGCGGCAGAGGTCGTCCTGACGGTGCTGCATTCGGGCGGCAAGTTCGAGCACTCCGCGTACAAGGTGTCGGGCGGCCTCCACGGCGTCGGCATCTCGGTCGTCAACGCGCTCAGCGAGTGGCTCGAGGTCGAGATCCGGCGCGAGGGCAAGGAGTGGACGCAGCGGTACGAGCGCGGCGTGCCGAAGGCGCCGCTCACCGCGACCGGCACCACGAAGAAGACCGGGACGATCATCCGCTTCAAGCCCGACGCCACGATCTTCGAGGAGACGACGTTCTCCTTCGACACGCTCTCGAACCGCTTGCGCGAGCTGGCGTTCCTCAACCGGGGCCTCAAGATCGTCATCGAGGACGAGCGCGATGGACGGAGCCACACCTTCTTCTACAGGGGCGGCATCGTCGAGTTCGTCAAGCACCTCAACCAGAACAAGACGCCGATCCACCCGAAGGTGCTGTTCTTCGAGGGGAAGAAGGGCGACATCGAGATCGAGGTCGCGCTGCAGTACAACGACGGCTACCAGGAGAGCGTGTTCTCGTTCGCGAACAACATCAACACGCGCGAGGGCGGAACGCACCTCACCGGGTTCCGCGCGGCGGTGACGGGCACGATCTCGAACTACGCGCAGGCCAACGGGTTCCTCAAGAACTTCAAGGGCGGGATCACCGGCGACGACGTGAAGGAGGGGCTCACCGCCGTGGTGTCGGTGCGGCTGCCGGAGCCGCAGTTCGAGGGTCAGACGAAGGCGAAGCTCGGCAACAGCGACATCAAAGGGCTCGTCCAGCAGATCGTGAACGACAAGCTCGCCGAAGCCTTCGAGGAGGACCCGACGACCGCGCGCAAGATCGTCGACAAGTGCGTGCGCGCGGCGCAGGCCCGTGAGGCGGCGCGCAAGGCGCGCGAGCTGACGCGGAAGAAGGGCGTGGACGACGAGGGGCTCTCGGCGAAGCTCGCCGACTGCTCGGAGCGCGAGCCCCAGTTTCGGGAGCTCTTCCTGGTGGAAGGCGACTCGGCGGGAGGCTCGGCCAAGCAGGGGCGCGACCGCCGGACGCAGGCCGTGCTTCCGCTCCGCGGGAAGATCATCAACTCGGAGAAGGCGCGCTACGACAAGGTGCTCTCCCACAACGAGATCCGGCTGCTCATCTCGGCGATGGGTACGGGCATCGGCACGGAGGAGTTCGACCTCGCGAAGCTCCGCTACCACAAGATCATCCTCATGACCGACGCGGACGTGGACGGCGCCCACATCCGGACGCTGCTGCTCACGTTCTTCTTCCGCCACATGACGCCGGTCATCGAGGCGGGCCACCTCTTCATCGCCCAGCCGCCGCTGTTCAAGGTGAAGCGGGGCAAGGTGGAAAAGTACCTCATGTCCGAGCGGGAGTTCGAGGACTTCTTCCTCACCGCGTGGGTCGAAACCGCGAAGGTGAAGGTCGCCGGGACGAAGACGCCGCTCACGGGCGCGCCGCTCCTCGAGATCCTCCGCGCGGGCTCCGAGTACCGGGCCCTCTTCGGCAAGCTCGTCAAGCGCGGGGTCCCCGGGCCGATCCTGAGCGAGCTGCTCCGGACGAAGTTCCGAGGAACCAAGCGCGGCGTGGGGCACCCCGAAATCGGCGAAGCGATCGTCGCGGCGGCGGCGACGGTCAACGGCTATACCATCCAGGTCCAGGCCGGCGACAACGGCGACCCACACCGGGTCACGATCGCCGGCCCGCCAACCGTCACCTTTAGTACCGACGTCTTCAAATCGGCCGATTACGCGACGCTCCTGGAGCACTGGGACGAGGCGGAGCGGGAGACGCAGGTGAAGGGCGTCGACGGGCTGCTGCACGCCGCCCTCGATCGGTCGCGGGAGGGCGCCAGCTTCCAGCGCTACAAGGGTCTCGGCGAGATGAACCCGGAGCAGCTCTGGGAGACGACGATGAACCCGGAGACGCGGACTCTCCTGAAGGTGACGATGGAGGACGCGGTCGGTGCCGACCAGATATTCACGGTCTTGATGGGCGACGCCGTCGAGCCGCGCCGCGAGTTCATCGAAAAGTACGCGCTGGACGTCGCGAACCTCGATATTTAATCCCTCGGAGGGTTGATGCCGAACGAGCGGCAGGTCCCGGTCCCGATCGAAGAAGAGATGCGGAAGTCGTACCTGGACTACGCGATGTCCGTCATCGTCGGGCGCGCGCTCCCCGACATCCGCGACGGGCTCAAGCCCGTCCACCGCCGGGTCCTGTACACGATGCACACCCTCGGGCTCGCCTGGAACCGGGCCTATAAAAAATCGGCAAAGGTCGTTGGCGAGGTCCTCGGGAAATACCACCCGCACGGCGATTCCCCCGTCTACGAAGCCCTCGTCCGCATGGTTCAGGAGTTCTCCCTTCGATATCCCCTCGTCGACGGTCAGGGGAACTTCGGCTCGATCGACGGCGATCCGCCGGCGGCCTACCGGTACACGGAAGTGCGGCTCGCGAAGATCGCCCACGAGATGCTGGCCGACATCGACAAGGATACGGTCGACTTCGCGCCCAACTTCGACGAGTCCGAGCAGGAGCCGACCGTCCTGCCGACGCGCGTGCCGAACCTCCTCGTGAACGGCTCGGCGGGCATCGCCGTCGGGATGGCCACCAACATCCCGCCCCACAACCTCTCGGAGGTCGTCGATGGGCTCGTGATGCTGATCGATGACCCGCAGACGCCGCTCGAGCGGCTCACCCAGGTGATCAAGGCGCCGGACTTCCCGACGCGCGGCTACATCTACGGCGCGGGCGGCATCGCCGAGGCGTACACGACGGGGCGCGGAACGATCACGCTGCGCGCCAAGGCCCACGCCGAGAAGATGCGGGGCGGACGCGAGGCCATCATCATCACCGAGCTGCCGTACCAGGTGAACAAGGCGAGCCTCATCGAGAAGATCGCGGAGCTCTCGGGGGACAAGAGGATCGAGGGCATCTCGGAGATTCGCGACGAGTCCAACCGTGAGGGGATCCGGGTCGTGCTCGAGCTGGGGCGCGGGGAGATCCCGCAGATCGTCATGAATCAGCTCTACAAGCACACCCAGATGCAGACGACCTTCGGGATCATCATGCTCGCGCTCGTCGACCGGCGGCCCCAGGTCGTGGATCTAAAGCAGATGCTCGACGCGTTCGTCCGCTTCCGCCGCGAGATCGTGACGCGACGGACGCGCTTCGACCTGGCGCGCGCGGAGGAGCGGGCGCACATCCTCGCCGGCCTCCGCAAGGCCGTGGAGCACCTCGACCAGGTGATCCGCCTGATCCGCGAGGCGGAGAGCCCGGACGCCGCGAAGGACGCCCTGATGGCGCGCCTCGACCTCTCGGAGATCCAGGCGAAGGCGATCTTAGAGATGCGGCTCCAGCGCCTCACGCAGCTCGAGCGCCACAAGGTGGTCGAGGAGCACGAGCAGACGCTGGGGCTCATCGAGGAGCTCAAGGGCATCCTGGCCTCCGACACGAAGCTCATGGGCATCATCCGGAAGGAGCTGCTCGAGCTCAAGGAGGAGTACGGCGACGTCCGGCGCACCGAGATCCTCACCGAGACGGCCGAGCTGACGATCGAGGACCTCCTGGCCGACGAGGAGATGGTCGTCACGATCACGCGCTCGGGCTACATCAAGCGGACGCACGTCGAGTCGTACCGGAGCCAGCGGCGCGGCGGCAAGGGCGTGACGGGCATGGAGACCAAGGAGGAGGACATCGTCGAGGACCTCTTTGTCGCCTCGACCCACTCCTATCTGCTCTTCTTCACCACCCTCGGCAAGGTCCACTGGCTCAAGGTCCACGAGATCCCGGAGGGCGGACGCCAGGCGAAGGGCAAGGCGATGGTGAACCTCCTCTCGCTCGGCGAGAGCGAGGCGGTCGCCACGTGCGTCCCCGTACGCGACTTCGGCGCCGGCGGCTACGTCCTCTTCGCGACCAGGCAGGGCAAGGTGAAGAAGACCGAGCTGGAGGCGTTCTCGCACCCGCGCGCCGGCGGCATCCAGGCGATCGGCCTCGATGACGGCGACACGCTCATCACGGCGCGCCGCACCGATGGCCGGCGCGAGGTGATGATCGCGACGAAGCTCGGCATGATCATCCGCTTCCCCGAGGAGGAGGTGCGCCCGATGGGGCGCGGCGCCGCTGGCGTGCGAGGCATCGAGCTGGAAGAGGGCGACGCGGTCATCAGCGCCGATGTCGTGCAGGAGGGCGTCACGATCCTGACCGTGACCGAGCGCGGGTACGGCAAGCGGACGCCGCTCGAGGAGTACCGGCTCCAGGGCCGGGCGGGCAAGGGGATCATCGACATCAAGACCGGCGGTCGCAACGGCAACGTCGTCACCATGCTCCAGGTGCGCGATGGCGACGACATCCTCGTCGTGACGACCAAGGGCAAGGTCATCCGCTTCCACGCCGCCGACGTCTCCTCCCAGGGCCGCAACACCTGGGGCGTCCGCATCATCGAGCTCGACGCGGACGACCACGTCGGCTCCGTGGCCCGCGTCGAAGCCGAAAGCGCCGCGCCTGTCGAAGCGCAGTAGCCGCCCGTGCTGGACCTCCGGCTGATCCGCGAGGATCCCGAGGCGGTCGCGCGCGGGCTCGCCGACCGGGGCGGTGCGGAGCTGGTGAAGAGCGTGCTCGACCTCGACGCCTCCCGCCGTCGTCTCGTCAAAGAGAGCGAGGAGCTCAAGGCCCTCAAGAACCGCGCCTCGGAGACGATCGGCCAGGCGAAGCGGCGTGGCGAGGACCCTGCGGCGGAGATGGCGCGGATGCGTGAGGTCGGCGAGCGCATCAAGGCGCTCGAGGCCGAGCTCCAGCGGGTGGACGCCGAGCTCGAGCGCGTGCTCCTCCAGATCCCGAACCTCCCCGACCCGTCGGTGCCTCCCGGGACCACCGAGGCGCAGAACGTCGAGGTGCGCCGCTGGGGAACGCCCCGCGCGTTCGGCTTCATCCCCAGGCCCCACGAGGAGCTCGGCGAGGCGCTGGGCCTCCTCGACTTCGCGCGCGCGGCGAAGATGGCGAAGTCGCGGTTCACGGTCCTGTGGGGCGCGGCGGCGCGCCTCGAGCGCGCGCTGACCCAGTTCATGCTCGACCTCCACACGCGGGAGCACGGCTACACGGAGGTCTGGGTGCCGCATCTCGTGAACGCGGCGACGATGCAGAACAACGGGCTCCTCCCGAAGTTCGAGGAGCAGATCTTCAAGACGCTCGAGGCCGACGAGGGCCGCGCGCTCTACATGATCCCCACCGCCGAGGTGCCGGTGACGGCGCTCCACACGGCCGAGATCCTCTCCGAGCCGACGCTGCCGCGCCGCTACGTGGCGTTCACGCCGTGCTACCGCCGCGAGGCGGGGACGTACGGCAAGGACATGAAGGGGATGATCCGCCAGCACCAGTTCGACAAGGTGGAGCTGGTGAAGATCACGACGCCCGCGCAGTCGAACGACGAGCTCGAATCCATGGTCCGGAACGCCGAGGAGGTGCTGCGGCGCCTGGAGATCCCGTACCGGGTCGTCCTCCACTGCGCCGGGGACATGGGGTTCCAGGCGGCGAAGAGCTACGACGTGGAGGTCTGGCTCCCGGGGCAGGGGAAGTTCCGCGAGATCTCCTCATGCTCGAACTGCGAGGCGTTCCAGGCGCGCCGGGCCGAGATCCGCTACCGCGCGGCCAGTGGCGGTAAGGTCGACTACTGCCACACCCTCAACGGCTCCGGCCTGGCCGTCGGCCGGGCGCTGATCGCGGTGCTCGAGAACGGCCAGGAAACGGACGGGAGTGTGACGATCCCGTCCGTGCTCCGACCGTACATGGACGGCCTCGTCCGCCTCACGCGGCCGACGTAGGCTCACCACGCGAGCCGCACCGCGACCGCCTCGCCCGTGCGACAATCCCTGCTCACGGAGGGCTAGCCTCAACTGGTAAGGCAGTGGACTTGAAATCCACCGGGGCGCAGGCCCCTTGGGGGTTCGAATCCCTCGCCCTCCGCCAATCAAATCAAGAAGTCGCGGATCATGGCGTGACGGCATTCCAACCGGCCAAAGCGTGAAATTGTGCCAGAACTGTGTCAGAACTCTGGGTGAGGCTCTATCAGCAGTGAAATGGTCGCGTCGCCCCGGGGCGTGGGGCGTCCGAGTGCGACGTGGTGACGGTAGCGATTCAGCCGGG
>Ga0209801_1001537_pt1 | contig 14144 bp, 11 predicted proteins | sample GraSoiAngelo_127_FD_185884 | JGI IMG/M metagenome (GOLD analysis project Ga0209801, IMG submission 185884) | Grasslands soil microbial communities from the Angelo Coastal Reserve, California, USA - 14_0927_09_40cm (SPAdes) (version 2) | ecosystem: Environmental > Terrestrial > Soil > Grasslands ... | reverse complement strand
TTTTTTGCCCGCTCAAGTCAGGGCGTGAATGTCAAAGGTAAAGATTTCACCAACCATGACATAGAATTTCTAGCGGCGATGAAACTAAAAATTCTATGTCATGGTTGGTGAAATCTTTACCTTTGACATTCACGCCCTGACTTGAGCGGGCTTAAAAAGCAGTATCATGACGACGGCTGCGAGCAGCGGAAAGGCTGAGATCGACAGCAGCGCTGCCGGGAGGCCGTAGACATCGGCGATCAGACCGGCCATGAGCGGGGCGAGAAAAGATACGCCCATATTGGCTCCGTAAAGCACCGCCACGATGCTGCCGGCGAGATTTTGCGGCGCCGCTTCCATCGCTGCTGTAACGATCACCGGACGAAGCGCCCAGAGGAGCGCGCCGAGAGCGGCGAGCGCTACCGCCAGGAACGGCCCGGTGCTGAGATGAGGAATGGCAACGATGACAACCACGCTCGCGATCGAGAACGCAACGATGAGGCTCTTGCGGCCGATACGATCGGAAACCCAGCCGACGAAGGCCGGCGCCACGCCGGCGAAGAAAAAGAGTAACGACATGTATGCTCCGGCAGCGCCGCCGGAGAGTTTTAGGTGCAACGACAAGTAGAGCGGCAGGAACGCGCTCAGCGCCGTTTGCCCCATGGCGCGGAACGTGGAAACCACCACCAGACTGAAGACGGTTTTGTTCTTGAGCACATCTTCCCAAAGCGCGCGGCGATAATCGCGCCGCTCGGACGCCTCAACACCGTCTTCGGCGCCGAGCAGCGCGTAAAGGAGCCCGATGGCGAGACCCGGAATCGCCCAGATCTGAAGCGCGGTCCGCCAGTCGACAAACGTGATCAGGAGACCCAGCGCGAGCGGCCCAATGACTTCTCCGAGATTTGCGCTGCTATCGTGCACGCCCAAGGCAAAAGCGCGCTTCTCCCGATACGCGGCGGATAGAATCGCTAGCGACTGCGGATGAAAACCTCCGCTCCCGGCGCCGCCTAGCGCCATGAAAATCAGCAAAACGGGAAAACTCCAAGCCGCGCTCAGGCCGAGACAGCCGAGGCCGATCATCCCGAGACAGAGGCCTAAAAGAAGGTTTCGCCGGCTGGCAAGGTCGGCAAGAAATCCCGAGGGAAAGCTGGCGGCGCCGGCCATCAAAGTGCGAGCGGAAGCGAGCGCGCCGGCTTGCGCCAGGCTTAAGCCCAATGAAGTGGTAATCAGCGGCAAGATGACCGCGATCACCCCGGCAAAAAGATGCTCGACCATATGGGCTGTGGAGTTCGCCGCGAGTCGGCCCCAAGCGGGAAGAGGCGCTGCGAGCGTTTGCGTGGTGTCAATTTTCGCCAATGGTTTCTCTTGATAATGCGTAAGCTTGACCAATAGGGCAATTCCACTGTCAGTGCAAGCCGACCATCGCGTCCCCGAGATCAAATTTGCCGCATGCTTGAATCTTGCCGCGGGCCGAAGCCGATGACTAAATAGTTCAAGCTGTTCAAAGCGTTCAACCGGTTCAAGATTGCTTCAGATGTTCGATCCAGGCACGCTTTGAAGTCTAGACTCAGCCTGACACTCATCGTCCGCACTTTGAATTATCATGGTCGGTCTTGTCAATTTTTTGAAATTCGGCCGTTAAGCCGTCCAGCACGGTTGGACCGTGGTCGCCGTACCGGAGAGTAGGACGCTGCCGGATTTAAAATTCTAAGGCCCGAGATCGCCAGGCCGCGTCTGGCGTAGGGTCCGCGCTTCAGTGCTCGCCCGGGAATATGTCCTTTTCCGATTCGTGCCAGACGGGATGGTCGCCGGATGTCTCAACGTTAAAGCCGTAATCGTAAACAAGCGATCCGCCATACGTCGCCCCAAAGCTAACGAGCGCCGCCGCCAAAACCGATAAAATCATCGTGCCTAATCCTGTGTAGGCGCTGTCCCACCCGCGCAAGCGAACGATGATGTCAACGACCACTATCGCAGTGACGGTCAGCATGACTGTCATATGCCAGTTAGCCGTTCTCCATGCCTGCGTGTGCTTGGGCGTTGACGTTAGCCAGTCCCAGAAGCCGGTAAGCGCGGTGCCGACAGATACGGCGGCGCCCGCGATGATGACGTGCGTACCTGACACGAAGAAGTCCCTGGCCGTCGACCTTGCGCCTCCTAGCGCATAGGAGATGATATCGAATAGTCCTACCAGGACGTAGCAGGTGACAGGAAAGTCAGTAAGCGGTGGATGGAGGGGCTTTCCAGACCAGCCGCTAAACCCTTTAAACTTACGACCCTTTAGAGTAATCGCCGGTTTGATCGAGAACCATCGCGCCATGATTTGGTCTCCTTTCCGCCAGATCAGTCTGCCAGCTAGCAACCTGAAGCTTTATTACTCCGGGATAGAAGCGATGTCTATCCTCACCTTTTGGCTCGATCATTGAGTCCTGAGCGCCGATGCTACTATACGGTCGCTTTCGACCCTCGCGAGGGAAGAGATAAATGAATGAGTCGGGAAAAGCATCCTTAAAGACTTGGGTTCGCACCTGATTATTAACTCCTTGTTCTTGCCGCTTCGATTTGCGCTTAAAGCCGCGGCGCAAAGCCGTTTGCTAGACGGTTCAAACAGTTCAAGGCGTGAGATTCTGGGTGTCAGGAGATTCTGCAAATCTGCCGATTGCGCGATAAAAAGTTGACATAATGCTACCTTTGTGGATACTCTCCGCCTCGAAAATGGGCATTAGCGGACTGCTTTCTTTTATAGGACTCGCTATCAAGCTATTGATAGCTGGCTCGCACGCGGCTGAGGGAGCCGGTTTTCAGTTCTCCACGTCGGGTTCTAAAAAAATAAATCCGATCATTTTATCTGGAGATTGGTGGCACCCATGCTACCAATCTCTTCAGCTCAGTAACGGAAGCTCGAATTGCTGCAAGATTCAAGAAACAATCCACATTGGGGAGGTAGCAAGATGCACTTTAGCGCTTTGGCCATGACGACTGCGGCGGTGCTTGCTTTCGGTGGCGTGCCGCTTCACGCCCAAACCTGGCAGATGCCGCCGGACAATCAGCGCTGCCCGTCGAAGTGGGGAGCCGGCGACCAGCGCGGTTCCGCCAATATGATGAAGCCCGAGACGGTTCTGCGCGCGGCAAAACTGATCAAGACCGGCGAGGTGTTCGAGCTCGCTGCAGTACTTTCTCCGGACCCCAAGGAAGCTTTTATCAATACCGGCCGCGTCTTCAACATCTACACCAAACCGGCACTGCCGGCAGCGAATGCTCGTCAGGCCAATGAAGAGCTGGTCGTCACCGAGCTCGGCCAGATCGGCACCCAGTTCGACGCCTTCGCCCACCAGATGTGGGGCGATAGTTTTTACAATTGCTTCAAGCTCGGCGAGATCGGCACGCGAAGTGGATTCAAGAAGCTCGGAGTCGAGAACGTCGGCAGCCTGATGGTCCGCGGCGTCTTGATCGACGTTGCCGGATTGAAGGGCGTCGATATGCTTCCGACCTCCTATAACATCACGCCGGACGATCTCCAGCAGGCGCTCGCAAAAGCAAACCAGAAGCTCGAGCCTGGCGACGCGGTCGTCATCCGCACCGGCTGGTCCAAGCTGATGGGCAAGGAGAACCAGCGTTATGGCTCGGTCAACCCCGGCATCGGTATCGCGGCGGCACAGTGGCTCGTAGGACAGGCTCCGATGATGATCGCGGCGGATAATTGCTGCGTCGAGGTGCGGCCTTCCGAGCCGCCGCACAACCTGCCGGTTCATGCGATGATGCTGATCCAGCACGGCATCTACTTGATCGAGAATCTGGAGCTGGAGGCGCTGGCGGCGGCGCGCGCCTACGAATTCGCCTTCATCGTACAGCCGCTGAAGATCAAGGGCGGCACCGGGTCGGCGGTGGCGCCGATCGCCATTCGCTAACGGGCGCAGAGGTTCATGGCCTGGATTATTCGCCGAGCAGCAGCCGAGGAGCGAGCCTCTCCGGTCGCGGGCAATAAGCTCGTGCCTTGTAGAGGCCTTCAAGGTGCTGGATCAGACCACGAGGAAGAAACGCGAGCTGACGGCCGAAATTTGTTCGGGAGGATGCCATGCTCAATCGAAGAGGATTTTTGAAATATGCGGCGGCCGCATCGGCCGGCGTCGTCTGCGTCGGTTGCGGCATCAGACATGCGACAGCTCAACCGGCCAGCGCCCCAGGGCGGCGCGAGATCACAGTAGGCGGCCGTCGAGTCAAGACCGTGGACGTGCACGCGCACTGCGCCGTGCCGGCCGTGCTCGACGTCGTCAAAGGTACGCCATTTGAGACACCGGCCCGCCGACAGCTCGAGGGGAACCTCGGCTTTCCGGTTGAGGCTGCGCGGGTCGCGGACATGGACAAGGACGGCATCGACGTGCAGGTGCTCAGCATCAACGCGTTCTGGTACGCGGCGGACCGCGACCTCGCGCGCCGGATGTTCGACGTCCAGAGTGAAAAGCTCGCGGAGATGTGCAAGGCGATTCCCGGCCGCTTTCTGGGCTACGCGCCGGTGTCGTTGCAGTTTCCGGAGCTGGCCGCCGAGCAGCTCGAGCACGGAATGAACCGCCTGGGCCTGGTTGGCGCCGCCATCGGCGGCAGCGTCGAGGGCGAAGAAATCGCCGCGTCCAAGTTCGACCCCTTCTGGAAAAAGGCCGAGGAGCTGCAGACGCTGGTCTTCATCCATCCGCAGACTGCCCCGCAATCCACCGGGATTACCAAGCGGATCCAGGGGAGCGGCGCGCTCGGCAATGTGATCGGCAATCCGTTGGAAACCTCGCTCGCGCTCGCCCACCTGATCTTCGAGGGCACGCTCGACCGGTTTCCGAACGTGAAAATCTGCGGCGCGCACGGCGGCGGCTTCCTGCCGTCCTACGCCGCGCGGATGGATCACGGCTGTTCGGTCTTTCCCGATCAATGCAAAGGTCCAACCTTGAAGAAAAAGCCGAGCGAATATTTGAAGCAGCTCTATTTCGATTCGCTGGTCTTTACCTCCGAGGCGCTGCGCCACCTGGTCAACGAACACGGCGCGAGCCAGATCATGATTGGAACGGATTACGCGGTCCCTTGGGTGAAGGGGCCCGTGGATCATGTCCTCAAGACGCCCGGATTGAGCGACGCCGAGCGCATCGCGATCCTCGGCGGCAACGCCGCCAAGCTGATGAAGCTTCCGAACTGAGCCGCCGTGTTGACGCAGCGCGATCAGATCACCGGCCCATAAGTGAGGAATGCCATGAAACATTTACTGTTGTCAGCCGTCGCCATCATCACAGTGTGCAGTTCCGACCTCGGGCGCGCGGCCGAGGTCACTCTCATCGCTCCCGGCGGCATCAGAGCTGCCGTGGAGCAGATGATACCGGACTTCGAACGGGCGACCGGGCACAAGGTCAAGGCGACATTCGGCTCCGGCGGCGGAACCAAGGAGCGAGTCATCAAGGGCGAGCCGTTCGACGTGCCGGTCGTGCAACTGCCATTGGAGCCCGTGATTGCGTCGGGCCACGTTGTTGCCGCGAGTGAAACGCCGCTCGCGACCGTGTCAGTGGGTGTCGCCGTGCGCACTGGCGCACCGAAGCCCGACATCTCGACCGCCGATGCAGTCAAGCGGCTCCTCCTCGGGTCGAAGGCGATAGCCTATCCTAATGCTGCGAGCGGTGCCGCCGCAGGCGTGAGCTTCAACGAGACGCTCGAAAAGCTCGGTATCACCGAGGTGATGAAGCCCAAGATCAAGGTCGCCCAGGGTGGCAGAGGCGCAATGGAACTGCTCGCCAAAGGCGAGGTCGACATCGGCTTGACGTTCATCAGCGAAATCATTACCGAGCCCGGCGTCGAGGTCGTCGGCCCGCTGCCGCGGATCATTTCGACTCCGACGGCGCTGGTGGGCTTCGTGTCCGCGCACTCGAAGGAGCCCGAGGCCGCGAAGGCGCTCGTGCGCTACCTGTCCTCGCCCGAGGCTGCGGCGGTCTACAAGGAGCGGGGGATGCAGCCGGGTCGCTGAGAGCTCTGCCGCCGCATTCCGGCTAGGTGAGCGAATAGAACCGGGTCCAGTATCGAAGCATCCCTATGGCTAAGTATTCGTGGCTTGGTCTAGTGCCGAAGTCAGGGAAAAGCATTTCATATCTCGAGTTCCGGCATCAGGCGCGGAGCAGCGGACGCAAGCCGCGAGCATCGCGGACCTTCTCCAGTTTCCACACCGCGTCGCACAGGTTGCGCGCGCGAGCCCTGCCGATCACCGGAGCCATCAGATCGTAGCTCTTTTCGTCGACTTCGCCCCGCGTCATCGGGTTCTCGGCGGTCCCGCGGACAGCGGTGGTGTGGCGCTTGAGCTCGCGCCCGTCGCGCAGCCTGACCTCGACGATTCCTTGGCGGCTCGGCATTGCCGCGGACAGCGCGTCGTCGCCGCGAAGCTCGATACGGTTGCGCAGCGCCAATACTTCGCGGTCGCGCATGCGCTTTTGGTCGTGCGACGATGCGAAGGTGACGTTGCCGTCGATCAACATGACCGCGCACATGTGCTGCATGCAGATGTCGGGCATGTCGCGGTTGTCGACGGTGTTCGCGCCCTGGTGCGCCACCCGCACCACGACTTTCTCGACGTCTGCCGCTTTGATTTGGTGCTTGAGGATGAGATCGCGCAACGAATCGAGGGGCGCCTGGACCGGCGAGCCCACCGACCAGCGCTTGATGTTCGTATTCATGATCTCGTAGTTGGCGCCGAGTCCGCGAGCCAGCACCGCGGGATCCGGCTTGCGGCCGTAGGCCACGAAGAAGCTGCGCTCACCCGCGAACACGTCATCGACACCCGTGAAACCATGGGCGACCATGGTGGCCGCCGTGACGCCGTTACGTGCCGGCATGCCGCCGAAGTCGAATGCCTTTTCAACGTGCTCCCCGTCACGCATCCAGCACGAGATGCCCGACGCCTGTTGGGCGGTGAATGAGAGTAAATGGCGGACCTGGCGCTCCCGTAGGTCCGCCAGCGCCCCGGCCGCAGCGGCGGCTCCGAACATCGGCCCGAAGCTGTGCGTCGAATGCCCGTCCTCGCGGAACTGGTAGGCGTCGAGGGATTGCGTCAACCGGCAGCCCACGTCGTAGCCGAGCGCGACTGCGCGGAGAAGCGCTGCCCCATTGCGCCGCTCCCTCTCGGCCATGGCGAGGGCCGCGGGCACGATGCCGCAGCCTGGATGAGTCAGCGACGGCGCATGCGAGTCGTCGGTTTCATCGGCGTGAGCGAGCATGCCGTTGGCCAACGCAGCATTCACGGCGGTGGTAATGATATTGCTGCCAATCACGCAGGCCTCTTTGACGCCGCCGAGCGTTTTGACGTAGCCGATCGCTCTCATTCCGGGCGCGAGGCGCGAGCCAGAAATCATGGCGGCGAGCGTGTCGAGGATGTGGTGTTTGGTCTTTTCGATCACCGCGGGAGGAAGCGACCTGCGCAACGCCGATGCGATATAGGCGCTCAGCTGGGACATGACCGGCGAGATTTGCGAGCCCGGTTGCTTACTCATGAGAAAAAAGCGACACCAAACAAAATCCAACCGCAAATCACGCCAAAGCCTTATAACCGAGCCAATTAGCCGCTTATTCTACTCGCGAAAATAGGGGCGTCAATGGAAATTTGCGAGGCGAGAGAAGCGCGCCGTAAGGCAAGGGGAAAGGTATCAAGGCGGAACAACATTCCTTGCCTCCGGAAAACCATTATTGATTGACAGAGTAAACAACACAAAATAATAAGATGAGGGGTTGGTAAAATGCGTGTTACGCTACTGGGCCATGCCACCGTGTTGGTAGAAATGGGGCCCATGCATATTCTCATGGACCCGATTCTCCAGGACCCGTTCGAAGACGGCATGGTAGTCTCTTGTCCCAAGAGAGAAATCGATACCGAACAGCTCCCGCCCATCGACGTTATAATTATTTCACATCGGCATCCGGACCACTTTGACTTGCCCTCCCTGGACCGCCTTTCGAGAAGTTGTCAGGTGTGCTGCCCGGCGGACCCGCTCATCTCACACGCACTAAAGCTGCTGGGTTTCCACCACGTTAACTTCCTGGAGCCCGGAAAGCCGTTGAGATTAGAGAAGATCGAGATCCTTCCCACTCGTTCTGAGAATCAGGCCGTTCGAGAATGTGGCATGCTATTTCGGGACGAAACGGGGTGTTTCTGGAACCAGGTCGATACCGAAATCTCCCCGACTACTATCAACGCCGTGCTCAAGCATTGCTCCACGGTGGATTTATTGTTCGCCATGTATGCGAGTCAGAACTTTGAATTCTTTGAAAGTCTAGACAAATCGTTTCCGTATGAAACTCATCGCCAGAACTTGCAGAACGTCCTTACAGTTCGCCCTAGATTAACAGTGCCCGGATCTGCCGGGTTTAGATTTTTTGGCGACCATGAGTGGATAAACCGCTTTCTCTTCCCGATTTCGCGAGAACTTTTTCTTGATGACCTAAAGACCCTTGATGCGACGCTTGCGACGGCGATTATGAACCCCGGTGACGTGGCGGAAATCAGTAACGGGGAGGTAAAGATCCGACGGCAGGCATCGCCATTCTCAAAGACCCTGGAGGATGACACTAGTAGGATTTCTTTTAATCCGACCAGTTCCATACCACCCCTGACGGATCCGAACCCCGAGGGATACGAACTAAGCGAAATGGAACAGACCATCTCTAAACTCATTGAAGACGGGCTTTTCAGATACTGCACGGAAAATGCGCGTAACTGGCTCGAGGCGGCCGGAAAATATTTTGCCTGTCAAGCCGTGTACGGCATCGAAGTCGTATTCCCGCAGCACAGGATGAACTGGACCATCGATTTTCGCACAGATCCGATCCACCTGCTCCGTGGAGGAGACCTCCGAGCAAACGTCATTCATCAGATCGCTGCATCAGCTCTCTATGGCTGGATTCTGCACCGCAAAAGCTTCTTCTATATACGAGCGTACTCGCGCCGATTCACGACCCATCACAGGATTTACGGAAATGCTGCTGGGGTCCATGTGATTGCAGTCCAATTGCCGGATTTGTTGATGCACTATCTCATTTATGTTGCAAAGGGCTCATCTGATTCGGCGAGGCAACGGATTGAATATGAAATCAGGCAAATACAGCAAGGGCGGTCGTATTGACAAAATGGCACGATCAAAAATAGTTCTTCCGACTTTAGCGTGAGTACTGTCTCTCTGTCACCTCTTGGGCCCCCCGTTCGGCCTGAGCATGTCGAAGGAGGAACGGCGTTTAGTTATTTCAGACGGAAACTCCCGCTGCAAAACCTGAAGGACCAATCAAAACAAAAATATTGATTTATCCCTTGATGCCCAGCGGCCGGTTCACCTCTCGCTGGAGAGTGAAGTCAAAGATCTTCGAAGGATTCATCGGCTCGGGCAGCTTCAGGATTTGCGCGTCCGTGGCTAGCTGTTCTTTGATTTTTTCATCGGTGGGAATCCCGGTGCTCGTGAACGCCAGCTTTCAGCACAGAGATCCGTCGCAGGATCTCAAAGTCTTTCTCCTTGCCGACTACCATGAGGTGGATGCCCTGGCAGAGTTCTTTCAAACCTTCCACAAGCTCAACGGCGATTGCCAAACCGCTCTCGACCGGGTCAGAAGTCTTGTCCAGCCGTTCAATCATTGCTGCAGGAACATGGATACCTGGGACTTTTTCATTGAGAAACTGAGCCATCCTGGCTGACCGCAGGGGAATCAGTCCCGCGAGAATATAAACGGGTAGCTTACGCGCAATCTCCATAAAACGGGCAAACGCCTCGATATCATAGATCGCTTGCGTTTGAAAAAAACGGGCGCCGGCTTCGACCTTTTCCTGAAAGCGCTTTAACTCTGGCTCCAACGGCACGACACACGGATTAACGGTAGCCCCGCAGAAAAAATCCGTGCGGCCCTCTAATGGATGGCCGCCGCCATCTTTGCCGACATTCAGCTGGGCAATGAGCTGGAGCAGAGCGGCGGAGCCCACGTCAAAGACCGGTTTGGCCATCGGGTGATCTCCTGCTTCCACCGGGTCTCCGGTCATCGCCAGAACATTTCTGACTCCTAAGACCCAAGCGGTGAGAAGATCGGATTGCAGCGCCAGACGATTCCGGTCCCGACAGGTCACCTGCAAAATCGGCTCGAGTCCCTCGCGGATGAGCAGGGCGGATCCTCCCACCGAGCTGAGGCGCATGATCGCGCGTTGATTATCCGTCACGTTGACAGCGTGCACTCTGTCTTTCAGAAGCGCCGCAGTGGATAGAAACTGAGACAGGTCTGTACCCTTCGGAGGCTCCATCTCGGTGGTGATCACAAACTTTCCGGCTTCCAGCCGTTCGCGTAAATGACTCATATGAATTTTGCCTTGCCTAGTTCGGAGGGCGAATTATTCGACCCGCATCGCCCTTTTGATCGATCAGAGTCGCTTGCGAAAGAGCATTCGTCGCCATCATTTTTTATGTTACTCTTAACCGTTGCAAAAACCAGCTCGAACTAACCATGCCCGAAGCGCTGAAATCCTGCATTGACACTGAAGCTCACTGGATGTTATTCGGGAAGCAGTTCGCGCCGGTCCGCGAAGGAGGTTGCAAAAAATGGCAAACCAAATGAACGGCAGTCAGAAAATTTCGGTGCTGAATCCGGTGGGCTATCCTCCGAAGATAACGCCGAAGCCGATGGCACCGCGGCTGGAAAGTCTCGATGGCAAGACGATCTATCTGGTCGACCCGCGTTTCGACGACTCGGGTCTTTTTCTTCGCCAGGTGCGGGATTGGTTTACCGAACATATGCCGTCGGTGACGACGAGGCTCGTGGAAATGTCGAGCGTCTACACGAAGGACGATCCCAAAACGTGGGAGACGATCAAAGCCAACGGAGATGGCGCCATCATCGGTGTCGGCCATTGAAGTACTTGTGCGCCGGCGGTCGCCGTGCACGCAATTGCGATCGATAGCAATTACGGAGTGCCGACGGTGGCGCTCCACACGCATGTCTTCGAAAAGGTGGTGAAAACGGTTACCCGAATTCACGGGATGCCGGAGGCGCGCTATGCTTTCGTGCCCCAGCCGGTCATGGGTAAAACTGCGCAGCAGCTACGAGCCTACGTTGATGGAAAAGATCCGCTGAGCGGCCGGCCGGTTATGCAGGAAGTGATCGAAGGACTCACGCGTCCGGCGAATGGAGATCGCGGCAAAGAGATCACATTCGACCGGTCGACGCCGCGATGGGTCGAAAAGGATAGCGAAGAAAATCTGCATCGCCTCTTTCTGGACAACAACTGGACCGACAAACTCCCGATCATTCTGCCGACGGAGAAGCGAGTCGAGGAAATGCTAGCCCGCACGAGCCACAAACCGGACGAAGTCGTGGGCCACATGCGCTCGAACCAATTTCGCGTGCTTTGGGAGTTTACGGTCGAAAAGGTAGCGGTCAACGCCGTCATGGCGGGCGCTCGCCCGGAGTATTTTCCGGTGATCCTCGCTTTGGCAACCACCGGTGTCAGCGCGCGCGGCAGCACGACCAGCTCGATGGCTGCGATGGTCGTAGTAAATGGACCGATCCGCGACGAGGTCAAAATGAATTCGGGGACCGGGGCCATGGCGCCTTTCAACCACGCCAACGCAACCATCGGGCGCGCCTACGGCCTGCTCTCGCAAAACCTTCAGGGGGGCTCGCTCCCGGGCGACAGTTACATGGGCTCGCAGGGCAACAACTATATGTACAACAGTGTCACCTTTGCCGAAAACGAAGAGCGCAGTCCCTGGGAGCCGTTCCACCTGCAGCACGGATTCAAAGCGACCGACAGCACCGTCAGCGTTTTCACCGGCTGCCGCTCCACGGCCTTCACTCTGGGAGTGCGAGAGAAGTATTGGCGCGAGCACGTGCGCAACATGCTCCGCGGCATGGACGCGCACAGCGCGCCGACTTTTCTGCTCGACCCGATCGCGGCGCGGCAGTTCATCGACCGAGGAGGATTCGACACCAAGGAAAAATTCATCCAGTGGATTTATGAAAATGCCCTGATGCCGGCCGGCGAGTACTGGGACTACCAGCTCATCCAGAATTACATTTATCCTCGAGCCACGTTCGGAGAAGAACCCTATGCCTCGAAGCTCAAGGCTGTCCCGGATGAGATGATCCGTATGTTTAAACCCGAAGAAATTCACGTGGTCGTGGTCGGCGGCGAAACCAATGGCTACTGGCGTATCATCGGTTGCAACTATCAGAAAACCGTGTCGGTCGATGATTGGAGGTAAGCCTTCTTCTAAGAAGGTTCAAAACGTTCAAGCTGTTCAACCGCTCCGCTCCGTTCAATCCCCTACCTCTTTCCTCCCCCGTGTCGGGGGAGGATGAAGGAGGGGGTTTGAATGTTTTGAACGTTAAGATTTAAGACCCGTGCCCGTGCAGTAACCTTTTAAAAAACGTCAATGGCTGATCATGATGTCATAATCGTTGGTTCAGGGCTCGCCGGGCTGACGGCAGGTTTATTCGCGGCGCGGTATGGCCTTTCGACATTGGTGTTGGAAGCGAATATCCCCGGCGGACATCTGATCAGCATCGAGAAGATCGAAGATTTTCCCGGATTCCCTGACGGAATACCTGGCTACGAACTCTGCCCTAACTTGCAACGGCAGGTGGCGGATCAAGGAGCGGAATTCCAGAGAACGGAAGTCCTGAGCGTTGAAGCGGAGGATCGCTTCTGGAGCGTCGTCACGTCAGAGGAACGTTATCGGGCCAAAGCAGTGATTGTCGCCACGGGCTCGACTCTCAAGGAGCTTGACATTCCCGGGGCGGCGAAATTTCAAGGCAAAGGCGTCAGCCACTGCGCAAGCTGCGACGGGCCGCTCTACAACGGCCAGGTCGTCGGCGTCGTGGGAGGCGGCGACTCAGCCCTGCAAGAGGCTCTCACGCTAACGAACTTCACCGAGCGGATCATTCTTTTTCATCATGCAGCGGCATTCTCGGCTCAACATGCTTACCAGAAAGGAATCTTGGGTCACTCCAAAATCGAGGTGCGCTATCAAAACGTCGTTGAAGAAATTCTTGGGGATGATGGCGTAACCGGCGTCCGCATACGTGACGCAGCGACGGCAGAAAAGGCTCAGATCGATTTGGGAGGCGTGTTCGTGTATGTCGGACTGAAGCCGAACACAGCGTTTCTGAAAAACACTTTGCATCTCAGCGATACCGGCCACATACCAACCGACGTCTGGATGAGAACCGAAAGGCCCGGGCTGTACGCGGTTGGTGATATCCGCCAAGACTCCCCGGCACAGGCGATCACATCGGCCGGCGAGGGAGCAACGGCTGCAATCGCGGCGTATCGATACATCAAAGAAATATTTCGCGAATAATGCGCGTCCGAATAAAAAGCCCTATCGTAAGGTAACGAGAGCGTCGCCCACAATTACACCACGGCCTTCGGGCAATACGAACAGAGGATTGATCTCCAACTCAGCGATTTGTTGCCGCCACCGGCAGGCGATCTGGCCAACCCGCCACAGCACTTGTGCCACTGCCTCAAGGTCGGCAGCCGGGCGACCGCGGAAATCCGTCAGGGTGCGGTAGCCGCGAATTTTTCGGATCATCTCTCGAGCCTCATCCAAAGTCAGGGGAGCCGGCCAGACCGCAAAGTCTCTGATCGCTTCGACAAAAATTCCGCCGAGACCGAAAGTCACGACCGGCCCAAAGCGCAGGTCTTGTCGCGCACCCACGATCACCTCCCTCGTCTCTCCACCGATCATCGCCTCCACCAAAATTCCGTCCAGCCGCGCCTCAGGATTCCACTTTTGGGCCTTCTCTATGATTTCGTCAAACGCCAATTCCACTTCCTCTGGAGCCTTAAGGCCCAATCGGATTACTCCGGCTTCGGTCTTATGGAGCAAGTCCGGGGAGGAGACCTTCAAGACTACAGGGCCGGCGATATCGCCGGCCAAGGATCGAGCTTCAGCAGCGCTCCGAGCCAGACCCCCGTGCGGCACAGCAAGTCCCCAAGCCTTTAGCAGCTCCTTCGCTTCCACTTCGCTTAAAGCTTTGCGTCCTTGATTCTTTGCTCGATCCAGAATCTTCTCAATTTCCGGCTCTAGATTGGACCCTTTCACCTCGGGAGCGAGCTGCACAGAAAAAACTCTCTCACGCGTCGCCACGTACTGAGCCATTTTGCCAAGCGCCCGGAT
>Ga0209801_1001532_pt1 | contig 14167 bp, 7 predicted proteins | sample GraSoiAngelo_127_FD_185884 | JGI IMG/M metagenome (GOLD analysis project Ga0209801, IMG submission 185884) | Grasslands soil microbial communities from the Angelo Coastal Reserve, California, USA - 14_0927_09_40cm (SPAdes) (version 2) | ecosystem: Environmental > Terrestrial > Soil > Grasslands ... | reverse complement strand
CGTAGGGTGTCGCTTGGCGAAACCACGCGGGCGTAAGCGGAGAGCGCGTTGGGTTTCAGGACTGTAACTTTCGCGCCTGCGCTTGCCGCCATGGCTCCTGTGCCGACACGGATGAATTGGCGACGAGTTAGTGAACCATAGCCCATGAGAGTTTGCCTCCCAAAGTATCGATCTAGCGCCAGCGTCACGGCGCATTACATCGCCTGCGTTCTTTTTGGGTCGCGATTATCCCACGAAATTGGGTAGTTGCGAGACACTTATGGGCGCCGAAATTGCGGTTCATGCCAGACGGAACATACGGATCGTGCCGTCAAACTGCTGTGTTACACCATCAGCCCCAGCCGCGCATGCAGCCGTCCAGGCTAGAGTCTGGTGACCCAATTAGCAATTCCTCCTTGACACGTCGCCGGACTGCCTTATAGTCCCGAGTGAAAGTGCGACAGGAGTCCGATCATTGTGCTTGTGTTCGACCAGGACCCGGCTGTTAGTGGAGACGAACAGTTCAACGGCCGCTGGGACATCACAACCACTGGTGGGCGTTCTCGTGCCTGGTGGCTGGAGATTGAAAACGCGGGAACGCCTACACCGAAAGGCAAGTTCATCAGCGCCTTTTCCGGCGATCTGAATGTGATCGAGGAAATCTCGATCAGCGGCCGCACCCTACGCTTCGGCTGGACGCGGCAGGAACGCCCGAGTCCCGGTGCCGAGCCGGTTACACGGAAACTGGTCTACACGGCGAAACTGGTGAATGGGAGGCTAGAAGGGGTTTTCGAAGTGGAAGGGTCGAACCAGCCTTTGCTCGAATGGATCGGCGTACGCGCGCCAGTGATCAAGGAAATGGATGACGGGACTTGGCGAGAAGGAAAACCAATTGAACTGTTCAACGGCGAGAATATGACCGGCTGGGCGTCGTGGGACGGCCAAGAACCGGTCGGTTGGTCGGTAAAAGATGGCGCGTTGGCCTCGACGGGCCGTGGTCAGGACATCGTGTCCCAGCAGAAGTTCTGGAATTTCAAGCTGCACGTCGAATTCCGCTTGGCCCAGCACAGCAACAGTGGTGTCGCGTTGCGGAATCGCTATGAAGTGCAAATCCTGGATGACTACGGCCGCCCCCCAAACGCTCACAGTGCGGGCGCCCTTTATAGCCGCATTGCACCGAGTGAAAACGCCAGCAAGCCGGCCGGTGAATGGGAAACCTACGACATCCGCTTGGTCGGGTGCCAGGTCACGGTGGCGTTCAACGGTAAAAATGTGATTGAAAAGGGGGTCATCGATGGTCTAACGGCAATGGCGCACGACGCCGATGAAGGCGAGCCTGGCGGCATCGCTCTCCAGGGTGACCACGGTCCAGTCGAGTTTCGCAAGATTACGATCACACCGTTGGTGCACTAGCAGAGAAGTTGGCCAGTCCAGGAGAGACTGCGGGCGACGACCCAGTGGTCTCCACATCGTTGGGGAATTTCTGCTCTCGCTCGGAATTACGGTGACGTATTTGGAGGGCGTCAGGCCGCTGCCGGGCCGGGTTCTTGCCGTGGCAAGAATTCAGCCGTCCTTCCTTCGTCCCCGGTTACGCGTGATTCCAACATGACTCCCCAGAATACCGGACTCCCGAAACTCATTCCAATTTCTGCGCCACTGGAAATGTCCACCGAAGGGCTTGTGCCTCACCAACCACCCCATATAAAATGACTGACTCAAGGGGTACCCAGACCTCCCGGGGAGATTCTCCCTGTCGCTCTAAGAGTGAGGAGTAGATGGCACCTATCGAGAGATACCCCAATTCCGCTGCTGCACCTTTACCACCATTTCCCAAGACTCCTTCCGAAGCGGCGGCTCGCCCACCTCTGATTGAACTGGAAATACTTGTAACCATTCATTGCGCTCGCATCGTCGAAGGCTCCGACAAGCGCGAACCCTTTTCCGAAACTACCAGGACGGTTCTGGTTTCTTCTCACGGTGCGGTTGTCCGGCTTGCCGTCCCGCTGGTTCCGGGCCAGCTTATTTTTCTCTTCAACGAAAGAACAGAGAAGGGAGTCGTCTGCCAGGTCGTGAAGTCCGCACCGGGTGGTTCTGCCAGCGGCTTCGTTGAGCTCCAATTTTCGGAGCCCGCCGCCGGCTTCTGGGACTTGCCTACTGCCGTTGCCCCTCCCGCGTCGGTCGGTGCTCCACCTATTGCACCAGCAAACCTCGAGACGCTTCCCCCGGTTCCCCCCGCTGCCGCCAAGGCCGCTGCTCCGGAGCCCATCGCGCCAGTCTGGACTTTCGGTTCACCGGATAAACCTACCGTGGCCCCGCTTCCGCTGCCCGTTGTAGAGGCGGAGCCCGCGACTCGACAATTCCTTGGCTCAGCGCATTTCGCTTCTCCTAGTTCCGTTGTTCCTCCTGTGGCCGCTCCGCCCGCCCCAAAGGTTTCGCCGACACAGGCTGGAGCGGTGCCAGCCTCTCCGGCCGTCCCTCCAGTGCCTGATGCGCCCAACCCGGCAACTTGCACTTCCTCGCTTCGCGACTTTTCCAAAGAAATCAGCGTTCTTCTTGCTGCCGCTCTGGCTGCTGCCCCGAAGCCCGTTGCAACAGTTCCGACTTTCATCGCACCGGTAAACCCTACGATGGCTCTACCTCCGTACCCGGCTGTAAAGCCGGAGCTCGCGACCGCGCAATCCGATGCCTCAACGAATTCCACTCCCCAGAGCTCGGTTGTTCCTCCTGTGGCCGCTCCGCTCACACCAAAGATTTCCTCAACACAGGCTGGAACACCTGCTTCTCCCGCCATCGCTCCGGCGCCTGTCGCGCCCAACCCGGCAATTTGCGCTTCCTCGTTGCTCGATTTTTCCAAAGAAGTCTCCGCTCCTGCTCGAACCAATGCGCCCGGTTCCCCGCAGGTTTCTCCGGTGACCCCAACTGCGCCGCGCCCCTCTCCAGCTTTTTCCCTGCCGTCGGTCGAGCAATTGATGCTCGCGGCCACACCCCTGCAAACAAGTCTCGACTCGCTGCACTTCAGCGCAACTCCCCCAGCGCTTCCGGCTCCCTCCGTACCGCCAGTCGCCCAGAGGACGAAGCCCCCGCACGCCCAGGCAGCGAAAACAGTTCTCGAATTTGCCCGGAGCGTACCAGAGCCCGTGGTCAAGAGCGAGTCCGAGTCTTTCCTTCCTGGCCACCAACAGATTCCTCCTTCTGTCGCCGTCGAATCCTGTCTCGGCGTTTCAGTGAGCTCCGAAGAATCAAGTGATGCTTTGATTGTCGAAGAGCCTCGCCGCTGGCAAATGGAGGAGTCCGCTGCAGGATTGCTCCGCAAATCTCCCGTTCAGCCCGATCGAGTTACCTCGGCCAGTCCGAAAAAAGCCCTTACTCTCGGGCTCGCCGCCTCTGTGCTTCTTGTCCTTGGTGCGGTCACCTTTTACGTCCGGCAAGATCAGTCCGCAACTAGAACTCCTGCTGGCGCCCGGGCCCTGGGTACTCCTCCTTCTCCGGTTTCCTTGCGACCTGCGAAGAACGCCGCACCGGTTCCAGGCCACGCAGCCTCCGCAACGGTTGCAACCAGCCAGGCGCCGAGCGCTCTGATCCCTAACTGGCTCGCTGCGTCTGCCCTTGTAGAACCTTCCTCGCCACCAGCACCCGCTGAGCCGTCACCCGCTCCTGGCGCCACGCTTGATCCGCAGCCTGGCGCAAATCCTCCTGCTGCTGAGTCACAATCCACAGTCTCCACGGGTGAGTTGACAACCGCCGGAGCATCAGGCGCCGCTCCAGAACCGGCTCCGGCCGATGTCCCTTCCCGTACGACGGAAGGTGCCGAGGAGACTCCTCAACGGCGCCCAGGCGTTCAATTGGGTGGGTTTGAAAAGCCGTCGGCGGAATTGGCCGCTTTCGATCCGGACCGCCACCGCGTTTCTTTTGGAGAAGATGAAGGTCAAGCCTTCCAGCAGGGCCAGCACCCAGGCTGCACCAAGAACGTCACCCTCGGCAGCGTCGGCAAAGAGAAACTCTATCTGGGTATTCCTGAATGGGCCTCACGTTGGATTGAAAAGAACAGCAAGAAATTGCCCGGAATCTGTTTTTCGGATTCGCCCATGTCCGGCGCACGGAATTTCTTGATCGTTTTTTATACCTCGGCAGAATCCGCGCAGACCGAGCTGCCAACCACGGCTCCTTCTTCTTCCGCTGCTTCATGGCCTGAGGGGCAGGGGGCCTTTACGACTAGTTACGGCTCGACGTGGCACTACAACCACGACGAGACCGTGGGCACCACCGTTACGTCTCTTCTCCCCGACGATTCTCCGCTCGGCCTCCCTGCGCATGTCTCTTATGCAATGGCCTACACCGAGGACGGGATGCCAATTTCCCAAAGAAGGCCTCCGACGGAGACAAAAAAATCGAAGGAATCCACCAAACCCGGCAAAACACGTGATGAGTCCACCGGGGTTTACCGCGAACTCGACGCGCTGCTCAGCCTCGTCGTCACCGACATCGAAAAGCGCTAGCCTTCTCCGTCTCCCGTTGTTTTCTTGAAACTTTGCAAAATCGAAAGACCAGCCACTCCTTACGGTGGATGGCCTTTCTTGCTTCACCGGTTGTCAAGAAAACTTCAGCGCCCAACCCTGCTCCCGGACGGGCCTGCTGAAGTATTACGAGAGGGAAGCGGCATACCGGCGGTTCGAGTCCCCGCACGTCCACCGTAATAGCCGGAGCCACTTGTCCATTCGCACTCCGGACATGACCTAGTGGCGAGCGCAAGCCCAGCACTTCAGGGCGGGGTAAGCGAGCCTTAAACCGTTAAAATAGTGCGGGCAATTCAAGACCTAAAGCGGCTACTTCGGTGCGCCAGGCTAAGCCCGGCGCTTCCAGCGGGTGAAACTCCCGCCCCGGAAAGGGACGAGCCACCTCACCGGGAATCGAGTCTTGGGCTCATGAAGGTGACGACATGAGTTAAGCGTAGACCGAGCGATGTCCAGGCCGTAACGCAAGTGAAGCGATTGAGCCTCGTGACACATCCGGAGGCCGACAGGGTCGAATATCTGGAAGGCAACAGTAGGCGACCGCAAAGGGCGATGGTCGCTGGAGACTCCGGCGGGGTCTAAGAGCACGGCATGGGCAGAAATGGAAGCGTCATGGCACCTGGGAGATCCACCGCCGTCTCGGCCTGGAAAGCAGGCCGAGTATGTCAACCGAATGGACCAACCTGAGGGAGACAGAAGCGACGGTGGAAGTCGGACTCGCTGATAGTACTCGGAGCGCGGGAAAGCCGCGTACATGGGGAAGCAGCGGGGCAGGTTGAGTAGCTGGTCCAGGGAAACATTCCCTGCACAATCGGAGGTAGGAGAAGAATGTCCACACAACTGGACCAGATCGCGAAGAAGGCGAAGTCGAATCCGAAGCTACGCTTCACATCGCTGGCGCATTTGCTCACACCGGAGTTCCTCACGGAAACCTGGAAGCAGATGAATCGGCGGGGTGCGAGCGGTGTCGATGGTGAGACAACGAAGGAGTTTGAACAGGGCTTGGACACACGGGTTCAAGAACTGTGCGAGCGTTTGAAGCGAGGAGCCTATCGGGCTCCACCGGTTCGCCGAGTGGAAATACCGAAGGGACCTGGCAAGGCAGGGACAAGGCCGCTCGGAATTCCGACGGTCGAAGATCGCCTGCTACAGAGAGCGGTCGCGCGGATATTGGAAGCGGTGTTCGAGGCGGATTTTCTGGAATGCTCGTATGGATTTCGGCCCGGATGTAACCCCCATGGTGCCCTAAAGGCGCTACGCGGGATCATCGTCACGAAGAAGGTTGGTCACTTGTTCGAGGCGGACATCCGAGGCTACTTTAACCACATCCAGCATGAATGGCTGCAGAAGATGGTTGCACATCGGATTGCAGATCCGTTCATCCTGCGCCTGATCGGCAAATGGTTGAACGCAGGTTTCATGGTGGGAGGAGTCGTAACGCGAACGAAAGAAGGGTCGCCACAAGGCGGGCCAATCAGCCCGATCTTATCCAATATCTACCTGCATTTCGTTCTTGATCTCTGGTTCGAGAAGAAGATCAGACCGGCATGTCAGGGGGAGGCGTACCTGACGAGGTTTGCGGACGATTTCGTGGTGAACTTCCAATACCGGCGCGATGCGGAAGAGTTCCACAAGAACCTGACGGATCGATTCGGGAAATTCGGATTGGAGTTGGCGGAGGAAAAGACGCGGGTGATGCGCTTCGGACGCTTTGTCCGGGCGGACCTAGCGAAGACCGGAGAGAAACCGGATACGTTTGACTTCCTAGGCTTCAAGCATGTCTGTGGCACTGATCGAGGCGGCAAGTTCGCCTTGGTGCGGGTCCCATGCGACAAAAGCCGCCGAAAGTTCTTGGCCAAATCCAAGGAATGGCTCAGTAAGCATAGGCATTGGAAGCGGCGGGACCAGCAAAAGCAACTCGTGATGATGCTGCGCGGCTTCTACCAGTATTTCGGATTGCATCACTGCAAGCCGAAGCTTGACGGGGTCCGGCGCGAGGTACAACGGCAATGGGCCCGTACGTTGAGACGACGGAGTCAGCGGCACCGGCTCTACTGGTCCTATCTCCTGAGTCAATCCTGGTTTGAACTACCTTATGCAGTGTCGACACTCCATGCCACGGTTTGACGGCCCTCCAACGAGAGCAACCTGGGGAGCCCGTTGCGGAAAATCCGCTCGGCGGGTTCTGCGAGGGGGGACGGGCACAAGCGACATAGTCGCAAGACCCGTCCCTACCCACCATCGGGTCAACCACGACCGATTGCTCGCGAAGATCGCCGAAAGGGTCAGCGACAAGCGTTTGCTGAAACTGATTCGCGCGTTCTTGCAAGCCGGAGTGATGGAGAACGGGCTGGTAAGTCCGAGCGAGGAAGGGACTCCGCAAGGTGGTCCTCTTTCGCCCGTGCTATCGAACATCGTACTCAACGAACTGGATCAGGAGCTGGAGCGGCGCGGACATCGGTTCACGAGATATGCGGATGACTGCAACATTTACGTCCGCAGTCGGCGAGCTGGTGAACGAGTGATGAGAAGCGTGACGCGACTCCTCACGACGAAGCTTAAGCTTCGAGTGAACAGCGAGAAGAGTGCGGTGGCTCGTCCATGGGAACGGAAATTCCTGGGGTTCAGCTTCACGAATCACAAGCCACCGAAGAGGCGTCTCGCGCCGAAAGCGATGGCACGGTTCAAGGAGCGAGTTCGGGAACTCACAAGCCGGACACGGGGCATAAGCCTCGCCCGAAAGGTCCAGGACTTAGCGGAGTATCTCCGCGGCTGGATCGGTTACTTCGGACGATGCGAAACACCGGAAGTGCTCGCCAAGCTGGAGAAATGGCTCCGCCGTCGACTTCGGTCGATGGTCTGGAAGCAGTGGAAACGAGGAACCACGAGATATCGGGAGCTCCGCAAGCGCGGCATCGCTGCGCAGGACGCCGCGAAAACGGCGGGTAGCTCCGATGGACCGTGGCACCTTGCGAACACACCAGCGCTGAAAATCGCTCTGTCCAACGCTTACTTCGCCTCGCTCGGGCTTCCCGAACTCACGGCTCGTGGATAGTTCAACCCGCCGAACCGCCGGATGCGGACCCGCATGTCCGGTCGTGTGGCAGGGGCGAGTGGGCGACCACTCCCCCTATGCCGATTGGCTGTTGCGTGAACCGCGCTATTGACCGCCGCCACCGTCGCCGGTGAAAAGGAATGGCAGTACGGTGGTGCCTTCTCGACGAACAGCCTCCAGTTCGTTTGGGTCGATGCCCAGGGCCTTCAAGATGGAAGCAGCAACCTGAGACGTAGCTACCAGCGTCTTGACCACTCTTGAGCTCAAGGAAGGGTTAGAAACGATGAGGCCGACGTTGGTGTCGCCGAAGCTGAATCCTCCGTGCTCGGCATTTTTCTTGCTCGACCCGGTGTAGATTGTGCCGTATTGCGGCTGCACGAGGATATCGGGAGTGGCGGCATCTTTCAGCGGGTCGCGGAACTTTAGCTTGAGCTCGGCTCCAGCCATCACCTCCTCGATGAACAGTGCCGCGGCGTTAGCATTCAGATAAGCCGCAACGGCGTCCGTCTGGCTTTGGTCCTGCAACCAAATCAGCGCAATGTCGTCGTCTTGAACGAAACCGCAAGCACCGGTGCTGCAATTGGCGGCGTTTGCGATGGCGATGGCGGCGGGGTTGGTATTGGCGTCCGGCAAAGCCGCAACGAGGTCCGCGAAGTGACCGGGCTTGTTTACCTTGGCAGGATTGATCGGTGACTGGCCGTGCTTGGAGCTGACGATGAACAGAGTGGAGTCGTAAATGCGTTGCGCTTTGAGCGCCTGAATCATACTGCCCAGTGCTTGATCGGTCTCTTGCAGGGCGTAAGCGAGGACATCCGTTGGCGTACCCGCGCCATCCTTGTATCCGCCGGGCCGGCCGGTAAACGTTGTATCAGCCGCGCAACTGCCGTCGAAATTGTCCTTTGCGAGTTTCTGTCCCACGCTGACTTCTTGGAAATTCATCCCGAATACAGCTGGGACGCCCGGTCCAGGCGTGCCATCGTGTTTTAGTCCCTTGATTTCGTTGAGGGTTCCCTGAACCTTTAGCGCGTCATTGTTGACGGTGCAGACGACGCTCACAGTGTTGTCGAGTCCACCGACGTTCGTGATCTCCGGCGTGTAGAGATCGTCTACGCCTTTGCCTGAAGGACCATTCACCAGGTCATAGGCGGGGTGTTTGTCCGCCCACGCCGTGTGGCCGCCATTGGCTTTGACCACTTCGAAGATGGTGTTGGACTTCATCGCGTTGTGCGGAAAAAGCCGGACGCACTTGCCGTTCTCGTCCAAGTGATTCGGGAGCGCGGTGGGATCGATTATGTTGAGCGAAACCGGGAGGTTTCCGGAGTACTTGTCAATGCTTTCGTCAAACACCTGCATGTTGCCGGGTTGCCCCGAGCAAGTCGTGTTCGTGGGATCGAATATGCCGCGATTGTAGCTCACGTCATAGAACAGACCGTGCGAGATGGAGGAGCCACCGGTCACCAAAGCCAGAAGGCCTGGGAAGGAATCCGAGTTTGCCGGTGTGCGCGCATTGGAGTACGTGACTCCGTGACCAGCCAGCTCCGCCAGTGCGGAGTTGGGGTGCGTGGCAACGTAGTTTGAGACATCGAGCGCGTGCAGACCGTCGACACTGATTAGGAGTACATGCTTAATCTCGGTTCCCCCGCCAAGCTGATCGTTGGCGCGGGCCGAGACAGAAAAAGCAGTGCCGATCAAACCGATCGACAGCGCAATTGCGAGTAATTTTTGTTTCAAGACAGTCTCCTTTAATGGGGTAGAGCGCCGAAGCGATTGCCCGCGCAAGAGACTAGAGGCGAGTTGTTACAGGACGGAGAATGCGGCGTGTAGGCTCAATGAATCGCGGCCAATCAGCGCGCATCCGAAGCGAGTCTCAGGCGTGGAGTGAGGCGGTACGGGCGTTTCTAAGACGACCCGGAAGCTAGTCTTGGACATCTTAGCTGCTCGGGGTCAGCTCGCCTACAGCCTTGTCCGCATGGTGGCGGCGATAGACTTCCGCAGCGCGTTGTAACGCCTCAGTGATGCTACCACAAATATTCTCCGCGCCCACATGGCGCTCAAACTCTGCTTGCTTCATCAGTTGTGAAGGCTGTTCGCGCGCGCCGCAGAGAAGCAGCGAGCGTCCCGAGGCGTGCAACGTGTCCGCGAGATCGCGAATGGCGCCCAGGCCGGTAGCGTCAATCGCGGTCATGTTTCGCAGACGAAGGATGACGATGGGCGGCAACTTGTCGAGGGAATGGAGAATGTCCGCGAACTTGTCCGTCGCGCCAAAAAGGAATGGCCCGTGGATGCGGTAAACAATGGCGTAGTCCGGAATATCCTTGCCTTGCAAAACGTGTACGCGGCTGTCTTCCACATAATCCTTGGTCACCGGGCTCACGGTGGTGGTTCTGGAAACCTTGCGAATGAAGGTGAGCGCAGCCAGCACCATGCCGACTTCCACCGCGAACGTCAGATCAGTCACCACGGTCAACGTCAGCGTCAGCAGCCAAACGGCGATGTCCGCGGCGCTGAGTTTTAGAATTTCGGGAATCTCCTCCCAATCACCCATGTTGTAGGCCACGATCATCAAGATGGCGGCCAAAGCAGACAGCGGCACATTCTTTACGAGCGGCGCAGCGAAGAGAACGATTGCCAGCAGCGTCAGCGCATGAATCATTCCTGCAACCGGTGTTTTCGCGCCGGAGCGTACGTTGGTAGCGGTTCGCGCGATGGCTCCGGTGGCGGGGAGCCCTCCGAACAGCGGCGAAATAATATTCGCGACACCCTGCCCAATCAGTTCCACGTTGGGATTGTGCTTGTCATTGCTCATGCGGTCGGAGACGACAGCCGACATCAGTGACTCGATGGCGCCAAGCATCGCCACGGTGAACGCTGCTGACAGAAGCTGCCGAAAGACATCGTAGTGGAAATGAGGAACAGCGATCTTTGGCAAGCCGCTGGGGATTCCTCCAAAGCGCGTTCCAATAGTTTCCACGGGCAGATGCAAAAGAATGACGGCAGCGGTCGCGCCGAACGTGACCAGGATGGCGCCCGGGACTTTCCTTGCGTATTTCAAGCAGAAAACCATCACCGCAATCGAGAAGATGGATACAGCAGTTGCCGGGACGGAGAAGGTATCCCACGCCTGCCCAAAGGCCATCATGCGGTGAAAGAAATCACCGGGGACGTGATCCATCTTCAATCCAAAAAAGTCGCGAATCTGCGTGCTGGCAATCAGAATGGCGATGCCATTGGTGAAGCCCACGACGACCGGCCGAGGGAAATATTTCACCATGGCGCCCATCCCGGTCACACCCAGCAGCACCAGAAGAACGCCGGCCATCATCGTGCACATAAACAAGCCGTCGATGCCGTGCTTGGCGATGATTCCCGCGACGACTACAACGAAGGCCCCGGTCGGCCCGCCGATCTGTGTCTTCGAGCCGCCCAGGACGATGGCGCAATACAGTCCCGCTTGGGGTGGCACTCCGGACGCGATGGCAAACGCCATCGCCAGCGGCAGCGCGACAAGGCCAACGGTCACACCGGCGATCAGGTCGGAGAGAAATTTGTGGCGATCATAACCACGCAGCAGGAGTATCGATTTCGGGAGCCAGGCTTCGAGGGCGGATGTCATGCGGCTTTCAATCCAGGGAAAAGGTCTGTGAAGATTCTAGCAAGAAGCCAGCGGAAATGGCCTTGCGGAGATGTGCAGTGTGCCTTGAAGAGAATCTTGGGCTGAAGCGTGGCGATTCAGGGAGTGTTCGTTTCGCTTAGTCTGCGGCCTCGCTGCGCGGAACGGCCGGCTTCCATCGCAGAACTGGTTTGCGGGCCGCGCCGACCTCGTCGAGACGGCGGACACGCGTGGTGTGCGGCGCGGTCTTTACAATCTCCGGCTTCGTAGCGGCTTCTTCCGCAATCGCTTTCATCGCGTCGATAAACAGGTCACATTCCTCCTTGGATTCCGATTCCGTCGGCTCGATCATCAAAGCGCCCGGCACAATCAGAGGAAACGCCGTCGTGTAAGGATGGAAGCCATAGTCGATCAGCCGCTTGGCGATGTCCATCGTGTTCACGCCGTTTTTCTTTTGAATGGCGTCGCTGAAGACCACTTCGTGCATCGAGGGGAGGGAATAGGGCAGTTCGTAAACGCCCTCGAGTTGCTTTCGAATGTAGTTTGCGTTCAGCACCGCGTCTTCGGTGGCCTGCCGCACTCCCGGACCGTAAGCGAGGATGTAAGCCAGCGCCCGAACCAACACGCCAAAATTTCCGCTAAAGGCTTTTACTCGGCCAATCGAATTTGGCCGCACCGGTTCGAGCGCCAGCCGGCCGCCTTCTTTTTCCACCAGAATGGGCACTGGCCGAAAAGGCTCAAGGATTTTTTTCATCGCCACCGGACCTGCGCCGGGCCCTCCGCCGCCGTGCGGCGTTGAAAACGTCTTGTGCAGGTTCAAGTGCATCACGTCAACGCCCAGGTCGCCCGGCCGCGTCACGCCGGTAAGCGCGTTCATGTTCGCGCCGTCCATATAAAGCAGCGCCCCTTTGGAGTGTAGGATCTCCGCGATTTCCGGAATGCGCTGCTCGAAAATTCCAAGTGTCGAGGGATTGGTGATCATCAAAGCCGCGACGTCTCCGGTCACCAGGTCTCGGAGCTTTTCGACGTCGATCTGCGCGTGCGATTCGGACTTGATGTTTTCGACCTCGTATCCCGCGATCACCGCGGTGGCCGGATTCGTTCCGTGCGCGGAGTCCGGGATCAAAACTCTCTTGCGCGGATTTCCCTGCTTCTCCAAATAGGCGCGGATCAACATCAGGCCGGTCATTTCTCCATGCGCGCCGGCAGCGGGCTGCAGAGTGATCGCGTCCATGCCGGTCATTTCCAGGAGGCACTGTTCCAGCAGCCGCATGATTTTCAAGCAGCCTTGCGAAAGCTCCTGCGGCTGATAAGGATGTTCGGTGGCAATACCGTCGAGCCGTGCAACGAATTCATTCACGCGCGGGTTGTACTTCATCGTGCAGGAACCCAGAGGATACATGCCTAGATCGATCGCGTAGTTCCACGTCGAAAGACGCGTGAAGTGGCGTAGAACTTCGATTTCGCTGACTTCCGGAAAGCCTTCAATGCCCGCGCGGCGATGATCAGCGCCGAGAGCCTTGGCGGGATCCGTGGCAGGTACGTCGAGCGACGGCAATTCGAACGCGCGCTTTCCCGGCGAGGACTTCTCGAAGATCAGCCCTTCGTTCTGGCTGGTGTGGCGCGAAGCTTTTTTGGTTTTCTTATTCATTTCCTTTATGTTCTGCGGCCGCATTCGTTGCGGCAGTGTTCCTGCCAGTGTGTTTCCTTAAATCGGCCGCTCGAGCGCGCGCCTCAACGCCTCCGCGAACCGCTCAATTTCCGCGCGCGGTGTTGTTTCCGTGACGCATACCAGCGCGTGCTTGGTCAGTTCCGGATACGCCGTGCCCAGCGCGAGCGGCCCGATAATTTTTTCGCGCAACAGTTGCGAGTTTAGGATTTTCACCGAGCGCGGCATCTCGACCGTGAATTCGTTAAAAAACGGCGCGTCAAAGGTGCGGCGAACGCCGGGAATCTTCAGCAACTCGGAAAGCGCGAATTGCGCTTTGGACAAGTTTTGCTCCGCCATCTCTCGCAAGCCTTCCTTGCCGAGCAGCGTCAGATGTACCGTGGCGGTCAGCGCGCAGAGCGCCTGGTTGGTGCAAATGTTTGAGGTGGCTTTCTCGCGGCGGATGTGCTGTTCACGTGTCGCAAGTGTGAGTACGAATCCACGCTGGCCCTCGGAATCCGTCGTTTGGCCAGAGAGTCGCCCGGGCATTTGCCGCACGAACTTGTCCCGTGAAGCAATCACGCCGGCGAACGGCCCGCCATAACTCGGCGGCAGCCCGAAGCTTTGGCCTTCCATCGCGACGATGTCCGCCTCCGCGGGCGGCTTGACGATGCCCAGCGACACGCCTTCCGTTACGACAACAACGAACATCGCGCCCGAAGCATGTGCCAATTCCGCGAGCGACGGGTACGATTCAATCACGCCGAAAAAATTCGGCGACTGCACAACCACCGCCGCGACATCGTCCTTCAACGCAGCTTGCAGCGCCTTGGCATCCGCTGTGCCCCTTGCCGTGAAAGGAATTTCTTCCACACGCAAGCCGGAATTCTTCGCGTAGGTCTTCAGCACTTCGCGGTATTCCGGATGCACGGACCGCGCCACCAGCACGCGCTGGCGGCCGGTCAACCGCTCCGACATCAGCACTGCTTCGGTCATCGCCGTTGAACCGTCGTACACCGACGCGTTGGCCACTTCCTGGCCCGTGAGTTGGCACATCAGCGTTTGAAATTCGAAAATCGCCTGCAGCGTGCCCTGCGTGATTTCCGCTTGATAGGGTGTGTAGGACGTGAGGAATTCTCCGCGCTGGATAATCGCATCCGTCACCACCGAGCGCAGGTGATTGTAGACGCCTGCGCCGAGAAAACTCGTGTAGCCGTCTGAATTTTCCGCTGCGCGCTCCTTGAAATATTGGATGACCTCAGCTTCCGAATACGGCCCAGGGATCTTCAGTGCCTCGCGCAAGCGGAAGCGTTCCGGAATGCCGGAAAAAAGTTGGTCGATGGATTTTGCGCCGATGGCGGCGA
>Ga0209801_1001530_pt1 | contig 14187 bp, 10 predicted proteins | sample GraSoiAngelo_127_FD_185884 | JGI IMG/M metagenome (GOLD analysis project Ga0209801, IMG submission 185884) | Grasslands soil microbial communities from the Angelo Coastal Reserve, California, USA - 14_0927_09_40cm (SPAdes) (version 2) | ecosystem: Environmental > Terrestrial > Soil > Grasslands ... | reverse complement strand
TCCATTCGCGCTTCGAGATGGAATCGCATCTCGTCGTCCAAATCGCGCTCGAATCGAGAACGGTTCCAGATCGTCTGCCAAAATGAACGCAGCCTCGGAAGCATGTTCAATCCTCCTGCGGTTTGGCGCTTAATGCGGCGCCGATCGCAACTGCCAAGCGGTTCCAGCTTGCTGTTTCTTCCCGAAATCTTTTTCGCCCGGCGGCGGTCAGCCGATAAAACTTGGCGCGACGATTGTTCTCGGAAGTGCCCCATTCCGATTCGAGCAGCCCCTGATGTTCGAGGCGATTGAGCGCGGGATACAACGCACCCTGCTCGGCGAGCAGAGCGCCGCGGGTGATCTGCTCGATACGCAACAACACGCCATAGCCATGCAAGGGACCGAGCGACACAGCTTTCAGGATCAGCAGGTCGAGCGTGCCTGGCAGGAGTTGGGCTTGTTCGGACACATCACTCTCCTAAGTAGATTAGGAAGGGTACCACAACTCTCCTAAGTTGTATAGGAGTGTGGTGCGCGGACGGCGGTTGGTGGACAAGCTTGCCACAATCGGCGCTTGTTAAGACCCATCGAACTTAACGGTGTTTACCGTAAATCAGGGTGCATGGGGGATGCGCTTCGTGGCCTTGCGAGGTAAAATGAATTGATTGTTTGTTGCGGCAAACGGCCGTTTCCCGGAGACCAGCGAGAGAGACGTGGCAAAGAGCCGTGATACCATTTCCGCTGGATGTCTCTTCAATTTGAATGGGATGCCGGAACAGCGAAATCAAATGAGGCAAAGCACGGCGTTTCTTTTGAAGAGGCAACTATGGTATTCGCTGACCCTCTCGCCCGAATTTTGGGGATGAATCGCATTCAGAGAGTGAGCGACGCGAGATTATAATTGGCCACTCAGGCTGGCGAAACCTTATTTTAGTGAGCTTTGTAGAACTCGGCGACGGAGTTCGGTTAATCACTGCTCGCAAAGCAACCCGTACGGAGCGCGAAGACTATGAAGAAAACGTCAGCTCGTAAGAACGGACAGACAGAGCAGAAACAGTTGGCTTCCGAATATCGGTTCGACTACAGCAAGTCGAAACCCAATAGGTTCGCTGCTGCCATGTCCGGCGGCACAATTGCCGTTGTGCTAGAGCCTGATGTCGCGGCTGTCTTCAAGTCATCAAAGACGGTGAATGCGCTGTTGCGTTCGGTGATCTCCAAACGCAAAGGATCTCGCTAACCTGGCTCAATTGCGGCAGTCGAGACCAAGACTCATCCAGCACAAACAATTGAACGGTGTTTACTGCGAATCGCTGCGGGAGTAAAATGGGGTGAATTGATTGTGTTGTGTGCCACAGACAGCCGTTCGATCAAGAACCAGTTACAAAGACTTCCCGCTAGGAGCGCCCGACATGGCCACTGCTACCCTCACCAAGCCTGCGGCAAAGGGAGGAAGCTTTCTCCTGGAAACGCCGCAGCCAAGTGATGTATTCACGCCTGCCGATCTCACCGATGATCAAAAGCTGATCGGGCAAACGGCGGAAGAATTTGTGGTGCAAGAAGTGTTGCCCGTGGTGAAGGAGCTCGAGAACAAGAAGCCCGGTCTGATGCCGGAGTTGGTGAAAAAGGGCGGCGAAGTCGGCCTGATGGGCGGAGGCGTGCCGGAAGAATTCGGCGGCGCGGGCCTGGACAAAATTTCCACTACGGTCCTTACGGAAAAGCTTTCGATCTACGGCGGATTCGCGGTGACGCACGGGGCGCACGCGGGCATCGGAACGCTGCCGATCGTTTATTTCGGGACGGAAGCGCAGAAGAAGAAATATTTGCCGAAGCTCGCCACCGGTGAGTGGATTGGGGCCTATTGCCTTTCGGAACCGCAAGCAGGTTCGGACGCGCAGAACTCTCTGACGCGCGCGGAACTCAACAACGAAGGCACGCACTATATCCTCAATGGGCAGAAAATGTGGATTACCAACGGCGGCTTCGCGGACGTTTACATCGTTTTTGCGAAAGTGGACGGCGAAAAGTTTAGCGCCTTTATCGTCGAGCGTACTTTCCCTGGCTTCAAGCCCGGCAACGAAGAGCACAAAATGGGCATCCACGGAAGCTCGACGACCCCCATTTTCCTGGAAAATTGCAAGGTGCCCAAGGAAAACCTGCTGCACGAAATCGGCCGCGGGCATATCGTGGCGTTCAACATTCTGAATGCCGGGCGATTCACGCTAGGCGCTTCGTGCGTGGGCGGCTCGAAGCACGTACTGATGACCGCTTCGAGATACGCGAAGGAGCGCAAAGCGTTCGGAAAACAGATTGGCGATTTCGGCTTGATGAAGGAAAAGCTGGCGGAGATGGCCATCCAGATTTTCGCCGTGGAATCGATGGTCTACCGTTCGGCGGGAAACATCGAGACAGCGATGACGGCAGCCTCCGGCTCCGGCGACAAAATCCAAAACACCATGAAAGTTCTCGAGGAGTACGCGATCGAGAGCTCCATCGCCAAGGTTTATGGCAGCGAAATGCTGGATTTTGTCGTGGACGAAGCCGTGCAAATCTTCGGCGGCTACGGCTTCCACGAAGAATATCCCGTGTGCCGCGCCTACCGCGATTCACGCATCAACCGCATCTTTGAAGGCACCAACGAAATTAACCGCATGCTCATCATCCAGATGCTGATGAAGCGCGCCATGGGCGGGCAACTGGCGCTCATCCCCGCCGCCATGAAGCTGGCTGATGAAATCCTCGCCGGGCCTTCCTTCGAGGAAGCGCCGGAAGGCGTGCTCGCCGCGGAATCCCGCGTGGTCGCCAACTCCAAGAAAATGTTCCTGCAGGCTGCCGGCGGCGCCGTCCAAAAATTCCGCGAAAAGCTCGCCGACGAACAGGAACTGATCGGCGCGCTCTCGAATATCGTCATGGAAATCTACGCGATGGAATCCAGCCTCTTGCGCGCACAAAAAGCCGCCGCAGCCAAGGGCGAATCCGCATCGCAGACCATGATCGATGCCGCGCCGCGTTTTTATCAACGACGCCTCCGAGCGTGCCGAGCACGAAGCCAAGCGCGCCATTGCGGCTATCCACGAAGGCGACATGCTCACCACGCAGATGGCCGTGCTCAAGCGTTTCGCCAAGCGCGCGCCCGTGGACACCATCTCCTTGCGCCGCCGCGTTGCCGCCGCCGTGCAGTCGCAGGACCGCTACCCCCTCGAAGGCCGCTAGCTGACTGCGCCTTTTGGCAATGCGGTTCTGCAAACAGTCACTCTCCAATGCCGTCACAGGCTCGCTGGGGGCATTTTCCATTTTGGAACGCCTGCACGTAAGTCTTGGCTGCACTCCTTGGAGCTTGCAATACACTAATGAATAGCAGCGGTCGGTGGACCAGCGGAGGAGCCCCTAAGGATGCCTCGCAAGATCCTGGCATTGGCGTGCGTGGTCGTCGGTCTTCATATTATTGAAGCGCTGACGCTTGGCACATCCACGCTCGGGTCCTTTCTCGCAAACGGGCTGCAAATCTTCGCATGTGGTCTTGCCGTGGCCATGGCTTTTGGGGCATGCCGCCGCGGACGCGGCTTGAGCCGCCCGTTCTGGCTGATTCTCGGCGCGGGCGTCGCCCTGTGGGGCGTAGCGAACCTGGGCTGGATGTATTACGAAGTAGTGCTGCACAGTGAGCCGCCCTCAACCTCGGTAGTGCGCTTTCTATTTGGCCTGGAAAACGTGCTGCTGGCGATGGTCCTGTTCCTGGACCAGGATAAGGACTCTCCGCGGATTGACGCGGAATCCGCACTCGACTTCATCCAGATCGGAATCGTCTTTTTCTTTATTTATGTCGAGTTTTATTACCTTGCGGCTCGCCGCCTTGACCACTACTCCGCCTTTCTGCGGGAAATGCGCATTGAGAACGTGGAAGACGCGGTGCTCACCTTGCTGGCTGCATTGCAGGTGTTGCGTTCGCGGAAGCAGCATATTCGGAAACTCTATGGAGGTCTCGCTCTCTTCCTTCTGATCCTGACGGTGTGCGCGGCAGTGGCCCAGTACTTGCAAGTTGTCAAACCGGCACCGACTGGGACTCTGCGAGATATCCTTTGGACCTTGCCGTTTCTGGCTGGCGCAATGTTGGCGGCGCAGTGGCAACCGAGATCGGCCGCCGAAACTGGTTCACGAATCCGGCAAAAGACCGTCGGCGACTTAATGCTGACCAATGCCACATTTGCGCTGGCGCCGTTGATCATTCTCTGGCAAGTCGCGCAACTGGAAGCAGAGTGGCGGCTCCTTCGCTTCTCCCTTCTCGGAGTTTCGATCTTGTGTTATGCCGCGCGGCTGAGTATCAGCCAGTTTCGCGAGACAAAAAGCGCCAACGCCGTGCAGACGCACACCCTAGCCATGGATTCGGCAATCAATGGCATGGCCATCCTGGATGCGGTGGGAAAATACACGTATGTGAATCCGGCATACGCGCGAATGATCGCCAACGCCAGTCCGGAAGCAGTGCTGGGAAAATCATGGCGTGAGATCACTCAGGCGCGAAACGTTGACACCGTGGAAGAGGACATCCGGAGAGGTCTACAACAACATGGCAGGTGGTACGGACCCATCACCGTGCGCCGTCGCGATGGAACCGCAGTCCCCACGGAAATGGCCATAACCACCTTGCCTGATGGCGGCACCATCTGCGTGAGCCGGGACATCACGGAAAGGGTTAGCGCGCAACGGGCTCGCGCCGAAGCCGAAATCAAGTACCGCATGCTCGTCGAACAGGTCGCGGCCATCAGCTATATCGCGGAACTCGGCGCTCAAGGCCAATGGCTCTACGTCAGCCCGCAGATCGAAACGATGTTCGGCTACTCGGCGGACGAATGGCTCTCGACATCCAAAGACTGGATTCGCCACATTCCTGTCGAAGATCATCCCATCGTGAAGGCCGCGGAGGAAGCCAGTTCGTGCGGCGGACCTTTCCAGGCTGAGTATCGCGTTACTCGCAAGGACGGGCAGACGATTTGGGTCAGCGACACCGCCGTCGTCGTCCGCGGCAGCGACAGCCATCCCGTCATGGAGGGCCTGATCGTCGATATCACCGAGCGTAAATTGCTCGAAAATCAGCTCGTGCAGGCACGCAAAATGGAGGCCGTGGGCAGGCTGGCAGGGGGCGTCGCCCACGATTTCAATAACCTGCTGACGATCATCAAGGGTTACATTGAGATCACCCTGCAGCGCTGCTTGAATCAGCCTGCGCTACACAGCGACATCCGGCGCATCGAAGACGCCGCCGATCGCGCCGTTACGCTGGTACGGCAGTTGCTCGCCTTCAGTCGCAAGCAGGTTCTGCGGCCAAAAATCATCGATCTCAACTCCATCGTTGTGAATCTCGACCACCTCCTTCGCCGGCTGATGAGTGCGAACATCGAGATGAAAACATTTGTGTCCAAGGACGTCGCAACGATCAAGGCGGATCCGGGTCAAATCGAGCAGGTCATCATGAATCTGGTCGTGAATGCGCGCGACGCCCTGCCCGAGGGCGGACGCATCGTCGTTGAAACCAGCAACGTCGATCTGGACTCCGCGTACATGCTCGATCACGCCGTGGTTCGTCCCGGACCCTATGTCCTACTGGCCGTTTCGGACACCGGCATCGGTATGAGCGCCGAAACGGTCGCCCACATTTTCGAGCCCTTCTACACGACAAAGGAAAGCGGCCGGGGCACGGGACTTGGTCTATCGACGGTGTATGGCATCGTGAAACAGAGCGGCGGCTACGTCTGGGTGTATAGCGAATTGGGAAAAGGCACGACCTTCAAGGTTTATCTGCCGCGCGTCAAGGATGCAGTCCAGGAGTTACAGGCACCGGAAACGCTCCCTTCCGCGGCGCGCAAGGCCCACGAAACCATCCTGCTCGTTGAAGACGAGCCTGCAGTGCGCGAACTTGCTCAGATGGTTCTTTCCGAGCACGGGTACAAGGTGATCGAAGCGCATACTCCCGAAGAGGCGGAGCGCCTGGCCGGAAACAACGGCGCGGAAATCCATCTACTCTTGACGGATGTGGTGATGCCGGGTTCCAGCGGACGCGAGCTCGCTAAGCGGTTGACCGGGCGTTATCCCAATCTGCGCGTGCTGTATATGTCGGGCTACACGTACAACGTGATCGCGCAAGACGGGACGCTGGAGGAAGGAATCTCTTTCCTGCAAAAACCGTTTACGCCGCAAGTTCTCTCAGAAAAAGTTCGCGAAGTGCTGGATCGCTCCGTTTCCGCAAAATAAGAATCGTGCACTGCACGCTTTACCGGCTCCCTGCCAGAGAAATCGTCTTGCCCGTGGCCGCAGACTGTCTGGCAGCATCGAGAATTTCCGTAACGATCACATTCGTCCCAAGCGATGACAATCCTTCCGGTTTCAAGCCTCCTAAGAGCACCGCTCGCAGATAGGAGACGGAATCTTCTTTCGTTTTCTCCAATGGCTTGGTTTCGGTGGACGTCTCTTCTTTCTCAGGCAGCCGCACACGCAGTTGATCCCGCCCAACCGTGATGGCGTAGCCTTTCTGCCCGTACACTTCCATGTCCTTTCTGGAAAACGGCCAGTTCCAGGAAGCCTGAATAATCGCCTGCGCACGGGGATACGTCAGGACGATAGTCGCTTCATCATCCACTCGCGGATAGACATCCGGCTTGATTTGCTGCGTAACGGCTGTCACCGAATCCGGCCGGCGGCCATCCATCAGCCAGGTCGCCAGATCGGCGCCGTAACAGCCAAAGTCAAAGAGCGCGCCTCCGCCATTTAATTTGGCATCGGTCAGCCAGGCAAGAAACTCTGGCCCAACATTGATTTCCTTCGGGCCACGATGGCCGTCGTGCACAACAATTTTCCGGATTTCCCCGATGGCGTCCTCGTGCGTCAAATCGTAAGCCGCCTGATTGCTGCGATACCAGGTCGTCTCGTAATTCACCAAGACCTGAATCTTCGCCTCGTTCGCCGCCCGCGCGATGGCGCGCGCATCTTCGAGGCTGACTGCCAGTGGCTTTTCCATCATCACCGGAACGCCGTGCCGCGCACAGATTTCCACCACGCGGCGATGATCATAGGTATTTGTGTACGCGAGCACCGCTTGAGGATGGGTTTTCTTCAGCATCTCCTCCAGGTCGGAAAAGAAAATCCCCGGCTGCAAACCGAATCTTTTTGCAAATTGTCCCCTTAGTTGCGGATCGGCTTCGGCGATTCCCACGACCCGCATGTCCGTCCTGCGTTGAAACTGATCGAAGAATCCAAAGGCATGACCATGCACGAGGCCGGCAAGCGCGACGCGCAGCGGCCCTTCTGGCTTCTCCTGCGCGCGTAAATCAGCGCTCGCGCCAAGCAGCAGCGCCACAATCATCAAGAAAAAGTTGGGAAAGCTATTTCGTCGCATATTCCTCCCTCACTTTCGCTTTGTTCGTTCAGGAAACGGCTGCCAGGCTTTGCCCTCGGCGGCTGGCACGCAAACGAATCAGAAGATAGATCGAACCTGCGAAAAGCAGCGGCGATGAATAAAAACCCGGCGCGGGACGCGCGAAGTGAATGGTCGAGACGGTTTGTCCGAAAATCGTTGCCAACGTATGCCCCGTTCCATTCAGCAAGTGAACGCCAGCGTGCACATATGCCAGCGGACGCAGCCACTGCGCATTTCGAAACGCCAACGGCGTCAGCAGCAAGAGAACAATATTTGCAACGATGAGCCCCGTCAACCATTCGCGAAATTCGAATGTCGGCATTGGAAACCAGTTGTATTGGCTGCGCATCGCCAGAACTGTGGCATTGTAAATAGGAAGAAAGCCCGTCAGCGCTTCGTCCGCCACGTGCGCGCAAAACGCCAAACAGAGAAAGACCCAGGCACTCCCGAAATTCTCTTCCCAGCCGGATTCACTCCACGAGTTCATTCGCCGGATTGTACCTCAGACCATCTGCCGCGAGTCACGCTTGGCTCCTGTTGCCTTCACTGGGGCTTTGTCGGGGGATCGGCGGGTGCATCGGTCGCTCCCTTGGGCTTGGCGATGGTAGAGAGGGTCTCCACATTGAATTTCTTGTAGTCCCAATACCGCGTCACGATACTGGCCTTGATTCCTTTCACGAGCAGGAAGCGCACTCCAACGTGAGCCTCCATGTAGGTCGGCAGCCACACTTCGTTATTCACAAACGATTGCTCGAAAACGAAGCTGGTGCCCTTCTGAAGATTCGCCAGCAAGCCGCCGCCGATTTTCATGTCGCCGGTGAAATAGGCTTCTAGCCGCGCCACGTCGTGCGCCTTCTCGTCCACCCAAACGACTCCGGCAAGTTTCTGCACCACTTTTTCCGCCAGCTTGTGCGGCTTGAATTCGGGATTCGGCTCGAAATCGAAAACCAATACGTCTTGTCCGCGAAAGCGCTCGCGGCGCGGATTTACAAACTGGCACGCGCGCAGGAAAATCTCAATCCCCGGCTCATCTTTTTCGTCGCTCTTCCCTTCTTCCTTGGCTTTCTCTTCCTTGGCTTCTTTTTTGGCGGCGCGCTTTTGGTGTTCCTCGATGCGTTTCTGCGTCTTGTCATTTTCCTTTTTCTGTTCCGCATCGCCTAGCGGCTTGCCGTCTTTCTTCACCAGAGTAGCGATCTCATCCCCGTTGAGATAGAAAAACGTGTACTCGCTGATCTCGTGTTTTTTCACGCGCCCATCGCCCTCGAATTCGGTTTCTTCCTCGGATTGCGACCCCGCGTAGTTCTCTTTGAGCTTGTCGATGGCCCTCTGATTTTCATCAATCTCTTTGAACAACGCTTTCAGGTCCGGCAGCTTGACTTGCGATTTGATGGGGAAATCGAACACGCGCTCGCCCACGGTTCCATTGATTACGGCGCGTGTCACGCTGATGTCGTATTTGTCGTTTCCTCGGTGCAGCTCAATTTTGTGCGGCAATTCCACTCCATTCACCGCTCGGTAGTCGTCGTAGAGGATCTCTTCGTCGATGCCGCCGACGGTTGCCGCTTCCTTCACAATGAGGTGGGTCTGTGGATCGAAGAATACTTGCCGCTTCACTCCGGTCGCCGTGGTGACCGCGAGTTGCAGTGTGTCTTTTCCTCGCACTTGCGTGTGTCCCGCAAATGCCATAGTGATTTTGTTTTTCTTGAGATTCAGCAGCCGGGAGTTGTAAAACTGCGCGGCCGCTTCCAATTGCATCCCTTCGGGGCCCACCAGCGTGCCAAGCTCGCCGGCATGATTCTGATGCCACGCTGACTTGCCGTTATACGCCTCGATCAGGTTCTTTTCGCCAAGCAGCAATTCCGAGTAGTAGCGGTTCGGCAGCTTGGTATCCAGCGTGTACGTCCCTGCCTTCCCGTCTTCGCTCAGGAAAGCCCCTTCAATGATTAAGGTTTGAATCCTGCCCAGCGCCTTGCTGCCTCCTGCAGCCCTTACGTACTGCTCGACGATTTTCCCCGGCTCCTCTTGCGCGCGGACAGGGCGCATCTGCGCTGTTAGGGTAACCACGATGAAGGCCACGAGCAGACGTGTTCGCATGGGGTTCAACTATAGGAACGCAACTTTGGGCAAAAAGTTTCTCGGAAGTTAGCTTTGGGCGAAGTTTTACTCCGCGGGGAAGCGAAAGAGTGTCATTCCCCCCTCCTTCGCAAAAGTCCGGCTAAGTTACTGCGCTTTCGGCCGCTTTGAGTACTTCTCGTAAAGGCGCAGGTGCCGGTTTTCCATGGACGTGAGTTGTCCTCTGATGAAGAGGTACTTCACGTCGGTGGTCAGTTCCAGCGGGTCGCCGTTGGTGACAATGAGGTTGGCGAGCTTGCCCGGCTCGATGGTTCCGATCTGATCACCGAGGCCGAAAATCTGCGCTGGATAAATCGTCACGGCCCTAAGCGCCTCGTCATACGGCAGGCCGTGCGCGACGGCGTTGGCTGCGTTTTGTCCCAATCGCCGGGCAAAAGAATTGTCAAAGCTGGCGATGGCGAACTTCACGCCGGCAGCAGCCAGCTCCGCGGGCTGCGAGAGCAATCGATCGTAAGGATCATCCTCATCGGGCGGAAGCGTCAGCATGGGGCGCAAGATAACGGGCACGCCTTTCGAGCGGAGAAGGTCCTTAACCTTGTAGGCCTCGGCTCCGCCGGCGAGGATCATCCTCAGCTCCTGCTTGTCGCAGAACTCAACCGCGTTGCGAATCTCTCGCGCGCGATCGGCAAACACCAGGACGGGCAGCTCGCGGCGAACAACCGGCGCAAGCGCTTCGAGCTTCACGTCGCGATCGTATTTCGCAGGCGAACTTTTTTCCATAACCTGGGCGTAGTGGCGGGCGCGCTCCAGCCAGTCGGTGATTTCATTCACCTGCTTGTCGTACTCCTGCTTGGCCTCACTATATGGTTTTTCCTTGCGCGAGAAAGTCGCGAAATCGAACGTTTGCGTCTCAATCTCTGGCCACCGGAGTACCATCGCCGCGCTCTTTTTGATGAGCATTTCATCGATGACCCACCCGGCCAGGTGGATCGCGGAGGCCTGGCCGCCGATAATGCCGTTCGATCCGCCGGAATCAAATCCGCCGCTGCCGGGAACGGCCAGAACTTCCGTGATGCCCGCCGCGCGCGTGACGGGAATGTGTTCGCTGGAGGGAGATACGGCCGTGGCCGCAATAACGTCCGGATTGTAGCTTCCCGTCTCCGTCGAATCGACAGTGGCGCTGACGGCGCCAATCTCCCGCAGTCCCATCTGAGTGATCGAGTCGAACATCCCCGGATAGACCTGCAATCCCTTTGCGTCCTTGACCTGCGCGCCCGCTGGGATGTCAATGCCTGCACCAACGGCTATGATTTTTCCCTCGCGAAAGACAACCGTGCCGTCTTCGATGGGGTTTCCCGCAAGCGTGAAGATTTTCGCGTGAGTGATCGCATAGGTGTTGGAGGGTTGGGCTTGCGCGCTTGCGATAGCAGGCACTGCGGAAGTGATGACGAGAATTAGTGCGATTCGAAAAGCGAGGGCGGCGGTCCTCACAGCGCACCCCCGAGAGTAACGGCCGAGCCAGCGTCCGTGCCGCCCGATTGAGGCGGCCTGGGCTTTTCTTCCGGCTTCTTTACTTCCGGTTTTTTCTCTTCGGGTTTCTTCTCGCCGGGTTTTTGACTGGCGGCATCGGGCTTTTTCTCTTCCGGCTTCTTCTCCGCTGCTTTCTTGAATTTGTCGATCAGCGCTTTCTTCTCTTTTTCGCGCTCTGCGCGTTCCGCGATGTCGCGCTGAAGGTCGAAGTAAATGCGCCCATCGATCAACGTTTTCTGCACCACAGCGTAAGCGCTTAGCGGATCGCGATTGTAAATCGCGAGGTCGGCATCTTTCCCGACGTCAATCGTGCCAACCCGCTTGTCAATGCCAAGCTGCATGGCGGGATTCAGCGTGACCATTTTCAGCGCTTCGTCGTGCGAAAGCCCGCCGTACTTCATGCTCTTGGCGGCTTCCTGATTCAGGTGCGTGGCTTCTTCGGCGTCGTCGGAATTGATGGAGACGATCACGCCGCGCTGTGTCATCAGCGCCGCGTTATACGGAATCGCATCGTAGGCCTCGACTTTATACGCCCACCAATCCGAAAAAGTGGAAGCACCGACGCCCGCAGCAGCCAGCTCATCCGCGACTTTGTAGCCTTCGAGAACGTGCTGGAAGGTCCGAACTCTGAAGCCGAACTCCTTCGCGACGCGAAGCAGCATCAGGATTTCATCTTCGCGGTAGCAGTGCGAGTGTACGTAGCGCTTGCCTTCCAGCACTTCGACAAGCGGCTCAAGCCGCAGATCGTGCCGCGGCGCGATGAGATTTTTTTCGCCGGCACCGATGCGCTTGTTGTATTCGTCCCACGCTTTCTTGTAATCGCGAGCTTCGCTAAACGCGCCGCGAATGGTCTCTTCGACGCCCATGCGTGTCGCGGGATACCGCCGGGGTTGGCCTGGGACACTGAAATTCGAGCGCTTCGGGTTTTCTCCCAGCGCGAACTTGATGCCGGGAAGTGCGCCTTCAAATGGCAGCTTCGCCGCAGGCTGGCCCCAACGCAGCTTGATAACCAGGGTCTGTCCGCCGATGGCGTTAGCGGAGCCGTGAAGAATATTCGCCGACGTGACTCCCCCGGCCAGATCGCGATAAATATCGATGTCCTCGGGATTCAAGATTTCCGCCATGTTCACCATCGAGGATACGGAAACGCTGCCCTCGTTGATGCTTTCCGCGGCGATGTGCGAATGGCAATCGATAATGCCGGGAATAACGAACTGCCCCGCAGCATCAATCACCTGAGCGTCTTTCGGCGCGCTAACGGACTGGCCGACTTCGGCGATTTTCCCATCCTTAATAAGGATCGAGCCGTGCTCGATGTTTCCATGCGAGACAGTGAGGATGGTGGCGTTTCGAATCACAATGACGCTGGGCGCGTCCGGCGGCGCAGCAGACGCCGCCAGCGGGAGGCAAAGGAAAAAAAGGAGGTTGCGAAATCGGAGGTCCTTTGCGTGGATGAAAAATCCAGTTGAGCCCTTCACCGGGCACCCCCATACGCTGCCGCTGCACGGGTAGCGTTCGTGGGTTTAACACCGGTGAACTCCAGCGAAAAATCTTGCACGCGGATGGTGCCCTTCAAGGATGTCCCATCGAACGTGCCGGAGAAAATGACGTCCGCGGGAGATCCCTCAATCGGGATGTTGATGGTGAAGCTGAATTTGTCCACGCTCAGGTAGCCGCTGATAATCGAGGCCGTGCCACGGTGGCTAGTGATGGTGCCGGAGATCGTGCCGTCTTTCTCCATCGTGAGATCAGCGGTAGATTCCTCGGGCCCCCCGTCGGGCGTGGAATAGGAGAGCTTCCATTTTCCAGTGATGTCGCCTTTCGGCGGCTCTTTCGGTTTTTCTGGCTCGCGAATTTCAAATCTCCGGCCGTCAACGAAGACCATTTTGATTTTCGTTTTTTCCTCGAAGAGGTCGCCATCGGTGACCACAAGGTTGGCGATTTTCCCGTTTTCGACGGAGCCCAGGCGGTCGGAAACGCCGAAGATTTCCGCCGCGGAAAGCGTCAGCGCGCGAAGGGCAGTATCCGGCGCGAGGCCTACGTCGATCGATTTTTTCACGGCTTTGAGGATGTCCTTCGGCGCCGTGATGCCGCCGGAATAGAACGCAAACTTGACGCCCGCTTTGGCAAGCGCCGCTGGCGAAGACGGTGCGCGATCGCGGAACCGCAGCATCCGCAGCGAAGGCTTGTCCTCGGGATCGGCGTCTTTCTCCGCTTCCGGCCACTTCAGGTTCACCAGCACGGGAAGCTTTTTCGCGGCAATTTCCGAAGCAACTTCATAGCCCATCTGGCCGCCGTAAATGGCGTAAGTTGCCCCCTTCACACTCCAGCGGTCCACCAGTTCGAGCGCGCGGCGGAGTTGTATGGAATTGTTCGCGGGAATCAAAATCAGCGCGTGATCTTCCAGCGCTTCGGCAAGCGCGGCCTCGGTGCGGTCATAACGCGGCCTCGCGACGCTGCGCGGATTTTTTTCATACGTAGCCTGCGCTTTGACGCTCCACTCCGTGTCCAGCCAGACCTGATGAATGTACGCCAGCGTGCCCATGATCGAGCTCGGAAATCCGCCGCCAAATCCACCCGAAGTCTGGAATGTGACCGGAATCGCCACCGGCGATTTCACCACCAGATCCCCCGCACGTTCACCCGCCAGATTCAGTACCGCCGCCTGCCCTTGGAAAATTCCTCCTTTCGGCGAGGAAACAACCGTGGTGAATCCTCCGCTGCGCCAGGTTTCGATGCGCTTGTCGCTTAGGCTGGCTTCGTCCGCCCCGCTTCGCCACGGAGTGGAGTACGGCCGGTCCTCAGGACCGTGCGCACCCTCTTGTGGGCGACGCGGACCGCCTTCGCCGCTCGCTGGTGGCGCGGTTGGAAGCCCTACATCGGTAAAAGAATCAATCAGCCCCGGGTAAACGGTAAGCCCCTTCCCTTCGACGACCCAAGCCTCGGGCGGAATGGCGACGTCCTTTCCGAGTGCCGTGATGAGGCCGCGAGAGACAACAATCGTCGCGTTCTCCATCGGCGGCCCGGAAACGGGAACGACTTTGGCGCCGCGAATGGCGAAGTATTGCGGCTCGCCTCCTTGCGCCTGAACAGGCGGCGTAGCACAGGAGAGCGCCGATAGCGCTGTGAAACAGACCGCTGACACACCCCTGAGAATCAGGTTTGAACGCATGCAAGACTCCTCGTGAAGGCTTTGAAAG
>Ga0209801_1001528_pt1 | contig 14195 bp, 13 predicted proteins | sample GraSoiAngelo_127_FD_185884 | JGI IMG/M metagenome (GOLD analysis project Ga0209801, IMG submission 185884) | Grasslands soil microbial communities from the Angelo Coastal Reserve, California, USA - 14_0927_09_40cm (SPAdes) (version 2) | ecosystem: Environmental > Terrestrial > Soil > Grasslands ... | reverse complement strand
ATCCTTCAGAATCCGGCGCAACCCGGCCTCATGGAAAACAATGACGTGATCCAGGCATTCGCGACGGATGGAGCCCAGCAGTCGTTCCGCAAAGGGATTTTGCCACGGCGATCGCGGCGCAGCCAGGTGTGGCTGGCGAATTGTTACGGGAGAGGCGATTTTACCGGTAATCGCGCTGCGCAAGTGAACTGGCTCTCGCTTTCGGAACGCATTCGGTGGTAGTGAAACGATCGGAGTTGCGAAACGCTCTGTAACCAAGATCGCAAATACCGGATGATTTCATTCCAGGTGTTTTTAGAGGTTGGCGGGATGCCGCAGTTAGCCCGAGTCTTCGAGAGAGTCAGGCAGCCATTGGGGTCTGATACAAGGATCGGCAGTGGGGCTGCCATCGAAACGAGCGGAGATTTGCGATTGGTCTTGACACCGGCGTAACCGGCGTTCGACCTTCCCGTGAGGTATGCGTGCGATGGTTGTTGAAGTAGCTCCTGAAATCGAGCAGCTTGTTTTCGAGATCGCCAGTCGTCCAGAACAACAGGTGATCCAAATACTCTCGGCGAAGGGTGCCGATTAGCCGTTCCACGAATGGATGGGACAGGGGAACGTAGGGGATGGACTTGATTTCTGTCACCTCGAGTATCCGCAGATTCGCTTGCCACTGATGGAACCGATAGAGCGGATCATTGTCGGAGCTCAGGTACTTCGGCAACCAGCGATGCCCTCGAATGGCGCAGTTGAACATCAGACATAGTGCGACACCATCGACCTTTCCCGCATGGACGCCGAAGCCAATGATCCGGCGCGTGTATTGATCCATGACGACCAGGACCCAGTGGGTCCGCAACGTTGCCGACTCGCACTGGAACAGATCCATGCTCCACAGGCGGTCTTTCATGTGGCCCAGGAACGTCAGCCAGGAGGGGCCATCGGAGTCCTGTCCCGGCCGGTAGTGATGGGCAAGAATCCTTCGAACCATATCTTTGTCGATTTGGATGTTGAACGCCAAGGCGATCTGTTGTGCGATTCGCGGACAGCCCCAATTGGGATTACGTTGCTTCATTTCGACGACCACATGAATGAGATCTACGCTCGGTCCTTTCGGACCGGGCTTCCGACGGCGATTCGTGGAGAAGAGCATCCGGTACTTTTGCTTGCTCAAGACTTTGTGAAGCCCTAGCAGTGTCGAGGGCTTCAGTGCAATTGCGGAACGGAGAAGACGAGTGGGACGCACCAGGAGCGCCAGCAAGCCGGCAAGGATGCGGTCCCCCGCGGATAGATTGGGCGATCGTTGCCGGGAGCGATTCACGATCAGGAGCTGGTGTTTCAGGAGAAGCGACTCCGCGACCAGGGAACGGACGCCACCAGGTCCGAGCAACCGGGCCAGCGTGGCGATCAAGTGGATAACAAGAACGGCCAGATTGCGCATCGAAGAATAGTAGCAGGATGGGAAATCCTGAGGAATCATGAGCGAAATAACAATTCGCCAGGCACAGGTGCTAAGCGGGGCATTCAAACGAGTGCTCGCCGGACTGATCCTGGGATTGCCGCTCGCGGTTGGCGCCGGAAGGTTGATCTCCGCGCAGCTGTACGGCGTCAGAGCGTGGGACCCGTTCGCGCTGAGCCTGGCGGCAGGCGCGCTGGCAGTCTGCTCGTTCTTCGCGGCGATCATTCCTGCAAACCGCGCAGCATCCATCTCCCCGATGGACGCGCTGAGGATCGAGTAGCGCGGAGCAGGCTGGCCGGGAAGCAGAAGCCGTTGCGTTCCGGCCGAGTGGCTATCGTTCGTGGAAATGCACGATGAAGGTTGCTTCTTCGTCGTTCGGCTGTCCATTGCAAACGGCAGGGGTAAATACCCACTGTTGCACCAGCGCCAGCGCTTCCGCGCCGAGATCGGCGCGCTCCGCGCTCTGGACCACGGCCTGGTGCACCTTGCCGTCCAGGCCGTTGATGATTCCCCGGATGGCCACATCAATGTCTCGCCCACCATGCCCTTCTTTCGGCTGAGGCATCGATTGCCCGATGGCGCGCTTGTAGGTCTTGCACCATGAGCGAACGCTGGCATTCGGCGGGGCTGCGAGGACGTTTTCCGTAGTGTCTTTCAACTCCACCAGGGACTGTGTGATTGCCAGTCTGGGGACACCGTCGCGCGAAAAGTTGATTTTTGCCGGAAGGAGTTCACCGGCAAACGGAAAATACTCACTGTACTCGACCAGCCAACTCCCCACTTTTTGGCTGACGAATGTTCCATTCGCCGCGTCCACGCAAATCTCATTGTTCTGGATTCGCTGGCCACGAATCGTGTCAAACTGAATGCAATGCAGCTTCTGCCCGCCGGGCCCCGGTTTATCCACGACGGAATGAATCACATCATCGTCCGCGAAGCGAAGGAGGTAGATCGGCGTTAGTTGCATCACCATGGCCACGTCAGGGGGCAGCAGGTCAGAGGTCCTCACCGTCGTCAGCCCGGCAGGCGTGAAAATATTAATGGTGTGGTAGTCCCCAAACGTCGTTTCTTCCCGCCTGCCCACTCCCTGAATCACCACACGCGAAAACGTGCCTTCCCGCACCGGCGAACTTGTGTCCAGCACGCGAAAGACGTCCGTTCTCTCAAGGTTCGGCAGGTTCGGCGACATGCTGACGCTGTTCGCTCTCTCGAGCAGCTGTACTGCTTCGGTTCTCACGTTTGGGTCTTGGGCCGCATTTGCGGGGGAAATTAGGAAAAAACCAGCAAGCACGCAGACGGCGTATTTCATGAGGTACTCCAGCCTTTGCTGGCTTCGCCAGCTCTAGCTCTTTATTACGTGCTGCGCAAAACCTACATCAAAACCCTAAAAACGCCAATGGGGAAAAGACCCTAGTGCGAAAAAAGAGGCGCAGACCTAACCCCAAACAAACCCCCACGCCGTTTCGGAACCGAAAGGCATCCCATCCGTCGCTGCTGTGGTACGCTCCTGAGCAAATTGCAGTACGCGGACAAGGAGGAATCCCATGAAGCGCGCGATCCTACCCTTCTTATTACTTTTGTTGCCGACGGTCCCGGGTCAGGCGGAGGAGGACTTGTTTGAGATCAAGCCGGTGGCCGACGGGGTGTACGCGGCGATTGCCAAGCCAGCCTACAAGGTGAATTGCAACGCAGCGATCATTTTCCTGGATGACAGCGTGCTCGTGGTGGATACACATTCGAAACCTTCGGCGGCACGCGCGGTGATAGCGCAAATCAAGAAACTGACCGACAAGCCCGTGAAATTCGTGGTGAATACCCATTTCCATTGGGACCACTACCAAGGAAATGAGGCCTATCCCAGCTCGTGGCCTGCGGGGATCGAGATTATTTCGTCGGAGGCAACGCGGGAGAACATTCAGAGGATTGGGATACCGCGCGTGAAGCACGAGATCGTGACCATGCCCGAAGAGATCGAACAATTGAAAAGCGAGCTCGCCAAGGCCAGCGGCACGGAACAAAAGGAGACCATCGCCAAGAACCTGCGCGAAGCCGAAGCCTACTTCGGCGAGCTCAAGAGTATGCAGGTGACTTTGCCGACGATGACTTTCGACCGCAGCCTGATTCTTCATCGACGTTCAAGAACGGTTGAGATCCTGTGGCTCGGGCGCGCGCACACGGACGGCGATGTCTGGGTTTTCCTTCCCAAAGAAAAAGTGCTGGTAACGGGCGACGTGCTGCATGGCTGGACGCCATTCATGGGCGACAGCTATCCGTATGATTGGATTCGGACACTCGATGCCGCGGAGAAACTGGACTTCGATTACGCCATAGGCGGTCATGGCGATGTCATGCAGGGAAAACAAAAGTTTGAGCTATGGAAACAATACTTTCGCGACTTGCTGGAGCACACGGCCGCCGCCTACGCGGGCGGAGCCACGCTCGATAGCGCCAAGAAGCAAGTGTCCGAGTTTCTCGTCGAAAAGTACGCCGGCAAGTTTGATCCCCGCTTCCCGCAGAGTGTTGTTGCTAATGTCGCCAAGGCCTATCAGGTGATCGCCTTCGCGCGCTAGTTGTGTCGGCAATGGACCGGCGCCGTGAGCTCAACGTCTGAAACGTCAGGCGGCGTGAGCCTGTTTTCCCGGGATTTGCTGAACTTCCAACGGGAGATGGGCATCCATGAGCGATGCGCCTCCATCCACATCGAGGACTTGCCCGGTGATCCAGTTGGCTTCCGCTGAGCAGAGTAGCGTGACGGCATTTCCGAGGTCGGCCGGGAGACCCAGCCTGCGCATGGGAGTCCAACCCGCCTGCTGCCAATTACGGATGGTGTTCTGCACCGCTTCGGGCAGAGTGTTGAGGACGCTGTCGTCGGTCCAGCGGGGGCTGACGGCGTTGACCGTGATTTGCCGCGCGAGAGCCACAGCGAAATAGCGGCACAAAACTTCAAGCGCTGCCTTGGCTGCGCCCATCGCCACCCACGGTTGCCAACTGCCAAAGCGGCCGCCGGGCGCATAGGTCATGGCGATGATCCGGCCGCCGTCGCGCATCATGGGAACGGCTTCGCGAACGCCAACCAGGAAAGCCTTGGCCTGCGAGTCCATGGCGAAATCGAACATGTCCAGCGAGATAGTCATCGGCCCATCGTAGAATGTGGGAACTTCCGGCCTCGCATTGTTGATGAAAATGTCGAGAGCGCCGAATTCCGATTTGACGCGCGCGAACATGCGGCGGATTTCTTCCGGCTTGCAAACGTCCGCCGGAACGATGAAGCCATCCGAGCCGCAGGCGCGCAGTTTCTCCAGCGTAGCTTTGGCCTGGTCTTCTTTCTGATAGTGATGAACTGCGACTTTTGCGCCGCTTTCCGCCAGCTTCAGAGCGATACCCCTGCCAATTCCGCGCGAGGCACCCGTCACCAATGCAGTTTTCCCCTTGAGTGTCATAAGGCGCCTCCGAGGCCGGTCGACGACAAAGAGGTTCTTGCCTGATTGCTGATACGTGAGACATTTCCGAGGGTCTTCGGGACAACTTCGGGACATTTGAGAAGTGGGAATCGGCGGCTTTTTCGGGCGTAAGCGACACCAACAAAGCCATTTAGTTTGAGATTTCACGCTGCTTGCAAAGCAGGTGGTCAGGGCAGCGGCAGAGGCAAGGGCCGTAGCAATAGAAGGGCCTTGAGAAAATCCACGACCTGTTCCGTCTGTACCGGTACGGCGATACAAACGGAAGTAGCGTGTATGCGATCACGGTGATGGCCCTGGGAGCCATGCTGGCCTCCCAGGGAGCCCAGGGAGACGTTCACGCGCCTCTTCTCAGCACCCTCTGGTATTCACGATCGACGTGCGGGAGGAGATCTTCGCAATCCAGTTTGGCACATGTCCGCCAACTATCTTATGCCCGTTCTATGCCCGAGCCGACCAACCTTGCCCTAATGGAAGCAAACGGACCAGAACTCAGGCGTTAGATCTAATTCCTTGAAAACAAAAACCATCTCATGTTTTCAAGGGTTTGTCTGAGGGCCGCTTAGACTCAGATTCCGGACTCTGGATCTGGCTATCCTGGTTCGAGTCCAGGCCTCCCAGCCAAATTTCTCCTTGTGCAGCAATGACTTAGCCCTTCTTCGTTTCGGTGACGTATGAGTGTGTTACCCGTGCTATGCCCGTCTGAACCAAACGCAGGCTAACGTAGACGGCGCAAACAAAAGCAAGTCGTAACGGAGTTCGCCTTGCAAAGATCGAAAGAACCAAGCCGTCAATGACTTGAGGCAGTTCAGGGTTTCCAGATTATAGTTCAGGACTTCACGCGGGATCGCGCCGGCGTTTCTCAGCCTATCTGCGGCTGGGCAATTTCCAACTCCGGCCGGCAGTCGGCTCGCCTTAGCGAAGATAGCATTTGAGGATTGTATGCGAGTCGATCACTAAACACTAGGTGGCCGTCAACGGAATGTTGGGATGGAAGCGGGCGGCGGTTCTGGATGTCTTGCACAAAGTGGCCGATTGCGTCTTCGCCCAGACCTTAGGTGGCATGGAGCGGCCCCTGGTTCCCTGGCGCTAGTGGGCGGCTGGTCGGTGGACAGCTTCATCCTCGCCCGATCGGCTCCGCCCGTTACTGTGTGTACGTGCACTAAACCTGCCAGAGTTCCTACCCACAAACCGCCGTTCTGACCGAAACCCAAAGCCCACCTGGGGCACGGCAGCGCGAAAAAAACGACCGAAAAACCGCCTTACATCTTGAAAAATGAAGCAAACGAAGAAAGAAGCTGCACTTTCACGGAATTTTTCCGCAGCCTGCTAGGATTTCAGTAAAGGTGCCAAAATGCCCGCGCGGAATTTCTGCAATAATTCATCGGCACTCTGAGTATGGGTCACAATGCGAAGAAACACGTTCACACAAGTTTCACAGTTCGGCTTACAATGCAACAAACAGACTGGGGTCCGCCCTTCCATGCGAAAGAACTTTTCAAATTCTGATTCCGCGTCGCGCATTGCTCGATTATAGCAGGCTTCTCAGAATCCCAAGCAGCCCCCGCTAATATCACGTAGACCGCGCAGGATTCATCGCCCAGATAAAGACTACTGCAGATGGCTTGCGCCCGGACGGGCACTCTAACCTTGAATCTACGCTAAGTCTTGATTAACAGCGTTACCGGACAAGTCCCGATCCCCGATTCCACTTGTCCGATTAGGCGACTTACCCTAAGTCCATGATATAAGCTTTCGGTCCGGGTCAGTGAATCTACGATTTTGCGAATTATCATGCGTCCAGTCATTCAAGTGTCTGGAGTCCGCAAGACCTACGGCCCAACGGTAGCTGTCGACGAGGTGTCGTTCGAGGTCAACGACGGCGAGATATTTGGTTTGATCGGGCCAAATGGCGCGGGAAAAACTACCACGATGGAGTGCATCGAAGGTCTGCGTACGCCCGACCGAGGCAGCATCTCGGTTCTGGGTCTTGATCCCTTTCGACAGGTCTACAAGCTGCAGGAGCGTATCGGGGTTCAGCTCCAGCAAGCGCAGTTGCAGAAGCGGATCAAAGTGTGGGAGGCGGTAGACCTCTGGGCATCGCTTTACCAGAAGAAAGCGATAGACGGCGAACATCTACTCGAACAGCTCGGCCTCACCGATAAGCGGAACGCATGGTTTATGAACCTTTCCGGAGGCCAGAAGCAACGGCTGTTTATTGCCCTTGCGCTGATCAACGATCCGGAGGTGGTGTTTCTCGACGAGCTGACCACCGGGCTGGACCCGCAGTCGCGGCGGGCAATCTGGGATCTGGTGCGCGGCATCCGCGAGCGCGGCAAGACGGTCTTTTTGACCACGCATCTGATGGAGGAAGCCGAACGGTTGTGCGACCGGGTAGCAATCATCGAGCATGGACGGGTCATCGACATCGACAGGCCGGAAAGCCTTGTCAACCGGCATTGCGCTGAACGGACCGTCGTTCTCGCGACAGCCAATCCGTTCGCTGAAGAGCGCTTTCGGACGATCCCGGGAGTGGAGGCCGTAACCCGGACTGACTCGCGATTCACCATTCGCGGCCGCGGCGATGACTTGGTCACCGAGGTCATTCATTGTCTGTCGGAGAACCACATTCGAGTCTCTGATTTCCGCACGATTCTTCCCAATCTTGAAGACGTTTTTCTGAAACTGACTGGTCACTCCATTCGCGAGTAGGAACGAGAATGATGCTGCGTGGGCTCTGGAAACTGAGTTGGCTTGAGATCAAGATCTTCATGCGTGAGCCGATGGGCGCGTTCGGCGCCATCGTTATCCCTGTTCTGGCTTTCCTTGTGGTGGGTCGGATTGTCGGCGGCAGGCTCGACCCGCCCACGCTCGCAGCCAACAGTTTTATCCGCGTGGGTCTCCCCGTTCTTGCATCGCTTTTGATTGCCATCAACGCAGTGATCTCGCTGGTCACCATTATCTCCATCTACCGCGAAGGCGGCATCCTCAAGAGGCTCCGCGCTACGCCGCTGCGCCCGCAGACCATCCTTACCGCCCAGGTGATCGTTAAGCTGATACTCACCGCGGCCACACTGGCCTTGATGGTGCTGGCTGGCAAACGCTACTATCCGGTTGGCGTTCATGCTCCTTTGTTCTCGTTTACGATCGCGCTGTTGATCAGCACTTGGAGCATTCTGTCGATCGGTTTCCTCATTGCCAGCATCGTTCCCACAGCGCGTTTTGCGCAGCTCATCGGCGGTTTCATTATGTACCCGATGGTCGGTTTCTCGGGACTCTTCGTGCCCGTCGAAGCGCTGCCGCCAGTGCTCCAAGCGGTGGCCCGAGTGCTGCCGCTAACTTATGCCGTGGCGCTTCTCCAGGGAATCTGGAACGGCGACACGTGGTCGGCGCACGTCGGCGACGTAGCAGCCCTAGCAGTAGTTTTTGTCGTTTGCACCGCGCTTTCTGCGAAGGTGTTTCGTTGGGAGTAACCCGGGCTGCGCGGTAACCAGGTTCTGTCTCGCCCAAATTGGGCGCCCGTGCCAGAGCAAACGCAAACTGAAAATTTCACTTGCTTGATAAACGCGCGCTAACCGTGCGCTAACCGGACAAGTGGCGATCAGCAATCCCGTGTGGTCAAAAATCTCAAACGCATTGAAAAGGCTTGGTTTCCGGTCTCATAATTTTCACACACGGCTGCTTTCTGAAACCCTCAACAGCATCTACAATCCGGGTTCGACGATCAAGTTTACGGAGGCTCTGGAATGATTTGGGCTCGCATGCTTGCTTACATCACCGGAACCGTAGACCAGGAACTACTACTGAGGAACGAATATCTGACCGCAGAGAACCGGATCCTGAGAGCCCAAATCAAAGGCAGGTTGCTGTTATCCGATGCCGAAAAGCTACGTTGGCTGAGATCGCCCACCGGCTCGGACGGAAAGCCTTGGAAGAATTGGCGGCTGTCGCGAAACCGGATACGCTGCTGGCCTGGTACCGAAAGCTCATCGCCAACAAGTTCGACGGATCGAAGTTTCGCAAATCCTATGCTAGCCACCCCACTACAGGCAATTGGCGGCACGAGGACTTTCACCTCGCAAGATTCGCAGCATTGTCGGCTGCTCCTTACGGCCCGGTACTTCTCCGCAGGCCCTTCGGATTCCATCTCGCGATGGACACTCTGCCCTCCGAACTACAGCAAGCGGTGGCTTCAGGTCGGTCTTGGCTGTGTCCGGCTTCGCCTTCGTGCCCGTTTAGACGTCTCCATACCTTCCGCTTTCTCCGGCCAGCGAGGCTAATAACCCCGCTTTTGGATATGGCGCCCCTCATTTGAGCCAGAGGGACTTTAACCCTCCTGAACAACGCGCTGCTCAGCACGCACTTCCTGTTTGCCGACCACTCGTCCAGAATCCCGGCCTCCACTGCGCACCGATGAACGGCAAAACCCGGGTCGCCAATGTATGGTTTGCGCGTCAGATATCACGGACAATTAGTGCTATTCTTGGGCCGCTCGCCTGCCGCTCAAGACGATTCGGCCTAAAGAAGAGTTAGACGGAGGTGTTCAATGATTGTCCGGCTTGAACATGCGAACCTCTTTGTACAGACCATCGAAGGGATGATCCGGTTCTTGCAGACCGCGTTTCCTGAGTTCCGAGTACGGGGCGAAGGCATATGTAACGGCTGCCGATGGGTACACGTAGGCACCGATGAGACCTATCTATCGTTGAATCAAGCGTACGCAAAGCCCGAGAAACCCTGGACGCCGTATCGGGGCCTGCCGGGAGTGAATCATCTCGCCTATGAAGTGGACGACGTCGAAGCGTTGTACGAACGAATGAAGTCTGCTGGATACCGAGACTCCACGCCGCCCAATAAGCATCCGCACCGGAAGCGCCGGTACTTCTATGATGCTGAGGGCAACGATTGGGAGTTCGTGCAGTACCTTTCCCAGGATCCCGCTGAACGCAACGATTACAAGTTGCCGGACCGATAAGATCTGATCGAAGCATCGGAGTGATGAAGTCCCAATGTCAAAGAGCCAGTCAGCGCATGCCGAAGAACTCGACGTGAATTGAGCGGCCGAGGCGCGAATTGAACAGCACATACCAGCCAGGATGCAGGTCGTCATCATAGACATAGACGCGGTCGCGATCCCATTCCCAGTCGCGACAGCGAGGAACGTCGTAGGGCGCGACGACCCAATTGGATTGGTCGTAGAGAATGATGTGCCGCGTGCGCGGATCGAAGCCGCGGACGACAATGACGTGCCGAATGTACGGGTAACGGCCGCGCGGATAGTAGTAGCCGGGGCGAATGCGCTCGCCATCATAATCCCAATCGTCGTAGTCGCCACGACCGTGATGCTTGTACCAGCCTTTGTGCTTGCCGTTGTCGTGGCGGTAGTTGTCATCATCATCGTCATCGCCGTGCTTATACCAGCCCTTGTGTTTACCGTGGTCGTCGTCTTGCGCCCTGGCCGAGGCAGCAGGCGCGAAGGCAAATACGAACGCAGCAAGTCCCAACGATGCAAGTAGCTTTTTCATGGTCTTCTCTCCTAAAGACCCTAATTCAAAAATTAGGTGTACTCCGAGTGCCAAGCGGCGCGTAGCAGTTGGCAGGGGCTGGGTATCACTGAAAACATCTGTTTTCGGAACGCCAGATCTTCAAATTCCCGCCGGTGTGGATTCAACGAGTTACGGCAACGCGCTGAGGTTGTTTTCGGATCACGCCTCATGCAGTAGAATCGTGGGTCCACTCCCAGGAGTACGCGCATGACAGATCGTGAAGAGGCTGGGCTTCGCGGCTCGGTCAGAATATGCGTCGAAGAAACCACTTACCCCACTGGGAAGTCCTTGACGACTACGGAGTACGGTCCTGACGGAAGGCTTCTCACGACTCGCGCCAGCAACTCCGACGGCTCAGAATGCTTCACCACGAAGACATACGAAGCTGATGGCCGCCTGGTCAAGACTTCCTCGGCCAAGTCGGGCGAACCGGCCACTGAAACCCTCTATGCGTACGATGAAGCGGGCAGGCTCAAGGAGAGTAGAGACGCGGATGGAGAAGGCAACCTGACCGGCTACCGTTATGACCAGCAAGGCCGCAAGTCCGAGATCAAAACTTTTGCCCCCGAGGTGATTGAACGTTACCGCAAAGGTGTGCTCGTCGCGGGTTCGCTGTGGGACGCCGCCCAGAGGGGCATAGGTGCGCTCAAGGGTGGAAGCGTCACCACTCTCATTGACGAACGCGATCTACCGATCGAATTCCCGTGTGGTCAAAAATCTCAAACGTATTGAAAAGGTTTGGTTTCCGGTCTCATAATTTCATCACACAGCTGCTTTCTGAACCATAAGGGGGCTTATTATGACGAGGAGATGTCACGCGGTAGAAATGGACCACCGATAATTGCGTCAGCAAGCATCACCTCAAACTCACGACTGCACTTCAAACATTTCACCGATTGACGTGCTCTCAACCAAAATCCGGTGCGAGCGAGAATCCGGACGACCTGCTCCTGTTTGCAGCGACCACAGGAAACAGTCACAACGGTATAGGGCTGGTTCAATTGTGGCGACGGCATAAGCGATCTCCCGCTGCCCAGATCTGAATGACCACGGGCTCGTCCGAAAACCGGATCGTTGTGAATCCCGCTTTGGAAAACCGAGTCACCGAAAATCGCCGCAATCAAGGGCAATATTCTGAATCCTCGCACGACTCCAGCGAAGATTCTTCCCGCTTCGTGTCCTCGCGGCCAGTTAGTAACTGGCTGTGCTAAGAGAGGACTCTTAAAGTTCGTGTCTCTGCCTCGAAGTTCAACCGGCTCTGATCGGGGTGGCCTTCCTCACTTCGGTCGGAACTCTCTGGCAGGTCGCCGTTATCTGCCCGCAGGTGCTTTAGATAGTTCCGCCTCAGTGAAGCAATCAGTTCCCGACGGCTCTTGGACACCACCGGCTTACCGGCATGAATCTTGCCCATGCCCTGAAGGATTCTTTCCGGCACCAAACCTGCGAACATCATCAGAGGCCAAGTGAAATTGGGCCCGTTCAATTTGCGGAGACGGTAGAGCCACATGAACAAGGATCCTACCCTCCAAGCGATCGGACCCCACCAACTGTACTGGCCAGGACGCAAGTTGTGCTTCCAACACTTCATCAGGAGCTGCCATTGGAGGGGACTAAGCTGGCGGGTGTGAGTGACGCCTGTTTGGTGCTCCATGCGCGTGTCGTGCAGCGGAGTGAAAATCGAAGGGATCAGAAATGCAAATAGGCCACAGCGCTCCATCTCATAGACGAGATCGAGCGTTTCCTGAACGTCCTGATCGGTTTCGCCCGGATTTCCGACCATCAGCGTCATCATGGGGAACCAGTTGTTCTGGTTGGCCACGCGCAAGCCTTCCAGAACGACGCTGGGCCAGTCGTCAATGGAAAATGGAACGCCCTTACTGGGCATGATCTGCCGGGCCATGCGTACGGAGCCTGTTTCAAGCCCGATCAAGGGGATCAAGGCCTTCTTTTGCGGATGAGAACTGAGTAGCGGCAGATGCATGGGACTCTTCGGGAGGAGAACTTCCGAGAGTTGGCGGATCAATTCCGGATCCACGACGAAAGGGGCCATGGTGCAGTGGCTGAGCAAATGATGTTCTACGCCCGGCGTATTGACGATTTCGGTGTAGAGATCCACCAGCGCTTCGCGGTTAGGAAAGAAGAATGGAGTGTCCGTGTGGACCTGGCCCCAGATAAACATGTCCTCGGTGGCCAGGGAGATCACTTTGTTGCCTTGTCGCACGTTGGCACGCACCGCGTCCAAGATGCGGGCCTTGGGCATGTCAATCTGGGGATTCAAGTCCGGCACGCAGAACTGACACCGGCGACCGCATCCGGTCGTCATCTCCACCACGCCGAACGTAGTACGCTTGTCGGGGAAGAGGATAGCGTCGCGTGAAGTCGGATGTACCAAATTGATTTTTCGCGGCAGCGTTTCCCCCACAATCGCCTTCTGGAACAGCCGAAGAGTGTCTGCGGATTCGCTGCGACCTTCCGCAACGCAGTCAACGCCCAGTTCCTCGTAGGTGTTGGTTTGCGTGATCTGCCAGCCGCCTGACCCGCCCACCACCACCTGAAAATTCTTGCGGTACGGGCTGGACCGAATCTTGTCAAACATTACCCGGGTGTAAATCGAATTGAGGGGCTCCTTTGAGGAGCCGTAAATCGAGGTGTAAACGCCTGCGGCAAACGTGACGCCCAGAGGGTTGTGAGTGGAAACGGCCACAACGCGAGTCTTGGGCCCGATGAATTTATCCAGATCGTCGGGGAAGCAGGCCACCACCTCGTCGGTAGCGTATTCGCGTAGCAGGGACTTTTCGAGCACGCGCACTCCGGCAGGCATGTATCTTGCGGAGCCGTCTTCGTTTCGTTCAACCTCGCGCCAGTTGGGATACCTCTTATTCAGAACAAACTCGAGCCATTTGGGCAGGGAGGCCAACGCCATCTGGATGAAGTAACCGGCGTGGTCAATCGTTTCCGTCAATGGTGCAGTGAGAACGATTAACTTGCCGCCGCTGGATGTTGAATCGCTTGCGAACCCTGCGGTTTGATTTCGACGGAGTCGTTCCGTCTCGGTAGCTGGTCGCATGAGAACTAGTCCTCAGAGTTTCCCAGAGTAGTGGTGCGGACGAAATGCCCTCAGACGCCCGGGATTATACACTAGAGAGTGTTTAACAAGGGGTCACCGTCAAGGCCGCCAAGGCCGCAGGTCCGCCCATTTGTTGAAGAACAGCGCGTTCGACGGCAGCCGGGAGATTGAGCCAGATCACAGCGGCACTTGATGTCCGGTTTCGCGAGTTAGCCAGCCGTTGCTAAATGCCTCGCAACCGTGCGAAATGGGACTGCATGGCTTTCATCTCGATGCCCTTATGGTCAAAAAAGTCGTGCGTAGGGCTGAAGTCCCCGTGGATGGGCCCGACGAATTGTTGTTTTGCTTCGGTGTAGCAATGTTACATTGCGTTGAACCTTGACACCGTACCAATTCGCCAGGGACACCGTAGCGGCTAACGGTGTATAATTGTTTCATGGCTAAGGACTTGTTTCACATCTCCGAGGCGGAAGCGGCGAGCGATTTTGCTGCACTGATGGCACGAGTGCGTGCGGGCGCGGAGGTCATCATCGAGAATGGCGCGCGGCCCGTGGCGGGTTGGGATAGAGCTCCGGCGCGCCGGCGGTAGGTGGAGGGTTACCGTCCTCGCTCTTTCGATTGCGAGGCGGGGTCACAATTCCGCCATAGCCACGTTTCCGGAGGCCCCCCAATAATCCCGGACG
>Ga0209801_1001527_pt1 | contig 14201 bp, 12 predicted proteins | sample GraSoiAngelo_127_FD_185884 | JGI IMG/M metagenome (GOLD analysis project Ga0209801, IMG submission 185884) | Grasslands soil microbial communities from the Angelo Coastal Reserve, California, USA - 14_0927_09_40cm (SPAdes) (version 2) | ecosystem: Environmental > Terrestrial > Soil > Grasslands ... | reverse complement strand
CCGGTGCTCGCGCTCGCGGCAGGCGCGATGTTTTTCCGGCAGCCACAGCTCGTGTTCGAGAATCGCCTCACCGACATGGTCGCGGTGCAGGTCGGCGGTGAGGAGCGCCGCATCCTTCCGGGCGGATCGTTTGCGCTCAAACTCGAGCGCGGCCGCCGGCTCGATCTCTCCTGGCAGCTCGTCTCACGGCTCGGCGTATCGCTCGGCGACACGATCGGGATCGCGAACCCGCGCGGCACCACGCGTCTTGCGGCGACCGCGCGACCGGCGCACGGCGCGTTCTTTGAACCGCTGATCACGAACGAAACGGGCGAGCCCCTATCTATCACCGTGAACGCCGGGCTGGCGGGCTCGCAGCGCTGCGGCTGCACGGTTCCGCCGGGCGCCGTGCGGATGGCGATCGGCTACTACCCATTGTTCGAGAACTCGACCGTGCGGGCGGAGGCTGGCGGGGGGGGCCGCTCGGCGACGTTCAAGGATCTGGGGCCGCAAGTGGATGCGACCCGCGGAATTGTCGGACTGCTATTCAAGGAAAACGATCTCCGCACAACACACTGACAAGTCCTCACCTTGTGGAGCGCAGTACCCGACCGCAGGGTCCGCATATCCTGACCGGGAGTCGACATGTCACGCGTGCATCGCCCACTTCTCGCCGTCGCAACTGCGATTCTGCTCTCATCCTGTGGCGCGGCGCCGTCGCCAACCAGTCGCGATCTAGCCGCACTCGACGGCGTGACCAGCAGCGTCATGGGCATTCCGGTTACGACGACGTCCCCCGACGCCCGCAATCATTTCCTCCAGGGGCAGCGTGAGCTGGATCTGGCACGCAACTTCGAGGCGCTCGATCACTTCAAGCGTGCCGTGGCGGCCGACTCCAACTTTGCGATCGCCTATCTGAACATCGCCAACACCGGCAACTCGCTCGACGAATTCAAGACCAACCTCGCGCGAGCCGAGCGCCTCGCCCCAGGAGCTTCGGAGGCGGAGCAGCTGGAGATTCAGATCGCGCGCAAAGGACTCGAGAATGACGCCAGCGGCCAGCTTGCCGCGGCACAGCAGCTCGTCGCCAAGTATCCCGAGAGCCCGCGCGCCTACCTGGCGCTCGGCAACATCCAGGCGGGCTTGAACAGCAACGCGGAGGCGCGGGCGTCGTACGAGAAGGCGCTGTCGTTGACACCGCGGTTCGCTGTCGCCCACATCGCGATCGGTACGTCATACCTGTTCGGCGAGCCCCGCGAATTCAATCAGGCGCTACAGCATTTCCAGGCTGCCGAGGCGCTCGCGCCCAACGAGCCATCCATGCACGACAACTTGGGCGACGCGCAGCGCGCGCTGAACAACCTGCCCCGGGCGCGCGCCGAATACACTCGCGGCCACGAGCTGAATCCGCGCGATGCGGGGATGTTGCAACAGCGCGGCCACGTCAATTCGTTCGCGGGCGACTACGACGCCGCGCGCGCGGACTACGACTCCGCGATGGCGGTGGGGCGTGGCAATGAGCGCGGCTTCTTCGCGCCGTTCCGCGCGTACGTTAGTGTCTACGCCGGCAACGCGCCGGGTGCAATCGTCGAGCTGAACAAGCTGGTTGCGCAGGCAGACGGTATGGGCATACCGGATCCCGCCACGGTGAAGATCAATGCGCTCTCGAATGTCGCGCTGATCGGCATCGACATCAAAGATTTCGCTAACGCCGGTGCCGCACTCAAGCAGCGCACGCCGCTGATGATGCAGCAGGCCGATCAGGTCGGGAGCGCAGGCTTCCGCCGCGCGCAGGAGCAGAACGTCGCGTACTTCAATGCGTGGCTGGCTGCTCGCGAAGGCGACTATCGAACGGCGCAGCGCCAGATCGAGCGGCTGACGACGCTCGTCACGCCGGACGCGAACCCGCGCAAGATGGAGCCGGTGCACCAGCTGAAGGGGTTCGTCGCGCTGTATCGCGGACAGAACGCGGAAGCCGCCGCGCACTTCGCGCAGGGGAATCTGCTGGATCCGTACATCAAGTTTCACTACGCGATGGCGCTCGACGGGTCGGGCCAATTCGACAAAGCCAAGCCGATCTTTCGCGAGCTCGCGATCTACAACTTCAACAGCCTGGGCTACGCGCTGATTCGGAAGGAGGCCCAGCAGATGGCGATGTAGCTTCAACTCTTGGGCGGCAGCGGCGCCGGCACAGCGTTCGCCACCGGCTTGAGCGACTTCAGGTAGGCAAACACCGCGCGCAAGTCGTCGTCCGTCATCTGACCGTAGTCCTGCCACGGCATCGGCGGCAGAACCGCGCGGCCCGTGCCCAGGTGCTTCCCGGTGCGCATCGTCTGGATGAACACGTCCGGCGTCCAGGCGGCGAGTCCGCTCTCATGCGGCGTGAGGTTCGCCGCGTAACTCGTCCCCCAGGGACCCGCCCACGCGGTGCCGTCGGCGTTGCTGAGCGCGGCCCATCCGGCGGCGTTCGGTAAGCCCGCCGGGAGGGTAGGCACGTTCGATCCCGCGGGATAGCCCGCGAGCAGGCGTGTGGTGTCGAGCCCCATGCTCGTGGCGCTGAAGATCTTCGGGGTGTGGCAGTCGTTACAGCCACCGACATTCGCGAGGTACGCGCCGCGCGCGACCGGATTCTCCGCCGGCGCATTCGCCGCCGGCGGGCGATTACAGGCGACAGTCAGGAGTAGCACCACCGTGATGCGACTCACGAGACTCGGCATGGGCACTCCAGAGTGAGAGGGTCTTACCGCGTCAGGGCAACAATGCGATCGAAGCTGGCCGGTACCGCGGCAGGGAGTGCGAGTGTGAGACCGGCCTCGGTCTGTGCGACCGCCACCACCGGACCATTCGGCCACATGCGCGCACGCCAGCGGCCAGGCAGCGGCGGCAGCGCGAGCGCGCGGTCACTCCAGTCGAGCACGTGCACGAACACCGTGTCGCCGCGCTGACTCGCGTACCGTAGATCGACCCGCCAGAGGTCGTCATCCAGTCTCCGATGGCGTGCAGCCGCTCTTCGGCTTCCGGCGGAATGGTGCCATCGGGGCGCGGGCCGATATTGAGCAGGAGATTCGCGCCCTGCCCCGCCGCTTTCACCAGATAGTGGATCAGGTCGCGCACCGATTTGTAGTTGTGATCGGTCAGGTTGAAACCCCACGAATCGTTCATCGTGAGCGAGGTCTCGAGCGGCAGTCCGCCGATCGTCTTGGTGTTGAACCCGGCGGTGTTGGCACCGGGGAGATCCTGCTCGAACGTCTGTACATCCTCGCCCGGCAGCGGCGCCTGGTGGTGATTCGGCACGATCAGTGCAGCGGGTTGCAGCCGGTGAATCAGCGCGTACGTCTGGGGCAAGCGCCAGTCCGCGTCCGGTTTGTCCCACATGCCGTCGAACCAGATGCCGCCCACCGGCCCATAGTTCGTGAGCAGCTCGGTGAGCTGCGCATCGAGAAAATCGAGGTAGCGGTTCCAATCCCCGCTCTCGGGACGTCCCGTTTTGCGACCGGTCGAGCCGCGCGGCCAATAGTCGGGGTGATGCCAATCCAGCTGGGAGTAATAGAAGAAGAGCTTGATCCCCTGACGGTGGCATTCGTCGGCCAGCTCTCTTAACGGATCGCGTTGCCACGGCGTCCAATCCATGACGTTGTAGCGCGTCGCGCGGGTCGCGAACATCGCGAAGCCGTCGTGGTGGCGCGAGGTGATCGTGATGTACTTCATGCCGGTACGCTTTGCGAGCGTGACCCACGCGCGGGCGTCGAACTTCACGGGGTTGAAGGTGGAGGCGAGCCACTCGTAGTCGGGGACCGCGATCGGGCGATTCTGCATGACCCACTCGCCCTGGCCGAGGAGGCTGTAGACGCCCCAGTGGATGAACATTCCGAAACGTGCGTCGCGAAACCATTCGCGTGACGCGAGGCGCTCGGCGGGCACGGAGTCCCCGCCCTGCGCGAGCGTGAGGACGACGACGAGGGTTGTGAGAATAGGCTCAAACTGAGGTATATTGCAGAAGATGCTAGCCCTACTGGTGGTACTCGCTCAGTCTCCCGTAACCGTGCAGCTCAATCACGATCAGTTCACGAGTGGCGATCATGCGCGTGTGTATGTGCAGAGCGCGCAAGATGGTCATCTCGTCGTGCTCCATGCGGATCCGGACGGGCGCATTCGCGTGCTTTTCCCGATCGATCCGCGGGACGACGATTTCATCAGGGGCGGCAAACGGTTCGAGGTGCGGGGCCGGGCCGATCGCGAAGCGTTCCAGGTCGAGGGCGATGAAGGGTCGGGCACGGTGGTCGCCGCGGTATCGCCCGACCCGCTCAGCTACGATGCATTCGTTCACAACGACCACTGGGATTTCCGCGCCCTCGGCGGCCCATCATCGACAGTGCGAGACGATCCGCTCGCGAAGCTGCTCGACATCGTGCAACGCATGTCCGGCGATTCGAGCGGACGCTTCAACTACGACGCGACGACGTACGTCGTGCGGGCCAATCGGCTCGCGTCGGCCTACGGCTACGGCTCCGGATGGGATTATCCCTATCACTTCGGTGTCGGATTCTACAATCCGTTCTGTGCCGATCCCTTCTGGGGTTGGGCGAACTGCTTTGGGTACGGGTTCGGGTACCCCTTCGGGTTTGGCTATCGGATCTCGATCGGCTACCGGTTTGGCTGGGGCTTCCCGTACACCCGCTATCGGCGTTACCCACCGCTGGTGTTCAGCAGGCCGCAGCCGCGCGTGCGCTACGAGCCGGTGCCGGTTCGCCCCCGCGTCGGGTTGAGCCCGTCTCCGATTCGCACTCGTGACTTTGCGCCGCGGATCTTCTCTCGACCACTGCCGCGCGCATCAGGTGGCGGCTGGAGCAGACCGGCGATGCCGCGGGGTGGTTCTTCGGGACGGTCTTTCGGGGGCGGCAGGCGTCACTAGCCGGGTTCCACAAACAAGCCAACTTCCGAAATCGCTGGGCATACCGGCGCCTGTGTAACACGCAGGCGCACGCGCGCTGTCGTAATTCGCGGGCCGCGGATCAACCGGCAGTTACCGATGCTGGTCGCGCCGGCGACCTCGCTCCAGCCTCCATCCTTCCACGCATCAACGCCTACTGCCTCGACGCGTTGGCCGAGGGGCAGGTATTCCTGGATGCGCACGACGTTGAAGGTTGTCGGCTGACCAAAATCGAGCACGAGGCTCGGCGTCTTCACCTCGTCGTCCGTTGCCCAATACGTGATCCGGCTGCCATCGAGCACATTCCCGGCGACGAATCGCCGGTCGCGCCCATTCCCGCGCGAGTTGCTCGCGGTGACGCGCGCGCCCGCCGCGAGGTTGGTGGCGAATGTCGCGTCGATGATGCGGCGGAACTCGCGCAGCGACCGGGCGTCGTTCTCGTGAATCCGCCCGCGCCGATCGGGCGGCAGGTTGAGCAGGAACGATGCACCCCGCCCGACTGACGAGTAATAGAGATCGACCAGCTGCTGCGCTGTCTTCACCTGGTCGTCTTCATGCTGGTGATAGAACCAGCCCGGCCGGATCGACACATCGCACTCGGCGGGCACCCAGTGCGTCCCAGGCCGGTCGCCGCGATTCAAGCGCTGGACGTCGGCGCGACCCGGCGCGAAGTCCGCGCTGTTCTGCGTCGCCCAGCACGTCTCCCCTGCGATGCCACGTTCGTTGCCGACCCAGCGGATGTCGGGACCCGCGTCGCTGAACAGCACCGTGTTCGGCTGGAGCTCGCGCACGAGCTGCCAGGTGTTGGGCCACTCGTAGTAGCTGCGATTGTCGATCTCGCGCCGCTCGTACGCGCCGCCGTAGTAGCCGTCGCCGCCGTTCGCGCCGTCGAAGAAGATCTCGAACACCGGCCCGTATTCGGTGAGCAGCTCACGCAACTGATTGCGATAGTACACGAGATACTCAGGCGTGCCGTAGTCCTTGTGATTTCGGTCCCACGGCGAGAGATAGACGCCAAATCGCAGCCCCTGACGGCCGCACGCCTCCGAGATCTCCTTCACCGCGTCGCGACGGAAGGGACTGTGCTTGACCGAATGCTCCGTGTATCGCGACGGCCACAGGCAGAAGCAGTCGTGGTGCTTGCAGGTGAGGATCAGCCCTTTCATCCCGCCCTCTTTCGCCGCGCCCACGATCTGGTCGGCATCGAAGTCCGTTGGATTGAACACCGTGGGCGACTCGTCGCCGTCCCCCCACTCGCGGTTCGTGAATGTGTTCACCGTGAAGTGGACAAAGCCGTAGAACTCGAGGTCGTGCCAGGCTAACTGCCGGGGAGCGGGGAGCGGGGGAAAGGGAGCGGGAGCATCGACCAAACCTGTTACCGCGATGCCGGCGGCGCCGAGCGTGGTGGTGATGAACTCGCGTCGATCGATCACCCGTTCAATGTACCGCTCCTCGCACGACCCGCGGTGGCGTGGTAGGATCCGGCGTGCCATATCTGCTCGCGGTTCTTTCCGCCGTCTTCTATGGCGCGGCCGATTTCACCGGCGGAGTTGTGACGCGGCGTGTCGCCGCCATTCCGGTGGTCCTGCTGTCGCAGGCGAGTGGGTTGGTGTTGGTCGCGTTGGTCCTGCCGCTGCTTCCCGCGGCAGCGCCGCAGGCGGCAGATCTGTGGTGGGGCGGCGCCGCGGGCCTTGCCGGCGGCGTCGGTGTCGCGCTGCTCTACCACGCCCTCGCGATCGGTACGATGTCGGTCGTCGCCCCGACTACGGCGGTGGCGGCTGTCGCCATTCCCGTCATCTCCTCGATCGCGCTGGGCGAGCGACCTGGTTGGCTCGCCGTGGTCGGGATCCTGCTGGGCATCGCGTCCATCGCCCTGGTGAGCCGCCAGACGAGAGTGCCCACGGAACAAGGTCAGCAGTCTGGCCTCGGCGCAGCGCTCGCCTCCGGTGTCGCGATTGGATTGTTCTTGCTCGCCCTCGCGCAGACGCGCGCGACGAGCGGCCTGTGGCCGCTGTTCATGGAGCGCGCCGCGTCCGTGACCTTGTTTGCCGTAGTAGCCATAGTGGGACGCCGCTCGCTGCGGATGCCGGCGCGGCTCGCGGCGCTCACCGTTGGCGGCGGCACGCTCGACATGCTGGCCAACACCCTGTACTTGCTGGCGGCGCAGGTCGGTCCGCTCAGCCCGGTGGTGACGCTATCCTCTTTGTATCCCGCGAGCACGGTGCTGCTCGCCCGCATCCTTCTGGGCGAGCGGCTCAGCGCATGGCAGACCGCCGGTGTCGCCAGCGCGCTCGTCGCGGTGGTTCTGATCGTGCGCGGCGCCAGTCATGTTCCATGATCGAGACTAAGGAGCCCAGCTCAGTGCGAAGGTGAGTTCAGCGCGCGACCTTCGCGACCGTGTCCCACGTCCGCGTCGTGACATCCTTCCCAAACGTCTTGTCGATGAGCGTCATGAACACCGGCCCCTTCGGATTCGGCAGATAGGCGCTGAAGATTTCGCCGTCTTTCAGCGCGAGGATCCGCGCACCGTCCAGCTCGACGGGCAGCTTGATCTTCGCTGTGGGCCGCCCACGCAGGAATGTCACGATGCGCTTCGCCTTGGGACTGACGTTGAATGGCTTGTAGGGATCCGTCGCCAGAACCTTCCGCAATTGCTCGATCGAGCGCACGATCGTCATGAACGCCTTGCCGAGCCGGTCCTGCATCGCGGCCTCGGCTTTCTGTTGCAGCAACTGTTCCGAGCTGCTACGGGCGTCGAACACCACGTTGCCGCTCCCGAGGACCGTCTTCACGTCCGTGAATCCCGCCGCCTCGAACGCCGCCTTCAACGCGGGCATCTTGCAGTTGGTCGGCATGACGCCCCGGAGGAACGCCGCATAGCGTGGCACCCCTGAAAGTTAGCGTCTTGTCGAAATCGGCGAACCTCGAACGACTAACGGGTGAAGCGGTCATATTTCAGAATCTGCGGAGGATGCAATGAAATACTTGTGCCTGGTTTACCAGGAAGAAAAGCAGGAGGTGAATGTGCCTCCCGCGCAAATCGAGCAGGCCAAGCGGGACTATTGGGCCTTCACGGAAGACATCAAGAAGAGCGGCCATTACATCGGGAGTAATGGCCTGAAGCACACCGACGCCGCCACCACCGTCAGGGTTCGTAACGGCAAGGTGTCGACGACTGATGGGCCGTTCGCCGAGACCAAGGAGCAGCTCGGCGGCTACTTCCTCATCGAGGCCAAGGATTTGAACGACGCCCTCCAGGTGGCGGCGCGCATTCCTTCAGCCAAGTGGGGATCGGTCGAAGTCCGCCCCATCTGGGGATAACTATCACCGCTGTGGAGGAAGCCATGAGATACCTGTGCTTGATCTACGAAGACGAAAAATGGTGGGACAAGGCGACCCAAACCGACATGCAAAAGGGCATGGCCGAGTACAACGCGTTCACCGAGAGCATCAAGAAGAACGGCAACTACGTGGGCGGGGAGGCGCTGCAGCCCACGAAGACCGCGAAGTCCGTACGAGTCCGCAACGGCAAGATTTCGACGACGGACGGCCCGTACGTCGAGACGAAAGAGCAGCTCGGCGGCTACTATCTCATCAAGGCGAAGGACCTGAACGACGCCGTGCAAGTGGCGTCGCGGATCCCGGGCGCGAAGAACGGCACCATCGAGGTCCGTCCGATCATGGAGTTCGACCAGCCGTAGACACGATCGAGTCGATCTACCGCGCCGAATCCCGCCGCGTTCTCGCCACCCTGATCCGTCTCCTCGGCGACTTCGATCTCGCCGAGGAGGCGCTCCAGGACGCGTTCGCGGCGGCGGTGGAGCGCTGGCCCCAAGAAGGTGTGCCGGCCAGTCCGCGGTCGTGGCTGATTTCGACAGGACGGTTCCGGGCGATCGACCGGCTGCGCAAGCGTCGCCGCGAAATCCCCGGAGAGCACGACATGGCGGAGGAGACTCCCGACATAGAGAACTACGACGTCGTGGATGACCGGCTGCGTCTCATCTTCACCTGCTGTCACCCCGCGTTGAATCCCGACGCACAAGTCGCCATGACGCTGCGCGAAATCTGCGGGCTCACCACCGAGCAAGTCGCGGCGGCGTTCCTCACTACCGCGCCGACGCTGGCGCAGCGGATCGTCCGCGCCAAGACCAAGATTCGCGACGCCCGGATTCCCTACGAGGTGCCCGAGCGCGCCGACCTCCCCGAGCGGCTCGCCAGCGTCCTGCACGTCGTCTACCTGGTCTTCAATCAGGGCTACTTCACCCGTGCCGATCTCGCGACCGAGGCGATCCGCCTGGGGCGGCTGCTCGTAGACCTGCTGCCCGAGTCGGAGGCACTCGGATTGCTCGCTCTGATGCTGCTGCACGACGCGCGACGCGCCACCCGCACGACCGCCGCGGGCGTCCTGATTCCGCTCGAAGAGCAGGACCGCTCGCGGTGGAACAGGGCGCAGATAGAGGAAGGGGCGGCGCTGGTGCGACGTGCGTTCGAAACGCGCCGCGCGGGTCCGTACGCCCTCCAAGCCGCCATCGCGGCGGTGCACGCCGAAGCCCCGTCCTCCGCCGCGACCGACTGGAGCGAGATCGTGGGACTGTACGACGTGCTGTTGAGAATGGAGCCGTCGCCCGTGATCGAGCTCAACCGCGCGGCCGCAGTCGCCATGCGCGATGGCCCGGAGCACGGTCTCACCCTGATCGACGCGATTCTCGCCCGCGGCGAGCTGCAGGAATATCACCTCGCGCACGCCGCGCGCGCGGATCTGTTCCGGCGACTTGGCCGTAAGAGCGAGGCCGCCGCGGCCTACAACCGGGCGCTGGCATTGGCGGTTGAAGAGCCGGAGCGACACCTGCTCGAGCGAAGACTGAAAGAGTTGTGAGCTGCCTAGTCCTCGGGATACCAGTTCTTGTCCCACGCATGCGGCTTGAGTTTCGCCAGCATGGCGGGCGGCAGCGACCCCTTGGTTGAGGCCAACGTGTTCTGGCGCACGTGCGCCGGGCGGCGCATCCCCGGGATCACCGTCGAGACCTGGTCACCGAGCACGGTTGCCAGCGCTTTCACGCGCCGCTCGGCCTCCGCCTTGCGATCGCCCGCGAAGTACCCCGCGCGCCAATCACCGGCAGGGAACACCGTGTCAGCCTTGATCTGGCCGGTCAGCGCGCCCTCGTCGAACGGCACGCGCACGATGATGCCGAGCGGCTTTTGTTTGGCAAGCGCGAACAAGGCCTTCTCGGGAGACCGGTCGTAGATGTTGTAGATCACCTGAGCCGTTTCGAAGATCGGATCGGTGAGCACGCGCAGCGCCGTTTCGGGCGCGTGGTCGTTGATCGAGATCCCCCAGTGCAGGACTTTCCCTTCTTCTTTCAGACGCACGATCTGCCCGTAGGCCGCTTGCCAGTCGGGATCGGAGAGCCAGGCGTCGTTCCAGACGTGCAACTGCTGCACGTGCAGTGCTTCCATGCGGAGATTCTTGAGCGATTGCTCGGTACACGAGACGATGTACTTCGCGGGAAAAACATCGCTGAGTTTGTAGCTGGCTTTGCCGGGCCACTGCCGATTCTTGGGCGGGATCTTCGTCGCCACGATCGCCTTGCCGGCGCGGATCTCGTGCTTCAGCTCTTCACCGATCAGGCGCTCGCTGTGGCCGTTGCCGTACGCCAGCGCCGTGTCGAAGAAGGTGATACCCTGTTCGATCGCCTCGCGCACCGCTTTGCGGCCTTCGCTTTCGTCCACGCCGCGCCACATCTCGCCGCCGAGTCCCCAGCCGCCGAAGCCAATCTCGCTGACGCGGTAGCCAGTACCGCCGAGTGGTCGAGTCTTCATGGCCGCGTCCCCTCCGTCGCGCCGCCGCTGAGAACGTCGCGGAGCGGAGTCCGCCGCAGCTCCGCGGCGAACTGCGGGACTGCTTTTGTCATGAGGTCCGAGAAGCGGGCCGTAGCGTCCGCGAGGCGTCGGGCCAGGACGTCATGGACCGCGAGCTGCTGCGCGGTGGGTGCGAAGTCCGCCCCGTTCTCCGCCATGTCAGATTGCAGCGCCGCCAGCCGGCCATACAGCTGCATCGGGCTGCGGAAGGCGTCCTCACGCGCGCCCGTGAGGTTGACGTCGAACAGCTCCGCTTCGACGCGGATGGCTCGACGCTCGAGTGAGTCGGCGAGGGCGGCGATGCGCTTGGCCCCCGAGTCGGTGGCGAGTGCGGAGTCGCGGAGCTGCGCCGCGAGATCGCGCACCTGTTTGCGCACCCACTCGAGCCGGTTGATCATGCGCGCTATGCTGTCCTGCTCCGCGCGGATCGTGCGCGCGAGCTTCCCCTGCGCCTGCACGTCCGCGTCCGTGCCCGTCGTGTTGGGATCCTTGAAGACGGTGACCGACTGCGTCGCGGTGACAGGAGGCGCGGTCGAATCAGCCATTGTGAGCTTGACGGTGTAGGTCCCGGGCGACACGAGTGGGCCCCGGAGCGAGAGATCCAGGTCCCAGGTCACGAGCGGGCGCGTCCCGTCCCCACCGACGCGGACGAACGGCCTGCCCGGCGGCGGCGTGCGAAGCTTCGGCGTGGTCGGTGCGGTGTAGCGCAGATCCCAGCACACGCGATTCAATCCGGGCTTCCGGTCTCCTTCGAGCGCGCGCACTGTGTCGCCCTGCGCGTCCAGAACCACGAGTCGCGCGGGCTTCTTGCGGCGCGTGCTATCCCCCGGTGCGGCCGCGGCGGCCGGTGCAGGAGCGGGACATACGGGGCTGCTGGCACCGGGGCCACCGGGCGCGGCGGGGACGCCAGTGGTCGTGTCCGCGACCGCGGGCGAGACGTAGTACGTCAGCACCACACCGGATGGCGCATTCTCCGCCTGTACTGCGCTGTTCGGCGCGCTCGCCACTCCCTGCTGGTCGCGGAAACGATAGGTGGGCGGCGGCACGAAGAGCGTGGCGTTGCTCGCCAGCGTTGTCGCGTCCAGCTGCTCGAGCGGCGAGATGTCGTCCAGGATGTAGAAGCCGCGCCCATAAGTCGACACCACGAGATCGCGGGTGCGCGGCTGCACGGTGATCCACGAAACGGGAGCGTGCGGCAGGTTGGTCTGAAGCGGCAGCCAGTTGGCGCCGTCATCGACGGTCACGTAGAGGCCGTTCTCCGTCCCCGCGAACAGCAGGCCCCGCCGCACCGGATCCTCGCGCACCACGTGCACAAACGAAAGCGGCGAGCGCGGGAATGTCGCCGAGATCAGCCTCCAGGTCTTCCCGAAGTCCGTCGTCTTGTAGATATACGGATTCAAGTCGTCCAGCTCGTGCAAATCGGCCGCAAGATATGCCGTGCCGGCGTCGAAGTTGGACGGCTCGATGTTTACGATCTTGGCCCAGGGCGCCAGCCGCGTAATGTTGCTCGACACGTTGGTCCAGTGGGCGCCGCCGTCGGTCGACACGTGCACGAGCCCGTCATTCGAGCCGGCCCACAGCACGCCGGCTCGCACCGGCGACTCGGCGAGCGCGAACAACGTCGCGCCATCGAACGTCATCAGATTGTCGGTGCTGACGCCGCCCGAGCTCTGCTGGTGCGTCGTGTCGTTGCGAGTGAGATCGGGGCTGATCACCTGCCAGCTCGCGCCACCATCCTTCGTCACATGCACGACCTGGCTGCCGACATAGACCTTCGTGTGATCGTGCGGCGAGATGGCGATGGGGAACGTCCAGTTCCAGCGGTATTTCATGTCCGCGGGCCGCCAGCCGTAGCCCGCCTCGGGCCAAACACGCACGTTGCGCGCGTGATCGGTCCGGACGTCGTAGACCTCGAGCCCGCCGTCGTAACAGCCTGACCACACGGTCGCGTTATCCACGGTATCGGGGTACGCGAAGCCGCTTTCGCACCCGCCCACGTGACGCCACTGGCCCTCGCTGAGCCCGCCCGACAGGCTGCGGCTCGGCATGCGATACGAGGAGCCGTCCTGCCGGTTGCCGTAAAGATTGTAGGGCACGCGTGTGTCGGTCGACACGTGGTACATCTGCGCGATCGGGAGCACGATGCGGGTCCAGTTCTTGCCGCCCGTGAGCGTGATGCTCGCTCCACCGTCGTGCGCGATCATCATGCGGTCGGGATTCGACGGATCGATCCAGATGTCGTGGTTGTCCCCGCCGGCCTGGAAGCCCGAGCGCCCGAGCGTCTGGCCGCCGTCGCGCGACATGCTGAACCGCACCGAGACGAAGTAGAGCCGCTCCTCGTCGTCGGGGGCGACCGCGAAGCGCACGTAGTACGGCGCGCGCTCGGCCATGTCGTGGTTGCGCGACACCACGCGCCAATTGTTGCCGCGGTCGTCGCTGCGGTACAGCGTGGGATCCCGATCCTCGATGAGTGCGTAGATCGTATTGGGGTTGGACGGCGCGACCGCCACGGCGATCTTGCCGAGCACACGCTTCGTGTCGGGGAGGCCACGACCAGCGAGGCGCTTCCACGTGACTCCGCCGTCGTACGACGCCCACAGCCCGCTGCCCGGCCCGCCGCTCTGCAGGTGCCACGTCTTCACCTCGAACTGCCACATCCCGGCGAACAGCGTGTTGGGGTCGCCGGGATCGATGGCGAGGTCCGAGCAGCCGGTGTTCGCGTCGACGAACAGGACGCGGGTCCAGGTCCGGCCGCCGTCCGCAGTGCGGTACACGCCGCGCTGCTGCGCGGGGCCGTAGGCGCGGCCCAGCGCGCACACGAGCACGATGTCGGGATTCGCGGGATGGATCACGATGCGGGCGATTCGCCCCGTCGAATCGAGGCCCATGTGCAGCCAGCTTCGCCCGCCGTCCGTCGACCGGTAGACGCCGTTGCCCAGCGCCGTCGTCGACCGGATGAAGAACGTCTCGCCCGTTCCCGCCCACAGGACGTTGTGCGCCGAGGGGGCGATGGTGAGCGCGCCGATCGCCTGTGCCGGTTCGCTGTCGAACACCGCACGCCAGTGCACGCCGCCATCCTCGGTCTTCCAGACGCCGCCCGACGCGGCGCCGATATAAGCGACGAGCGGGTTGCCGGGTTCGCCCACCGCTGCAATGGCACGGTTGCCTTCGGGCCCGACGAAGCGGTAATGCAGCCGCGTCCACAGCGTCGTATCCACCTGCTGGGCGGCGGCGCCGCGAATGGAGGATGCCGCAACGAGCAGCGCGAAGAGAGCCTTCATGGATTTCCGTTCCTTATCTGAGCTGAATGGGCACGGCGGAAGGGGCGAGTCCTTGCCCTTCCGCGGTCAGCGTGACGGTTCCCGGCCTAGTGCCGGCGCGGATGATGACGAGCGCCATTCCATTGAAGAGCCGGACGTCGCTCGCTTTGAAC
>Ga0209801_1001524_pt1 | contig 14223 bp, 9 predicted proteins | sample GraSoiAngelo_127_FD_185884 | JGI IMG/M metagenome (GOLD analysis project Ga0209801, IMG submission 185884) | Grasslands soil microbial communities from the Angelo Coastal Reserve, California, USA - 14_0927_09_40cm (SPAdes) (version 2) | ecosystem: Environmental > Terrestrial > Soil > Grasslands ... | reverse complement strand
CTCCGGTTTCACGTCCATCTGCAAAACACCCGGCAGTTTGTATTCGACCGGTTCTTCGATCGTGATGATCCGGCGCGACACCGAATTGATCGTGCTCAAATAGCAATACAACGATGTCGATTTTCCGCAGCCGGTCGGGCCCGTAAGCAAAATGATTCCGTTCGGCTGCGCCAGAAGATGGCGGATCGTTTTCTCCTGCTTCTTGCTCATGTCCAACCGGTCGAATCCGAACTGTTGCCCGCCGCGGCTGAGCAATCGCAAGCTGATCGATTCGCCGTTCACGGTCGGAATTGTCGAAACGCGAACGTCGATCTCCTGATTACTTGCCTGCAAATTCATGCGCCCGTCCTGGGGCAAGCGCCGTTCGGCAATGTCCATGTGCGACATCACTTTCAATCGTGAAATGATGGCCGAGTGCAGCACGCGCAACTGGGGCGGCACTGCCACTTCGTGCAGGATGCCGTCGATCCGGTAACGAATGCGAATGTCGTTCTCGAGCGGCTCGACGTGAATATCGGTCGCGCGCTCGACGATCGCTTCGCGAATAATCTGGTTTACAAATTTCACCACCGACGCTTCCGGATCGTCTGAGCTGATGTCGGTTGCGGTTTCGCCCTCCTGCAAAATTTCGAAATCGCGCTTCGATTTAAGAATTTCATCGAACGTTTCCGCGCCAACGCCGTAAAGTGTTTTCATTGCGCGCAACAATTGCGCGCGTGGAACCAACACCCATTCCGCCGGCTTTTTCAGGAGCTGGCCGGCGAGCTGACGGCCTAACGAGTTGAACAGATCGTAAGTCGCGAGCACGACCGAGGTTTCCTTCACTTCGATTGGCAGAATGTGATGTTGGAAAACGAAACGGCTTGGTAAGATCGACAATGTCTCGCGCTCGATTGTTTTCGGATCGATCGAGATGACGGGAACACGGAAAAAATTTCCGATCACGCTGAGAAAACGCTGCTCGTCAACCTTTCCAGAATCGAGCACCTGCGCTGTCCAGGAGCCGCCGTTCATGTTTTGCGCGAGCTGGAGCGCTTCCTCAAGCGAAGGCACACCACTCGCGAGCAAAAGATTGACAACTGACTGACTGGCCGTGTGATTCACCGCGCTAGTTTACCCCACATTAGGGCAAATGCAGCACACGCCGGACCGGAATGGTCAAGGTGCCAGTCACGCGCTGCGAGTAATTCTTCTGCAAGCGCGCAATCGCGTCGCTTACCTCATCGGAAAAGACGCCGTCGATCGGGCCGCAATAATAGCCCAGCCGCGCCAGATCGCGCTGCAGCGCGCCCACGTAAGCCGGTTGCGTGATCAGCTCTCGGCCCGATTCGAAGTAATAAAACGGCCGCCAGCCATGTCGCGGTGCAAAATCGGTCTCGTATAAAGTCGTGCGGCTTTGGTGCAATAACCCCCAGTCGTCGCGCGGGGCCAGTGTGTCGGTGTGATGGAAAAATGGCCGATCAAAGAATATGTCGTTGAGGTCGGCACGGACCGTGAGTGTACTCAACGCTACTCCGAGCACAATGAGGATCGTGGTTTTCATGATTATTTGGATTTGATTGGCTCCCTTCCGAAGGGTAGATCAGGTGGCGGCAATTGTTTTTCTTCGCGGGCGCGCGGCGGGCAATCGGGGCAATAACCTTGATCGATGTCCGGACCGAAATGGGTGTGGTCTTCGATTTTTTCGCGCAACTTGTGAACATCAAGGTGATCGTGACTTCAGGACACATCAGAATGATCAACTCACTGCGCATGTTCGTGGACGTCGTGTTCCGGAAAAGTGCACCGATGTACGGCAGTCGATCCAGAATCGGGATGCCTTTGACATTCTTTTGCTTACTGTCAGTGATCAGACCGCCCAAAACGATTGTGGCTCCACTGGGAGCGGAAACATTTGTTCTTACATAACGCGTGGCGATGTTTGGAATCGCGTTGCCATTGACAACCGTCGTGCCGGCGAGGCTGTCGAGCTTCTGCAGAATATCGAGCGACACTTCTCTTTCGGAGTTGATCAGAGGCACAACCTCTAGCTGTAAGGCGACGCGTTTGAACTCGATATTCGATTGCTGTCCAACGTTTGTTCCTGTGACCGTGTTATTTGCGTTGACGAGCGAAGATAGCGTGCTCACCGGCACCGGAATCTCCGTTCCTGACGCGATGATCGCTTTCTTGTTGTTGCTGGTAAAAACGACCGGCCGATTGATCACCCGGAAGCGGCCAGTTGATTCGAGAACGTGGACTACAGTAGCAAGTGCATTTCCAGCAGCGAGATAAACGTTTGCTCCGCTGGCAGCATTTGTCGCCAGTTGCGTGAAGCTGACCAACTTACCGGGATCGAAGACACTTCCGCCGGTTGTTGTCACGATCGGAGTGCTGCCAGCAGTCGGCCCAGGTACACTAGTTGTTGTCCCACCGCCAGCAAACGGAGGAATACCGGTGAAGTTTGTCGTTGCGGCGATCTTTTTGTTGGCGCGCAGAAAATAATCGACCCCAAATTCTTCGTCGTCGCTCAGCGTCAGCTCGCCGATGACAGTGCTAAGCGCGACCTGTGGTGCTTTTACGTCCATCTCATCCAAAATCTTTTGGACTTTGACCACGATTTCCTGATTGCCGAGCATGATAATCGTGTTCGCGCGCTGATCCGCGATGATCTTGGCGTTGCCAATCGTGACCGCTTTCGGCGTGGTGTCCACCGCTTGGGTTTCGAGCTCTTCGGAAACGTTGAGCGTGCCGCTGGTGCTCGAAGAGCCGCCCGTAGTGCTGGTCGTGCTAGCGATACCGCCACCCGCGGCTGTCGCCGTCGTAGTGCGGCGGGGGGGCTGGGTCGGGCTCGCTCCCGGAGCAGCGGCGGCGGCACCCTCAGCGCCTCCCGCACCCGTTTGCCCCGGCTCAGTCAACGCTTGCACAATGACCGGCAAAACATCAGCCGCAGAGATGTAATTGAGCGCGCGAGTGACCGGTTTGGCGAACTCGACGTTGGCATCAAACTCGGAGATCAGTCTCCGGATAAACGGCATGTTCACCGGCCGGGTGATGACGTGGATCCGATTGGTGCGCACGTCGGCTGACAATTTTATTTTGCCGACCACAACTGATTCCTCGGTCAGCGCGGTCAAACCACCGACTTCGCTCACTTCAGCCACCGGCACCGGCACATTCGGGACAGTGCCGGTGCGAACACCGCGCACGCCGCCAGTAGTTCCAGTCTTTTCGCCCTTCTCGAAAATGTCTTTGAGCATGTCGACAACTTTGCTCGCGTCCGCACGCTCCAATTTGATGAACTCGCTCACCACCTCCGCCGGCGGCACGTCCACCTGATTGATGATTCGGGCCAGCGTGCGAATCACGCTTGAATTTTCGGTTACCAGAATCGCGCCCGCCTTTGGCAGCGCCAGAAATGACGTGTATGGCTGCGGCGGGGAAAGATATTGCCCGAGCGCCTGCTGCAATTCTGTCGGATCGGCATAGCGAAGCTTGAATAAGTAACTGATGACGTGATCGCCGTCCGGAATCTCGGTTTCATCCGAAACGATCGGCACTCCGGTCGTGCGCGGATTTTTCCCTGTGCCGATGACTTTAACAATGTCGGTGTCTTCAGCGGGGATAAGCGAATAGCCGTTAAGGAGCAAATTCATCTCGATGATCTTGATTGCCTCCTCGCGCGGAACGTCTTTGCTGATGAAAATGTTGACCTTGCCCTGGACGAAATTGTCCATCACCAATTTTTTGCCGGTGAGCTGCTCGTAAAGGTGGAGAACGTCGGTGACGTCGCTGTTTGGGAATTGCAGTCGCACCATTTGCGGAGCGCCCGGCTGGGAACTTGCCGGCGCGACTGGCGCCGGCGTCTGCGGCGGTGGAGCTGGCGTCCTGACTACCCGCGGGACCGATGGGGCCGGACGCGCAGGCTGAGCCGCGGTCAGAGGTGTCTTAGCAGGCTGCGCGACTGGCGCAACTTGAGCAAAGCTCGAACTGGCCGCGACAAGCAACAGAACCGATCGATGCACGGATTTAATGGTGGTGGCGAGGATGCTACCAGATGCGCGAGAGCGGGTCAATTTCCTTCGGTTTTACCGCCGGCGCGAAGAAAAGTCAGCGCCGAACTGGACACCACCCGCGATCTTATTAAGAATGTTTCGAAACATTACGTTCCCCGGTCTATGAAAAATTTTCTTCAAATTTTACCAATCGCTCTCTGCGGACTCGCGGGAACGGCTTTCGCTGACGATTTCAAAAGCATGGTCATTACGAGTGGTATGTCGGCAGATCTTCCCCCGATCCATGGCGATCAGTTCATGGTGATTCGTAATTTCACACAAGACGATGGAAGTCCGCGAGGTGTCGTAACTGTGACCAAGCCGCCCAATGGTGGCACATCGGTAAATGTTCTAGCCGCGGCCGTTCTCGATGCGTCCCCGCCAGACGTGATTAATAGCGTGGTGATCGCCGGCCCTGCGGATGTCTCCGTCACATGCGGGACTACGACCGGAAATTGTTTCATCAGCTACAGAAAAGATAGCAATTAAACTTCGGACGCGATCCGAGCGTTGGAGACGGACAATAAATGAAGAATGCGGCGTCGCTGCTGATTTTCGTTTGCGCGCTCGGCGCTGTCGCTATCGCCTCCAGTTTCAAAACTGTAGTGATCACGAACTCCACCTTCAGCATTAATGTTCCTGATCACCACTTCCTGCGAATCTATAACTTCACACAGGAAGGCGGTAGCACACGAGGCGTTGTGATTGCAGCAGCAGCCACATCAACAGCGACTCCAACTCCGACTCCAACTCCTACGCCAACTCCAAGTGCGACGCCGACACCCACCGGAACGCCGACCGCAACTCCGACACCGACAGCGACGCCTACGCCGACTCCTACGCCAACGCCCACACCACCTCCAAGAGCAGTGTTGACGGCGACAATGATCGATTCCACCGCGCCACCGGAATTTATCCAACCGGTTGTCATCGATGGTCCTGCACGCGTAACAGTCGAGCCGGTGCCTAGCGCCAAGCTTGTTTTAACCTACAGAAAATTCTCGGAACCGACGCCCACTCCGACGCCAACGCCGTAATGCGTCTGACGTTCCTCGCTTTTTCTATCGCGGCGGTTGCGATGTTCTGGGTTGCACCGTCCGAATTAGCCGCTGCTCAAACAGACACCGCTTCTGAAATTCGAATTGTTCTGCAATCGCAGCAGGACGCGTGGAATCGCGGCGATATCGATACGTTCATGAACGGTTACTCGCGCTCCGACGACACGGTGTTCGTTTCCGGCGACGAAGTCACGCGCGGGTGGCAGAAAGTTCTGGATCGTTACAAAAAGAAATATTCGGACCGCGCGAAAATGGGAACGCTGACGTTTTCAGATCTTGAAATCACGCCGTTAAGTAACGATTCCGCTGTCGTGCTTGGTAGTTGGGAACTCAAACGCGCGAGCGACAAGCCTCACGGCCGTTTCACACTAATTTTTCACCGTTTCCCCGAAGGCTGGAAAATCGTGCACGATCACACGTCAGCGGCTTCGCCGCCCTGAATCGTGATTCGATCAATCGTTACAGCGACAGTCGATTCGCCATTCTCGATTTAGCGACTTACGTTCTCAGTCGCGCCAGCAATTTCTCGTGAATGTTGTCGAATCCGCCGTTACTGAAAACGGCGACGACGTCTCTCTCTTTCAATAGGGGTACAATTCGATCGACAATTGCGTCGGCGTTTTTTTCATAGAACGCTGGCCGCCCGTCTTCGGAAATTTCCTTTACCATCTCTTCTGGATGTAAACGTTCCGCTTCTGGGATTTGTTCGAGCCTGGCCACTTGCGCGATGAACACACCGTCCGCCACTTTGAGCGCCTCCAGTAGTTCCTTCTGAAAAACTGAGCGCCGGGTCGAGTTCGACCGCGGCTCGAAGATTGCCCAGATCCGCTGACTCTGATAACGCTGCCGCAGGGCGTGCAACGTTTGCCCGATCGCCGTCGGATGATGGCCAAAGTCGTCGATCACTTTCACGCCCCGCGCTTCACCGCGCACTTCCTGGCGCCGCGCGATGCCCGTAAAACTTTTGAACGCGTTTTCGATCTTCGATTTGGGCACGTCGTAAAAGCGGGCCGCACTCGCGGCCATGGCCGCGTTCCGCACATTAAATTCCCCGATGAGCGGGATTTCATAAACGTCGTCGCCAAGTTTGAACCGCGAACCCTCGGGCGAATGAGTGACGTCGCGAATCCTTTGCGCGCAGTTTTTTGAAAAACCGACTTCGACCATCTGGGCGAGACAATCCTTCGCGACCTCAACGCAGTTATGATCGTCGCCATTGACCAGAACCATTCCGTTTTGCGGAACGATATTGAGCAACCGGCGAAAGCTTAGTTTGATCTCGTCAAGATTATTGAAGATGTCGGCGTGATCGAACTCGATGTTGTTTACGATCACCAGCTCCGGCAAGTAATGAATAAACTTGGAGCGCTTGTCAAAAAACGCGCTGTCGTATTCATCGCCTTCGATCACCAAATACTTGGAGTCGTTCAACCGCGCGCCCTGACCAAGATTTTTTGGAATGCCGCCGATGAGATAACTGGGTTTGCGGCCGCCTTTTTCCATAATCCAGGTCAGCAACGATGTCGTCGTTGTTTTTCCGTGCGTGCCGGTGACGACGAGATTGTGTTTGCCGCGCAGGAAATAATTTTTCAGAACTTCCGGCAGCGAAAGGTAAAACAGTTTCCGGTTCAGGACCGCTTCCACTTCCGGATTGCCGCGCTTGATCGCGTTGCCGATCACGACCACATCCGCGTCGCTCGGAATGTTTTCCTCACCGTAACCTTGATGAAGTTTGATCCCGCGCTCTTCGAGAAAGGTCGACATCGGCGGATAAACACTTTCGTCCGAGCCGCTGACTTTAAACCCGCGCTCCTGCAACGCCGCCGCGACCGAGCCCATGGCCGTGCCGCAAATGCCTATGAAATGAAATTTTTGCGGCGCGGTTTTGGTCACGCCGATTCTTTACGACGGGAGTTTGACCTGCGCCAGAAATTTGACCCGCGAATCACGCCAAGGACACGAATAATGCACTCCAACATCAATTCCTTGCTCGATCAGAGTTTATTCGTCTGATTCGCGTAATTAGCGGGCTACTTCTTTTTGAAAACTTCGACCGCGTTCCAAGCTTCGTCCGGCGGTGCTTGTTCGTATTCGAGCGCGCTCGCGAGATACATCTTCCCGAGAGAATCGTCCGGATAAAATTCGAGAAAATGTGAAAACAGAATCTTCGCGTCTTTGAAATCGCGTTTCCGGAATTTGGCGATCCCCTCTTCGTAAATGTCGAGCCACTTCAAAAATTCCGGATCGACATCGTCCTTCCGCGCGCCGACGAGCGTGAACACTTCGACCGGTTCGCTTTTTCCTTTCACCTGAACACGCGCGACCGAGCGAAAGTGAAAGTCGTCGCGCACAAGCTCGGCTGCGCTTTGTCCAACCAGAATATCAACGGCGTAAATACGCGTTAGCGCTTCCAGTCGCGAGGCGAGATTCACCGCGTCGCCGATCACGGTCGGATCGAGCCGCTCGTGCGATCCGATGTTGCCAACAATGGCCTCGCCATGATTGATGCCAATGCCGAATGCGAGCGGTTGCATCCCCTCCGCGCGCCACGCCGCATTTAATTTTGGCATCTCGCGCCGCATCCCAAGCGCCGCTCGGACCGCGGCCTTCGCATCTTCCGCGGCGCCATGGCTGCTCACGTTTCCCCAAACCGCCATGATGGCGTCGCCGATAAATTTATCGAGCGTCCCGCCGTTATCGAACACCATCGGCACCATGCTGCTAAGGTAACGATTGAGCTGCGCGACGAGCGCAGCCGGGTCGGCCTTTTCCGACAAATTGGTGAAGCCGACCAGGTCCGAAAAGAGCACGGTCACCGGCTTGCGCGACCCGAGCATGGAGTTGTAATAGCCGCCCGGGTTATCGAGAATTTCTTTGACCAGGTTTTTCGAAACGTAACGCTCGAGTGTCCGGCGCGTGCGCAGTTTTTCCAAGCGTTCCAGAGTGTATTCAAAACCGAGTCCCAACAGGCCGCTCGCTAGAAACACGCTTAGCGTCGGCACAACCATGATCAGCAGTCCGCGTGTATCGTAAAGAATTCGCGAAACGCCCAGATAAGCTCCGCTGACCGCCAGAAGCGTCAGCAAACAAAGGAATGGCCGGCGAACGAAGGCGACCACGATCCACGATAAAATTCCGCCGCCAATGACGGTCGCGAAATCGATTGGGATCGCCGTGTCATAAAGAAATTCGTGATCGAGCGCCGCCGCCAGCGCGTGCAAGTGCAAAGCAGGTCCCGGCGTTTCCGGACTAAGTGGCGTATCGAAAACATCGTGCGCCACCTGTGATGACGCTCCGACGATAACGACTTTGTCTTTGAAGTAATTACCGTCGCGATAGTTCGCATGCCACATTTTAGGATCGAAAACCTCCCAAAGCGCCTTCGGCAGGTAGGCGTCGAGCGCACTGAAGCGAATCGAATGAGATTGTAGATCGCGCGGCACATCGCCCGAATGGCCAAGCTTACGGAGCGCGCGTGCGCCCAGAGATTCGTAGGCCGTCTCATTGGATTGCGGTAACTGATATGATAGTTGCCTGTCGGTTACCGTGTAACGAGCTGAACGGATTTTGTGATCCAAGGCGTCAGGGAAAAACACTACGTAACCGACGCGATCATCCTCCATTGGTTTATCTGGGATTAACGAAACGCTCGGGGCAATGTTGATTGCTGCGCCACCATTTGGGATATCGGAGAAATCGAAATTTGCGCCTATTACAACTTTGTCGCGATAACGCTCCAATGCGGTACCGAACGCGGCGTCACCGTCGTAGTGTGCGCCGAAGATCATGTCGAACATGACGACCCGCGTCCCAGCAGTGAATAATCGGTCGAGTAATAGCGCCCAAATCTCCCGTGACCACGGAAACGGCCGCTCTGTCATCAATTGAAACGCGCGATTGTTTTGAATTTCCTCGGGTCCGACTGCGGTCAACTTGAGCGATTCCTGGTCGATTCCGATGAAAACAAAATCATTGTGCGTTTTAGTTTTCCGTCCCTCCCGCCGAAGGACGTCTTCGTACGCTTGCTCGCTGCTCCAGACGATGGACAAGAACGGAACGCCTGCGGCGAAATGCAGAGCGAGCACCAAAACAGTGATAAAGGCGCAAATGCCCGCCAGGATCATCAAGCGATGTCGGCCAAGCCAATGCACGGCGGAATTATATCAGAAAATGTCGAAGCCGCGTAAACATATGCTCGCTACCCGCGTTATATGCGGCTTATACGCAGCGAAGCACGAATGTCGAAGGAATGGCTACGGATGAACCAGGTGATCCTCCACAACGTGCGCTTGTCGTCACGATTTCTCGTCATTTGTCATTCGTCATTTTCCCGTCTATTTTTCGCGCTCCGAACGATTCGGAACGTCTTTCCACCTGTCCCGCGCCGTGGGACTAATCAGCGAGCGAGGTCGGAAAGGTCGATAATTAAAGAACAGCCCGCTGAACGAGGAGTCCCGGAGTAATTCGGGACACAACAACAATGCCAAGAGCCACTAACGCGCCGGCCAGCCGTGCGCGGCGCAAACGCGTCATCAAATCCGCCAAAGGTTATCGGGGTCGCCGGTCAAAACTTTTTCGTTACGCCAAAGACGCAACGATGAAAGGCAAATATTGGGCCTATCGCGATCGCAAGACCCGCAAACGCACTTTTCGTTATTTGTGGATCCAGCGCCTCAATGCTGCCGCTCGTGCGAACGGGCTAACTTACAGCCGGTTCGCCGAAGGACTGAAAGCAGCCGGCATCGGACTCGATCGTAAGGTCCTGGCCGATCTCGCAGTCACCGACGAGAACGCTTTCAAGTCGATTGTCGATCAAGCGAAGAGCGCGCTGGAAGACAAATCGAAGTCGAAAAAGAAGGCGGCGTAATTCGTTGAACCGATGAAGCGTTGAAACGTTGCAGCGGCTTCGCTTCAACGCTTAAACTCTTTAACGCTTCAACGTCTTATGCATCCGCTGGAACAACTGCGCGACGACGCCCTGCGCGAGATCAAATCCGCGCGCGACGAGCGGGCGCTCGAAACTGCCCGGCTGAAATATCTCGGCCGCAGCGGCACCGTTTCGGCCTGGGGCGAGCAAATGAAAACGCTCGCCAAGGAAGAGAAGCCGGTCGTCGGCAAACTGCTCAACGAGGTGCGGAACGCTGTCACCGCAGCTATCGACATCCGCGCGCAACAGTTTCGATCACAGAAAGAGACCGGCGGGCTTGCCAAGATCGACATCTCGCTACCCGGAACGCCGCACGAGCTCGGCGCGTTGCATCCGCTCACACAAATGCTCGAGCGGTCGATCGAAATTTTCCGGCGAATGGGCTTTGCCCTCGCGGACGGACCGGACGTTGAAGACGAATGGCATTGTTTCGACGCCCTGAACACGCCGCCCGAACACCCAGCGCGGAACGAGCAGGACACATTTTATCTGCCGGACGGCCGATTACTCCGGACCCACACTTCGACGGTGCAAATCCGCACGATGCAATCCGCGCCGCCGCCGATTCGCGTGATCGCGCCCGGCGCGGCCTATCGTCGCGATGAAGTCGATGCGACCCACAGCGCGCAGTTTCATCAAATCGAAGGGCTCTATGTTGATGAGAACGTGAGCGTAGCCGATTTGAAAGGTTCGCTTGAGTTTTTCATGCGCGAACTGTTCGGTGCCGACACCGCCGTCCAATTTCGACCGCATTATTTTCCATTCACCGAGCCGAGTCTTGAGGTTTACGTCAAATCAAAGGCACTCAAAAAAGGCGAACAATGGATCGAGGTCGCCGGGTCCGGCATCGTGCATCCAGCTGTTTTCGAAGCGGTCAACAAAGCGCGCGGCGACAAAGCTTACGATCCGGAAAAATGGACAGGCTACGCATTCGGTCTCGGCATGGATCGGCTCGCCATGATTTTGTTCGACATTCCCGACATCCGTCTCTTCGCGCAGAACGATCTGCGGTTCTTAAAACAATTCGCGTGAACATCTCTTTTGTCATGTCGACCGAAGTGGAGACATCTCTAGATATTTCTGATTCAGAAATAGTAAGAGATTCCTCGACTTCGCTCGGAATGACAGATTGCCAAAGACAATGAAATTTTCCGTTAACTGGTTGGCCGAATTTGTCGATCTTCCAGAAGATCCTGAGGAGATCGCCGATTTACTTACTCGTGCCGGCGTCGAAACCAAGAACGTCGAGACGCGCGGCGCAAAGATCGACAACGTGATCGTTTCACAGATCACCGCGTCATCGCGTCATCCAAATGCCGATCGCCTCAGCGTTTGCGAAGTCAACGACGGCAGCGGCACGAAACGCCAGATCGTTTGCGGCGCGAGCAATTACAAAGTTGGCGACAAAGTTCCACTGGCGTTGCCCGGCGCGAAGTTGCCGAACGGCACCGAGATTCGAAAGAGCGAACTGCGCGGCGTTGAAAGCGAAGGAATGCTTTGCAGCGCGATTGAGCTCGGCCTCGGCGAAGATGCGGCCGGGCTTTTGATTCTATCGCCGGAGGCAAAAATCGGCGTGCCGATTGGCGACGTTTTTCCAAGCGAGATGATTTTGGATGTTGAGATCACCCCGAATCGTGGCGACTTACTAAACCATTTCGGACTCGCGCGCGAAATCGCAGCGCTGACTGGAAACACACTCAAATCAACGCCACGCGAAGCGAAGATCGACATCAGGAAGACTGGCGTGACCATCAGCGCCATACGCGAATGTCCATTTTTCTCCGCCCGCAAGATCGACGACGTGAAAGTCGGGCCGAGTCCGCAATGGTTGCGCGCGAAAATCGAGAGCGTCGGCATTCGGTCGATCAACAACATCGTCGACATCTCGAACTTCGTGATGCTGGAGCTCGGCCAGCCGACGCACGCGTTCGACGCCGACAAATTGGAAGGTGGAATTAATGTCCGGCTGGCGCGGGACGGCGAGAAATTTCTCGCGCTCGACGGCAAGACTTACTCGCTCAAGCCGGATAATCTGGTCGTTGCCGATCAGGAGCGCGCAGTTGGAATCGCCGGCGTAATGGGCGGCGAGGAAACCGGAGTCACCGACTCGACGAAAAACATTTTGCTCGAGGCCGCCTATTTCTTGCCTGCGAGCGTTCGTCGCACTGCGCGCAATCTCAATTTGCCGAGCGACGCGAGTTACCGGTTCGAGCGCGGCGTCGATCCCGGAATGGTTTTACGCGCGTCTCAGCGCGCGACCGAGTTGATCCGCGAAATCACAGGCGGAACGCCGGCGAAGGAAATTGCGACTGCCGGGAAAATTCCGGGGAATCCAGCCGATGTTTCATTGAGCTATGAAAAATGCGATCGAGTCGTCGGGATCGCGATCAAGCCAAGAACAGTTGATGAGATTCTGACGGGGTTCAGTTTGCAGAAGACCAGCGCCGCTAAGATGATGAAATGGAAAATTCCGAGTCATCGGCGGGATTTGCAGCGCGATGTCGATCTCATCGAAGAGGTCGTTCGCGCATTCGGAGTCGACAAAGTTCCGGGGACCGGCCGAAGCCGGTTCACCGCCTCGAGCGCGGCAGATCACTCGCACAATCTGGAGTCGGCGATGCGTGAGCGGCTTGTTGCGCGTGGCCTTTCAGAAGCGCGCACATCCAAATTGATCCCGAGAAGCGCCTCCGCATTCAGCGAAAAGGCGATAGCGTTGCGAAATCCGTTGAGCGAAGATCACGTCGCGCTGCGGCCGAGCTTGATCGGCGGGCTGCTCGAAGTGCTCGAGCGAAATATTCGGGCGGGCGCCGAGACCGTCGCCATCTTTGAAATCGGGCGCACGTTTATCCCGCCGTCCGGAAAGGAAGAACGGCATCTCGGGATTTTGCTCTGGGGAAATATTACGCGCGCGCCGAATTGGCGATCGCAAACGAGCCGCGGTCTGGACCTGTTCGATCTCAAGGGCGCGTTGGAGTGCGTTATTCCAGATCTGTCGTTTCGGCCGGCGAAATATCCCGATCTCGCGCTCGCGGTCGACATTTGGTCCCGAGATCAGATGATCGGCTTTGGCGGACAACTTTCGACGACCAAATCCAGTGCGGCAGGTCCGGTGCTCATTGCCGAGCTGCATGCCGATCTTCTTTTAGTCGTTGGCGAATCAGCGAAAAAGTTTCGCGAGCTTGACCGGTATCCATCAATCACGCGCGACATTGCGATGATTGTGCCGGAAGAAGTTTCGCACGCGAAAATTTTGCGGGCGATTCAGGAACCGATGGAGCCGTTGCTTGAACGCGTGGAACTGTTCGATTTGTTCACCGGCGAAAGTGCGGCCGGTCTCGGACCGGAACGAAAGTCGCTTGCATATCGATTGACATATCGAGATCGGAGTCGCACACTGACAAGTGAGGAAGTGAGTGCGGTGCACGCGAAAATTCGCGAGCGATTGCAGCGCGACCTCGGCGCGGAATTGCGCGAGTAGTTCTTTGAAAGTGAAAGCCGCTCGTTGAGGGTTGGGAAGGAAACCAGTGCTTTCCACTCAACTCTCAACCAGCGGCTTTCGAATTTACCCTGCGATGTTCGAGATTGAGGTGACGTCCCCGAACCGATAGTTGACGAAATAAAGGAGGCTTGGTTGGTGCGGAGAATGACAGGCCTTTATTGGAAGTCAGATTCCGCAGCGACGGTCATCCGCCGTTTACCGAAAGGGAACGGGAGATTCATCTAAACGGCACCTGTGGGGTAAAATTTTGGGAATGCCCGGATCGAGTTTTCGATTCGGGCATTTTTTTTGCGCCGCGATTTGAAATTCGCTGGTTAAGATCGACAATCACCCGCGATGCGCGCCTTGCTCGCTCTCGAAGACGGAAAATATTTCGAGGGCGAATCATTTGGCGCAACTGGCACCCGCATCGGCGAGATCTGTTTCAACACCGCGATGACCGGTTATCAGGAAGTGCTGACCGATCCTTCCTATCGGGGCCAGATCGTGGCCATGACTTATCCGCTCATCGGAAATTACGGAACCAACTCGCTCGACCAGGAAAGCCGTTCGCCGCATGTCCGCGGATTCGTGATCGAAGAACTGAGCGAGGCGCCGAGCAACTGGCGCTCCGAAATGTCGCTAAATGAATATTTGCGCAAATGGGACATCCCCGGAGTCCAGGGGATCGACACGCGCGCGTTGACGCGGCATCTCCGCACCCGC
>Ga0209801_1001515_pt1 | contig 14266 bp, 14 predicted proteins | sample GraSoiAngelo_127_FD_185884 | JGI IMG/M metagenome (GOLD analysis project Ga0209801, IMG submission 185884) | Grasslands soil microbial communities from the Angelo Coastal Reserve, California, USA - 14_0927_09_40cm (SPAdes) (version 2) | ecosystem: Environmental > Terrestrial > Soil > Grasslands ... | reverse complement strand
TCAAATGTGGACTCACAGATGGATCCCGCTCGCAGCAATTTCCGCCCAGAGGAGTTTGGGCGCGCAGTCGAACAAGCTAAGGAATACATCCGCGCCGGCGACATCTTTCAAGTTGTCCTCTCGCAACGTTTCGAATCCAATTTCGATGGTGACCCGCTCGATTTTTATCGATGTCTCCGTTTCATTAATCCGTCGCCGTACATGTTTTGCCTCAAGTTCGGTGACGATTTTTCGCTCGTTGGCAGCTCGCCGGAGATGCATGTTCGGCTAACAGGCGAAACGATTGAGATTCGCCCAATCGCAGGGACACGCGCCCGCGGCGCAACCGCAGCAGAAGACGAACGCAATGCTTCTGAACTGCTCGCCGATCCCAAGGAATGCGCCGAACACATCATGCTTGTCGATCTTGCTCGTAATGACGTTGGCCGAGTTGCGGATTTCGGGACAGTGCGTGTGACCGAGATGATGGAGATCGAGCGTTACAGTCACGTCATGCACATCGTTTCCAATGTGTCTGGGCATTTGCGCGCCGGCCGCACTGCGTTCGATCTCCTTAAAGCAACATTTCCAGCCGGCACTGTCTCGGGTGCACCGAAAATCCGTGCCATGCAAATTATCAGCGAGCTCGAAAAGACCAGGCGTGGCTGCTACGCAGGCGCGATCGGTTATTTTGGCTTCGATGGTAATTTCGATTCATGCATCGCGTTGCGCTGCGCCGTGTTGAAAAACAAGAAAGCGTACTTTCAAGCTGGCGCGGGTATTGTCGCCGACTCGAATCCATACTTGGAATACGAGGAGACCGTCAATAAAGCGCGCGCAATGGCGAAGGCTCTCGCAATGGCTGCCCATTCCACAAAATGAATTCAGAGGAGAGTAAGAACGATTCGGCTCCGGGCTGTGACGCTGCGTCTGCCTCGCCGCGGGATATTACGGCTCGATCTTTTTCGTTGCTGCCAACGCCGCCACGAACCGATGAAGTTAGCCGTGAGGTGACTCCTGTTGGGGATCTTGATCTTCGGAAAGCGACATTGCGTCTCATGCGCGGCGGGAATCTCAGCCGCGCTGAAGCTGAGAACTTTCTTGGGGCGTTGCTGAATCCTGGTGCCACCGACGCGCAGGTGGCAGCTGCGCTTGCTGTTTTGGCCGTTAAAGGCGAAACAGTCGAAGAGTTGGCCGGCATGGCCGAAGCAATGCGCGAGCGCGCGCTTCGATTGCACTCTCGGTATTTGCAGTTCATCGACACTGCGGGAACCGGCTCAAGTTCCGTGAAAACCTTCAACGTCTCAACGGCAGCGGCATTTGTCATTGCCGGTGCCGGCCTGCCGGTGGCAAAGCATGGTTCGCGTGCTGCGACATCGAATTCTGGCAGCGCCGACGTGCTTGAGGCCTTGGGTGTCAACACAGCTGCCACGCCTGAAACGGTCGAACGCTGCCTGAACGATTACGGAATCTGTTTTATGTTTGCGCTACTCTTTCACGGAGGAACGGCTCGCGTCGCCCAGGTCCGGCGCGAACTCGGCCTACACACAACATTCAACCTGCTCGGTCCGCTAACGAATCCTGCTCGGGCTCCGTTTCAAATTCTAGGTGTCTGGGATCGTTCCTTGCTTAAACGGGTCGCGTCCGCGCTCGGACTTCTCGGCGCGAAGAAGGCGTGGGTTGTACACGGAACTGACGGCCTCGATGAAATAACCCTGACCGGCGACACGTTTGTCGCTGCTTGCTCGGCTAGATCCGACGGAGTGCCTGGCGTGGAGACATTCACCGTCAGGCCGGAGGATTTCGGTCTGAAATGCCGATCGCTCGACGGCCTTCGAGGCGGTGGGCCGCTTCAGAATGCACAAGTGATCCGCGCAATTCTACACGGTGAAAGAAACGGACGTCTCTCCGCCGCGCGCGATCTTGTGATTATAAACGCCGCTGCTGCGCTTCATCTGGCGGGCGTTGCGCCGGATCTTCGTCAAGCAGCGATCCTGGCGCGCGACAGCATCGACAGCGGATCCGCGGAATCGAAGTTGGATGTTCTCATCAGAGCAACAAATCAAAAAGAATGACCAGTAATTTTCTGTCAGAAATCATCATGCGAAAGCGACAGATGATGGCGAAGTGTCTAGGCAACTCTTCCGTAGATGCGCTTCGCGTGCGCGCAGTCGAGGTCCGAAAAAATGCTGCCAAGCATCGTCTACGCGGAGCTTTCGATAAGCCATTCCCGGCATTGAAGATCATCGCGGAATTCAAACGGGCGTCGCCATCAGTCGGCACAATTCGAGCCGATCTTTCACCAGCCGATGTTGCTCGCGATTATCAGCAAGGTGGCGCTTGCGCGATTTCCGTCCTGACCGAGGAAGAACATTTCGCTGGCTCGATCGCCGATCTCACCGCGGTTCGTTCCAGCACAGACCTTCCGGTTCTTCGCAAAGATTTCATTGTCGATGCAATACAAGTTTATGAAGCTGCGGTTGCAGGCGCCGACGCAATACTGCTCATTGTCGCAGCCCTGGACGACGACTCGTTAGGCGAACTACGCAAAGTAGCTGAAGACGAACTTGGACTCGACGCGCTCGTCGAAGTGCACACTTCGGATGAATTGCGTCGAGCGGTGAACACAGGCGCGAAAATCATCGGAGTGAACAATCGCGATCTCCAGACATTCGAGGTTTCACTGAACACGAGTGAACGCCTGATCGCCGAAACGCCGCAAAACAGTATCATGATTAGCGAGAGTGGACTGCACGATCCGGAACAATTGCGTCGCCTTCGCGCACTCGGATTTCGCGGCTTTCTGATTGGGGAAGGACTAATGCGCGCAAAAAATCCGGGGATCGCGCTTCGCGATCTGTTAGCTCGTGCTGGCGAGCCACAGATTGCGTCTCATGGAACGTCGTGAAAGCGAATCGATTGCAAATCAAGATCTGCGGTCTCACGAACCTCAAAGATGTGAAAGCTTGCGTCGAACTTGGTGCCGACATGATCGGGCTAAACTTTTATCCTCAAAGCCCGCGTTATATCGAACCAGAAATCGCCCGCCAAATCGTCGAGAGGATACCGCGCAGCGCTCGTGCGGTCGGTGTTTTTGTTGACGCAAGTACTGACGAAATTTGCAACACCGCGAAAAGGGCGGGCATCGAATCTGTTCAACTGCACGGAGATTTTTCGCCCGACACCTGCCGAGAACTGGCTGGTAAATTTCGCGTCATTCGAGCTTTTTCTACCGATGGCCGGTTCCAGCCCAAAGATGCCGGCTCGTTTCCCGATTGCGACGTGCTTCTGGATGCATATCATGCAGAATTACGCGGCGGTACGGGATTGACCTGCGATTGGTCGGCCGCTCGGGCAACGCTCCCGTTCGCCCGATTCCTCATTCTGTCTGGTGGTTTAAATGGGCAAAACGTCGCGCATGCGATTGCGGCTGTCGCGCCACATGCGGTCGATGTTTGCAGCGGGGTCGAGAGCGCGCCGGGCGTGAAGGATTATCGCACGATTGAAAAGTTCATCGCTGCCGTCCGCACAGCCGAGTGTTAGTGACGCTCGCATGGCGTAACAATATCAGATGCGAAAATTATCCGTCACGACAAGCGAGCCGGACGAGACTGGCCACTGGGGCAAGTTTGGCGGCCGCTATGTCCCAGAGACTCTGGTGGCGCCGCTCGACGAGCTGACGAAAGAATTCACTCGAGCGAGACAAGACGCGGATTTCTGGCGCGAACTTGACCAACTACTGCGTAATTACGGTGGCCGGCCAACGCCATTATTTCACGCCCGGCGGCTGAGTGCGCGCGGCGGCGGGGCGCAAATCTACCTGAAGCGCGAAGATCTTTTGCACACTGGCGCGCACAAGATCAATAATGCGATAGGCCAGGCGTTGCTCGCACAGCGAATGGGCAAACGCCGCATCATTGCCGAAACAGGCGCAGGTCAGCACGGCGTTGCGACGGCGACAGTTTGCGCGCTCTTCGGCTTGCACTGCATCGTCTACATGGGCGCGGAAGACGTGCGGCGCCAAGGACTCAACGTTTTCCGGATGAGATTGCTTGGCGCCGAGGTTATCACCGTAAACGCCGGAACGTGCACATTGAAAGACGCAATCAACGAGGCCCTGCGCGATTGGGTGACGAACGTGCATGACACTTACTATTTGCTGGGCAGCGCGCTTGGCCCGCATCCATACCCGCTGATGGTGCGCGAATTTCAGCGTGTGATTGGGCGCGAAGCCCGGGAACAAATTTTAGCCGCGACGGGAAAATTGCCATCCGCCCTGGTTGCCTGTGTCGGCGGCGGCTCAAACTCGATCGGTTTGTTTCATCCTTTTATTGGAGACCAATCTGTTCGGCTGATCGGCGTGGAAGCCGGCGGGCGCGGTGATTCGTTAGGCGAACACGCTGCAAGGTTTCACAGTGGCGCGGCAAGTGGTGGCGGACGCGTCGGAGTTTTGCAAGGCACCATGTCGTACGTGCTTCAGGATGAGAGCGGACAAATTGCAACGACACATTCGATTTCCGCTGGCCTCGATTATGCATCGATCGGTCCGGAGCACGCATATCTTCATGACAGCGGACGGGCCGAATACATCTGCGCCAGCGACGCCGAAGCACTCGAAGGATTCGCACTTTGCGCCGAACTGGAAGGAATAATTCCAGCGCTCGAAACGTCGCATGCAATTATGCCGGCTCTTCGTATCGCACGTGAACTGCCGCAGGACGACGTGATCATCGTGAATCTATCTGGCCGCGGTGATAAAGACGTGCAGCTTGTTGCCGAACTACCAACCTGAGTGAGCCGAATCAGCGACACGTTCCTCGAGCTGAAACGCTCCGGACGCGGCGGGTTCATCCCGTTCATCACAGCGGGTGATCCCGATCTGGCGACCACTGAACTCTTATTAATCGAACTCGGGGCGGCCGGCGCGGACGTTATCGAGCTTGGCGTCCCATTCAGCGACCCGGTAGCCGACGGCGAAGTCATTCAGCGCGCATCCGAACGCGCGTTGCGGAATGGCGTGACACTCCGCGACGCGCTCACATGCGTTGCGCACGCAAAACAGCACGTCGACGTGCCAATCGTACTCTTCAGTTATTTCAATCCCCTGTTGCAATTTGGCGAAGATCGGCTGGCAACCGAGGCTAAGGAAGCTGGAGTCGATGCAGTGCTGGTGACGGATTTAATTCCCGAGGAAGCTCAGCCATGGATTGAGATGCTCAATCAACATGAACTGGATCCGATTTTTCTTGTCGCGCCGACAACATCGGACGAACGGGTAGCCCGTATCGCGCAGCAAGCGCGTGGGTTCATCTATGCTGTCTCGCGTGCAGGCGTGACGGGACCGCGAAGTGAAATGACACATGAAGCCGAAGCTCTTGTGCAGCGTGTGCGTTCTGTCAGCGATTTGCCAGTCGCCGTCGGGTTTGGCGTCTCGACCTCAGAACAGGTGCGCGAAGTCTGGCGTTTTGCAGATGCCGCGGTGGTCGGCAGCGCAATCGTGCGCGACATCGAAAAATTGGCCAACTCTCCGGATCTGGTTAATCGCGTCGGCCAGTTCGCGCGCTCGCTGATCGCACCGAAACAAGTCTGAAGGAGTCTGGTAATCGAGAAGCGCGGCGCGAATTTCATCGCCACTATGTGCGATAACCCGTTTTTTGCATGCTTGATTGCGATCCTCCTGAATGCACCGACGGTTTTTCTTATCAGCGATGCGTTTTGCTTACGATTTCTCGACCACGATCGTACCGGTCATTTTCGGGTGCGGCTGGCTCAGCCACTGGCTGTTCGGTGGCCCCGGGACTCGTTCGTTTCGTAGCATCGCGTTCAGCGCATTGATTCTTTTGTTTCTTTGGATTCGTGGCGCTTTTATCACCAGCAACCACCGGTTCACGTTTTTCGTTCGCGAATTCGTATTCGCTCTGGTCATTGCCGCCGTCGCCCTCTTCGGTCTTTATGTGTCTGGTCGTAGTGAGCGCCACATCTAACCAATCGATGAAGCCAACGGCCCCATTGCGAGACAAGTCCAGCGTGTTTGCCACGACACCCTGCCGTGGCTTATCTCAGTCTCGTTAGACCGTCTCGCCCGCCCAATGGACAGCGGATCACACCTTGCTAGGAGAAGGGGCTTATGAACATTGCCGGACTTCGTTCGATTGGCTCCGCGGTGCTGCTTGTTTTGCTCGCCGGAGCTGGCTGCAATCGGCCCAAACGGGCGTCGTCAGAGTCGAGCGCCGCGCCGACACTCCAAGGGGTTCGCGCGAGCATCACTGCGCACGCGCCAGATGCATTCTACGATCCGCCATCGGACCTGTCGCGCCAGCCTGGCGCATTACTGCGGAGCGGGCCACTCAAAGACGTGATACTGCCAGCCGGCATGCGAGGCTGGCGCATTCTTTATGCAACCACTGTGGACGACAGCACGCCAGCGACGGCGGTCGCGACAGTGTTCGCGCCGACCGATCCTCCCGCAGGCCCACGTCCTGTCATCACATGGGAGCACGGCACGACGGGCTTGCTGCAGAAATGCATGCCGTCGCTTCTGTCGGCGCCGGCCGAGGGCATCCCGGGGCGCGACCGGATCGTTATGGCTGGATGGGTCGTGGTCGCGACAGATTACTCCTTCGCAGAGAAGGGTGGCCCCCATCCCTACCTGATCGGCGAAGGCGAAGCGCGTGCGGCACTCGATTCGGTCCGTGCCGCGCGGCAGATGTCCGAGCTTACGCTCGATCAACGCATGGTGGTGTGGGGTTACTCGCAGGGGGGGCACGCAGCGCTTTGGACCGGCATTGTCGGGCCGCGCTACGCGCCGGATCTCGAAATCCTCGGCGTCGCGGCAATCGCACCGGCCGCGAACATTAAGAACATTCTCGCGATGAACATCGCAGTGGACAAGCGGTTTGGACCGTATCTCGCGCTATCGTACAGCCGGTTCTACCCTGACATCATATTCGAGCAAGCGCTTCGGCCCGGGGCGCTCGATCCTGCGCGTCAGATAGTAAACTTATGCGACTTCCTGCCGCCCGACGATCCGGAACGCATCGAGGCACTGGCGGTGACGTTCGACGGTCCAGCATTGGCGACGAGTTCGAACAAAGCGCTTCAAGCCCGGCTTGAGCAGAACACGCCGGACGGTCTGATAAAGGCTCCCGTAGTAATCGCGCAAGGTCTCTCGGACATGGTCGTGCCGTCGTCTGCCACCGACGCGTTTGTCGAAGAGCGCTGCTCTGCTGGTCAACGACTCGAGTATTGGACATTCGCGGGGCGCGACCACGGCACGATCGTCCAGCTCGGTACGCCGCTCGAGGAGCTGCTCATCAGGTGGACGATGGCGCGTTTCGCGAATGAGCCGCAAGCGAGCGGTTGCGTCCACAAGTCTTTCTGATTGTCGCGCGGGCTCGAAAGAGCCCGGCTGTTTTGCTCAATCCAATTTTCGTTAGCCAGTTAATTTGATCGGACAGTTGTCGACGGCCAGTATGAACTCGTAGCAGATGAGAAAGAGCGGATTTGAAACGATGAACCGTTTCCCGCGCCACGCTGCTTCAGTTGTTTAACTGCCGATGCTAGTTTTGCCATACCTTGTTCGATTTGCGCTTGCGACCAGGCCGCGAATCCAAAAACGAATGCCGGATTTAGCTGCGCCTTGATGCAGAAGAAAGAAAGAGGCCGAGGCCAAACGCCGGTTTCCTGACGAGCACGCATGAATAACGGAAAATCTTCTTCGCGTCGTAGCCAGGCGATGAAGTGCAAACCGGCCGGCGTTACCTCCAAATCGAAATAGTCGCCCAGCCATTTTTGGAATTGCTCGATAAAGAATACGCGTCGCTGGGCATAGAGTTCGCGCATCCGTTTCACATGGCTGAGGAAAAATCCTTCGGTGATGAAACGCGCCAGGGTAGCTTGATCAATCGCTGGGGAGTGCTGGTCCATGACAGCGCGCACCTTGACAAGGGTGTCGACAAGTTGTGGCGGTGCGATCAGAAAACCGAGGCGCAGCGATGGGTAAAGGATCTTGCTCATAGTGCCGGCATAAATCACCCGGCCGGCGTTGTCCAAACCTTGAAGACATGGCAGCGGCGGCCCATCGAAACGAAACTCGGAATTATAATCATCCTCCAGGATGTAGCCGTCGCGCGACTCTGCGAACTCGATCAGAGCTTTCCGCCGCTTCAGGCTCATCGTCACACCGAGGGGAAATTGGTGCGACGGTGCGACGAGAATGAGTCTGGGAGAATTTTGCCGTGAGCACTTCGCGATTAACAGCCCCTCACGATCGATCGGGCGCGGGACCATTTTGGCGCCGACAAAAGCCAAGACATTACGTGCCTGATGGAAGCCGGGATCTTCGATCCATGCCACTTCACCCTCATTGATTAACGCGAGCGCGCACGCGAGCATCGCCTGCTGCATGCCGCCCACGACTACAATTTGGTCGGGATGACAATTGGCGCCGCGGAAGTCGCACAAGTAAGCAGCAATTGCCTTCCGTAGTTCGATCTCGCCACGGCTCGAGGCATAACGCAATAGGTGCGCTCCCTTTTTCGCCAAAACCTGCTCGCGCAAGCGTTCCCAAACCGAAATCGGGAATTCATCCACGGCCGGCAACCCCGCGACGAATGTGACGCTCGGCGGGCCGCCAACGCCGACATCGAGTTGTCGGCCGCTGCGAAAATCGGTCATTCTGGTCACTCGTCGGGCGACACGCGGGGAATGCTCGGTGCGCGCGGTGGTCGCCGGCCTGGCAGCCTTCAGAAAAGTTGCCGGTAAATGATCGGCGACAAAGATACCAGACCGTTTCCGGGCTTGAAGATAGCCCTCTGCAAGCAGCTTTGAGAACGCCTCGTTTACGGTCGGTCTCGAAATCCCGAGAGTTGCAGCGAGAACTCGTGAGGAAGGCACAAGGGAAGCGCTTGAATCAAAACTGCCGCTCTCAAGTTCTTCTCGTATTTGCCGATACAGTTGTTGGTAAAGCGGCTCGGACGACGCGCGATCCAGCCGCACCATTTCGAACGACATGACTAAACGACGCCGGCGCTGCTTTGGGACCGATGAAACTGTGCGCCCGTAGATCGCGCCATTCATTTTCACGACGCGACTTTCGCACCGAGAGAATGCTTTCTCAAGATTGAGATGCTGCCGTAATGGCGGACTTGTGTCCGGCTAATAAGGCACACTTCTCCGATGCTGCGTAGCTCAAGGCCCTTGGTTCCCGCGACAAGCGAAACTGGTCAGCCTTTTTAGCGGGATCTGGTCATAGCCAGCCTCTTTCCAAATGAATAATCTGATTAACTAACAAAAACGAATTATGAAAAATACCCTGTCTAACACTCCCACCAAAATCTTTAAATCTGTTTGCACGTCCAACGTTTACCCGCGTCTACCAATGGCGCTTTGCCTGGTCCTCTGCATGTTGGGGCTGGGCCTTTCCGTGAATGCCAGCGGAACGACGACGACCATCACCACATTCGATGCACCGGGCGCGGGCACAGCGGCAGGCCAGGGCACCATCGCTTTTGCCATTAACCTTTCAGGGGCGATTGCGGGATTCACTCGGGACGCCAACAATGCCCGGCACGGCTTCCTGCGCGCTCCCGACGGGACCTTTACCATCTTCGACGATCCGAACGCGGGCAGTTGTTCAGCATCCTGTGGAAACATCGGGAACGGCCAGGGTACGCGTGCTTTCGCCATCAACCCATCTGGGCAGATCGTGGGATCTTACACCGACAATATCGGTCGATGTCACGGCTACGTGCGTGCTGCTAGCGGCACGTTCACCCAGATCGATGCTCCGGACGCGGGCGCAGGACCTTTTCCCCAGGGGACATTCCCCTCAAACATCACTCCAATGGGCATTAACCCAGCAGGCGCGATCATCGGATTCTACGTTGACGCGAGCTCAGTACAGCACGGCTTCGTGCGCGCTCCTAACGGCATCATCACCGAATTCGATCCCACTGGCTCGGTATTCACCGACCCCAACGCCATCAACGCTGTGGGCGCGATCACGGGATTCTACTTTGACGCAAACTTCGTGGGTCACGGCTTTCTGCGCGCTACCGACGGCACCATCACCTCGTTCGATGCCCCGGGCGCCGACCATACCCCGGGCAGCTTCAACGGCACATTCGGCGTAGGCCTCACTCCGAACGGAGGGATCGAAGGAGTCTTCGTCGACGTAAACGGTGTGCTTCACGGCTTCGTGCGGTCTACCGATGGCACCTTCACCACATATGATGCTCCGGGCGCGGGCACAGGGGCAGGCCAGGGCACCCTACCTGAAAGCAACAACACCCCGGGGGCGATCACGGGACAATTCATCGACGGAAACTTCGTGAATCACGCCTTCGTACGGTCTAATCAGGGCATCTTCAGCACGTTCGATGTTCCGGGCATGGGCACAGGCGCAGGCCAGGGCACCATCCCCGTGGACAACAACGACCCCGGAGCGATCGTCGGAGAGGCTATTGACGGGGGCACCGTAATACACGGCTTCCTCGCGACAGGCTTCTAAGCCTACCTGGAAGTGGACAAAACCGCACCGCAGGTAAGTCACCAACAAATCAGCAAAGCCTAACAAGCAGCAGCATTTCACAGTGAGCCGTCACGTTTTACCGCGTGGCGGCTTTTTGCTTCGCTCGACATTGAAAACATCATCGCCCTTACGGCTCTTTGAAATCGCCTGCGCGCTCGGTGGAGCAGGCTTCGTATCCATTGGTGTTCCGACAAATTCTGCTATAGCTGGAAATTCAATCAGCGGTGGTACCGAACTTGTACCGATACTCGTTTTCGGTGCTGATAAAATCTCGATAACTAATAATATTTTCTCCGGAATTGGTGTACCATTTATGGTATTCCTCTCCGAGGACAGCAACTCGCAGTTATCAAACAATCAGATAGATTGCGGTGGTAGCGCGATCGGCGTCTTTGTCTCTGATTTTGAATCTGCTGTAGCAGGCTTTCCACCCAATTCTTCTAATGTTCGGATCACGAACAATATTATTAGCAATGGAGTACTAGGCGTTGGTATTGATAGCGATACGACGGGTTACTCGGTTATAAATAACCGTTTCGTAAGCTCTTCAAGAGCGGATATCGTGCTCTGTGGGACTGTTGCAAACACGATTTGCGATGGAGGTACACCACCGAGCTTTCAAAATTAGGTTGTGACCACAAATTTTGGCAATTCAGTGATTGATAATGGAACTAACAACCAACTCTTAGGGACGCAAAATCTCATTAACAATTCGAGTGTGCCCGCAGGTGTAAAAAACAAACTGATTGGCGGTGCGGTAGGAAGGCCGCAGCCGTAATCCACCGTTAATCAATATCAATCCGGGGGGGTTCGCAGCCTTCGCCACAATTACGCGCACGCACGCGTAATGCTCCGGAAAACCAGGCGTTGGTTCGGTGTGAGAGAATGGGAAGCCGCGAGAAATAGTTTCATAATGTTCACGGACCACTGCTGCAGCGCCCTCTTAAGTGGGCATCAATCGGGCCTCGCTATTTCTCGACTACGATTGTCCCGGTCATCTTCGGGTGAACCGAGCAAAAATAAGTATAAGTGCCGGGAGCGCCGGCTGTAATTGTGAACTCTTGATCCGTGTCGAGCGCGGTCGATTTCTTAAACTGCTTCTCGACGCTTACGATGGTGTGCGGTTCTTCGTCCCGGTTGATCCAGGTCACCTTCTTCCCTGACTTCACAGTTAAGGTCTGAGGATTGAAAGCGAAATCTTTGATCTCTATTCTGTTTTGTTTCGTGCTGTCGGCGTTTTTCATTTCACCACCGAGCACGAAGAGGGACAGATTGAGAAAAACGATGCCGCACAAGAGCGCCGCCATTTTATTTTCGGAAGTAAGTGTAATCATAGTTTGAGTAGATCTAGCTGAGGTTGGAATCGACGACGGCGAGAGAAGACTTGCCTTGCAAATACTTAACGCTTGTTAGGCCAAGCATGCTCCGCAGTTTTTCAACCGGCACCTTCATAGGACCGGGTGAAGGCGCCGTCCCCGGCGCTGGCTGCGGGAAAGCAGTCGACATCGCAGTGTGGAAAGTCACGTTACCTTCGATTTTCTGGAGGACCTGATGGATGTGACCGTTGAGCACAGTCACGGAGCCGAATCGCTTCAAATATCCCAGAGCGCGTTCACTGTCGCTCGTTCCCCAGCCCCATTGCGGATATACCGCCCAGAGTGGGATGTGCGCGAAAACGACAATCGGTGTGCTCGATCCAAGATCTTTCACATCGGCCTCAAGCCATTCGAGCTGGTCATCTCCGAGCTGCCCCAGACCGCCGGCCTGGAGATTCAAGACGTTGACCACTCCAATGAAATGGACACCGTTCTTATTGAAACTGTACCAGCCCGAGCCCTTGCCTTCGACGTTCTTCAAATACCGTTCACGGTAAAGCTTTCCGCCATCGTTAAGCACATCGTGCTCCCCGGGCACATAGAAAACATCCTTGGTCCGGCAGCTCTTCAATACCTCATCAAAGGTGTCGAACTCTTCGGGCTTCGAGAGTTGGGTAATATCTCCCGTATGAATAAGGAAGGACGGTGGAGTAGGCATGGCGTTGATGCGATCGAGAGCAATTTTGAACGTCGCAGTGACATCTTTATTTGCCTCTTTACTGAAGCCGATGTGACTATCGCTGATCTGTAGAAAGCTAAGGTCGGTAGCCGGCAACGGCTCTCCGGCCTTCGCGATTTGGGCAAGAGTTCTCGACGCGAGGACCCCGCCGCTGATCGTCCAAAGCAGGCCCGTGCCGGCCCATGCCATACAGTGCAGAAAACCGCGGCGATCGATTCCGTCGTTTTCGTGGTCGTGAGAAATGAAATCAGACATAATATTTTTAGTTTCGGTTGGGTGTTTGTTAGATTGCCTTACATCTGTCCTTACCGATTCGGAGCGCCTTTATTCCCGAAAACTTCAGGTCGCACCGCTCTCGACGCCGCTGACAATCCCGCCCAGGTGTCCGGCGATTGCGATCAATAAGACCGTGCCAAGTGCAAGAGCGATATAGATGATGCCAGGCGTTTGTTGCGGAACTTTCCGTTGGCGAACACGCCACCCGCAAAGCAGCCAGATCATTCCGCTCGCGCTCAGTGCGAAGATCAGATGAAGGAGCAAGTTTCCTTTAAGTTTCGCACCTTCCAATTGCCACTGCCATGCGGTCGACCCGCTCGCAATGGCTACTGGCGCCGTGAGCGCCGCCGCCACAAGATTATAGTAGGCGGCTTTCGCCATCGCTGGATTCCTTCTCCAGATCGCGAAGAGATCAAACGCCACGCTGATAATGAACAAGGCGATCGGAAAATGAATGATTACCGGGTGTTGCGCGTGTTTTGCCAGCAGGGCGAGGTCAAATGGGTGCATGTGGTCGATGGTTACTTGACGGCTATCTTCCCCGTCATCCGAGGGTGGATGGAACAGAAGTAGGAATAAGTTCCTGTGGTCGCGAAGGTATCGGAGAAGCGCTGACCCGTCTTCAAGACAGGCGACTTTTTGAACTGATCTTCAGCGCTCGTCACCACGTCCGGCACGTTATCGTGGTTGATCCAGGTCACGGTTGCGCCGGGTGGTACCGTGAATGTTCTAGGTGAAAAAGTGAAGGTATCGATAACAACCTCAGTCTTGATAGCTTTGGCCGAAGGGGATTCTCTTGTTTCGGCCTCCCTACCGCGGGTAGTGCTGAGAAGTGCCAGAGCAACGAACAAAACGAACGCCAGAGTCCCTGTATTCAAGTGTCTCAGAAACGGCGACAATACGGTCACACGTCTGGCGATGCGCCTTTGATAGTGACTAGGAGAAGCTGACATAACGGAAGTCTTTCTATGTTTTGGTTTCATTAACTGCTTTCAGTTATCCATACCGTTTTGTTCAGCGAATATTCCCGTGCCGATAGTTGATGTTGGGCAAAACAACGACTCCTGGCTGAGCGTTGGAGTCTGGCCATGGAGAGGCGGGCGTCTCGGCTGACGTCTTCTTGGAGCGCAAACAGGCCGGACGGTCTCCAGACCGCCGAAAGAGGGTGCTTTGAAAGCACCCTTCCTTGATTTTCAGATTTCGCAAACGGCGGTCATAGACCGCCGCTACAGGGCCGTCAATGATGCGACGTTTGTACTTCGAACTGCTGCTTAAAAGTCTGCAAATCGTTAGCGTTGACGTCGGAAACAGCCCAGTAGTTAAAGTCCGGGTCAGTCCAATGCAGAAGCTGATAGCCTTGGTGCGTTATCGCCTTCGTGGTTTTAGCGGAATCGGACGTGGCCGGCCAGACGAAGAGGTTAATGA
>Ga0209801_1001514_pt1 | contig 14269 bp, 13 predicted proteins | sample GraSoiAngelo_127_FD_185884 | JGI IMG/M metagenome (GOLD analysis project Ga0209801, IMG submission 185884) | Grasslands soil microbial communities from the Angelo Coastal Reserve, California, USA - 14_0927_09_40cm (SPAdes) (version 2) | ecosystem: Environmental > Terrestrial > Soil > Grasslands ... | reverse complement strand
GGGTGTCTGGTACGGGTGGGTGGGCGCTGCGTTCCTTCGCGAGTACCTTCACGCCATGGGCGACTCACCGATCCTTCCGACACGGCAAGATGAACTGAGCAAGCTGCTCGGGGTGCTGGTCTTGGAGAAGGCGGTGTACGAAGTGGACTATGAGCTGAACAACCGGCCGGACTGGCTGCGCATTCCGCTACGGGGCGTCATCCAGGAAATCAACCACCACTAGGCTCTGGGTCGCTCGCGTGGCTGCGGGCGGCTGGGTTCGCCTCGCACGGCATGAGCCTCGCACATCACTGTCGACGCGATTTCACCAACTTTTCACTGTAACGCTTGGGCCGGCGCGACAATCTTACTTTTGTGAAGCGCTGAGGGCGGGTCGATTTCACTGTCGCGGAAGTTCCGTTCACTCAGCAGTGGACAGGGCGCCAAAGTCGCGCTTCTTGCAGACGCATGAGAGTACTTGTAGTAGACGATGAACCGGACGTAATGGAGGTCGTGAACCTCTGCTTCGGCCTTCGCTGGCCCGAAGCCGAGGTCACTCCGGCGAAGGACGCCGAGGAGGGCCTGAAGTACCTTGAGCAGGACCCTCCGGACATCATCTTGCTGGACATCGTCTTGCCCGGTATGGACGGCTTCCAGTTTTGCCAGGAAGTCCGCCGTATCTCTGACGTGCCGATCGTCATGTTAAGCGCGCGCGACGGCGAAGTCGATAAGGTGCGCGGTCTTGAAATGGGCGCAGACGACTACATCACGAAGCCGTTCAGTCATCTCGAACTGCTGGCCCGCGTGCGCGCTGTCCTGCGTCGCTATCAGAACCAGCTTCCCGCGCTCGGCGAAGTGTTCGAGTCCGCGGACTTGCGGGTCGACTACGCCAGCCGCCACGTTACCGTGAAGGGCCGCACCGTCGCCTTGACGCCGACGGAATACTCACTTCTCTTCCACCTGACGCGAAACGCCGGGCGCGTCCTTCCTCACCAGACGCTGCTAGCGAAAGTATGGGGGCGCGAATACACGGACGAGATCGACTATCTTAAGGTGTACATTCGACGGCTCCGCCAGAAACTGGAGTGCGATACCAGTTCGATCGGCACGATCGTGAGCGAACGCGGCGTCGGCTACAAGTTCATCCAGGCCTGAACCGAGAGCGAGCTCCTGAACCTCTTCGCCGCGAGCACGCCCGGCGCAGAATTTACCGTTTCTTAACCGAATACTTCATACAATCCCTTCTCCGCCTCACCGCATCGCTTGACAATTGAAGCGATGGCAGCGTGTGAATCCTGCGGCATCCGGCTCGGCGCCGACTGCCTTCACGTCGACGATAATGCCTACTGCTGCACAGGGTGCGCCGCCGGCGGCCCTTGCGTCTGCACGTACGAAAACGATCTTGGCCATTATCCGCCAGCGCACTACGCGCGCCCCGTCTCCCTGGCTGAGCTTCTCGGCCGCTACGAAGAGGGCATCCGGACCAATGGCCAGTCGGCCGACGAGAGGCCTCAACCAACGCCTGAAGACCTCTTCTAGCGTCCTCGGTCGCTATAGCCCTCCAGGAACGCCAGCCGCCAACCCGGAGAATCTCTGCCCTGTCCGGTGAAATACCGGAAGATGGTCCCAGATTCACCCAAATTTTTCAAACGGAACTCATACGGAAATCAAATGCCAGGCGCTGGGTGACAAAACTAGCATGTTATCGATGGGCGCGGCAGCATGATTAGCCGCCCAACCTGCCTAAATTCGAGCGCTGCCGCGTAGCCCCATTGATGGAGGTTTTGATGAGAGGGCGCGGAAATAGCCGACACGGTTTTCGCGCAGATACCGCAGCCGCAAGCGGCCGGTCCATCGACCGGGTCGCTCCCCCGCTGCTACCGGTGCGCCGCCTTGCATGGCTGCTTGGCGCCGTCATCCTCGCCGTGCTGGCGGTACTTCTGCTGACTTTCGGGCCGCTTAGGGCATACGCCGTCAACGAGACCGGCGCCGGCTCGCCGGCCCCGGTCTCGGCCAATCCTTCGGCCGTAGCATCGGACTGCCCGGACGGCTATGTGCTCGACTTTGCCGGGCTCCCCGCCGGAACCATATTGGGTGAGCAGTACGCTTCGCTGGGCGTCCACATTTCAGGCAGTACGAGCCGGACAGACCGGCCGGACGGCGTAGTTGTCTTCAACTCGAACGGCACGGGCAGCCACGCTCCTGACCTCGAAGTGAGCATCGGCAACATCGCGCTTCTGCCCTATACTTTGAGCGATAAGAACGGCGACGGACTCGTGGACTACCCCGTCGACAGTAATTCCGGCGGTGAGCAGGTCTACACGTTCGACTCGCCGGTCCACATCGGCTCGTTTCTCTTTGTGGACAAAGACCACGGTACACCCGACAGGGCTACGGCATATGGCGCGGATGGCAACGTGGTCTCCTCGGTGCCAATTCCCGTCGGTGCAAATGCGTCCGTGCAGACGATCGATGTCAACGCCGACAATGCGGTGAAACTCGCGATACGGTACCGCGATTCCGGAGCGCTGACGGGCATTCAGATATGCCCTGAGGCGTCGACTTCCCAAACGGAGCCGACGCCGACTCCTCGACCGCAGACGACCGGTTCGGGAACATCCAACCCTCCGCTGGTAGCGACGCCGCGCACGGTCAAGACGCTGTCGCTGCCGTCCGCTTCGCTGCCGAAGACCGCTGTGCTCCCTGCTGCCATGCCAAGGACCGGCGGCAGCCCTGAACCGAGCTCAGAGACGGGCACAGGGGCGCTGGCGGCTGGTCTTCTCGCGCTGTTCAGCGCCTGCGCGTTCGCGGGTGTCCTTCGGCGCTCGCACTTCTGCTGACCGACAGTTGAGCGCGGCTCGACCGGTTATCCACACCTGCCTCATACTCGCTTGACAACTACACTAATTCTTCCGGATAATCAAAGTGCTGCAGCAGGGCCGCAACTGCCGCAGTTTCAGCGCTTTCGGGTCTCATCGCCGCACCCCCGCGAGCAGTTATTGACTCGGGAGCGCTTTTTCTTGCCCTACGCCTTCCCTCTGTAACTCTCGCTGCCGTCGCGTCATCACTACATAAGGAGAGACCTTTCCTGTGGACGCGGTGGAGCATACCTTCGATCCCGTACGCGAGCCCGGCCTCGGCAGGCGCCTCGCACTGTTGGGCGTGGTCGTCGGCGTGATGGCTGTCTTCCCGGTATACGCTCTTCTTCTCGGGTTGAATCTCACCGGGACTCTGTTCGTGCTAGCGCCCGGCGTTTTGGCTGGTCTCTCGACGATCGTCGGCATCGAGGTCGGGCTGCGTTGGGAATATCGAATGCGCCGCCGTCACACCTATCCGCACGAGCTTGGCTGCGAGCTCGCTCCTATCTATCAGTTCCCCGCTGCCTGCCGCCGGGCCGCGAAACTGATCGCTCACTGGCTGCGCGCGCGCGCCGTCGTCGTCGGCTGGCTCACCGAAGATGGCCAATTGCTGGAGCCAGTGGCCGTTTACGGTTTCCTCTCCGGCTGGCTGAAGCGCGCGCCGAGCCTCTCTCTCGGGGACGGCCCACTCTCCGGGACACTGCGGCAGGGCAAGCTCTTGACGAGATCCTCCACTGAGGGCGACTCATGGTTCTCGGGAGGAGCGCGGCGGGAACGGGCCGTATATGTCCCCCTGGTCGCCCGCGGCCGGCTGGAAGGCGTCCTCGCCATAGCAGCGGCGGCCAGGAACCCGCAGGTCCGCGACCAGCGGCTGCTTGCGGCGCTGGGCGTCGTCCTCAGCCTGGCGCTGGACAACTGCCGCCTCTACGAAGGACAACGCGCCCACGCCCAACATCTCCATGAACTAAACCGCATGAAGAGCGACTTCCTTTCGACCGTTTCGCATGAACTGAGGACGCCGCTCACCTCAATCATGATGGCGGCCGAGATGCTGCTCGAGGAGGAAGAAACCAGGGACCCGCAAAGCACGCGCGGCAAGCTCGTCGCAACGATCGTGCGAGGCGCTTCCCGCCTCAGCAGCCTCGTCGCCGACCTCGTCAATATCTCCCGAGACGACGAGTTCAAGCCGCGGCTGGAGCTTGATTCGGTCTCGATCGATGACCTGGTGGCAAACGCGGCCGCCATCGTTCAACCACTTGTCGCAGCCAAGCATCAGACCATCGACCTCAAGTCATCGGCGCCCGGTACGCTGGTGCGGGTCGACCGACTTCGCTTCGAGCAAGTCCTGATCAACCTTCTTTCCAACGCCCAGCGTTATACACCTCCGGGAGGGCACATTACGGTTAGCACCCGCCTTGCTCGCGGCGAAGTGATCCTGACCGTAGCCGACTCGGGCCCGGGCATCAGTCCGGAGGACCGGGAGCGGATCTTCGAGCCGTTCTATCGCGGCGACCGCTCCGGATTAGGTCTCGGCCTCGCGATCGCCAAGTCCCTGGTAGAGCTCCACAACGGACGCATCTGGGTGAACGATTCCGACCATCACGGCAGCGAGTTCTGCGTTACCGTGCCCGCGCAAACGCCCGCCAAAGAACGCGCGCTCGTCTCACCCGCCACCCATTAAGGCCTAGACGCCCGCACGCGTCTACGGCACGGGCCGGTTCGCGTTACAGGAATATAATTCCAATATGCGGCTGCGCCGTCTCCAGCTCTTCGACTATCGCAATTTTGAGCGCCTGGACATCGAACTCGGCTCTAAGGTGGCGCTCTTCGTCGGCGATAACGCACAGGGCAAGACAAACCTCCTCGAGGCGGTCTATTTGCTGGCCACGTTGCGCGGCGTCCGCGCCGAGACCGACGTGCAGCTCATCCGCCGGGAGCTTCTGAGCGATGTCTTGCCGGCTGCTCGGGTCGTCGCGGAGGTCGAGACGCTGGCCGGCGCGCTGAAGCTCGAGGTCGCGGTCGTTGCCAGGGACGCCGGGCGCGGCGCCAACGCGACCAAGACGGTAAAGGTCAATGGCGCGCCCAAGCGCCTGTCAGACGCCGTCGGCCGGCTCACGGCGGTGCTCTTTAGCGCGGACGACCTGTTAATGATCGAGGGTTCGCCTTCGCTGCGGCGACGCTACATCGACCTTACGCTGATGCAGGTCGACCAGCAGTATTCCTCCGCGCGCTCGCGCTACGAGCGTGTCCTCGTCCAGCGAAACCACCTGCTCAAGCGGGTGCGTGAAGGCGAGGCACAAGCTGAAGAGCTGGGCTTCTGGACGGACGAGCTAACCAAAGACGGCGCGCTTATCGTGCAACGCCGCGCGGCCGCACTCGCGGAAATAGGCGGCCTGGCCGCAGACTACCAGCGGGCGCTGGCTGAGGGCGAAAATCTCGGCGTTTGCTATCAGCCCAGGATCGACTCGCCCCCGTCCGATCCGGCCCTTGCTTCCGAAGATGAGATGGCTGAGTGCCTTGCTGCGAACCTCACAAGTGGCCTTAGCCGCGATATCGCTGCGGGCATGACCCTGCAAGGCCCGCACCGCGATGACATGCTATTCGCGCTGAACGACCTCCCCGCGGCCGGCTACGCCTCGCGGGCACAGCAGCGGAGCGTCGCCCTTTCGTTACGTCTCGCCGAAGCCGAGCTGCTGCGGCGCCGCCGCGGCGAGGCGCCGGTCCTGCTGCTTGACGACGTGCTCTCGGAGATGGACGCGTCTCGCCGACACGCGGTCCTCTCGGCGGTCCGCGACGTCGAGCAATTGCTGATCACAGGCAGCGACTGGGACCGCTTTCCAGCGGGATTCACCTCCGGCGCGTCTTGCTTCAGTGTAGTAGACGGCGAGGTCCAACCCATCACGGCGGTGCAGGCGGCAGCGAGAACAGCGGACTCCTGAGCAGGCGCGGGGTCATCACCCAGAGCGCGCCGGCCGCTACGCTCACTTCGGCTGGCGAATCGGCGAGCGCCTCCCCGTCGAGCTGGGCTGGGAACGGCTTCTCGCTCGCGATCCTTAAATGGCGCACCCGTTTGAGCTGCACGCGACTCGATCCCTGATGCCGTCTGAGCAGCGTTAGGGTCGCCAGCCGTACGGTATCCCAGCGACCACGTCCCTCGTAGACGCAGACGTCTAGCTGTCCGTCATCCACTATCGCATCGGGCGTGATCTTTGTAAGCCCAGCGTATATTCGCGTGTTACCTGCGACGACCATCAGCGTCCGCGCGCTTCGCGTCTCGCCGTCGAGCGAAAGCGTTACCCGCGAGCCGCGATACGCCATCGCCTGCCTGGCTGCGGAGAGCGCGTACGCCGCCGCTCCCAGCCTTCCCTTCATGCCGTGCGATACGCGTTGGACGACAGCAGCATCGACACCGAAGCTCACCTGCGAAAGGAAGTAGCGAGAGCCGGCTCTGCCGAGATCGATTCGCCGGCGCACTCCTTGGACGGCCAGACGGACGGCCTCCGCCGGCTTCTTCAGCAGCCCCATTTCCCTCGCCCAGAGGTTGACGGTCCCGCTCGGTATGACCGAAACTGCCGTCTCCGACCCTGCGAGCCCGTTCACGGCCTCGTTGAGCGTCCCGTCGCCGCCGCAGACGAAGACGAGCGGTACACGATGCTCGGCCGCCATGGCTGCCACGGCCTTCGCCTCGCCGGCTTCCGATGTTTCGGCCCATTCCGCCTTCCAGCCGTGATCGCGCAGCCATTCGTTGGCCGCCGCAAGCGCCTTTCGCTTCGCTGCGTTGTGCGCCGCAGGGTTGACGATGACCACCACCTCCCTGCGCTCGAATGGCCCTGGCATCATCTCTGAGGCAATCGTAACGGTGGCTTGCGGCAGCTCACAAGTTGCGACTAGTCGCGAAGCACCGGGTTTCGGTATCATCGCCGCTGATATATAGCGAGGAAGGGCGAATGGATAACGACAAGATGGGCATCAAGCGGCTCGACCACGTCTGCTGGGCTGTCGAGCGCATCGACGACGCCTTGCCGCTGCTTACGGACCTCATGGGCATGACGGTCGAGGGGCGGTTCGAGAACAAAGAAGTGGGTTTCCGTGGCGTGGGGCTGCGTGTGCCCGGCGGCACCGGTCACTTCGAGCTCCTCGAACCGTCCGATGAGACCAGCTATCTTCACCGCTTCCCTACGCGACCGTGGCCCGGGGCTGCATCATGTGACCTTTGAGGTCGCCGACATCGGGCAAGCAGCCAAGGCGATTAGGGAGTTCGGCATCGAGCCGATGGGCGGCGTCCAGCGCAGCCATGGCTGGGCGGAGACCTACATCCATCCGAAGGACTCGGGAGGCGTGCTCTTCCAGTTCTACGTGGAGGAGGAGCCGCATGAGCACCCGCACGCCGACGACCAGATCGCCCACAGCCACGAGTACGACTCATCGGGATGAGATGGTCGGTCGCTGCCACTGAACTGGCATCCGCCGGCCAGGTCATGCTAGCTTCTGCCTAACGATGGGTTCGAAGCGCAGCCCCTTGAGTTCTCGACGGCCGCCGAGTCATCTGGAAGCGCGCTCCAAGATCTGGTGCGAACGCGCCGGTGAGCTTGTTCTCTCCGAGTGGCGCCTGGATCTCTTGGCGGCGGTCGGAGAAACAGGTTCGCTATCAGGGGCGGCAGAGCGCCTTGACGTTCCTTACAGGACGGCGTGGCACAAACTCAAAGCGGTCGAGAAGAAGCTCGGCGTTCGTCTCCTCGAAACACAGAGCGGAGGGTCGGGCGGCGGTGGTAGCGTCCTAACCCCTGAAGCGCACGAATTGATCCGCCGTTTTCGCCGGGTCCGGCAGGGCGTTTCCGAACTCGTGACCAAGCGGTTCGAGTCAGAATTCGCCGACTGGCTCGGCTGACCGCGGGCTACGAAAAGGAGTCAGATGAACGATCATCGCGACCTGGTTATGCAAAGAATTGCCGGACGGCCTCGCGCCGTGGGCATTCTAGCGTTACTGCTCATTGTGGTAGCCACCATCTACGGGTGCGGCGGCGGTTCTCACGAACTGATTCTCGCGACTACGACGAGCACCCAGGACAGCGGTCTGCTCGATGTCCTCATCCCGCAGTTTGAAAAGGAACATGACTACAAGGTGAAGACGGTGGCCGTTGGTTCGGGCGAGGCACTGCGCCTGGCGGGCGAGGGGGAAGCGGATGTGGTGCTGGCGCACTCGCCAAAGGCGGAAGAAGACTTCATGGCTGCAGGCAACGGGGAGAGCCGTCTGGTCGTGATGCATAACGATTTCATCATCGTGGGCCCTGGTGACGACCCGGCTGGAATAAAGGGCTTAACTAGTGCGGCTGACGCTTTCAAAAAGATAGCGTCAGCCGAGGCGATTTTCCTCAGCCGGGGTGACCAATCGGGCACGAACACTAAGGAGCTCTCTTTGTGGACGTCAGCGGGCATCCAGCCCAGCGGGGCGTGGTACCAGGAAACGGGATCGGGCATGGGCGCAACGCTCAACGTCGCGACCCAGAAGCGGGGCTATACGCTCAGCGACCGCGGGACATATCTCGCCCAGAAGAAGAACCTGGACCTGGACCTGCTCGTCGAGGGCGATAAAGCGCTCTTTAACCAGTACCACGTGATGGTGGTCGATCCGAAAAAGCACTCCAACGTGAACGCCGAGGGAGCGCGCGCCTTCGCGTCATGGATCACCTCCGCCGAGGTTCAGAAGACCATCGGTGATTTTGGCGTCAAGGACTACGGTCAGCAGGTGTTCATCCCGGATGCGGGGAAAGAGGCAGCCGGCGCGACGCCGACTTCCGCGGCGAGACCTTAGCCTCCGCACAGATGGCTCTGGTCAATAACGGCTTCCGGAAGCTCGGGCGGCGTGACGAACGGCGGGTTGCCGAAGTCGAAGAGGCCGAGCATCGGGTTCGCGGCCGCGTCGCGCTTCCCCAGGGGCGGCAGGCCAAAGCGGGTCTCGATGAACTTGAGGATCGACGTGTGATCGTACACGGTGTGCGAGACGAAGTGCTGTTTCGCGAACGGCGAGACGGCAGCGAACGGGACGCGGATACCGTAGCGGTCGAAGGCGCCCGACGCACCCGCGGGCGGCAGGGCGTCCGGTGGCACCGCCTCGGGCGGCGGCACGTGATCATAGTAGCCGCCGTGTTCATCATAGGTAAGGAAGAGCGCCGATGACGGCCAGTTTGGGCTCTGGAACAGTGCGTTCACCACGTCTGCGACAAACTTCTGACCCGCTTGCACATTCGCGGGCGGATGCTCGTCGCTCTGCACGTCTCTTGCGCCGCCGAAGACCGGGTCTATGAATGCGACCTGCGGCAACTGCCCCTGAGCGGCGTCCGTGTAGTATTGCGCGATCGTGCTGACGTGGCCCGCACTGTGGCCGCGTACATAGGCGAAGAAGTTAATGTAGGCGATCTGCGAGCTGTACACCTTCCAGCTGACTCCAGCCTCGTCGAGGAGGTTGAACAGGGACGGCTGCGAGAACTCCGACCCGCTCGGCGGCAGCCCGTTAACGGTCCGGCCGAAGGATGTGCCCGCGTACAGGTAGAACCGGTTGGGCTGCGTGGGGCCCATGATCGACGAGAAATAGCGGTCGCCGATCGCGAATGTGGAGTAGAGGCCGTAGTAGAACGGCAGATCGGTCTCGTCGTAGTACCCCATCGTCCGCGACCCGGTTGGGTCCGTGGGCGCAATATTCGTCCTGGTGAAACCGTCCATCGCGCCGTCGTTCCATTGTTCATGGGTGCCATTCCAGGAATGGTCGAGGTCCGCATTCTCGCATAGCTGTGTCTGATGGAAGCGCATGATCGGCGCGCCGCTGGGGTCCGCCGGATCAGGATTGGAAGCGTCCGGGGACGCCGGTTCGACATCGAGGGTCGGGTCGTAGTTGCGCAACTGCCCGAAGTAGTGATCGAACGAGCGGTTCTCCTGCATCAACACAATGACGTGGTCGATCGGGATGTCAGGGTTCGGCGAACCGATCACGAACGACGGCGCGGGGCTCGGAGACCTCTCTTGCGTCGGGCTGGGCGGGGACTCGTCGCCGCCGCAGGCGGTAAGGAGCGCAACCGCCACAACGCCGAGGATGGCGAGCCGCGTGGGCATCAGCGCGCAGGGGTTGGCGAGGCGCTTGGCGAAGTCGTGCTGCCGCCGCCCAAGTTGAGGACGGCCAGAGCCTGGTCCAGGAAATGGTCGCCCAGGTGCCAGCTTCCGTCCTCCCATTTGAGGATGGCGACGTCCGTGACCGGGATTCCGCCTCCCCGGAGCTGTACGGTAAGCGTCGTGTCCACCTCGGCGGAATCGCCATTGATCCGTTTCGCGCCAACCTCCGTGATTTCCAGCTTGGGTACGTAGCCAAGAATGAGCTGCACGCTATCGAGCGCACGCTGCACGTCCCCCGCTGTCGTGCTGGCACGGCGGTCGGCGCTCAGGCCGTTGTAGAAAGATTGGATGTCGCTGCGGTTAATGGCATCGACGACGGCGTACAGTGTCGGCGCGGGATCGGGATGGTCTCCGCTGCCATCGTTGCCGTTGTTGCCGCCGTCACCGCCACCCCCGCAGGCGGCCGCCAAAACGATGGTCAGCGCTATGGCTGAGACCAGGCGAGGTACGGCGACTAGAGCGGGGCGGGGCTTCGCTAGCAATAGTAGGGATTCCCTCTTAGTCCCGATTCCTCTGTCCCAACCTCACGGCTAGGGCTCCGTGATTACTGTAACACGCGGACTTGCACTTCTGTGGCCGCCGGACCGAGTGAGAGGGGGCGCCGAAGGCAAGGTGACGCTCGGTTTTTGCAAAACAAACTCGTGCGGACCACGCGCGCTCTGGCGCGGCTCAGGATGAGCGGACTAGAACCATCACACGGCCAGCGCTCAGAATTCCGTTAGGCGGCGCGGTTGCCGCCGAAGCGCTTGCGCTTCTGCGAGACGTAGTCGACCAGGATGTACTGGCCCAGGCGCTCGGGAGTCGTGTAGAAGACGCGGCCCTTGTTCATGCGCGCGATCTGGTTCACGAACTCCTTGAGGTAGTAGTTGCGGTCGAGCATGAAGGTGTTGATGACGATGCCCTTCCGCGTGCAGCGCCGGACCTCTTTCAGCGTCTCGCGGATGGTGATCGGGCTCGGTGGGTAGGCGAAGTAGGAGCGGCCGTGCTCGAGGTGCGCGGTCGGTTCGCCGTCGGAGATCATGATTATCTGCTTCGTGCCGGCGCTGTGCTTGGAGAGCATCTTCTGGGCCATCATCAGCGCGTGGTGCATGTTCGTGCCGAGCACGGACTCATCCCAGCGGACGTAGGGAAGCTCGTCCGGCTTCAGCTGGCGGGCGTAGGCCGAGAAGCCGATCAGGTAGAGGCTATCCTTCGGGAACTGCGTGCGGATAAGGTTGTGCAGGGCGAGCGCGACCTTCTTGGCCGCCTGGAATGAGCCGCGCAGGGCCATCGACCAAGAGAGGTCGAGCATGAGGACGGTGGCGGTCGTCGTGAGCTGTTCCGACTTGTATACCTGGAAGTCGTCCTTCGTGAGGTGGACGGGGACCTGTGGGCCGTCGCGGAAGACGCCGTTCATGATGGTCTCGCCGAGGTGGAGGTGGAACTGGTCGCCGAACTCGTAGCGCTTGGTCTCATCGGCGCGCTCCCCGCCGGCGCCCTTGTCCTGCTGCGCGTGCTTGCCGTAGTCCGACTTCTTGAGCTGGGCATAGATCTCGCCGAGCGCCTTCTCGCCGATCTTGCGGACGCCGCGCGGCGTTAGCTCCCACTGGTTGCCCTTGCGACGGATGTAGCCCGCCTCTTCGAGGATCTCGAGGAACTCCTTCAACTGATTGAGCGTCTCGGCGGCCTCTTCACCGAGCATCTCGCGCAGCTTCTCCTCGTCGATCTCATCGAGGTTGCCGCCGTACTGGGTCTTCTCGAGCTGCTTCTCGAGGTCGTCCATGTCCTGGAGGTTCTCCATCAGCTTCATCGCCTGGAGAAGGTCGAGACCCTCGTCGCCGCGGAACGGGTACTGGTTCTCTAGCTCGTCCCCAGGCGCGACGATGTCGAGGTTCATCTGGAGCTCCATCAGCTCTCGCTGGAGGTCGGGGTCACCGATCTTGTCCATGAGCAGGTCGTGGAGCTGCTGCCGCATGTCGGAGGGAAGGCTGTCGAGCAGGCTCTGCATGGCCGCGACGCCCTGCTGCATCTGCTCGATTAACTCCTCGAGGTTCTGCGGCGGGTTGTCGCCGAAGAGGTCGCCGTACTTCTGCATGAAGCCCTGGAAATCGGGCTCCCCACCGGCCATCTTCTCGGAGAGCATGGCGTTCAGGTCGCGCAGCATCTCCTTCATGCGCGCCATCTCTTCCGGGCCCATGCCGGCGATCTGCTGGTAGAGGTCCTTGAAGAAGGTGTCCATGAGCGCCTTCTTGAGCATCTCCATCAGCTCCTGGAACTTGGCGCCAGCCTCGGGGTCCATGAACTCGTAGTTCTGGAGCTCTTTGATGCGGCCGCCTGCGTCTTCGGGCAGGCTGTCAAGGGTGTTCTTCTTGCGTTCCGCGACGGACTTGAGCATTTCGGCGAGCTGCTTCTGCTCCTCGGCGGTCTGCTCCTGGCCGGAGGGCTTGACTGCCTCCTCGAAGGCCTGGAGCGGGCGCTCGCCACTGTCGAGCTGACGGCTTGCCTCGTCGAGGCGCCGGTCGAGGGTGTCGTGCTCGAGGGTCATGATCTCGTCGAGCTTCTTCTGGATGTCGTCGAAGACGGAGGCGAGGTTGTAGCGGTCGAGCTGCTGGCGGCGCTGCTGGCGCAGCTGCTGGAGGAGGTCGCGGAGGCCCTCGAGGCGCTGGCCGAGGGGGTTGCGCATGCCGCGCTGGAGGAGGTTGCGGAGGGCGTGCTGGAGGTCGCCGAAGTTCAGGAGGTCATCGGTGAGGCCGGCGAGGATGTCGTCGGGGTCAAGGGGCGGGATGTCCTGGGTGCCGTCCCATTCGGAGTAGCGGAAGAGGTGCGCCATGCGGCCATTATAAGGGGTGTTAGGTGCGAGGTGTTAGGTGTGAGGGAGGTACGAAGTACGAAGTACCAGGTACGAGGGAGCGGCTCATGGGCCGGGCGGGCCGCTGATGTCGAGGCGGGCCAGGGGAGTTTGTTCGCCTCTGCGGCGGGCCTGCATGGCTTCGATCTCATGGAGGGTCTGGATGAGCTGGCGGTGGAGGAAGGTTTCGTAGCGCGTGATGTGGGTAACGGTGTCAGGGCCGGGGATGAGGCGGACGCCGGTCTGCATCTTGATGTTCTCGATGGTAAGGCTCTCCTCGACTGGAGTGCCCGTTCGCTTCGCACCGTAGCGGGCGGCGTCAGCCAGTTCGCTTGGCATCTGCTCGAGGGCGAGGCTGATGTGCTCCGCCTCGTACTCAGCGACGCGGCGCAGCCGCCAGAGCAGCCCGGCGGCGCGCACGGCGAGCTGGGTCTCAAGGTAGCCTTCTGGCTCGATGCTGGCGATAACCTGCTCGGCGTGGCGCTCCCAGTCTTCGATGCTCTCGACCTGGCGGACGACGGGCGCTGACGCCGTTAGCCCGTGCGTGACAGCGTTGCGGCTGGAAGCCGCTTTACCAGCCCTGCTCTTTGGCCCGCCGCCGTGGCCTTGCACGTAGTCAGCGTAGGCAGGCGAGAAAGGAGATTGCAAGCGGGAGATGGCACTCTCGGGGAAGTTCGTTTTGTAAAAACTGGTCGTAAATATACATACAGTATGTATATTTTGCAGCGGCTTTTCAACTTACGCGAGCCAGGGGCGGCACAGCCCCGAGGACCTTCGCTATGGCTTCGCTCCGATTTCGACAACTCAGCTTGTTCAGTACATTTGAGATATGCCGCTCGACCGTTCGCGTGGAAACTCGCAACGAGTCGCCTATCTGGGCGTCCGTGCCGCCCCTGCCTACGAGATCGAGGACCTGGAGCTCTCGTGGAGTCAGATGCCTAGCGAGCGTCGCCGGCAGTGAGGGCAAAGTCCGCGGCGCCGTCAGTTTACTTGCCAGCAGCGCCGCGACCGGTATGGAGAACGCGACGCCGCCCCGGCAAACCAATTCCACTGCCGTGCGTATGGTTTCAATCGGTTCGCTTTTCAGGACGAAGGACTGAACGCCAAGCGCGAGCGCCGACGCTACGGACCGGGGGTCATCGTGGTTCGTGAGCACCATCAATCTTGGCTGCGGGAGAATGGATCTCAACTCCGCCAGATATTCGCTGCTGAAGCGCGTGCCCAAAGCCGGATCGCAGACAAGGACATCGGGTCTGTCTTTAGCGATTGCCGATGGCCCGTCTGAGATAAGGTGTGAAGTGATCTTGACGCCGGGGATAGCGCCGATCCTAGCGCCAAGGATGGCGGTAATGATGGGGGCGATGGCGGCGGCAAGGACGGTGGTCCCGGATCCAAGCCCGGAGAGGGGCCTCAGCCGAAATCGCCGCCAGACCCGAATCCC
>Ga0209801_1001508_pt1 | contig 14304 bp, 6 predicted proteins | sample GraSoiAngelo_127_FD_185884 | JGI IMG/M metagenome (GOLD analysis project Ga0209801, IMG submission 185884) | Grasslands soil microbial communities from the Angelo Coastal Reserve, California, USA - 14_0927_09_40cm (SPAdes) (version 2) | ecosystem: Environmental > Terrestrial > Soil > Grasslands ... | reverse complement strand
ACAATGTCGGTGTGCGGGCTGACGCTCTGGCAGCGGGCCAGCACCTGCCGATCGACCGAGCCGTTCGCGCCGAGTGCCAGATCCCGGCCGCCGGTCGAGAACTTGCTCACGCGGACGTCGTGGTCACAGACATCGCCGAAGCCGTCGCCGTCCGAGTCTATCTGGGCTGGGTTGGCGTCGTTGGGGCAGTTGTCGGAGGCATTGGGCACCCCGTCACCGTCGCGATCGGGATCGCAGGCATCGCCGATCCCGTCGCCGTCAATGTCGCTCTGGGTAGGGTTCGCTACAGCCGGGCAGTTGTCGGAGCCGGTGCAGAAGCTGCTTGAAGCGCCCGGGTTGCACACGCCGTCGAGGTCCGAGTCGACCTGCGCCTGCGAGCAACCGCTGGCATCCACGGTCGCTCCAGTGGGTGTCCCTGGGCAGGCGTCGTTCGAGTCGAAAACGCCATCTGCGTCGCTGTCAGCGACAGACACGTTGTTGGAAACGGCGGCGGGGTTGCCCGCGTCATCGACCGCGCGAACGGCAAAGTAGCGCGTGCCGCCGGGAACCGAGAATGTGATCTGCTGCTGCGTGCCGCTGGCACCAGGGGTTGGCGCGCCGGCGACGAGGGTAGCTTGGGCGAAATTTTGGGCCGAAATTGGTGAGCTGGAATGCCGGACCTCATAGCGTTGGGCCTGGCCGCAGGTGCCATCGTCTCCAGGAGCCGTCCAGCGCACGGTGACATTTGTCTGGCCGCCGCTCACCGTCGCGCCGGCGAGCGTCAGGTCGGTTATGACGCGCGGCCGCTGTGCGTCTGTCTCATAGTTGTTCGTGTTCCAGCCATCGTGGCCGTATTCAGGCCAGGACGCCGGGGCGCAGACACCAGCGCCGTTGCCGCGCCAGACGAAGAGCCGTCCTTCACGAATGCTGTGGGCTACATCCCGTTGTCCATCGCCGTCGAAATCCCCAACCGCCGGTGGGCCTACGGTCCAACCGCCGGTGAACTTCGGCCAGCCATTCGCTGCGAGGGTCGTCAGCCCGGGCTCAGCACCGGCCGCGTTAAGCGCGTGCAAGTCTGAATATGCGGAGCCGTTCAGAAGCTCCTGGAGACCGTCGCCGTCGATGTCTGCCGCCGCTGAGGTGCTTACGAACTGGAGATCGTTGACCTCCCGCGGGTAGGCCGGTATCTGCGAGCGCGTCCCGCCGAGCTCCCAGACGGAAAGATGGTTGTCAGAAACGAGTTGGTCTTCAGGCAGCACGACGTCGAGCAGCTTACCCAGGCCGGCTGTGGGCGCGGCGAACGAAAGCTGCCCCGTTCCGTGGAGGTCCGCGAAGATGCCGCCGCCGACCGCAGGCACGGCCGGCGTGTCAGCAGAGTTCGCGCCTGCCCCCGGGGCGTCGATCAGCAGAGTTCGGTCGTTGCCGGAGGGGTCTTTTCCGTAGATTGAATCGCCGGCGGAGTTGAGGATGTAGGCGGGCCCCGCTGTGCCGAGAATTCCGACCTCGAGGTCATTGCCGCCATTCACGTTTGCCAGCACCGGCGCGCCGTCCGGCCCGTCACCGACCACAGGAAGCAACTCCAAAGTGAGTGAGCCGATCCGGGCCGGCCAGCCGGGCTTATAGGCGTTATCGTTCGGGTGCTTGGCTGGGTTGGAAGGCCCACTACCGTGGAGAGAGCCGTCGGGGAAGAGAGCGTAAATACGGTTGTTTCCCGCGTCCGAACCGGTGGCCGCCAGGACGTTTGGCACAGCCGAGTCGTCCGTGTTCACCGGCTCTCGGTACTGTTCGTTGACCGTCGCGATGACATCGACCGTGCCGTCGCCCTCGATATCGCCGACAGCTGGGCTCATGATCACCTTCGCGCCGTTGAAGCGGTCGGCCGCGTCATTTTCCCTTAGCCGGTGCGTCACCGGGTCGATTGAGTCGCTGGCGCCGAGCTTTGCGGGATCTCGCAGGATGACCGGCCAGCCTGGGACTGGCTTCCCGTCGGACTGGAAGGCGTACAAGTGCCTGTCAGCATTCCCCGCGAGGATCTCCAGATGATCGGGGTTGGGCCCGCCAGTATAGATATTCGCGAACGTGGGCGCCGCCAGGAACCACCAGATCGTGCGGTTCATCTTGTCCTTCCGGTTGACCAGGTCCGGCACGATGTCTGGACTATTCGGGAGCGCGCCCGGCCCCGGATAGTCGCCCGGCACAAGCGCCGGGTTGGCTGCGTAGAAGCCAGCCTCCCGGTTCGGCCGCTGCACTGACGAGTAGTATGGGTTGGGGCGCACGGGAAATCCCGGCATCAAGTTCCCGAAGCGGTCGAACACGGAAACGCAGCCCTGGAAGTCTCCCACCGCCACCTCAAGGTCCCCATCGCGGTTGATGTCGCCAACCGTTGCACTGCGCAACGCAGCGGCGTGGATCTTGCCATCCGAGGCCTTTGTGATCTCAGCCGTCCCGTAGGCCGGAGCGCCGTAGTTCAGTTGGGCGTCGCAAGTGTGAACCGGCCATCCCTGTACTGCCCCACCACCGGCCTCGTAGGCGTGGACCTCGCCGTTCGAAGTGGCGACGATCAGCTCGTCTTGGCCGTCGTTGTCGAGGTCGGCGAAGCGTGGGGAGGCGGCGCCGTCGCCCTGGAGGTCGATCGGGAAGCCGCTAAAGAGGGCGGGGTCGTGGTGGAAGTTGAAGTTCTTCGTGCCGATGCCAGTCAATGGCCGACCGTCAATATTCAAGAGGGGCGTTCCACTGGCATCCTTCGCAGTGACCTGAAGCTGGACTATGATCCCGAACTTATCCGGGAACTGGCGGTTTTCGTGATCGCCCCGCCCGGTTGCGGGATCAACGGCAGGACCGCTCGTCGCACCAGGGGGGCCATTGACGGCAGCCAATGCTGCGGCAATCGCAGCGGGATCGATGGTGGCGAGCGTACCGGTGAAGGGCGCCGTCTGGTCGCCCGTCGCGGCGAGTGTTACGCCGTTTGTTACGTAACTAGGCGCGGAGTTTGTGTCGCGCCAGGACCAGACGCCCCACTTGACCGCGTAGGAGTACTTGGCCGCGCGGCGGGCGGCGACCGTGCCTTGAATCTGGACCGGGCCGGAGTCGGGATCGATTGTCGCGAACCATTTGGGCGAGGTTAAGTCGGCTTCTGGGGGAATCTTGTTCTGCGCCACGGCTCGTACCATGCGATCGGCGTTCACCCGGCCGTAGCCGAAGAAGGGGTCCCAGCCCTCACTTGCAGGATATCGCTCGGTCGGTACGGGGAACCCGGTGCGGGCCGTATAGTCGATGGGCGTAACGAAGTTCATGTCGTCAGCCGTGGTGGCGATGATCTGGTCGACCTCCTCAGCGGACATGCCGCGTCCGGTTACTACGCCTCCGGGGCCATCCAGCGCTCCGTAGTCCGCGATCGCGCCTCGCACCACCGAGTTGCGCGCAGCTGAGTAGATGAGGCCCGCCATTCCCGACGTCCTCCCCGTCGCCTCGGAAGAGCACGAGTTCGAAGGGACAGAAGCCGTTATATAAGCGCCGTAGTTAGTGCAGCCGCGGAAGTCCAGGTACGACCGCGGCTGGGTGCTCGGCAGTTCCGGTTCGCCGATCGAGTTCACGGTCACGCCATGCTCCAGGACCGAGGGCTGATTATGGTGGCCGGCCGACTCATCCGCCGCCGAGGCGACAAGAACGACCCCGCGGCGGTAGGCGTAGTTGATCGCTTCCTGCGCAAAGCGCGAGTTGTTCAGCGTGCCCAACGCTGACTGGATGATCGACGCGCCGTTGTCGGTCGCGTACACCACGCCTTGCGCGAAGTCGTTAACGTCGGCGACGAAGGAGTCTCCCGCGCGTATGTGCATTACCATGCAGTTGGGGCAGACACCGGCGTCGCCGCCGTTGTTTACTTCGGCGGTCGAGTCGCGCGCCTCGCCGGTGCCGTGGCCGTACTGCACCTCATCGAACGGGTCGTTGTCGTCCTCGTAGGTGTCCCAGCCCACGAAGTCGTCCTTGTATCCATTGCCATCATCATCAACGCCGTTCGAGAATTTGAAGATTAGGTCCTCGGGATCAATGATTCCGTTGGCGTTGTAGTCTGTGTCTGCGGTGCCGGCATCCCCGCGTACCCTGGAGTCGCCAGCGCCGCCACAGTCCTTCTCGTCCTCCCAATCCGGGCAGTAGTCCTTGATGTTGAAGATGCCGTCGCCGTTACGGTCGTATGGGTCGTTCGGATTGGGGGAGCCCCAATCCGGTACCGGCAGCTCGCCTCGGTTGAGCCAGGTCTTGTTGTTGAGATCCCGCATCGCGCCCACGTCGTTCCATTTGACACCGGAGTCATGTACAGCGATCACGACGTCCGGCCGGCCTGTCGTCGTCTCCCAGGCCTTGTCTATCGAGGCCCCCGTTACCCATTTGAGCTCCTGAGGCCGGTTGGGGTCAGCCTGCACTTCGGCGCTGCAGTTCTCAAAGAACTTCTGCTGTGGCGGGGAGTAAAGCTGGCAGGCGTTCTTAGAGCTGTACTTCCAGTCATCCCCCCCTAAGTCGCTCGGGGGATACTGGGCCGGATCGTCCGCGTCCGTGATGAACATGTAATTCTGGTACGCGTACGGGTTGGTGGTGCTGCCGCCGCGCGAGAAGGGAAATTCCGCTTCGGCGGGGGCGACGGCGATCCAACCGATAAAAAGAGCGAGGATGACGCTGGCATAGCGCCAGGACAGGCAGGCAGAAAGCCGCGGACGCAGCAGAGCGGCCCGAGATGGCCGCAATTCCGGCAACATGTTCGGCCTCCCTTTGGGCGATGGGATTCCGTCAGATTGGACTAGCTTAAGTGAAGATATGACGTTATTCGAAAGCTGTCAACGGGTGCCGCGTGAGCCTTGAAATAAGAAGCGAGTTATCTACTTCTCAGATAGGCGGCTAGTCAAAACCCGGGTGGTTTCGAGATTCGACGCGCTTAATGTAAGCGATCCCTTTAGGTACCGGTCCGAAGCGCATCGACGGGCTCCATGCCGGCCGCCCGGAGCGCTGGATAACTGCCGGAGATCAAACCCACAAGTCCGCCCAGCAGTGGGGCGGCGAACGGCACAAGTGGGTCCAAGACAGGCGTCCATGACTGGTAGCCGGCAACCGCGACGACGACGAGAGTGCCGATGCTGGCGCCGATGACGCCACCGATAAACCCCATGGCCGCACTCTCCAATAGGAATTGGACGGCGATGTGGCGCCGCGTCGCGCCGAGCGCACGCCGGAGACCGATCTCTCCCGTCCGCTCGATGACCGACACTAGGGTAACGTTCGCGATGCCAATGGCACCCACGAGCAACGAGACGCCACCGAGCATCAGGAAGAGTAAGCTCAAGTCGCTCTGTACGCGGTCTCGCGCGCGCTGTGGCTCCGTGGGTGCGGCGACCTTTAGTCCGCGTGGGCTATCCGGCCTGAGCGCGAGAGCAGCCTGCTGCGAAATGAGTTTTGCGGCACCGATCCTTGTCTCCATCACTACCAATTCCGGGCTTGTCAGGCCGAAGTCTCGTTTTGCGGTGCCCTCAGGAATGATCACAGCCCCTAACAGACCGGGCTGGCGGGCTACACCATCGAGGATGCCCACGACAAGATAGAGATCGTCGCCGATCCGAATCGCCGGGAGCTGCTCGACTCCGCTGATACCGAGCTTTTGAGCCGCAGATGGGCCAAGAACGGCGACGCGATCCGCTCGTTGTGAGTTGCCCTCGTCAAGCAACCGGCCGCTTCGCAGCTGAGCTCGTACCGCGGAGAACAGATCAGGGGACGCCGCCTGCACCAGGCGGTTGCCGACGTTGACGGTGCTCATGTTGCCGGCGGCGACGACACCGTTGAGCCGTGCCAGCCGCTCTGGAGCATCCCACGGTAGGGCGCTAGCGTCGGCGCTGGCGGTTGGTGAGCGACTGATCACGACCTGAGTCGCGGCGAGTTCATCAAAGTGACCAACGATTCGATTTCCGGCGGTGCGCGATAGCCCGAGTGTGGCAACCAGTGCAGCAAGGCCGATCACGGTGCCCAATACGGTAAGGCTCATGCGCCCCGGGCGCGCAAACAGGCCCGCCAACGTCTCATTGGCGAGATCCGCCGCTAACATTCCCGAGGGCGTAATCAGGTCGCCGGTGTCCTGCGGGCGCCGTTCCTGGATCGAAGACCGTGGGTGCCCACGTAATCCGCGCAGGGCTGTGTCAAGCAGGCTCATTGAGGATCCTCGATCCTGCCATCGACGATGCGTAGCTTCCGGCTGGCCCGCTGCGCCACATCCGCCTCGTGCGTGATTGTGACAATCGTTAGCCCGCTGCGATTCAGCTCGGCGAACACGTCGAGGATTGAGGCAGTCGTGCCGGAGTCGAGGTTCCCGGTCGGTTCATCGCAGAGCAACACACGGGGAGAACCCATGGTCGCGCGGGCGATCGCTGCGCGTTGTCGCTCGCCGCCGGAGAGCCGCGTGGGCAGGTAGTCGGCGCGCCTGCTCAACCCCACTTGCGTGAGAGCCGATAACGCACGCTCCTTGCGCTCCCGGCGTGGGTACTTCCGGTATACGTCGGAGAGCATTACGTTTTCGAGAACGCTTCTGTGTGCGATCAGATGGAACGCCTGAAACACGAACCCGATTGCGCGGCTCCTCAGACCGGCCCGCTGCTGGTCTCGCAGTCCCGCGACATCTATGCCATTGAAGCGGTAGCTTCCCGCCGTTTGAATATCCAGCAAGCCCAGAATGTTCAACAGCGTAGATTTGCCCGATCCGGATGGGCCGGCAATTGCCAGCCACTCGCCTCGCTGTACGACAAGATCCACTCCGACGAGGGCGTCAAGAGGCGGATCGGTGCCAAATCGGCGGCCGATCCCCTGTAGTTCGATAACCGCGGGCTGCGTAATCACTATTTGGCGTTGCCCTGTTGGTCGAAGCCAACAACTACGAGGTCACCGGCGTTGAGAGCGCCATCCAGCGCCTTCACAGCAACGAAGCCGTCAGCCGACAACCCTGGTTCGACCGTTACGAACTCGAGCTTGCCTTCTTGATTCCGCTGGATACGGGACGAGCCATCGGCCGAGAGCGTCACCGCGCTCACAGGCACCGCCAATACGCTGCCGCCTGTAGACTGCACGGGAACCTTGAGGCGAACGGACGCGCCGACGAGCGCGGGAGGCGGCTTATCGACGACAGTCTCGAAGTAGACGTGGAAGCTATCAACGCCGTTCGTCCCAGGCGAACCAGCAACACGGCTGATCGTGCCGCTCGCCGTAATGCCAAGATCAGGCTCGTCGATGCTGACCGGCATCCCCGGTTTGGCCAGGGCTGCCTCCTCGAGTCGCAGCGAACCGTCGACCGCGACGCTTGCGTTGGTCACGGTGACCAGGGGACCGCCTGTCTGGTCATTTCGCGGCGTGACTTCGGAGACGCGCACGGGCGAGCTTGAAACAAAGATTATCTCGTCAGCAGGAACCTGCACGCCCGCCTGCAGCTGAGCAGTCGAAAGGTCAGAAGCCACGGAACTCGCCTGACGCTCACGCACGCCTAGTGCCGCATTGGCGTAAGCGAGCGACGTCTCGGCCGACCGAATATCACGCGCGGACTTGGATACGTCGTTCGCGGCCGCGATTCCAGCCGCCTCTGCTGCGCCAACGTCGTGGTCGCCGGTGAGCCGGGTGACATCGGCAGTGGCCCTCGCCAAAGCGAGCTCCGCTTCAGCGGCAGCAATATCCGCTGGCGGTGCCCCTGCAGCCTGCAGCGCACTTAGAGCTGCCTGCTTCGAGTTGACCGCCGCCACCGCGGCCTGATCGTTCGCGTTGGCCACGTTGACAGCGAGGACCAATGCTGCTTGACTGGCCTGCCAGGCCTGCTGTGCCTGATCATAGGCTGCGTGCGCAGAGTCGAGCGAGTTTTGCGCAGTGGCGGCCGAGTCGCCCGCGCTTATTACATCGATGTCGGCACTGTTTTTATCGGTCTGAAGTGCGCGTAGTCTCGCCAGCTGTTCCGCCGAGGCCTTGAACGGCGCCACGCCAGCGTGTTGGTACCAGGCAGAAACCGCCGCTTCCGTCTGCCCGTCGTACACGCCATCTGCGGGTCCTGGATCAAACCCGAGCCGCATTAGCGCTTCCTCAAGCTGTCGAACGTCATCTCCCTTCAGGCCCGGCCCAAGGTCGCGAAACGCCGGCTCTGCTCCGGCGAGCAGAAATACGGGCCGCCCGGACGTGATGAATAGAATGTCCCCTTCACGGACTTCGGTGCCTGGGGCTGGCAGCCGCGCGGCGATGCCAGCACTGGTCTTGAGCTGAGAGGACGCCAAGGACAGCTGTTGCGGAGAACCGAAACGGCCAGTCCCCCGGGTGATGATGTCCGCGGAAATGACCCGCTCCTCCGCTGGCACCAAGATCGGTGCGGCGGCTGGCGGCGCAGTCCTCGAAGCTACCTCCGCGGGTGAGCTGATCTGTGAACCGACGACCCATCCGATAAGGCCCGCCGCCACAACTACTCCTATTGCGATGCCCGCAATTCGGCCACGGCCAGTCATCGCCTGTTGTCCCCTTTCATGTATTGATAAGTTCGACCCATGTCAGTCCTCCCTTAGTTGCGTCCGCTAATGTCCCGCTCGACCTGCCGCTCAACGTCGGTGACATGCTGCTCAAAGCAATCGTTGTCGGCTTGAGCGATCGCGCGTTCCTCGCCCTGAAGTTGTGTGAGCGCGGCCTTCTCGCTCCCGGTCAGCGTTCGCGGATCCGCCCCTTTGGCGATCGCATTTAGACGATCGGTAACGTATCGTTCAGCGTCGTCGGGGTTCTCGTAGTCATACCCGGCATCGCGCATGCATCCAGACCATTTCTCGAGCGCATCGACCATCCTTGAATCTTGTTGAACTTGAGCATCGAACGGATTCACGTAGTTGGCGTTGCGCTGTTCTGCTGTGAACACTTGATCGATCGCTTTCTTCGTGCATCCGCCGGCCCCCGAAAAGTCTTCGTTCTCGAGCATGATCACGAAGGTGGCTTCGATGTTATCGCCCCACAGAGTGCGCTTGTAGGCGACCTGGTCAGACGGAGAAAGCTGCTCGTAGATCCGGGTGTTCTCCTCACCTGCGCCGAAGGCCTGCGTTGGCGGTAGGCTGCTTATGCCATACCCGTACTGTGCCACGAACTCGGCGTCCGTAAGACCCGGCGCGCTCGTTAGGGCATCCATTGCGCCACGGAAAGTCACGGGGTCGATCGGCACGTATTCGAATCCCGCCTCCGTCATGCAGGAGGAGATGAGGGATTCGGCGCGTTCTATGCTATTGACTAGGTTTTCATCGGTCATGCCGAATTCCTCGACACCGACCTGCGGATCGCCGCTCGACTTCGACTGCTGGCTTTGAGCCGAGTCGCTGCTAGCTCCACCGCCGCAGGCGGTCAGAAAGATCGTCGCGCCGATAATCGCGACGGCTCCGAATCTTGTCAAGGGCACACTCCTCATCGCTGCTTACAACAGAATTCGACTGTACAAGACCACGATGAAATGGCGATGAAGCCAGCGCTTGCGGTAGTCCACGCACTTTGCTGGCAATCTTCCGGAAGTCCGCTGGTCATTGCATGGAATCTCATCAAGCTGTTTGGGCCAAGCGCCGGCCGCGACGGCCAAACTGTAGATAGAGCGAAGGCACGATGAACAGATTGAGCATTGTCGAAGTCACGAGCCCACCCAAGATCACGACCGCCATAGGATGCTCGATCTCGTTTCCGGGGATGCTGCCGGCGACAACGAGGGGCACAAGTGCCAGCGCCGCTGCCGAGGCCGTCATAAGGATTGGCGCGATCCGCTCGCGGGCGCCGCGCAACACGAGGTCGACGCCGAATGTCTCGCCCTCGTGGTCCTCGAGATACTGGAAGTGACTGATCAGCATGATTCCGTTGCGGGCCGCAATGCCGAAAACGGTCAGGAATCCAACTAGCGAACCGAGCGAAATGACGCCGTCACCGGCGTACGCAGCCAGTACTCCGCCCACCAGGGCCGAGGGCAAGGTAAGGAACGATAGGATGGCAAGTCGCCAGTTCCCGAAAGCGGCCCCAAGCAGAAGCAACACGCCGATAGCCGAGCCAATACCGAACAGGACCAACCGGTCCTGCGCCTGCTGCCGCTCATTGAACTCACCGAGCATCTCGGCGTGGTAGCCAAGCGGGAACTCGATTTCACTCAGCGCGCTCTGCACGTCACGTGATACGGATCCAAGGTCACGTCCTTTAACGCCGGCTAACACATCAATGCGCCGCGACTGATTTTCACGCTGGACGACGTTCGGGGTCGGGGCAACTCGAATCTCTGCGATGTCACCCAATCGAACGTGTCCTCCCGTGGGTGTATCAATAAGCAGTTCCTCGATGCTCCCCAGGTTCTCCCGGGTCTTTGGCGTGCTCCAGACCTGCACCTCATAGGTCTTCCCGCCCTTCGCTGGATACCAGCACTCCGGCCGCCCGGCGCACGTCTCCGGGCTTGACTCCGTAATGTTGCGCCTTGTCGAGGTCTACTTTTACTTGCACCTGAGGCACATCCACCTGGAGGTCCTTGTGCAGTTCATCGATACCTTCAATAGATGAAAGGGCCTCCTCCACCTCTTCCGCCTTTTCTCGCAGCACCGGCAGGTCCGGGCCGTTGATGCGGACGACGATTGGCTGCGAGGTCCCAGTGAGCACCTCTTCGGTCGTTTCCTTTAGATAAGTTTCGACTTCATGGAGGAGGCCGGGATAAGTGCCAACCGTCTCCTCGATTGCCTCAATCGTTGGATCGTAATCCGCATTCGGATCAACGCTAATCCAGTTCTCACCGAAGTTGACGCCCACAACCTCTTCGGCCAGGAAAGCCTGCCCGATATGCGCGCCTACGGTTTGGACTCCAGGGATTGCACGGAGGGCCTCAGTGCCTTCCGTCGTGATCCGTGCCTCCTCGGGGTGGGAAGTGCCGGGCGCGGTAATCCAGTGCGTAAGGAAGTCACGCTCCTTGAACGTGGGGAGGAGCTCTTCGCCGAGTTGCGGGGCCACGATCAGGCCCACTAGCACAACGGTCGCAACACTAACGTAGGCGGCCGCGGGCCGGCGAATGATCCGGCGCAGGACTGAGGAGTAACCCGCCTGCAGCAATCGCCTCAACGGCGGTTCGCGGCCGTGAAGCGGCGCTTTTGAGAGCAACATCAGCGCCAAGGCAGGCGTGACCGTCAGGGCCACCAACATCGAGGCCAGCACAGCCAGCACGAATGAGAGGGCAAGCGGCCGGAAGAACGAGCCGGTAAGACCTTCCAGGAAGAAGACGGGCATCAGCACGACGAGGTCCATTAGAGTTGCGTGCACGATGGCGCTGCGTACCTCGAGAGAAGCATCGAGTATCGTGGCCGCCGTTGACTTCTCCTGCCCCTCGAGACGCTGCTGACGCAGGCGCCGCCAGATGTTCTCGACGTCGATAATGGCATCGTCGACGACGACACCAATGGCGATAACAAGCCCGGCCAGCACCATGACATTGATCGTTGCTCCCATCTGATGGAGCACGAGCAAGGCCACCATCAACGACAGCGGCATCGCCACGAGGCTGATCAGAGCGGTCCGCCACTCGAAAAGGAAGGCAATCAGGATGACCACTACAAGCAGCGAACCAATAATAAGCGCCCTTGTGAGGTTTTCGATCGACATGTCGATGAAGGTCGCTGGACGGAAAATGTTCGCGTCGATCTGAACGCCCGTCAGAGCCGGACGCAGCTCATCGAGCGCTCGTTCCAGGCCGTGAGTTGTCTCGAGAGTGTTGGCCCAGGGGAACTTGTCGACAACGAGCAGCAAGCCCGGCTGGTCGTTCACGACGGCGTCGCCAACCAGCGGTTGATGGTCTTCTAGTACGTCTGCCACGTCGCTCAGGTGCAGAGCCGGGTGTTCCTTAAGCGGGACCTGAGCGAGGGCGGCCGGCGTTAGAACAGGCGGGACGTGCCTGATTACCAGCCTTTGGTTCGCAGTATCCAGATAGCCGCCGGTACCAATCACGGCTCCTTCCGAATACCTGAGCAGGCCCGCATCCACTGCATCTGCGGTAGTTTCCATTACTTCGTCTAGCGAGACACCGTTACCGCGCATCCGCTCGGGATCGGCCTGCACCTGCAGCATCTTCAACCGCTCGCCCCAGATCGCCACGTTGGCCACACCCGGGACTCTCAACAGCCGTGCCCTGATTTTCCAGTAGGCGGTCATGGACAGGTCCGTCAGCGGTATGGTTTCCGAGGAGAGACCGATCATCAGGACGCGCCTTGTCGCGGACACGGGCGGCATGATAAAGGGCGGAGCAGCCCAGGTTGGCAGGGTGGCTTGTGCCACGGAGAGACGCTCTGTTACAAGCTGCCGTGCACGCATGAGGTCGGTCCCGGGCTTGAAGTAGAGCGTAATCGAGGACAAGTCGGAGACAGACTTGGAGCGCATTATGTCGAGGTCCTGAACCCCATTGAGAGCGTCCTCCAGGGGAATCGTGACCTGCGATTCGACTTCAGTCGAGTTGAGGCCAACGGATAGCGTCTGGACCTCCACGCGCGGAGGTGCGAATTCCGGGAAGACGTCTACGGGCATATTCCGGACGTCGCGGTACCCGAAGAACATCAGGCCGGCTGCGAGGAATATAAGGAGAAATCTAAAGCGCAGGCTCCAACCTACAATGGCACGCATCATCGCCTGAGACCCCCGCCTGCCGTTACTCTTGGAACTCGAATTCGGCGCCGAATAGCTCGGCGCTTCCGACCGTCACAACCGTAGTTCCGGAAGATGGTCCATCCGAGAGCACTGCCGTATCGCCCTTGATATATTCGATGGTGATGGGCGCCCGAGCGAAAGTGAGGGGCTCAGGGTTTGTGTAGACGAAAGCGCCACCGTCAACGCCGTACAAGACGGCGGAGTAGGGAACAACCTTTCGCAGGGAACTCTCACCGGTGGGTGCCTGGACTTCCGAGTCCGTGATCGCGCCTGTTTCGATGCCTAGGCGTTCGGACGCCTCCTCTGTGAGGATGACGCGGTCGTTCTCGACCGTGGCCGGACCGGACTCGGCGTCGGTCGCCTTTGTCTCTGACGACGGGCTGATTACTACGACCACAAGCAGTAAGGCCAATGCCCCGGCTGCCAGGAGTCCGCCCAAAATGAGGGCGGCGAGCCGCCTCGGGTCGTTGCTTCTTGTCCCCTGGATCGTTTCAGTAGTCACGCTGGAACCTCCCCTTGACTAATGCTCAATTGCGACGTGGCGGCGGCACCTGCGGGTTCAGCGGCGAACCGCAGGTAGAGGGCCGGCAGAATGAAGAGACTGAATAGTGCCGTGGTGACAAGGCCGCCGAGAATAATTTCCGCCATCGGTGCGATGACCTCGTGTCCAAACGGATCGCCGTATATCAAGACAGCGAGCAGACCGAGTGCCACGGCTGAGCACATCATGAGTACCGGCGTGACCCTTTCCTCTGCGACCCTGACCACAAGTCCTGCTCCAAATCGTTCTTCTCCGCTGCGCTGAAGCGCTTGACAGCGACCGATCAAGACAAGACTGTGGCGAACAGCGATGCCTGCGACAGTTACGAACCCCGCATAGGACCCAATCGTGAGGTCGCCACCCGCGAGCAGCGCCGCGAGCACGCCGCCCACGGCTGCGGCTGGCAGCGAGAAGAACGTTACAGTCGCCGTCCGCCAGCTGCCGAAGGCCGCCTGGAGGAGGAGGAACATCGCCACGGCAGCGAAAGCCGCGAACCACAGCAGGCGGTCCAAGGGATTCTCGTCTGCTGACTGCAGGACTGTGGCGTTGTATTCCAGGGGGAATTCAACGTTCCGCAGGGCTTCGTTGATGTCGTCAACCACCGCACCTCGCGAGCGGCCGCTCACGCCTGCCACAACGTCCAACCGCCGGGACACACCCTCTCGCTCGATAGCAGTCGGGTTGGGCGCAATGTGGACATTCGCAACGTCCTCCAGGCGGACCTGGCCACCGCTCGGCTTATCTATCAGCAGTTCCTGAATTCCCGAAAGATTCGCACGTGTCTCGGGAGTACCACGCACGAGTACCTGGAACACCTTGTCGTGCTCGAAGAAGCTTCCGACTTCGATGCCCTGGAGCAGCGTAGCCGCGGCCCGGCGAACAGCCCCCGGCTCAATGCCGTAACGCTGCGCGGCGGCGAGGTCCACCTGAATCTCGACCGTCGGCTCTACTGCCGGCTCATCCACGCGTGGATCAACAACCCCGTCAATCCCGGAGAGCATTTGCTTGATCTCGTTGGCCTTGGCGCTCAGCACGCCGAGGTCTTCGCCGAGCACCCGAACGGTTACGTCTGCATTGGACCCAGTTTGTCCCTGCCTGACTTTTTC
>Ga0209801_1001507_pt1 | contig 14307 bp, 8 predicted proteins | sample GraSoiAngelo_127_FD_185884 | JGI IMG/M metagenome (GOLD analysis project Ga0209801, IMG submission 185884) | Grasslands soil microbial communities from the Angelo Coastal Reserve, California, USA - 14_0927_09_40cm (SPAdes) (version 2) | ecosystem: Environmental > Terrestrial > Soil > Grasslands ... | reverse complement strand
CGTACTCGGGTCGATCTCGGCCACTTCATCGAGAAAAATTGTGCCTCCGTTTGCCTGCTCAAATCGGCCGATGCGGCGCTCGTGCGCGCCGGTGAATGCGCCCTTTTCGTGTCCGAATAATTCGCTCTCGAGAAGCTGTGGCGAGAGCGCGGCGCAATGCACTGCCACAAATTTCGTCTTGTTGCGGCGGCTTAAATTATGGATCGCGTGCGCCGCTAATTCTTTGCCCGTGCCGCTCTCGCCCTCGATGAGCACGTTGGCCGAAGAGGGTGCGACCTGCCGGATGGTATCGAGCACTTCATGCAGCGCCGCCGAATCACCCCAAATATTTTCGAGCCCGTAACGCTCGTCCACTTGCTGGCGAAGTGTGCGATTTTCCTGCTCCAGTCTTCGGCTTTGTAGCGCGCGTGCGATTAGCAATTCGACCTTGTCCAAGTTGAGCGGCTTGGTCACAAAATCGTAGGCACCTCGCTTCATTGCCTCGACCGCGACATCAACGGAGCCGTACGCCGTCATCATGATGCAAATGGGAGCATGCGGCATTTTCAGGGCGCGATCGATCAACTTCATTCCATCCTCGCTGCCGAGGCGCAGATCAGTTAGCAAAAGATCGATTTGCTCGCGTTCGAGCACATTCACCGCGCCGGCGATATCCGCCGCAACATACACGTCATGCTCGTCCTCGAGCAAACGACGCAGGCCGTCGCGGGTATGCTTCTCATCATCGACAATTAGAATAGTCGGCTGGATCGAATTCATTTAACAAATTTGCAAACCAGGCGAGTTAATGACCCGGGCGATTCATTGTCCGCTAATCCCTCAATCGCTCAATTGTTAAAATCGCTGGATGCGTCCGGAGGTGAAAATCCGACCCATGCGGCCATTGTCGAACTCGCGGCAAATTGCGCTTCGGGTTTTCGAAAGTCGGAACGCGCGGTAATAATCGGTATGCGCGTAAGTCGTTCGCGAGGCCGCTGGCTGATTCTTGCCGCGGCAATTGGAATATTTTTCATTGTTGCCATTGGCGCGACGATTTTTCTGAACCCGTGGATGACCCATTACATCGAGAGCGACGCGTTTCGCGAAGCAATGGAGAGAGAAACTGCGAAAGGCCTGCATTTCCCGAGTGGCCAGTACGCGCCAATCCGGCGCACCGGCTTTTGGACAGCTCAAAGCGAGCGCTTCCAAGCGAGCGGTGGAGAAAAAGCGATGAAGTCGATCGAAGCGCGCGGCATCGCGGCAAAGCTCGATCCGTGGGCGGTATTTGTTCGCTCCTGGCAGCTTGACGAAGTGCACGTTCAATCAGCCGAAGTCGAAATCCAGATTTACGAGCACAAACCGGAACCGGTTTCATTGAAATCATGGTTCTCGGTTTTTTTGCCCAACCGCGTGGACCTGAAGCGTGTTGAATCTGAGCCGGCCAATGTCACATGGCCATTCCGGGGTGAGCGAGCGGGTTTTTTCGGTACGCGATTGCTCATTACGCCGCATGGGCGCGACTTCGACTATCGAGCAACCGGGGGCACCTTGAAGATGGCGCTCATCCCTGATCTTTATCTGCGCCAGGCGCACATACTCATCACTAAAACCTTACTCACTCTTTACGGGGTCGATCTTGCGCCGGGCGCACATAGCGAGGGCCGCATTGACGTCGAAGGAAATGCAGGCATTGGGGACGACAAAAGCCTTGGTCTCGACGTGAATTTTGACCGCCTGCCGATTCGCGATTGGCTGCCGAAAAGGTGGAAAGGACATTTCGCCGGCAACGCCTCCGGCACCATCCGTTGGGCAGGAGAAAATCCGAAGCTGGAAAATTCATCTGGGGAAGGTTTGTTGCGCGTGGGCGACGGGCGAATTGACAAACTTCCCATTCTGGAAAAGCTCGCCGAACTTGCGCAAAAGACATCACTCGAACACCTGGAGCTAAGCAATTGTTCGCTAAGTTTTGCCTGGCGGTATCCAAAGATCGAGATCACAGAAATCGCAATTGAAGAGGAAGGCAAATTCCGGATCGAAGGCTCGATCTCGGTGGATCGCCGCTCGGTACGCGGCACAATCAAGCTCGGTCTCACCCGGCAATCTCTCGACTGGTTGCCAAACCCTGAGGAAGTTTTCACTCAAAAGCGGAGTGGCTATCTATGGACCATCGTGCATTTGTCCGGCACGATCGATGAACCCAAACAAGATCTTAGTCCGCGCATCATCGAGCTTTTTAAGGAATCGCCCAGCGCTTATCTCGGTCTTCTCTTTCGCCAGTTCGAGACCTGGTTAAAAAAGACATTCAGCAGCGATCGCTAAATTCCAAACTCATGTCGCCTTGCCTTCGCGAATCTCCCGAGCCAGTGGCCACTTGGAGATGAGTCGGTGTGGAAGGCGTTAGCTCACTGGCCGGAAGATGATTGCTTTGCGTTCGCATCGCCTTTTGGTTTTTCGGCGGGTGTCAATTGAACTTGAATACCCTCTGCCAAATCGTCCGTTGGATTCATGACGACTCTCGTTTTCTCCGCCAGCCCGTCGAGCACTTCCAACTGGGTGCCGAAATCGCGCCCGACGCGAATCGTTTGCCAGTGAATACGGTTGCCTTTGACCACGGTGGCCACTTGCGGCCCCTCCGTGCGAAAGAGAAAGGCATTTGCCGGCACAACGATCGGCGCGTTTTCATCGGCCAAAAGAAATTTAACCTGGCCGTACATGCCGGCGTAAAGTTTGTTTTCATGGTTCGGCACCTGCACTTCCACCTGCATGGTACGTGATTGCGGATCAAGCGCGCCTGCGGTGCGTGTGACCCTGCCGTCGAAATCCTGCCCTGGAAATTCCTGCACCAGAATTTTCGCCGCCAATCCTTCGCGAATAGAAGGCGCGTTCGCTTGCGGCGCATAAACGTACACACGCAACGGATCGCTTTGCACGATCCTGAACAGCGGCGTGCCCGCATTTCCGGTGCCTGCCGTTACAAGCGTGCCTACATCGATATTTCGGGCGGAAATGCTTCCACCGAATGGCGCAACGATTTCTTTAAAGCCCTGCGTTTTCTCGAGTTGCTCGAGGTTCGCGCGAGCCGCTTCGGCCGCTTTTTGTTTCTCGTCGTTCTCCTGCGCGGAGACGACTTTTTTTGCAACTAGATCGCGCCAACGATCCGCCGTCACTTTTGCGATATCATAGTTGGCTTTGGCTTGCGCGAGTTGCTGGTCGACTTCCGGCGTTTCGATTTCGGCAAGTAATTGCCCTTCTTTCACATTGTCGCCGATGTCCGCCTTCCAACTTTTTACGTAGCCGTTGGCGCGCGGATAAATTGTCGTTTCCTGAAACGCTTGGAAGGTCCCGGGCAGAATTAATTCCTTCGGCTTGCGGTCACGTTGCGCGTTAACCACGTTCACCTCGAGCTGCGTCGCCTGTCTGGTGAACGCCTTTTCCTGGCCACGCTCCTGAACTCGCCGCCATACGCCGATTGTAACAAGGAACGCCAGCACTGTGACAGCGGCGATCGGTCCCCAAACGGCAACGCTCCGCACGGGCGGGCGCAAGGGGCCGCGCTGCACTGGTTGTTGCGACGCGCCCGGCGCTCGCGCCCTACCTTGTCGATCTTCCGCGCCGTTGTGACGGTGCTTGCGATGTTTGGCCTCGTTCATTGCCCCGGTTGTTCTCCTTCACGTCCGCGTCGCTCCTGCCGCTCGAATTCTTCGTCTTCGTCGCAAGTAAACTCCGCTTTTCGCAAAATGCTGTAAACCACCGGCACGAAAAAGAGCGTGGCAAATGTGGCGAAGATCAAGCCGCCAATGACCGCGCGGCCGAGCGGCGCGTTCTGTTCGCCGCCTTCGCCGAGACCTAACGAGAACGGCAACATGCCGATGATCATCGCCAGCGCAGTCATCACCACTGGACGCAACCGGGTAAAACCGGCGGAGAGAGCGGCGTCGTGCGAATTTTTCGGCTTGTCGCCGCAACGTTCGTCGTTAGCAAAACTGACAACCAAAATACTGTTCGCGGTCGCGACGCCGATGGCCATAATCGCGCCCATGAGCGACGGCACGTTGAGGGTGGTGCCGGTAATGAAGAGCATCCAGATGATGCCGCATAACGCGCCGGGCAGCGCCATGATGATGATGAACGGATCGGTCCACGATTGGAAATTGACCACCATCACAAAATAAACGAGCACGATCGCGAACAGAATTCCCGCGCCGATGCCGGCAAACGATTTGTTCATGCTCTCTACCTGACCGCGCACGTTGAGAAATGTGCCGCGCGGCAAATCCTTTTTCGCTTGATCAACAATCTTGTTGACTTGACCGGCGACGCCCCCCAAATCGCGGCCTTGCACATTGGCGAGCACGTCGAACACCGGTTGCACGTCGTAATGGTTCACGATGATCGGTGATTCGCGCCGCTCGACCGTGGCCAGGTTCCCCAGCAACTCCGGGCGCGGCTGGTTCGGCGCCACCACCGGCGTGTTTTTCAAATCTTGCAACGTGTCCATTTTGTACTGCGGCGTTTGCACAGCGACCTGGTAATTCACGCCGTTCTGAAAATTGAGCCAGAAGTTCGGCGACGCCTGGCCGCTCGAACTGAGCGAAATCAACATCGTGCGTGCGACGTCGTTCTGGCTGAGACCAATCTGTTGCGCGCGGGTGCGATCAACATTCACTCGCAAATCCGGACCGTGCACGACCTGGTGCACGTGGACATCGGCCGCGCCGGGAATTTGCGCGACGCGCTGTTTGATTTGGTTCGCGATCTCATAGCCCTTCGGGTCGCGACCTGTGACCTGAATGTCAATCGGCGCTGGAATGCCGAAATTCAAAATCTGGCTAACGATGTCCGGCGCGGCGAAAAAGAACTCCATGTCCGGAAAATCCCGGTGCAATTTCTCGCGCAGGATGTGCATGTATTGCGCAGTCGGCTTGTGCTTTGGAGTAAGCGCGACAAGAATTTCGCCGTCAGCCTCACCGATGGTAGCGTTGTCGCTAAAAGCCAGGTTAATTCCGCTCACTGGCAGACCGATGTTATCGAGCACGTTGTCTATTTCATTTGATGGAATCACCTCGCGAATAGCGCGACCGACTCGATAAAAACGCTCCTCCGTCGCTTCGAGCCGTGTCCCCACCGGTGCGCGCACATGCAATCGGAATTGCCCGGCGTCCACCACTGGAAAAAAATCGCGGCCCAGGAACGGAACCACGCAAAGAGAAATAAGCACCATCGCGCCCATGGCGATAAAGACGATCTTGCGATTCCCAAGGCACCAGCGCAGTGCTTCGACATAGCGGTCCCGGATTTTCTCGAAAACGCGATTGAAGCTCTCGTGAATTCCGAAAAGGAATGCGCGGATTTTTTCTGAGACTCTTCCTGAGGGTTGGCGCGGTCGCGCCCTACCATCTTTTTCGCGCTTGTTGTCGATCTTCTCGTCGCTGCCATCGTGCTCGCCGAGGCCGTGTGCGAGACTCGTATCGATTTCCTCGAGATGCCCGCGCATCAAAAATTTAACCATCGTCGGGACGACAGTGCGGGAAAGAAGATAAGAGGAGAGCATGGCGAAGATAACTGCCATGGCCAGCGGTTGAAAAAGATATTTGGCCGTGCCGCTCAGGAAGAAAATCGGGACGAAAACGATGGAAATGCAAAGGGACGAGACGAAAGCCGGCACGGCGATCTGCATCGCACCGTCGAGAATGGCACGGATCATCGGTTTCTTCATCGCCAGGTTCCGATGGATGTTTTCGATCTCAACCGTGGCGTCATCGACCAGGATGCCGACCGCCAGCGCAAGCCCGCCCAGCGTCATGATATTCATGGTTTGACCCAGCGCGCCGAGGACGATGATCGAACACAAGATCGACAGTGGAATCGACGTCGCGACCACGAGCGTCGAGCGCCAGTTTCCCAGGAAAAGCAGGATCATCAGCGCCGTGAGACATGCCGCGATCACGCCTTCGCGCAAAACCCCGTTGATGGCCGCGCGCACGAAAATTGACTGGTCGAACAGTTGCGTCATCTCGAGCTCCTTTGGCAGCGTCGCTTGAATGCGCGGCAGCGCTTCCTTCACGCGCTTGATGATGTCGATGGTGGACGCGCTCGCGCTTTTCAAAACAGTGAGCAATGCGGAGCGAATCCGGTTTTGGGCGACGATGTTCGTCTGCACCGCGAAGCCATCCCGCACTTGCGCCACGTCGCGGATGTAGACCACCGCGCCGTTCACCTGCTTGATCGGCAGATCGTTCAGGACTTGCAAGACCTCCGGACTCGAATTGAGCCGCACATTGTATTCGCGGTCGCCGATCTTTTGCGTGCCGGCCGGCAGAATGACATTTTGCACGTTGATCGCGTTGCTGACGTCGGTGGGCGAGAGTCCCTTCCCGTAAAGTTTCGCCGGATCGATGTCGACCATGATCTGGCGTGATTTTCCGCCGTAGGGCAACGGCACCTGCGCGCCTTGCACAGTGGCGAGCTGTGTGCGGATGAAATTCAAGCCGATGTCGTAGAGTTGCTGCTCGGCAAGCGTTTTGCTGCTCAAGCCGATTTGCAGGATCGGCACATTGGAGGCGCTATACTGAATGATGAGCGGCGGAGTGGTGCCTGGCGGCATGATCCGCAGCAGCGTCTGGCAGATCGAGGTGATCTGCGCCACGCCAGCCTCCACTTTCGCGCCTTCATGGAAAAAAACTTTGATGACGGAAACGCCGTTGTAACTCTGCGATTCGATGTGCTCGATGTCGTTCACCGTCGTGGTCATGGCGCGTTCGCAGACCGTGACGAACCGCTTTTCCATTTCTTCAGGTGCGACGCCCGAGTAGCTCCAGATCACGCTGACGACCGGGATGTTGATGTTGGGAAAAATGTCCGTGGACATCCGCGCGATCGTGACGATCCCGAGCAGCACGACCAGGATGGCCACCACGGTGAACGTGTATGGACGCCTAAGAGCTAAACGAACAATCCACATGAGATGACCATTTTAGACTTCGAAGAGAGAAGTCTTCCTTAAGCAGATCGGCCATCGGCGCCTCTTCGGCCTCACTCGGTGAGCGAGAAGATTTCTCATAATGCGGTTTCGTCGCCCTCAACCAACCGTTTGAAATTGCCGAGATACTCTTCCACTCTTCGCGACAGACTCGGTGGATCGAAAATCGAACGTATTTTGAGAGTCACTTCGGTGTCTTCATTGGAGCGCGACTCGAAACAAACAACGCCCGACATGAAACCGTCGGAAGGGGAGCGCCAGGCTATTCGGCGCTCGGGAACTCGAAGGACAATCTGAAAGACACCTTGCTGTTCGTTGCCGTTCGGATGCCATGTGTAAGAAAAGTGTGTCTCATCAATTCTTTTTACATTTCGCAGCGGCGTGATGAATTTGGGCAGATCTTCAACGCGCGACCACTGTTCATATGCTTTGCCGATAGGCGCCTTCACAACGATGGAATGTCGCGCTGCGTTCATTTCGACCGCGGCCGGATCCATCGTTTGCGTCGAGTTGTTAGGCGGAGAACCGTCCATACAGCTCCCTCGAAAAAACCCGGCTCCATCCGTCGGTGAAGTTAAAGAGCGACATGTTGAGCACGAGCATCGGGTCGTGCCTGTGCGCACGTCTTCGAAATATCTGGCGCAAGCCGCGCCGCGGAGGGCTTTGGTGTAGTTTTGTTTTCATTTTGATATTTTGTTTGCTTCCAACCCTAGACATACCAGCGCCGCGTCACCACGGAGCGGTGGGAGGATTTTTCAGTGCTCCACAAGAGAGAGCGGTCTACACCTCTTTCGAGGGAGGAAACAAAAGTGGCGCGCGGACGGAGGATTGTTAGACTTTTTGCTGTCCGCAGGCGGGCATCTCTAACGACGGTCAAATTGTTATGAAGCTGGATATCACGACATCGGAGCCCCGAAAGCTTTCGGCGGCTTCCCGCGCAGGACCGTGCCCCCAAGCCGAGGATGACGACAGCGCAGCGAAATATCTATACGAGCTGTCCCGTGATGCGATCTTGTTCCTGGATCGCACGGGAAAGATCCTTTGCATCAACCCGTGCGGCATCCAACTGAGCGGCTATTCAGCAGAAGAATTGCGCGGAGCGAACATTTTCGACCTCCTGCTTCTTCCAGAGGACCACTCCGCAGTTCGCCAAATGCTGCAGGACGCGGTAAAAGGAAGGGCGCGGGAATGCGAGGTTCGCTGGAGAACCAACGACGGCGCCATTGTCCATTTTGCCGGCGCGTCTGTTCCACGTTTTTCCGCCAGCGGAGAATTTTTGTCCACACTCTGCACTCTGCGGGATGTGACCGAGGGCAAACGGGCGGAAGAAGCCTTGAGAGAAAGCGAGGAGCGCTATCGGGTGTTAGTCGAGTTTTCTCCGAACAGCATTTGTGTTCACCGGGATGGCAAGCTGCTTTACGTGAACCCGGCAGGAGTGCGGCTCTTTGGTGCCACAGATCTTGCGGAGCTCGTTGGGCGCTCCGTTCTCGATTTCATCCATCCAGATTCGCTTCCGGTTGTCAGAGAACGGCTGCGCCGGCTTCGGGCGGGAGGGACCGCGCCGTTAATCGAAGAACGATTCGTTACGCTTAATGGAGACGTGCGGGACGTAGAGGTCACCGCCATCCCGATCACCTACGAAAACGGACCGGCTGCCCAAGTTATCATCCGCGATATCACTGAGCGCAAGCAAGGAGAAGAGAGGCTGCGCGCTTCCGAGCAAGTCGCTCGCGGGCAAGTTGAGGCATTGACTTACAGTTTGGATGTCCTGGCTACCGCACCGGCGCCAGACAAGTTCCTCGGGCAGATGCTGAGCACAATCGGCCGCCTTTTGAAGGCGCAAAGCGTGATTCTGTGGTTGTTGGACGAAGCAAATGATTCGCTGGTTCTGCGCGCAGCGGCGCAGGGCACAAATTTTGCAGCGGCTGATCCTGCGCACCCATTCATCAGGAATCCTTTATTGTGGAAGAAGGACAAGGTCCTTCAGGAGACCGTTTTCACCGGAGCTCCGGTTATCTGCGAAGATGTGGAGGACGATCCGCGCGTCTCGAGTGCGATCCGCGAGTATTTCAAATCTAAGGGGACGAAAAAGTATCTGACCATTCCAACGCTGGTCGGAGGGCGGGTCAAAGGATTCATCGGGATTCGTCATGAAGCCCGGCCACGTTATCGGCCGGAAGAGATCGAATTAGCTCAGGCGCTCGCGCACCAGGCCATGCTTGCAATTCAACTCAATGAATTTGCCGAGCAAAGCCGGCAGGCTGCCATTTTAGAAGAACGAAATCGGATGGCCCGAGACATTCACGACACGCTCGCGCAAGGCTTCACCGGCGTGATCGTGCAATTGGAAGCGGTGGAGGATGCCATCGCGTGTTGCCGTCGTAAGGAAGCAAACGAGCATTTGCAGCGGGCCAGCGAATTGGCGCGGCAGAGTTTGAATGAAGCGCGCCGATCGGTCCACGCGCTGCGGCCGCAAGCCTTGCAACGAGGAAACTTCTGGGAAGCGCTAAAAGGAATCGTTAAGAACACAACTGCGGGGACCACGCTTCACACCAGGTTCGAACTTCGAGGCAAGCTCCGTGAGCTCCCGCTGGTTTGGGAGGAGAACCTTCTGCACATCGGACAGGAAGCTTTGACCAACGCCCTCAAGTACGCGCGCCCACGCAATTTTGAAACACGGTTGATCTGCAATACAAAGCAACTTCGTCTCGAGCTTCGTGACGACGGGGGCGGATTCAAAATCAATGGTCGACATGATGGCTTCGGCTTGGCCGGAATGCGCGAGCGCGTCGAACAAATGGGCGGCCAACTAAAGGTCACCAGCTCGCGCGGCAAAGGCACGAAGGTCATCGTTACGTTGCCGTATAATCACGAGTCGGTGTTGTGAAATCCAAAAGGAAGCCTGTTCACAAATCCGGTAGGAATGCTGCTGGTAGGGACGGCGCAGCGCGCCGACCCTACCAAACTGCGCCTAGGAAACCTCGCATTGCTGTCCTGATCGCCGACGATCACAGCGTCGTGCGCGAGGGATTGGTATCGTTGATTCGGCGCAAACCGGACATGATGGTGGTCGGAGAAGCGAGCAACGGTCGTGAGGCGGTCGATCTTTGGAAACAGCATCGTCCGGACGTGACGCTGCTTGATTTGCGAATGCCTGAGCTCGATGGCGTCAGCGCAATCAAGGAAATCCGCGAGAGCGCTGAGCACGCGCGCATCATCGTGCTCACGACCTTCGACGGCGATGAAGATATCTACCGCGCCATTCAAGCCGGCGCCAAAGGCTACCTTCTCAAGGACGTGCCTCGCGAGGCGTTGATGGATAGCATCCGCCGGGTGCACGCCGGCGAAACCTGTGTTCCGGTCGGTCTCGCGGCGAAGTTAGCGGAGCGCGTCAGCGGCGAGACTTTGAGCGCGCGTGAGATCGACGTGCTCAAACTTATGGCCAAAGGAAAGAGCAACAAAGAAATCGGCTCGGCGCTCTTTATTAGTGAAGGCACGGTGAAATCGCACGTGAAAGCGATCTTCGCCAAGATGAATGTCATCAGCCGAACGGAGGCTGTCGCAAGCGCCACGCGCCGCGGCTTGATTCAATTGTAGGTAGGACGGCCTCGCTGCGGCGTCTGCGAACATCGCGCTGCGATGTCCTGCCAAATCTCCCAAAGATGAATTCGCCCGGAGAATCAGTGGCGTTCGGCGCGCCTGGAATCGAGCCACGCTGGACTTCGAGTGCGAAAGAAGGTGTCGGTACAGCTTACCATACGAGTTGCCGTCTCTGGTTCACTCTCAGTCACGGAATCGTCAATGAGATTTACTATCCACATGTTGATCAACCGAACACGCGCGACTTTCAGTTTCTCGTCAGTGACGGAGAAACGTTTTGCCACGAGGAAAAACGTGACCTTAATCATCTGATCGAATACCCCGAGCGCGATTGCGTCTTTTACCGCCTCACGAATTCGGAGCCCGGGGGCCGCTACCGACTGGTAAAACATATACTAACTGATCCGCATCGGTCGGTCTTGCTCGTGCACACCAAAGTCGAAGTGCTCGATGAATCGCTGCGGGGGAAGTTGCGCGTCTACGCGTTGCTGGCTCCTCACATTGCCGGTTGCGGCGCCGGCAACTCCGCCTGGTGCTCTGAAATCGGCGCCACAAAACTCATCCGCGCCCAGCGCGAAGACGTTCACCTTATCATGGCATGCAGCACTGGTTTTGCCCGCCGATCCGTCGGTTATGTGGGCTTCAGCGACGGTTGGCAGGACCTGATGAGTAATTTCAAAATGGACTGGGAGTTCCGCACAGCCGAGAGAGGCAACATCGCGCTAACCGGCGAAGTCCATCTCCCAGGCAACGATGAATTCACAATCGCCATTGCCTGTGGTCGCAGCTACCAGAGCGCAGCCGCCAAGTTGTTCCAATCGTTGGCTGACCCATTTCTGTTACACCGCGAGGCGTATGTTCGTCAGTGGCAGCGCGCGGTCGTGAATCCCAAGTTCGATTTCAGCGGCGACACGTCCGATGGCGGCGGGATGTATAGGCTAAGCCGTTGTGTGTTGCTGGCGCATGAGGATAAAGTTTTTCAAGGCGCCCTCGTCGCATCGATGAGTATCCCCTGGGGTGAAACCAAGAGCGATAACGATCTTGGCGGTTATCATCTCGTCTGGACCCGAGATCTCGTGCAGAGCGCAACTGCGCTTCTGGCCACTGGTCAGACAGGCACACCGCTGCGCGCTCTGATCTGGCTGGCCGCCATTCAACGGCCGGACGGCAGTTTTCCCCAAAATAGCTGGATCGACGGCACCGCCTATTGGTCTGTTTTGCAGCTCGACCAAATCGCCGCGCCGATACTGCTGGCCTGGCGTTTGCACGAGCAGGACGCGCTCGGTTTGTTCGATCCGGGCGTGATGATCATGCGTGCCGCCGCACACTTGATCCTGCAAGGGCCAGTTACCAGCCAGGAACGGTGGGAGGAAAACGCCGGTTACTCGCCTTCGACCCTCGCCACGGTGATCGCCGGCCTAATCTGCGCCGGGGAGTACTGCAAAGAACGCGGCCAAACGACACTTGCGGATTTTATTTTCGCGTATGCTGACTGGTTGGCAGCGCACGTCGAAGAATGGACGGTCACAACACGGGGTGACCTAGTTCCGGGTTTTCCTCGTCACTACATCCGCATTAATCCCACCGACCCTAACGCGCCCGATACTCACGCCGATCCAAACACAACGTTGATCCAGGTCGCCAACGGTGGCGGCCTCCATCCGGCGCGAAATGTAGTCGGCGGCGATTTTCTTCATCTCGTACGGTTCGGCATTCGCGACCTGAATGATCCGATCGTGCGCGACTCAATCGAAGTGATCGATCGGGTTCTCAAACATGACCTGCCGCAGGGCCCGGGCTGGCGTCGATACAATCACGATGGTTATGGGCAGGCGGAGGACGGGGGCGCCTTCGACGGGACGGGCGTAGGCCGCTGCTGGCCGATTCTGACAGGAGAACGCGGCCATTACGAACTGGCTGCGGGCCGCGATCCAAAGCCGTTCATCGCGTCAATGGAAAACTTTGCCAACCAGGGTGGGATGATCAGCGAACAGCTATGGGACGCAGACAACTTGCCGGACGGCGGAATGAAACGCGGTTGCCCAACTGGCGCGGCAATGCCCCTTTGTTGGTCGCACGCCGAATATGTTTCGCTTGTGCGCAGCCGCCACGACGGCGTCTGCTTTGACCGCGTCGAACCGGCGTTTCGACGCTACGTGCTGAATCCAGTGCAGAGCCGGTACGAGATTTGGAGTCTTCGCCATCCGCTCCGGCGTGTGTCTCGCGGAAAAATTTTCCGCATCATCCTTGCTGCAGAGGCAACTATCGTTTGGTCAACGGATGAGTGGGCCCGGACTAACGAATCGGACACCCGCCATGAGAGCAAACTGAATCTGTGGTTCGCAGATTTTCCAACCGCAGAGTGGCCGCACCGTTCAGTGCTTACATTTACATTGTTTTGGAAGCGTGATCAGCGCTGGGAAGGCCGCACTTGGCGAGTTGGCGTTTTTTAAAATCAACTCTAACTGCCCCATCAACGGAATTCGGCGTTAGACGGGGTGCCGAACTCGATATGAGTCGGCTTAAACAAAAATGCGGTGTGAGCCGCGTGGCATTCTTCTATCTCAAACGGGGGCACGGTGAAATCACAGGTGAAAGCCATCTTCGCCATCAGCCAGACCGAAGCTGTCGCCAGTGTCGTTCTATCTCGAACGAGGGAATATGGATCACCTCGCGAGTGGTACTCAAAAATCCTGCGTACGCGAAATACAACACTTCCTGGTCGCCGATATCTTCGGAGATGAAATTGAAGACATCTGCGAACGCTTCCGAGGAGACCCGTTCTTACACGCAACTTCAACAACAGATCCACGACGCTTTGCGCGTGCAGCATCCAGAATGGGTCGAGCCTAATGGCGATTGTCCTACCTGCGAGTCGTACGAATCGCGCCTCGCAGAACTGCTTCGCCTTTCTTCATCGAGCGAACATCGCTCGGCTGCGTAATCAACCTATCAACAAAACAACACAACATTATGAATCCAAATACCAAAAAACTTGACGGGAAAGTTGCGATCGTGACGGGAGCGTCGAAGGGAATCGGCGCCGCGATCGCCAAACAATTTGCTGCCGAAGGTGCAGCAGTCGTCGTTAACTATGCTTCCAGTAAAGAGGGAGCCGATCGCGTGGTGGATCAAATCGCCAAGCGTGGTGGAAAGGCCATTGCCGTGAGGGCGAATGTGGCCAGGAAGACAGACATCCAACATCTTTTTGCTGAGGCTAAAAAATCCTTCGGCAAGATCGACATCCTAGTCAACAACGCGGGAGTTTACGACTGGTCGCCACTTGAAGAGATCACCGAGGAGCAATTCCATAAACACTTTGACGTGAATGTTCTCGGCCTGCTCCTTGCCACGCAGGAAGCGGTCAGGCAATTCGATTCCACTGGCGGCAACATTATCAATATTAGCTCGACCGTCACGTCGTTGACACCGCCGAGTTCGTCGGTTTACACCGGCACAAAAGGCGCGGTCGACGCCATCACTAGGACGCTGGCCAAGGAATTGGGGCCGCGCAAAATCCGCGTTAACGCCATCAATCCCGGCATGGTGGAAACGGAGGGAGTGCGCGCAGCGGGCTTCGACCAAGGCGATCTTCGCAAAAGCATTGAAGCACAAACTCCGCTTGGCCGCATCGGCCAACCCGAGGACATCGCTCCCGCCGCGGTCTTTCTCGCTTCGTCTGATTCCCGGTGGATCACGGGCGAAACACTGCGTATCGCTGGCGGCCTCCGTTAATCGACAAAGGGATG
>Ga0209801_1001505_pt1 | contig 14320 bp, 11 predicted proteins | sample GraSoiAngelo_127_FD_185884 | JGI IMG/M metagenome (GOLD analysis project Ga0209801, IMG submission 185884) | Grasslands soil microbial communities from the Angelo Coastal Reserve, California, USA - 14_0927_09_40cm (SPAdes) (version 2) | ecosystem: Environmental > Terrestrial > Soil > Grasslands ... | reverse complement strand
GCTTTACAGTCTCTACCTGACCTCAATTTCACTTTTCGTGCTCCAGGCGGCCTGTCCTTATTGCGTCACGTCGGTTGGTTTGATGACTCTGATCTTTATCACCGTCACGTTTCAACGGCCGGCCAGGTTACCGGGATTCTCTTGGGGGCCGTGGCTCGCGAAGGGCGTGGGTAGCGCGCTGGTGGTCATTCTCACGCTTCATCTTCACTATGCGGGCTATTTGGGAAAAGCCGAAGGGCCTGAAGACCCCTGGATCCAGGGTTTGGCCCAGCATTTGTCCAAAATCGACGCGAAATTCTACGGCGCTTCTTGGTGCCCTCATTGTGCTGACCAGAAAGAAATGTTCGGTAGTTCCGTCAAGCGCTTACCCTATGTCGAATGTAGCCCCGCCGGCCCTTCAGCTCCCCAGGCCGACGTCTGCAAGGAAAAAAATATTCAAAGCTATCCCACGTGGATCATCAATGGTGAGCGTTACACCGGCATACAGCCGTTAGACAGCCTGGCGCAAATCAGTAAATACAACGCTCAAGGGAGCAAGCCCTGACGCATGCCAGAGGATCTCTTAGCAACGCGCATGATGGGTAAGAAGGCGGTCATTCTTCTTAGCGGCGGGGTCGATTCCTCGACCGCGGCAGCGATAGCAAAAAATGACGGCTTTCAGCTCCATGCCCTCAGCTTTCGTTACGGCCAGCGCCATGAGCGAGAACTCGAGGCAGCCAAAAAAGTGGCAACTTTCCTCGGAGCAATCTCGCACCGGATCATCGAGTTCGATCTTCGCGCCATCGGGGGTTCCGCTCTAACTGACCAGATCGCAGTTCCCAAAGGTCGAAGCGACAGCGAAATCTCTTGGGGCATACCGGTCACTTACGTGCCGGCGCGAAATACGATTTTTCTTTCCTTTGCATTGGCGTTGGCGGAGCGGGTTGAAGCTGAGGACATCTCCTTTGGCGCCAATCAGCTCGACTACAGCGGTTATCCCGACTGCCGTGAGGAATACATCCGCGCCTTCGAACGAATGGCGAATCTCGCCACTAAGGCCGGGGTGGAGCGCAAAAGCCGCATCAAAATCCACGCCCCCTTGATTCACCTGACGAAGAAAGAAATCATAAAAAAAGGGTTCGAGCTGGGGCTCGATTACGCGCTCACTTGGAGTTGTTATGATCCAAGTTCTGACGGGCGAGCCTGTGGGCTCTGTGACAGCTGTCAGCTCCGACTGAAAGGGTTCAAAGAGGCGGGGATCGCAGATCCGATCCCCTACGCGAGTCTTTAAAGGCAGTTCGATCCATGCTCCCTGAGCCATTTACGCCGCAGTTTCTCAGTCAACTGGAAACTTTCAGGCTGCGCACAAGAAAGGAATTCTTGGGCAGTCACCCGGGAAGTTATTCTGCGCCGCGGCGGGGAACCAGCTTGGAATTCGCCGACTACCGCAAATACTCCTTAGGCGATGATCTGCGCTATGTCGACTGGGGAATCTATGCCCGCACCGACCGGCTCTACGTCAAATTGTTCCACGAGGAGGTCGATCTCTTCGCCTATATTTTCATCGACGCCAGCGCATCGATGGCTTTCCCCACCGTCGAAGAAAAATTCTTGCCCGCCAGTCATATCGCGGTGGCGCTTTCTTATGTTGTCCTGGCTAACCAAGATCACGTGAAATTGCATCTCCTGCAGGGGTCGTCTGGCGACAAGGCATCGCCGTTTTACCGAGGGCGGCGGCGCATTGCAGATTGCATCAATTTTGCGGGATCGCTCAAACCTGCAGGTTCGTTGGCAATGGCACAGGCATTGGCGGATCATTTACGGCAGTTTCGCCGTCCGGGGAAGGCGATACTCATCTCCGATTTCTTGGTTCCTACCGTCTCGTATCAACAAGCACTCAATCTTCTGCGCGCCTTCAATTTGGATATTTCGGTCATCCAAGTTTTGTCCCGCCGCGAGGTGGACCCCTCTTTTCCTAGCGGCAGTCTGGCTTTAGTTGACAGCGAAAGCCAGGCGGAAATCAAATGCCAATGGGACTCCAGCACACGCAAGAGTTATCAGGCGCGGCTTGCGCAGCACAATCTTCAAATCCGCAGTTTCTGCCATCAAAGCGGCATCCATTACTCTCTCTACGTGACCGATAGAAATCTCGGCGATTTTATCTTAGCGACCCTCCCCGCCATAGGTCTTTTCAAATAATCCATGGAGTTCCTCAATCCCATCGCTTTTTACGGCCTCTTGGCGCTGCCTCTGTTGCTAGTGCCTTATTTGATCCGGAGAAAACCGCGGCGGGTGATTTTCTCGAGCTTGCTGCTCTTCACCGAAATAAGCTCACGATCTAGCGGCCGGCCCTGGGGAAGGCTTCGTTTGCCGCCGATATTCTTCCTGCAGCTGCTCCTTTTGACACTATTGATACTGGCTTTGGGAGAACCGGTTTTCTCCGTCCGGCCGAATAAGATCGCCATTATTTTAGATAACTCGGCGAGCATGCAAGCGCTGGAAGACGGCAAAACACGCTTTGCGTTGGCCAAGGAAAAAGCCCGGAACCTGCTTGCGGATCTAAGCGTCGGCGGCAAGGTCGATCTTTATTTGACGGCTCCGCGACTGGAGAAAATCGCCGGAGCGCCCTTTGCTCCATCCGATGCTGCGGGAACCATCGCCAGCCTCGAACCCTATGATCTCGGAGAGAGTCCCGTTGACTATAACAAATCCCTCGGGCAACTGGCGGCAGAGCAAAGATACGATCGCGTGTATCTTCTCACCGACCATCCCGTCCGCAGTCAATCGGGAACGGCGCGAGTCATTTCACTGGGACAACCCAAAGACAATCTGGCGCTTACTTCGTTTCAAGTCAGACGTTCGTCGCTGGCGAATTCCCGACTAGAAGCCGCGGCTGAAGTCACGAACTTCTCTGCCAAAGACCAGAGGGTCAGGATTTTACTGCGAGGCAGCGGTGCGGTGCTTGCCAGCCGCGAGTTGGCGGTCGCCGCCGGCAAGAGCGCCTCGGTAGTTTTCGAGGGATTCCCTCTGCATCCTTACTATGAGGCTGAAATCGACGTGCGCGACGCCTTGCCCCTTGATAACCGTCGATTTGCCGTGCCTGCCAAGTCACGAGAGCTGCGCATCCTCGGCATATCGCCACGACCTCAAGCCGTCGCGAGTCTACGATCCGTCCCCGGTGTTTCCGTGGACGTCATTGCACCGGCCGATTACGAAAGGACCGATCGCTCCGGCTACAATCTGGAGATTTTTCATTTCTCGACTCCCGCCGTGTTACCGAGAAATCCCGCTTTATTTGTCTTGCCGCCCGACAATTCTTTGGTTGAATTGGCGCGGCCTATCTCAAGACCGGTCGTGTCGAGTTGGCGTGAGCCACATCCGCTGACCCGCTACATAAACTTCACTCTGCTGCGGCCCTCATACGCCCGCCCGCTGCGGCCTAAGGTTGCCGGCGAGGCGATCATGGAAAGTCCGGACGGCCCGCTGGCGTTCGCAGTGGAGAGTCAGGGCGTTCGCCATTTAGTTCTGGGTTTCGATCCGTTTCCGTACTTGGGGCGAGAGAACCTCCCGGTTTCGATTTTCACGTTGAATCTCTTGGACTGGTTCTTTGAAAGCGCCGCAGGTAAAGAAACCCCCACAGGAGAACTGTTGTCACTTGGGGTCACTCGGCAGGGGGACTGGCTCGTCACACCCAAAGGTGAGAAGATTCCACTTAAGCCTGGCCAAAAAAATTTTCCGCAGACTTTTACTCAGGGAATCTATCAATTGAATCGCGCCGGTGAAAGAGAACTGTTCGCCGTCAATCTTCAGGATACCAATGAATCGGACCTGCGTGCGCTGGCGCCCATAGAAATCCGCGGCGAAACCGGTAGCCCAAGCAGCTCCTCGGCGTTCTTTTCGTTTTGGCCCTATCTCCTCTTGGCTTCACTGGCTCTGCTGCTCCTCGAGTGGTTCATCAATCCTCGAATGGCTCGATTGGGTCTACACTCTAGCTCGAACCGGATGCTGTCCCGTTTATGAGAGAACTCTTCTCCAACGTTCAGTTTGCGAAGCCTTTCTTCTTTTGGCTTCTGCTTGCCTTGCCGCTGCTTTGGTTTCGCCTGCGCGACCAGCGGTTTAGCATCGTTATCTGGCGTACTCTGATTCTGTTGCTCTTCATTGTGATTCTAGCGGATCCCCAGTCCGTAACCGAACAGACCAGGCATGAGGAGCGGATTTTCGCCTTCGATCTGTCGCAGAGCATTCCCGAAAGCATGCATCGCTGGATGGAGAGTACGGCGGATTCGCGTTTCTCTCCGAATCAACAAGACCGGATTTTCGTCTTCGGCTCGGAAACCCGGGAAGTCACGAATTGGCGCGAATGGCTCAAAGGCGAAAATTCAGAACAGAGCTCGATCCGGCCCGGCAAAACTAGCCTGGAGAAACTATTCACCACGCTTTTGGAGCTTCCGGCCGCGCCTCGAAGCCTCTTTATATTTACTGATGGGTGGGAGACCCAGGGAAACGTCGAGCACCTGCTGCCTGCTATCGCTGGATCAGGCCTCAAAATTTACCCCATTCTGCCCGCCGGGCCGCCCAAAATCGCTAACGTAGCCGTAACAAAACTCTTGGCGCCGACTTACGGTAACAGTGGCGAGGCCCTCAATCTGAAGGTTGTTTTAGAAAATCAAAACGAACGCGAAGTTGACGGAACGTTGACTCTTACGCGTAACGGCCAGACCTTCAAGACCGATTCGGTCAAATTGAAGCCAGGAAGCCAAATCTTCACCTATCAGACCACACTTTCCGATGGGTCGCCGACCTCCTTCTACCGTGCCAGTTTCACTCCCCGTCGAGCCGATTTTGATCGCTATGCGGCGGACAACCAGGCTTTGGCCTGGGTCACGGTCCGGTCAAAGGCGAAAGTTTTGTTGTTGAATGGGCGCAGCGGCGGAGGACGATACCTGGAGGAGATCTTCAAAAGGCTGGGTTTCGAGGTTACCTCCCGCACAGCGGACTCGCCCCCCGCTCCAACAGGATACCAAGTGGTTGTCTTTAATAACGCCGAGCGAGAAAAATTCAGCACCAGTTATCTCGCGTCCATCGAGCGGCACGTAGCCGCGGGAAACGGTTTTCTAATGCTTGGCGACGAGGCGAGCTTCGCTCCCGGCAGTTATCGCCGCACTCCCATCGAAAATATTCTACCGGTGGAGCCCCGCGAGCCAAAGCGGGAGGAAAAAAACCGCGCCGTCGTACTGGTCATCGACAAATCAGGCAGCATGCGAGAACAGAACAAGATGCTTTACGCGCTGGAAGCCGCCAAGGTGCTGGTGCGCCAACTCAAGGATAACGATCTACTAGGCGTCGTGGCCTTCGACGTGAGTCCGTTTATTGTGGTGCCCATGGAGTCCGTGGGCAGACTGCGGAGCACATTTAACTCTCAAATTGATCGTCTTAGACCCGGAGGTCAGACTTACATCTATCCCGCCCTGCTCGAAGCCAAAAGGCAGCTCGAGAGACAGAATGCGGCCATAAAACATGTCATTTTGTTGAGCGACGGTGAAACGCGTGGCAGTCAGAGCGAATTAATCGATCTCGTGAGCGTCATGAAGAATGAAATGAAAATCACCGTCTCGGGTATCGCGGTCGGTGCGGAAGCGGATATCCGGCTGATGAAACGAGTCAGCCAGTACGGTGGCGGCTTGTTTCACTATACTCTGGACCCCTCGACCTTGCCCCAAATCGTATTGCAGCAAATCCAGGACAAGCCCACAGACGAACCCCCGCGCGAACGAGACTTTACGCCGCTCCAAGAAAGGGGTTCCCAGCTACTTTCGAGCTTCCCAACCAGGTCCTATCCAACTATTCGGGGTTACATGGAGACCGATCTTAAACGGGGTGCTCACCTGGATCTAATGATTCCCAGGGACGACCGTAAGGCACCCTTGTTAGCTTCGTGGCAGTATGAGCGCGGCAAATCAATTGCTTTGACCACGGATCTGGAGGGCCGCTGGAGCAGAAACTGGATCCAATGGAACGAGTTGCAGAATTTTTTGGGCAAAATTCTTGACTGGCTTCGTCCTAGCGAGGAACCCATACCGCTTCACGAGGCGAGGGTGAGCCTCTCAGCCAGCCAACCTGTTCTAGAGCTTTTTGCGTACGAAGAAGCAAGCGCCGACAGCCAATTCCGATTTTCTGTCATTGGCAAAAGCGGTCGGTCCGAAGGTACGCTCAGGAAATTGGCCCCCGGTCATTACCAGGCTGAACTGCCCATATCAGTGCCGGGTGACTATCGGATAGAGCTCACGGAGGAGCGGCGCGGCCGGCGAATACCTTATCCGCCAATAGGTTATACCCTCCCCTACGACCGCGAAAGCGAAATAGCACGACCTGAATTCAATACCAACTTACTGATTCAATTGGCGCAAGCAACCGGCGGTGAGATTAACCCAGAATCACCGGATAAGTTTCAAAAGCAGGACGTCACGCGCAACTATCAGCCAATGAGACAGCCCCTAATTGTTTTGGCTTTTGTCCTTTTTCTTCTGGAAATCGCGGCTAGAAAACTGCTCTTGTCAGAGATCGATTAGCTTTTGCACCACTATTCTTTACTTACCACTCCCTTGATGCGCTTTTCCGAGTCTACGACGGGAATCATCTGCAAATTGTAGCGCGCAAAAAGTTCGCTTAATGCTTCTTGATTCAGGTGCTCCGGGGCTGTGATCACGTCGGTGCGCATAACCTCCTGGACGGTTTTGTCGCCGGGTGTTATCAGCAAGTCCCTGAAAGTAACTGTCCCCAACAGGCGTTCTTCAGCGTCGGTCACGTAGGCGTAGTAGACGGTTTGCGCGCGATCCCGCGCATCTCTGCGAAGAAAGCTAACAGCCTCGTCGACCGTCATATAAGGACGCAAACGGGCGTACCGCGGGTTTATCAAGTCTCTAGCGTGTTCCTCGGCGTAATCCAGAAGCCCTTTGACTTCCCGGCGGGTCTTGTCATCGAGTAGCGATAAGAGCCCCTCGCGTTCTTCTCCAGGGGCTTGCTGGATCACGTCCACTGCTTCCTCAGGCGCAAGCAGCCTCATCCACACTTTCCGTTCTCCGGGTGCCAGGGCTAAAGTCAGTTGGGACTTATCCTGGGCACTCAGGTGCAGAAAGAAATCCTCCGCGTCATCCCGCTGGAGCAGCTTAAAGCCCTCAACTCGGTCCCGTCTGGAAAGGACAGGCCAAGCCTCATACAGTTCGGCCAGAGCAAGGCTCTTCTCAGCAATGTTTCCTTCATAACTCTCTAAATATAATTCCCTGGTGTCGGCGTCGTAGGCGAACAGTTCAGCTTGCCGTCCCCAACTAATGGCGATGTCCAGCTGTTCTTCGGCCTCGTCGCCGAAATCGGCTTGCAGCTTGTCGTGGAAATAATCCCGAGCCACCCGCCCATTGTCGTCGCGCTGGAGCATTTCGTAGATCCAGCCGATAACCGGCAAGCGCAGGACCCGCCCCGCAATTATTGCTTTACGAGCCAGAATGGTAGCATCAGCGTATGCCCGCCCAAGCGGGGTGAGTAACAGATCGCCTTCATGCACTCTGATGAAACCCAGTAGATCTCCCGCCTCAACTATGGGCAAGAGGTCGTCGAGTTCGAGGACCAGATCGCCACCCATGCGGTAGAGATCGACTCGACCTCCCTCATCCACAAGTTTCTCCAGCAGGCCAGCTACCGCATTGAGCTGCGAATTCGGTAACGGCCGGGTCACCCCCGGCTGTCCGGGCTGAGTGCCAAGCGCCTCTTCTTTTGGCTTGGATTGACCGGCAACGGCCGCATAGACTTTATCTACAAGACTCTGAAAGGCGGTATCTTTGCGTTGGCGCGGGTGGCGCAATGTTACCGCAATCTCGGTAACGATGTGACCAGGGTCCTTTCCCATGATCACGATGCGGTCAGCCATGAACACCGCTTCCTCAATATTATGGGTAACCATCAAAATAGCCTTTGTGGGGATTTTCTTGTTCAGCCACAGTTCCATCAACTCGCCACGCAAAGCCTCGGCGGAAAGCACGTCGAGCGCGGAAAAAGGTTCGTCCAAACATAACAATTCCGGCTCGACCGCCATTGCGCGGGCAAACCCTACTTTCTGCCGCATGCCGCCGGAAAGTTCGCGCGGATAAGCTGATTCGAAGCCATCCAAACCGACAATGTCGATGAGCTTCAAGGCGCGTTCTACGCGTTCAGCGGGCGCCACGCCGCGCGCCTTCAATGCAATTTCCACGTTCTCCTGCACCGTTAGCCACGGATAAAGCGCAAATGTTTGAAAAACAATCGTCGTGTATGGATTGACGCCTTTCAACGGCTGCCCGTGATATGAGACCACGCCGGAAGTAACAGCGTTCAATCCTGCAATGATCCGCAGCAAGGTCGATTTTCCACATCCGGATGGGCCCAGCAAGCAGACAAATTCACCCGCCTTGATCTGGAGACTTATTTCTTTGACGGCGAGAAATTGTCTGGTTTCCAACCGGTAAGCTTTGGTGACGCTTTGAAGGTCCAACAAACTGTCGGCGTCATTGACTGCTGTTGCGTCAATCATGGGTGCCTCCGGTGCAGATTTATTCCATGCGATATCGCTCTTCGGCCAGTTTATAGAGACGGCGCCAGAAAGTCCGGTTAATCAGAACAACAGTGAGAACGAGCGTCAACGTGGCCGCCAGAAGCAGTCCATAGTCGCCTGTGCTGGTTGCGCTTGCGATGAGCGCGCCCGCTCCTATGGTAGCATGGGTTTGGCCGCCGAATTCCACGTATTCAGCCACAATACTTGCGTTCCAAGCGCCGCCGCTTGCCGTGATGGCTCCGGTGATGATGTATGGGAACAACGCGGGCAGGATCAGAGTCCGCCAGCGGTCTAGGGAGGAGAGGCGAAGCAAGTCAGTGGTGTAGCGCAAATCTTGCGGGATAGCCGCCGCGCCCGCGATCACGTTAAACAGAAGATACCACTGCGTTCCCATCAGCATTAGAAGCACAGCCGCGATGTTCAAACCGCCCGGTACCTGCAACAGCGCCAGCAGCACGACGGGAAAAAGCGCCGTAGCCGGAATGGATGCAACGACTTGCACGATCGGTTGGAGAACGGTCGCAAGGCGGCGGTTCGTTCCAATAAACACGCCGACCGGAATGGTCCAAATCAAGGTAATCGCCAGTGCAACGCTCACGCGGACGAAAGTGGCGACGATCCCCTTCCCGAGTTCGGCCCATGTCGAAGTGGGAAGCGCAACCAACAGGGCTGCCGCCCGATAACTCCCGTACAAAGCCACAAGTAAGAAAACAGCTAAGATTCCTATAGCCAAACGCGAAGCTCCCGCCTCGGCGGACGGTTCCGCTAAAGCGATGCTCCCACTCATACGGCGTTGAAACTCTCCGTCTATCCACTCACTGAAGGGTCGCCATATGCGCGTACCGAATTGCTCTGCAAGCCAAGCACGTGAAAGCAGATCGAGAAACCATGAGCTCGGCGGCTCATCCCCTTCTACCATGTCCATTTTGAATCTGTCGGTCCACGCGATGAGGGGGCGCCAAACCAGCTGGTCGAGTAAGACGATAATCCCCACCAATGTGATGACGCCCAAAACAACAGCGTGTGAATCTCCTTGGTTCGCCGCGGTCTGTAAATAGGAACCGAGACCGGGCAAGCGAAAATCACGGCTTCCGACGTTGAAAATTTCCGCGGCCATCAGGAAAAACCATCCACCCGACCAGCTCATCATACTGTTCCAGAGCAACCCAATCGCGGCAAAAGGAAGTTCAACGGTCTTGAAGCGAAGCCATGGGTCAAAGCGAAACACGGCGGCGGCCTCACGCAATTCACTTGGAATGGTGGTCAGCGATTGGTAAAAACTGAATGTCATATTCCACGCTTGCGAGGTGAAGATAAGCACGATAGCCGCAACCTCGGCGGCGAATGCCTGAGGCAGAACAGCGCTGAGACTAAGCAAAACTACCGGAAGGAATGAAAGGATAGGCACACTCTGCAGCACGTCCAGCAAAGGCATGAGCACGGTTCGCGCGGTGCGATTGCGCGCCGCAGCGTAACCGTAGAACAAGCTGAACAGCAACGACAAAAAATACGCAGCAGCCATGCGCCCGACGGAAAGCAAAGCGTACCACGGCAAAGCCAAGGGGGAGAGAGAAATATCGGGACCGGCAATAATTGCAGGGGCGCGAAAGGCTAGGCGTGCGCCGGCGTACAGTATGGTGGTGACGGCCAGCAAAATAACGGCATCACCAACTGTGAAAGTTGGGTTTTCGGGCAGGGCGGGACTGAAGCGAAATTGCCGCATGATTCCCCTACTAGGGCTAATAACCGTCCTACTTGCTACTGACGACGGGGCCCGGTAGGAATGCGGCGCCGAGACTTAAGCGGGACGGCAGTGTATGAGCAAACCTGGATTATCTGAACAATCCATATTTGTTTTCGATAATAGCCGATCAATCAAGTGAGTCAAGCAAGCAGACTCCTATCGGATAGAGCTTACAGAGGAACGGCGCGGCCGAAAACTACCATATCCACCGGTTGGCTAAATCGCGCGATCTGATTTCAATACCAATTTGTTGGTTCAATTGGCCCAAGAACCGGCGGCGAGATTAACTCAGAATCACAGACAACGTTTACGAGGAATCAGCCAATGAGACAGCGCGTGATATTAGTGGCATTTCTGTTCTTAATTCTTGAAACTATCGCCAGAATCATGCTCTTCGCCGACCTGACTAGCGATGCTTGAAAGTTGGGACCAGGCTTTCCTCCCGGAATTTCAGACTTTTCGGTTGACACACGGAACAAAACGGTTTATTCAGTAGAAGATTTTTTTATTATGCGCCTGGGCAACCGAGATATAAGCACCGGTGACTTATTGCCTGCAGACCGATTCCCTGTCTTTCTGAATGTTTTCAAGACATTGGTTTGGCTATGGGTTTTCAGCGCCGTGGTCGCAATGAAACCCTCCGCCGCCGAGGGCTCCCCCCAGAAAACCGTCCGGAAAGAAACCCCGAAGAGCAAACCAACACCTAAGACTGATTCGACCCGAAAAATAAGCAATTCTCCAGCACACAACGCGCTCTTCCGGCAGGAACCTGCACCCGTCGACCCTCTGGAAAAACGCGAGCATGTGGTTCAACAAACAAAACTCGGTGATACGTTACCGGAGCTATTAAGCCGCTTCCGCTTGCCTCAAACCGAGAAACAGCTCTGGACTCGATCCGTTCGACGAAGCTTTGGAGCACAGGCCTTACCACCTGGCAAAGAGATTCACTTTTACTTTTCTAAGCCGGCTCTACACGGTCGAAGCCAGAGCGCGCCAGGCCAACTCAAAGCGTTGGAAGTTGACTATAATGATGCCTCGACCCTTACCTGGGAAAAGGGCATCAAAGGAATCCTCTTCCAGAAGCGTGAAAAGCCTTATGACGTCGAGCTAAAGACGGTCAGCGCAACGGTGGAAAACTCACTTTTCGACGATGGGCAAAGAGCCGGTATCCAGCCGACGTTACTCTCTCAGCTTGCGGATATTTTTAACTGGGACGTTGACCTCGAAAAGGACATCCACAAAGGCGACAGCTTCAAAATAGTCTACGAGAAGAGAAGTCGTAAAGGTCAGGAAGCCAAAGCTTCGCTGCGCATCGTCGCCGCTGAATTGATCAACGCCAGCCAGAAACTGACCGCGATTTACTTTGAGAAACAGAAAGGACAAGGCAACTACTACAACTTAGAGGGAAAGAGTTTAGCTCGCTCATTCTTGCGCTTTCCATTGGAGTTTACCAACATCACATCTTATTTTACCCACTCCCGCCTTCATCCCTTGCTGAAAGCCAATTTACCCCACACCGGCGTGGATTTTGCCGCGCAGAGGGGAACTCCGGTTCGTGCCGTAGGTGACGGGGTGATTTCCCAAGCGGGCTGGAACGGCGGCTATGGTAAGGCGATCGACATACAGCATGACGCCACGTATTTGACCCGTTATGCGCATCTCGACAAGTTCGCCGAGGGGATTCGTGACGGCGTATCGGTTCAGAAAGGTCAAGTCATCGGCTATGTGGGCTCGACAGGCCGAAGCACCGGCCCGCATCTTCATTTCGAACTCTATAAGGATCACCAGTACGTCGATCCCCTAAGCGTCGATTTTCCCGCAGAAGAAACGATCGAGCCCGCCTTGCAAAAAATATTCGATAATCAAAAGCAGCTTTTGCTGGTCGAACTCTCGTCAGCGCCCCAATCCTAAATCCGCGCCGTTCCTGGGACCGCAGTCTGGATTTCAAATCACTTGATTCATTTTTTTCCTTTGCCGATGCGCACGAGGGCTTGCAATTCTCTCCCATCGGCAGAACAAGGATGCCGGTCGATCATAATTTTCCGTGCGGTACTATGATCCGGCCTCAAGGCGTGAAGACTTCATTCACAGAAGAGAATGTCGCTCCCGGTTTCGGTCCTCCGGAGATCACATAAATTGATTGTCCGATGATGGCCGCCCCCAATCCGTGGCGCGCCGTTGGCATGGGCGCCCAGCGGCGCCAGTTGTTCTTCACGGAATCGTAAGACTCGGTTTCATTGTGTGTTCCAGAGCCGGATTCTCCTCCAAAGACAAATATCTGTCCGTTAAGTGAAGCCGCCACAATCCCGCTTCTTACCGTCGGCATCGCCGTACGCGGCCGCCAACGATCCGTGGCGGGGTCGTACTCTTCGTTTTCCGTAATACTTCTGTCGTGTCTGCCGTTGATGCGTCCCCCAATAGCATAGAGTTTTCCGTTCACGACGCCGATCGCGTGGTGGTCCCTGGGTGTCGGGATCGGGGCTCGTCTTACCCAACGGTCTTGGGCGGGATCGTACTCTTCGTTAGCGCTGGTATTTTTGCCGTTGGCGCCAACGCCGCCGACGGCGTAGATCTTTCCGGCAATCACGCCGACGGCTAGCGCGCCCCTCGCCGTGGGCAGAGGCGACCGGGCGCGCCAGCGATCGGTCGAAGGATCATATTCATAAACGCTGTCCGTCGAGCCTTGGCCGGACATGTATCCGCCGATCACATAGATCTTTCCATCGACCGCGGCGGCGCCGATGTGGTGTAACGGACGCGGCAGCGATGCGCGGCGGCGCCAAATATTCTTAGCAGGATCATACTCTTCGACGAGGTCGCCGTTTTTTTCATAGCCTCCCATGACGTAGATCTTGCCGCCGAGTTCCGCCGCCGCTACTTCGGTTCGCGCTGAAGGCATGGGAGCACGAAGTTCCCATTTGCCGGGCAACGTTTCACTCGCACCGGTTAGCGACCTCAAGAAAAACACGAATACGAGGCTTAACTCAAGCAAGCGAATACCGACTGCGGTCATGTCTCAATAAATTTCAACTTCGATTCAATGTCTTAAGCGGAAACCTGACGTGCATGGCGCCCAGATTGCCGACTCATGAGACCGAATGGCCGAGTCTACGATGGATAGGGATTCTCGAGAGCATTGTTTTCCATCAGGGAGTGCAAATCGACCATGGTGAAGGCGCAGTATTTGGGCTCGTATCCGAGCTTTGTGGTCGTCATTCCCTGCTCCAAGATACGCTGCAGGATCATGCGGTTCAGGGGGCCGTGCCCCATTCGGCCGTCGTGCTGAAGCAAATCCGCCTCGGCATGGGCAGTAAAATATACGGCTTGCTGCGTTGTCATCCCATAGTGGGAGACGAGAGCATTCGCCCATTGCTTAGACCAGTGACCGAGAGTCTCCTCGTACACGTGCATCCCCCAGAGTTCGATAATCGATCCGTCCTGGAACATGCGGCGGCAGTAATCGCTGATAGCTCGCCCGGCGGCGGAGGCAGGTTGTTCCAGCACCTGCGCCCGGGAAAGCCCTAACGCTTTCGCGGTTTCGAGTAAGATCAACGTATGTCCCGGGGGCTTGGGCGAGATCAACTCTTCGGCGATTTTTTCCGTAAAGGCTGGCAAGAGATCGTAATTGCGGACAAAAAAGGGCAGGTGGACGTAATACGAAACCGCGTTAAGAGCGACAACCTCCACGGAGAAGAGCCCCCAATCTTTGAAGAAGCGGCGCATGCAGCCAAGCGGGAGGCGGCCTTCTCTAAGCTGGGTCATAAAGGAACCGTGATGAATCTTTTGTTCCCAATGAAGGAAAAGATCATGATACAGCTGATCAACGTACGCTTTGGCTTCAGTTGAATTCATGAAACTGAATTTTGGCGGAAATCAGGCTTTGGGATGATGTTAAGGAGCCTTTACATAAAGGGGTAATTTTCTGTATTGTTAAAACCTAAAAGGTTCTTGATGTCAATCGTTCACGGAGGCAAAAGAGATGGAAGCGCTGAGCCCTGATAAGTTTCTCAAGCAAT
>Ga0209801_1001504_pt1 | contig 14320 bp, 15 predicted proteins | sample GraSoiAngelo_127_FD_185884 | JGI IMG/M metagenome (GOLD analysis project Ga0209801, IMG submission 185884) | Grasslands soil microbial communities from the Angelo Coastal Reserve, California, USA - 14_0927_09_40cm (SPAdes) (version 2) | ecosystem: Environmental > Terrestrial > Soil > Grasslands ... | reverse complement strand
ACGCTGCAGCTGATCGCCGACAGCGGCGCGGCGCCGTTCTACACCGGCGGTATCGCGCACCTCATCGTGCGAGAGATGGCGCGCGGCGGCGGGTTGATCACGCGCGAAGACCTCGCGCACTATGTCGCCAAGTGGCGCGACCCCATCGAGATCAAGTATCGCGGCTACACGATCTACGCCATGCCACCGCCGTCCGGTGGGGGCGTCACCCTGGCAGAGATCCTCAACGTGATGGAGGGGTACGCTCCGGTTCCGCCGTTCGGCAGTGCGGAGCTGATGCACCTCCAGACCGAGGCGATGCGCCGCGCGTACACCGACCGCAACGCCTTGCTGGGAGATCCCGACTTCGTCCAGATTCCGCTCGACCGGCTGCTGTCAAAGCAGTATGCCGGTTCGTTACGCGCCGAGATCGATCCGCGCCGGGCGACGCCGGCGGTACCCGTGTCGGGGGGGCGCTCCGAGGGAACGGAGACGACGCACTTTTCGATCGTCGATGCGGACGGCTCCGCCATCGCCTGCACCTACACGCTGAACAACGATTTCGGCAGCGCGGTGACGGTGACCGGGGCCGGATTCCTCTTGAACGACGAGATGGACGATTTCATGTCTGCGCCGGGGAGGCCCAATCTGTTCGGCCTGGTCCAGGGCGAGGCGAACGCCATCGCGCCCGGCAAGCGCATGCTCTCCGCGATGACGCCGTCGATCGTGGTCGATTCCGCAGGCCGGCTCGCGCTCGTGCTCGGCTCGCCCGGCGGCTCGCGGATCACCACGGCCGTGTACCAGGTGATCAGCGATGTGGTGGACCAGGGCATGTCGCTCGCCGAGGCGGTCGGGGCCCCGCGGCTGCATCACCAGGCGCAGCCGGACGTCGTATTCCTCGAGCGCAACGGGTTCGAGCAGGCGGCCATCGACTCGCTCGAGGCGATGGGGCACAAGGTCGAGACGTGGACCTACAAGACCGAGGTGAACGCCGTCGCCCGCACCGCCGCCGGCTGGGTCGGAGTGGCGGATCCCAGGCGCGGCGGCGGGGCGGCGGGGTACTGAGGGACGCCGCTACGCGTGCTTGACCGTCAGCGGCTTGTTCAGCTTGATCGTGATCGCCGCGCCCTTGGGGATGACGACGTCGATGTCGCGCGACGCGCGCGCGGCAGCCGCCCCGGCCGCGGCACCGACCGCTCCACCGATCAGCGCTCCTTTTGTATTCTTGCCGAGCAGCTTCCCGACGATGGCGCCAGCCACGGCGCCGCCGCCCACTTTCGCGGCGTCCGCCTTCGTCACGCCCCGGCCCTTCATCACCGTGTCCTGTGCGACGACCGCAGCGTCGATCGCGTAGCTCGCGCCGCGCACCGACACGCTCGTGACCGACAACTCGATCCTGCCGGTCGAGTTCGGGTTCGGCGCGGGCTCAGCGGCCGCGATCGTGCCCGACACGGTCGCGCCGACCGGAATCACGACGCGCCCGCTCGGGTCCTTCACGTCCTGGCTCACGGTGGCACTGAAGGCGTCACCGGCCTTGGCCGTGCGGGTCGTGATCGTGTCGCTCGCCGCGAGCGGGACGCGAGACCCAGCCGCGAGGGTGAGCGGAGCCGGCGCCGCGGGCTTCGGGGGCGCCGGCTTCTTGACGGGTGTCGCCTTCTCGGGCGCCGCCTTGGCCGGCTCCTTCGCCGCAGCCGGCACGTCCTTCATGGCCGCCGTGGACTCGGTCGGGGCGAGGGTGAGGTTGCGCGCCGTCGAATCGGCCGACCGGCTCGTCTGCTCACCCTTGACGCAGGCGAGGAACGCGACACCCGCCAGCGCGGCAACAAGGGATCCGTGCTTCGGTAGCCTGATCATTTAGTCCCTCTCATTGAGTTTCGCAGGCACTTGGCTTCGCAGGCACCTAATATAGGAAAGTGGCCCCTTAAGTTCCCAGGTTGAAACGTGGGCCCGGCCCGCGCCGTGCTAAAGCACGCGGGCGGTGTCCTTTAGGACATCGTGTGGACTAAAGCCGGCTCTTGAGGAATTCCGGCGTGAGCCCCTGCAGCCAGCCGGCGAGCAGCGTGAAGCGGTCGGTGACGAGCAGCAGCCCGAGCAGGATCAATAGGGTCCCCGCGGTCCGCTCGACCCAGACGAGATACGGGCGGAACCGCTGGAACCACGCCAGGAACCGGTCGAGCGCGAGCGCGGTGACCACGAAGGGCAGCGCCAGGCCGGCCGAATAGGCCGTGAGCAGGGCCGCGCCGCGTCCCACGCTCGCCTGAGCGGCCGCCAGCGTGAGAATCGCGCCGAGGATGGGACCGATGCAGGGTGTCCACGCGGCGCCGAACGTGATGCCGACGAAGGCCGAGCCAAGGTAGCCGAGCGGCTTGCGGGCGAGCTGGACCTTGCGCTCGCGCATCAGGAGCGCCGGGCGCAGCACGCCGAGCAGGTACAGCCCGAAGAGAATGACGACGACGCCACCGATCCGCCCGATCCATACTTGAGAACGGAGCAGCAGCACACCGAGCGCGGACGCCGTGGCGCCGAGGGCGATGAAGATGAGGGAGAACCCGGCCACGAACCACAGCGCGTGTGCCACGGCCGTGCCCCGGCGCACCTCAAGCTCTTCCAGCGTCAGGCCCGTGAGAAACCCGACGTAGCTGGGGATGAGGGGCAGCACGCAGGGAGAGAGAAAGCTGAGCAGCCCGGCCACGAAGGCGAGGGCGAACGACGGCGTCACCCGCAGAAGCAGACCGCCGAGACCACCGTGGTCCAGCGGCCGTCATCCCCGCACTCGGCGGTGGAGGTGACGTTCATCGTGCGGACGATGTCGCCCGAGAGCAGCCACTGTTCACGTCGCTCGTCCCATGCCTTGTCGGGGTCGAAGGGGACCCCCAGCACCGTCGCAAGCATCGAGGCGGCCAGGTCCTCGGCGTATTCCCCCGAGGTGATCTCGTTCTGACCGTAGCTGTGGTGCTCGGAGATGTAGCCGTGGTGTGAGGCGTCCGCGGGCATGGCCACGCCGATGGACGCCGCAACCAGGCGGCTGGGCTCGTTGGTGGACGATTCGGCGATGACCGCGAAGACGACCTGGCCGGGCTTCATGAGGGAGAGGCCCTCCTCCCGGTCCACCAGCTCACAGTGGGGCGGGAAGATCGAGCTTACCCGCACCAGGTTGAAGTTCGCCAGATGGGCGTCGCGCAGCGCCATCTCGAAGCTCGTGAGCTTCTCCTTGTGCCGGCCAACGCCCTTGGTGAGGAAGGCCTTGGTGGGCACGAACATTCGCGAGTCGATCAACCGGTCACCTCCCTTTAGCCTTCATACCACACCGCCGGCCCGACCGCCACCGGCGGGTCCGGATCACCCGAGCGCTCGGCGGCGCCCTGCATCACCCGCTCGATGACCTCCGCGGGTGAGAGGGCGGTCTCCTCGACGGTGACGCGCGCCTGGCCCCGCTCCTTCCCGCGGACGACGAGCATGTAGCGGGCCGTGTAGACGCGCAACCGGCCGCCGGCTTCGCCGGCGCGGCACGCCACCACCGCCGTCCCCCATTCCCGGCCCTCCCGTTTCCAGGGGCGGAACAGATAGATCGTCTCGATCTCGGCGGGCGGCACGTGACGGGCGACGGCCTCGGCCAGCTTCGCCCACCCCGGCCCGCGGCCGGGCGCTAGCGGAGCACGGTCGCCGGCGCCTGCGCCTGCTCCCATCGCTCCACGTAAAACCGCAGCACGTGCATGAAGTCCTGGGCGTTTGTGACCACGCCATAGGCCTGGTGCGTGCCGCGGTCCCGCAGCTTGTTGACCACGAACTCGGTCTGATCGACGCAGATCGTCGTGAGCGGTCGCAGCTCCTCCGGCCGCGACGCATCCACGAATGCCGGCAGCATGTTGCCGACGGCGATCGCGTGTAGCGCGGTCGCCACGAACACCGCGAACGTCGCCTGCGCGGTCCGCTCCCGCATCGCGTCTTGGGCCGCCAGGGTGTCCGACAGCACCTCCGGCAGCGGCCCGTCGTCGCGGATCGAGCCGGCGAGCACGAACGGCACCTGGTGCGTCACGAGCGCGTGCATGATGCCCGACGTCACGAGTCCCTGCCGCACCGCCGCGGCAATCCCGCCCACGCGGCGCACCCGGTTGATCGCGCGCATGTGCAGCGCGTGGCCGCCTTCGACGCCCTGGCCCGAGCTCGTCATCCCGAGCGTCGTCCCGAAGATCGCCGCCTCCAGGTCGTGCACCGCGACGGCGTTCCCCCCGAGGAACGACTGGACGTACCCGTTCTGAATGAACCAGATCATGTCCTCGCGCGCCCGGGCGTGCACCAGCGCGGGACCCACCACCCACATGATCTTGCCGCTGCGACGCCTCTCCTCGCCGAGCAGCTGCGCCAGCACCGCATAATCCACGGGCTTCTCGCGGGACACCTCGGTCTGCATGAACCCGAACTCGTTGGCGCTGTGCACGCCGCCGAGGAAGCCCTCGGTGTGGACGAAGATGCCCTCGCGGCCGTCCTCCTCGGTGCCGACCGCCACGAGCTGGCCCCGGCGCACCCGGCGGGGCTCGGTTACGACGAGATCCCCACCCGGGTGCAGCACGATGACGCAGTCCATGCGCGGTAGCCGCGGCCGGCGCCAGGCGCCCGTCGCCCGTACGTAGGTGGGGAGGTTGGTCGTCGAGAAGAACCGGTCGGGCAGCACCCCGTCGGCGGGCGCGGGCTCGAAACGCGCGTCGGGCGCTCCGGCGAGCGGCGGCGCCGCGAAGTCGGGCGGACGGTACTGGAACCGCGGACCGGTCGTCACAGACGGAGAAAGCTAATGCGGAATCACAAGAGCGACACGGGATCCCGATCCACGACGACGCCCCGCGCTCGCGCGCCGAGGGCGCGCACCACGCGACCGATGGCGCGCGGCTCTGTCGCCTTCACGAGCACGTGCCAACGCCACCGCCCCTTCAGGCGCGCGATCGGGCAGGGCGCCGGCCCGAGTACACTGAGCGCCTCTTGCAGTCGCTCCGCGTTCACGCGTCGCAGCCATGCCGCCACACCCTCCGCCACTTCCTGTGCTCGTGCCGCCACTTGGTCCGACGCCACGAAACGCGCCAGGCCGACGTGCGGCGGATACGCCGGATACGGCGGGGCACGCAGCGGGACCTCGACCGCGGCGAACTGGGAAACCGAGTGGGCCGCGGCGGCGCGTATGGCGTGGTGGTCCGGCGCCCGGGTCTGCACGTACACGCGTCCCCCCTTGGGCCCCCGGCCCGACCCGCGACCTGGGCCACCAGCTGAAACGTCCGCTCCGCAGCTCGGAAATCGGGCAGGTGGAGCCCCGTGTCCGCGTCCACCACGCCCACGACCGTGACGTTGGGAAAGTCGAGTCCCTTGGCGATCATCTGCGTGCCGAGCAGGATGTCCAGCTTGCCCTGGGCCATGCGCTCGAGTATCCGGTGATGCGCCCACTTGGAGCTGGTCGTATCCAGGTCCATGCGCGCGATGCTGGCAGCCGGAAAGCGGCGTACGACGAAGTGCTCAAGCTGCTGGGTGCCGAGGCCGCGCATGCGCTGGACCTCCTTGCCGCACATGCGGCACGCGGTCGGGATCGTCTCTTCGTGACCGCAGTAGTGGCAGCGGAACGCAGGCGGCGTCTGGTGCACGGTGAGCGCGATGGCGCAGTGCGGGCAGTCGCGTACGTCGCCGCACGCGGGACACTGCAGGTAGGTGGCGAACCCCCGGCGGTTCAGGAGCAGGATCACCTGCTCGCGGCGACCGAGTGCGCCCTGCACCGCCTCGTCCAGCGCCGTGGTCCAGGGACCGCCGGCAGCGGGCGGGCCCCGATGCGCTCGGGCAGCTCGAAGCGCGCCACGCGGCCCTGGGCCGCGAGGTGCAGGGTCTCGAGCGAGGGCGTGGCGCTGCCGAGGATCACGCGCGCGCCCTCGAGCCGGGCGCGCGCCAGCGCCACGTCGCGGGCGTGGTAGCGCGGCGCGCTCCCCTGCTTGTAACTGGGCTCGTGCTCTTCGTCCACGACGATCGCGGCGAGCCGCTGGACCGGTGCGAACACCGCCGACCTCGGGCCCACCGCCACCCGCCGCTCGCCCCGCCGCAACGCACGCCACGCGTCGGCCCGCTCGCCGTCCGAGAGCGCGGAGTGCAGCACGGCCACCTGGTCCCCGAACACGCCACGCACCCGCGCCACGGTTTGGGGCGTTAGCGCGATCTCGGGGACGAGCAAAATGGCCCCGTCACCCGATGCTACGACGCTACGAAGCACGTCGAGGTAGACCAGCGTCTTGCCGGAGCCCGTCACTCCCTGGATCAGCACGGGTGTCTCTTGCGGCGTCGCGAGGATGCCCGCCACCACGCGGCGCTGGTCGGCCGTCAGTTCGGGGGGCGGGGGCGACGAGAGCCCGGCGAACGGATCGCGGGGGCGAGCCACGTCGGCGTAGCGGGCGAGCCCTTGCCGCACCAGTCCCTCGAGCACGCTCGGAGAGAGGCCCAATCGCTGCACCAGGTGGCGCACCGGCGCCGAGCCCCCCAGGGCCTCGAGCGCTTCGTATGCCACCCGCCGCTTGGGCGATCGCTTGAACACACGCTCCCGTTCGAGCAACGACGGCACGGCCGCGACCAGCGCCACCACACGGTCGGTCCCCTCGGCCGGCCCCGCCGGGCGCTCCACGCTCCACAGGGCGCCCGGAAGCAGGGCGCGCAGCGCCCATCCCGGCGGCGTCCCGTAGTACCGGCTGATCCAGTGTCCCAGCTCGAGCAGCGGCCCGGTGAGCGCCGGCTCCTCGTCCGGAGCGGCCCCGATCGCCTTCGCGGTCACCGCGGGAGCGGTCACATCGACCGCGGTGACCACGCCCACGACCCTGCGCCGCTGTACCGGGACCACCACGCGCGCCCCGGGCACCACACGGCGAGCTAGCTCGCCCGGAATCTCGTAGGTGTAGGGGCGCGGCACCGGGAGCGGGAGGACGATCTCGGCGTAGCGCGGCTGAAGCCGCGACTCGGCGCCAACGGCTGAAGCCGCTTTCAGCGGCAGCCGCCGAGCCGCGAGTTCACTCGCGCTCATCGCGCCTCACCCACCGCGTTCGGTCCGCCGCCGCACACCCAGCCCCGGCCCCGTGGGGAGACGGATCTGTCCGCCGTCTATCGTGGCACCGACGAACGGATCGTTCGCCGTGAGCGCGGCGCCGTCCAAGTCGGCGGCGTCCACCAGCGGCGTGAAGTGGGCGGCCGCCGTGATCCCCAGCGACGACTCGATCATGCAGCCGACCATCACCAGCATGCCGTGCGCCCGGGCCGTCGCGATCATGCGCAGTGCTTCGCGCAGCGAGCCGCACTTGGCGAGCTTGATGTTGATCCCGTCCACCGCGCCCGCGAGCCGGGGAATGTCCGCGGCCACAATGCAGCTCTCATCCACGACCACCGGCAGGATGCCCCGGCGGTGCAGGGCGGCGATCCCCTCGAGGTCCTCCGGCGGAAGCGGCTGCTCCACGAACTCCACGCCGTATTCCTTCAGGACCGGGAACATCCGAAGCGCGCGGTCCCGCGTCCACCCGGCGTTCGCATCCACCCGGAGCGGCTTGTCGGTGGCGTCGCGGATGACGCGCAGGATCTGCTCGTCGTGCTCCGTGCCGAGCTTGATCTTGAGGATCGGATAGGGCGAGGCCTCGACCACCTTTTGGCGCATCTTCTCGGGGGTGTCGAGGCCGATCGTGAACGAGGAGCGCGGCGCCCGCACGGGATCGAGCCCCCACAGCTTCCAGACCGGCTGACTGAGCCGTTTGCCCACGAGGTCGTGCAGGGCCGCCGAGAGCGCAGCCCGCGCCGCTCCGTTCTTCGGCACCGTCTGCGCAAACCGCGCCTCCGCCGCCTCCAGGTCGAACGGGTCCCGGGGCAGATGTGGTGCCAGTCGCTGCAGCACCGTCAGCACCGTGTCCGCCGTCTCGCCGTAGTAGCGGGACGGATCGGCTTCGCCCCACCCTTCCACCCCGTCCGCATCGGTGAGGCGCACCCACACCACCCGGGTTTCGTCGTCCCCACCACGCGCGATCACGAATGGGTGCTTGGTCTTCAACGTGACGACCTCGGTGGCGAGCGTCAGCGGCACGGCAGTGTCCGGTGTCTCACGCCAATGCCTCCACGTGCGCGCGGGCGCCCGCCGCCAGCAGATCGAGCCGGTAGCCCCCCTCGAGCAGGCCCACGACGGGCGACGGTGCCACCCGCTCCCGGAACGCGCGCGTCCACGACGCCATGTCCTCGGGTTCGAGCGTAAACCCTCCCAACGGGTCCCCCGCAAGGGAGTCGAACCCCGCCGAGAGGAGCAGCAGGTCGGGCCGCCAGCCGGCGCGCGCCGCGTCGACGGCGGCCAGCAGGTCCTGCACGTACCGCCGGCGCTCGAGCCCCGGCGGACGCGGCACGTTGAACACGTTTCCCACGCCGCGCTCGTCCTCGGCGCCGGTTCCGGGATACCAGGGGTACTGATGCATCGACACGTAGCGGACGGTGGGGTCGCGCTCGACGAGCGCCTGCGTGCCGTTGCCGTGATGGACGTCCCAATCGACGATCAGCACGCGCGCCGCGCCGAGCCGCTGCGCGTGCCGCGCGGCCACCACCGCGTTGTTGACGAAGCAGAAACCCATCGCGCGGGCGGCCAGCGCGTGGTGACCGGGGGGCCGCGTCGCGCCGAACGCCCGGCCGGACGCGAGCCCGCATTCGACGGCGTCGATTGCTACCCCCGCCGCCGCGAGCACCGCCCCCCAGCTGGCCGGGCTCATCACCGTGTCCGCGTCGAGCGCGCCACCGCCAGCGTGCGCCAGCCCCTCCAACCCCTTCAGGTACTGTGCCGGGTGCACGCACTCGAGCTGCTCCCGGGTCGCCGGTCGCGCCTCATGCCACGTCACCAGGCCGGCCAGCTCCGGCGCGCGTAGCGCGCCGAGCACGGCATCGATCCGCTCGGGGCGCTCGGGGTGACCGGCGCCGGGATCGTGCAGCCGACAGGAGGGGTGATGAACGACGGGAACGGGCGGCGTGCCCATTCAATTGTGCAGGTGCTTGCCGTGCAGCAGATCGCGAATCGACTCCGCCTCGGCCCGCAGGTCGCGCCGGGCGCGCTCCAACTCCGCCATCACCCGACGGTAGCGCCGCCATCCCAACACCACCAGCCCCGCCGCGACGAGGCACGCCCCGCCCCACAGGACCAGCATCACCCGATGCAGCGCCAAGCCGCTGTATGCGAGCAGCACGCCGTCGAGCAGCAGGAAACCCACCGCAAACGTAGTCAGCGCACGACTCGGTGTGCGGGGCTCTCGAGACACGATCAGTGCACCGGCTGACGCCGCGCCGGCAACACGATGAACGGCGCGTTGGGCGCGACGGCGAGCGCCGCGAGGGTCGTCGACTCGTCGAGCACCTGCGCGCCGTGGAACTTCACGATGTACTCATCGAGCGGGAGGTTCGATCGCTTCAGCGCCTGGGCCAGGGCCTGGCGCTTGAGCTCCGCCACCGTGGTCGTCGGCTCGACCGCCAGCAGCACCTGATCCCACACGTCCGTCACCATCACCCGCACGGCGAAACGCTCCATGACCGAGCTCACCCGACCTCCACAGCGCTCTCGAGGGGGAGCGTCGAGAAAAACCGATCAAGCGCCTGATCGAAAAACAGTGTGGACGCCCGCACCCGCGTCTTCCCGGCCCCATCCGCCCAGGCCCGGATCACGACTTCCTCGCCGCCCTGACCTCGCAACACCGCGAACTGGGGTCCTTCTTTTTCCACGTAGGCGGCGGCGTGGGGGACCCGCTCGGCAAAGAACCGCTTGGCCCGCTCGAGCACCTCCGCCGGCGGCAACGCGACGCTGGTCGTGTGTGTCACAATGTGAGCAAAGATAACACCTGCAAACCTGACACGACTTGCCACGGTTGCAGCCCAAGGATTGTCATTGTGGCAAACCGAAGCCTCGACAAACCGGCACGCCCGTTGCGTGGCGTCCGTCGCGAGAACCGGCGAACCCGGGTTGGAAACGTCAACCAATGAACTAGAGGAGGTAATGAGATATGTCGGTCCTTCCCCGCATCTCCAGAGATCCGGCGCTGGCGGACTTCGTCGGCCTGAGCAACCGCCTCGGCCGCCTGTTGAACGACGGCCTGCTCGGCGTGGACTGGCAGCCGCGCGACGGCACCACCACGGCCTGGGTGCCGCCGGTGGACATCTTCGAGGAAGATCACGCCATCCGCATCACGGCGGAGATTCCCGGCGTACGCCCCGAGGACATGAAGCTGACCGTGGAGAACAATTTCCTCACGATTCAGGGCTCGAAGCAGCAGGTGGCCGAAGAGCGCGCCGACCGGGTGCATCGGTATGAGCGCACCTACGGAGCGTTCGAGCGCAGCTTCACGCTGCCCACGACCGTGGACGCGAATTCCATCAAGGCGAGTTACGAGAACGGCGTGCTCACCGTGACGCTGCCGAAGGTCGAGAAGGCCAAGCCGCGGCAGATCGATGTGCAGGTCGCTGCGAAGTAAGCGGCGGTGACGGTGCACGGCCTGTAGGGGCGCAGCATGCTGCGCCCCTACGGCGTCTTGAGCAGCTCCATCAGGTGTTGCACCACCTGGGAATTGGGCACCGCCGTCGCGCCCGCCTCCCGTGCCGCGCGCAACGCGTCCGGCCGCACGTGCGAGCCGAATGCTAGCACCGGGACACTGCGGCGCACGAGCTCCACGACCCGGTCTGCGGCGGGCCCTCCGAGCTCGAGGACGGCGAGATCACACTGCGCCTCGTCGCGCGTCACCTCGCCGCCCGCGGCCGCGACCACGCCGGCGAGCTTGGAGCGGAACAGCAGGTCCGCGGTGACCAGCAGCACGCGCTTGCCCACCGCGATCAGCCCTGGAGCTTGCCCGTCAGGTAGCCGGCGAGGCGATCGGCAGCGACGCGCTCCTGCTTCAGGGTGTCGCGATCGCGCACCGTGACGGTCCCGTCCTGCGTCGACTGGCCGTCGATCGTGATGCCGAACGGTGTGCCCGCTTCGTCCTGGCGGCGGTAGCGCCGTCCGATGGACCCGCCGTCGTCGTAGAACGCGTTGTGGGACTTGCGCAGGTCGTCGAAGATGCGGCGGGCGAGCTCCGGCATGCCATCCTTGTTCACCAGCGGGAAGACGGCCGCTTTGAGAGGTGCCAGCGCGGGGTGGAACCGCATGACCACGCGCTTTTCGCCCTCGACGTCTTCCTCGTTGTAGGCGTCGACCATCACCACGAGGGCCGTGCGATCGGCGCCCGCCGACGTCTCCACGACGTAGGGTACGAAGCGTTCGTTCGTGGCGGGATCCAGGTACTCGAGTTTCTTACCCGAGAATTCCTGGTGTCGCGACAGGTCGAAGTTCGTGCGGTTGTGGATGCCCTCGAATTCCTGCCAGCCAAACGGAAACTCGTACTGGATGTCGTAAGCGTCCTTCGCGTAATGGGCGAGCTCTTCCTTCGTATGCTGATGAAAGCGCAGCTTCTCCGGCCGGATGCCCAGGCCGCCCAGCCACTTCATGCGCTCCTCACGCCAGAACTCGAACCATTCGAGGTCCGTGCCCGGCTTCACGAAGAACTGCATCTCCATCTGCTCGAACTCGCGCGTACGGAAGATGAAGTTCCCGGGTGTGATCTCGTTGCGGAATGCCTTCCCGATCTGGGCGACGCCGAAGGGAATCTTCTGCCGCGCCGACTGCAGCACGTTCAGGTAATTGACGTAGATGCCCTGCGCCGTCTCGGGGCGCAGGTACACGACCGCCGCCGCTTCCTCGACCGGGCCCATGAACGTCTTGAACATGAGGTTGAACATGCGCGGCGCCGTGAGCGTGCCCTTGCTCCCGCACACCGGACACTGCGCCGTCGGCTCGCCCGGAGTGCCCTTGATACGAGGGTCGTCGGCCCGAAACCGGTTCTTGCAGTGTTTGCAGTCCACCAGGGGATCGGTGAAGCCGGCCACGTGGCCCGACGCCTCCCAGACCTTCGGGTGCATCAGGATCGCCGCGTCGAGCCCCTCGATGTCCTCGCGCTCGTGCACCATGGAGCGCCACCAGCGCTCCTTGATGTTTTTCTTGAGCTCGACACCCAGCGGCCCGTAGTCCCACACGGAGCCGAGGCCGCCGTAGATCTCCGAAGACTGAAACACGAAGCCGCGTCGCTTGGCGAGCGACACCAACTTCTCCATGATGTTGTCGGTAGGGGGCATAGAGGCCGGAAGATAGACGCGCCGCTAGGCGGCAGGCAACCCGAACGCCTGGCGCACCGCGCGCTCCGCGAGCACCGTCAGCCCGCGGGCGTCGAGCACCTTCCCCTCGCCGTCGAGCGCGTGCAGACCGATCAGTCCTTCGACCCGGCCCGCGATCACCGCCACTTTTTTCTTGGCAGCCTGCGCACGCCGCACTACTTCGCCCGACGCCTTACCCACGAGCGACGTGCGGTCGAAGGACCCTTCACCCGTGATCACCAGCTGCGCGTTGGCGAGCGCGGCGTCGAACCCCACGCGCGACAGCACCCACTCCGCTCCGGCTATGAGCTGCGCCTTGGCGAAGAACGCGAGTCCGGCGCCAAGCCCCCCCGCCGCGCCGCCTCCAGGGACCGTCGCGAGCTCGGCGCGGCCGTGGCGGGCCATCAGGTCGCCCAGGCGCTCGAGACCGCGGGACAGCAGCTTCACGCCCTCGACTCCCGCCCCCTTCTGCGGGGCGAACAGCGGCGCCGCCCCCTGTGGTCCGACCAGCGCCGTCGTCACATCGGCCAGGGCGACGACCCGGGCTTCGAGCGCCCAGCCCCCGTCGAGCACCGCGAGCTGGACCAGCGAGCCTCCGCCCTCGGGAAGAGCCGTGCCGGACGCATCCCGCAGCGACCACCCCAACCCCCGGGCCGCGCCCGTCCCGCCATCCACTGTCGCCGATCCGCCGAGTCCCACCACCACGGTCCGGGCACCACGCTCGACGGCTTCCCACAGCATCTCACCCACGCCTCGCGTGGTGGCCCGCAACGGATCCAGTTGATCCGGCTCGAGCAGCGCGATGCCGCAGGCCGTGGCGCTCTCGAAGATCGCGGTCTCCGCGTCGATCCAGCCGAGCTCGCCCGACACCGGTTCACCTAGGGGGCCCGTGACCCTGAGGTGCTCCCGCAGCGACCCGGGTGGCAGCACTGCATCAAGCAACCCGTCACCGCCATCGGAGATCGGGCATTGCAGCACGGCGGCGCTGGGCACAGCGCGACGCGCACCCGCGGAGATCGCTTCGGCGACCTGCCGGGGCCCCAGCGTGCCCTTGAACGCCGCCGGGGCGACGAGAATTACATCAGACATATTGCATTACGCATTGAATAGTGCATTATGCGGCACGTATCGGTGGAGTTGATGCATGCATCTCCTGCCGTGATCGCAATCGCAGTCAAGGCACTCTTCTTGCTTCTGAACCTCAAGGTAGACGGCTTCGTCTCGCTCGCATCGGGTTCTAGGGCGCACGATGTCGAGCAGGCGATCACCCCCCAGGGGCAACTCTGGGGGGTTCGCTTTTTACGTGGTCGCAAATCCGGCCGCCGTGCTCCCGGCCGTTCTCGATGAAGACCTTGTTGGCCTCGAACCCGGAGGAGAGAACGCCCGCGATGTAGACGCCGGGAACGTTGGTCTCCATGGTGGCGGGGTCGTGTCGGGGCACGCCCGTGGTCTCGTCGACCGCCACGCCGAGCGAGCGCAGCAGGCTCAAATCAGCGCGGTAGCCCGTGAGTGCCAGCACGAAGTCCGCCGGCACCGTCTCCCGGTCGCCGTCCGGCTCACGGCGCACCACGACGTGGGAGCGCGCGATCTCGGTCACGCGGCTGCACCAGCGCACGGCCACGCGGCCCTCCTTGAGGCGGTTGGTGATGTCGGGCAAGACCCATGGTTTCACGCCGCGGTCGAAGTCGCCCAGGAAGTGCACCATCGTGACCCGCGCGTTCACGCGGCTGAGCTCGAGCGCGGCCTCGACGGCGCTGTTGCCCCCGCCCACGACCACCACGCGCTGCTGCCAGTAAGGGTGTGGCTCGACGAAGAAGTGCGACACGTGCGGCAGGTCTTCACCGGGGACGCCGAGCAGGTTGGGCGACTCGAAATACCCGGTCGCGCACACCACGTGGCGGCTGCGGATCGTCTCCGGGCCCGCGGCGCCCGGGTGGCGTGCCACGAGCTCGAACCCCTCGGGCGTACGCTGCACGCGCACGACCTCGTGATACTGGCGTACGTCCAGCTCGAAGTGCTCCGCCACCCGCCGGTAATACGCCAAGGCTTCGCGCCGCGTGGGCTTGTCGCCGGCGCTGACGAACGGGACCCCGATCTCAAGCTTTTCGGGCGTGGAAAAGAACGTCATGTACAGCGGATAGCG
>Ga0209801_1001496_pt1 | contig 14348 bp, 9 predicted proteins | sample GraSoiAngelo_127_FD_185884 | JGI IMG/M metagenome (GOLD analysis project Ga0209801, IMG submission 185884) | Grasslands soil microbial communities from the Angelo Coastal Reserve, California, USA - 14_0927_09_40cm (SPAdes) (version 2) | ecosystem: Environmental > Terrestrial > Soil > Grasslands ... | reverse complement strand
ATGACCCGCGACGGGATAGGCGATGAACTTGACGGGAACGCCGTTGTCCTTAAGAGCGTGATAGAGCGCGTAGCCCTGGGTGATGGTGACGCGGGCGTCGCCGGTATCGTGCATGATGAGCGTCGGCGTTTTCATCTGCGCGGCGTAAGCGATGGGCGATTGCGCGCGGTAATCCTTGAGGTTATCTGCCACGTAGGGCGAGCCTCTGAAACTGTAGCGGTTGATCACGTTGCCATCGGACAGATTGTATTCGTCGTAGATGTCCGTCACCGCAGCGCCGGCCATGGCGGCCTTCCAGATTTGATAGTGGCCAATGAGCCAGGAAGTCATGTAGCCGCCGTAGGACCAACCGGTCACCCCGATTTTGCTGGCGTCGACGAAGCCGAGTTTTCTGACCGCAGCAATCCCAGCGATGACGTCGCGCCCTGGGCCGTCACCGGCATCATTCCAAATGGCCCGCTGGTAGGCGTTGCCCAAATTGTCGCTGCCGCGATAATTCGGGGAGAAAACCACGTACCCGTGGGTGGCCATGAGCTGGGGAAGGAAACTAAATTGCGTGGTTGTGGAAGCCTGCGGTCCCCCATGAATAATCAGCACCAGCGGATATTTGCGGTCTTTCTGAAAGTCGGGCGGATAGAAAAGGACGCCGTCTTCCGGGAAACCATCAGGCCCGAGCCACTTGAATTGTTCAGCTTTGCCGAGGGCCAGCGAGGCGATCTCGTGATTGAAATCGGTAAGACGTCTTGGCGCGTCGTTGGCAGAGCGCATGTAATAGAGCTCGGAAGGCTCGGTCGGGGTGACCCCAGTAAAAGCGATCTCGCCCTTGCGGCCGACAAAAACATCCACCCAGAAGGCCCACGAGGGGCTGATATCGCCCAGCGGGAGTTTTTTCGCAGCGCCTCGGAGCGGTTGGAGCCACAGTGAAGTCGCGGTACCGTCATGGCCGCCGACCAGCAGCGAATTGCCGTCCGGCATCCAGATCACGCGCACTAAGTCGCGGTCGATGGAGCGCGTCAAGTCCGTGCCGTCCCCGCCAGAGGTGGGCGTGACAAAGATCTCATTTTCATTATTTGGATCGCCGTCGCGCGGATACCAGTAGGCCACCCGGGAGCCGTCCGGCGAAAACAGACCGAAGCTTTCGAACTTCTCGTGTTTGGTCAGCTTGCGGGTCTCGCCGGTATTGATGTTGAGCAGTTGCAGCATGGTCAAATCGGCGTTGCCCTGGTGCGGGTGCTCCTGCCTGGTGAACAGCAGCCATTGCCCATCGGGAGACCAGCAAATCGGAGACGCGGGAGAGCTGGGCGGCGCGCTCTTCGGAAGGCTCCAGGTGCCCGAGGTCAGCCGCTTGGCCGTTCCGCCTTCCGCCGGGGTAATCCAGAGGTGAGAAGGTTGCTCCGCTTCCCTCGCCAGGTAATCATTGTCACCGACCTCGAAAGCGTCGTGGTGCTTTTCCATTTCCTTTTTGTTTTCTGGTTCGTCGGAGCTGACGTAAGCGATCTCTTGCCCGCTGGGCCGCCAGGCAAATTGCTCAACGCCAGTCAAGGCGGCGGTAATCTTGTGAGCCTCGCCGCCGGTCATGGGGAGAATAAAGACTTGCGGCTTGGCGTCCTTTCCCGCTCCATCCACGGCGACAAACGCCAGGCGGTCGCCGGCTGGTGACCACCGCGGCGAGCCGACCTCCTTGCGTTCGTAGGTCAGGACATGTTGCGCTCCCGTGGCGATATCCAGCAGCACAAGTTGGCGATCGCTGCGGTCCTCGTCAAGATTCGGCCGGGAGACGACAAATACGATGCTCTTCCCGTCAGGGGAGATTTGCGGGTCGGAGACCGAGGTGATTTTGGCGTAGTCGTTTAATTCGATCTGGCGCGTTTGGCCGAAAGCGGGGCCCAGGGGGACGAGAGCGGTGATCAGCAAGAAGCCAGAAAGGCGTCCAGGAGGAAAAAGTTGGCGCGCACGTTGGTCCAGAATCATCGGTCCGCTCCTTTGAAAAGAAATAGCGAAGAATTCCGCAGGGTGAACGCGGTCGGCAGAGTATGCTGCCACGCGCTGGGAACTCCCGTCAATGCGCATACGGGGAGCATACGGGGCCGCGGGCGGCCCCTTCTTGGCCAAGGAATCTTCCTGTTGACATTCAACAGGACGGAGCCTATGCTCCTGTTGTTTATCTAAAGGAGAAAGCATGGCTCCTCCACGCGGGGAAGTTTTGCAAGGCACGCTCGATCTGATTGTTCTGCAGACCCTCGAGGTCATGGGCCCGCTGCATGGCTACGGCATCGCCCAGCGCGTCCGGCAGGTTTCTGACGATCTGCTCAAGCTGAACCAGGGCACGCTCTATCCCGCGTTGTTACGGCTCGAACAGCGCGGCTGGATCTCTTCGAAATGGGGCGCTTCAGAAAATAACCGCAAAGCGAAGTATTACTCGCTGACGCGTGCCGGTAGGAAACAGTTGCTCCGAGAGACCGAGAGTTGGGAGCGCATGACCGCGCTTATGGCCCGCCTTCTCGGCGGCACGGAGGGAGCCTGATATGGGCTGGCTGCGCATTTTCGGCGCGCGCTGGCGCGGCCTGCTCTCTAAGCGGCAGCTGGACCAAGACCTCGACGCCGAACTTCGAGCGCATCTGGAGATGCTCACGGAGGAGAATATTCGCCGCGGTATGAGTCCGGTGGAAGCACGCTATGCCGCCCGGCGTGAATTCGGCGGCGTCGAACAAACCAAAGAGCTGCATCGCCAGCAGCGCAGCATCGCGCTTCTCGACGCGCTCGTCGAAGACCTGCGATTTGCTCTCCGAGGACTTGGGAAACGCCCGGCGTTCGCGCTGGTCGCCATCCTCACTCTGGCCCTGGGAATCGGGTCTACCACGGCGGTGTTCAGCGTGGTCGACCGCATTCTTTTCCGCAGCCTGCCCTATCCCCACGACGACCGGCTGGTCAGCTTTGGCGATACTGCGCCCTTCGAAGCCAATGAGTTCGTGCTCGGTCCGGATTACGTCGACTGGCAGAAAGCCGAGACTCCCTTTGAGTCCGTGACATCATTTGTCCCCGGCGGGGCGGATTGCGATCTCACCGAGCAAAACCCCGTGCGCTTGAAGTGTGCGCTGGTCGAATCGACCTTCCTGCCGACATTCGGCATCGAGCCTTTCCTTGGCCGGAATTTCACCAGCGAAGAAGACCGGCCAAACGCCACGCGCGTCGCGCTGATTTCCTACGGACTGTGGCGTTCCCGCTTTGCCAGTGACGGCCATCTTCCCGGGCGCACCATTTCACTCGACGGGCGCCCCACTCTGGTTGTCGGTGTTCTTCCGGCGCAATTCGAAATGCCCAACCTCGGTCACGATGACATTCTGGTTCCCGCGGCCCTCGATGGATCCACCGATCGCCGGCCCACTGCCCGGCAAACCATTTTGCGGGTCTTTGCGCGGCTCAAACCGGGCATAAGCATCCAGCAAGCGGCGGCCGCCATGCAGCCGCTCTTTGAACAGTCCCTGAACTACGTTCCGCCGCAGTTTCGACACGAGGTCTCGTTCCGCGTCCGCTCGCTCCGCGATCGGCAGATACAAGACGCGCGGGTGGCCTCCTGGGTCCTGCTCGGCGCGGTGCTGGCAGTGCTGCTGGTCGCGTGCACCAACGTCGCCAACCTGCTGCTGGCCCGGGCCAGCCGCATGCGGGAGTTGGCCGTGCGCACTGCCTTGGGTGCTTCGCGCGGACGCTTGGTTCGTCAGGCCCTCACGGAAAGCCTGCTCCTCGGAGTGCTGGGCGGCCTGGCGGGTTGCTGGTTCGCCCAACTCTTGCTCCGTCTCTTTGTCAGCATTGCGCCCGATGGTATTCCGCGGCTGGAACAGGCCAGCATCGACGTTCGCGTGCTGCTCTTCGCGCTCGCAGTATCAATCTGCTCGGGAATTCTCTTCGGGTTGGCTGCGGCGCTCCGTCGCCCCGCGCCCGAACTGCTCACCGGAAAAGAGAACCAGCCGACGGCACGCGGCCTGCTTCGCCAGGTGCTGGTGACCGTGCAGATTGCTGTTTCGCTGATGCTTCTCGCCGGAGCTGGCCTGCTTCTTCGCAGCCTCTGGAAACTCCAAACCGTGGCACTGGGCATGGACACCACGAGTGTCATCACCGCAGCAATCGATCTCGCCGCTTATCGCTATCCCGACTCCGCGAAACAGCTAGCCTTCTTCAATCAGCTCGAAGCGCGGCTCAAGCACATGCCGGGGGTCACCTCGCTGGCCTTGAGCGACACGCTGCCCCCTTCCGGCGGCATGCAAGCCACTTTTCTATCGTCCATTGAAATTCCCGGGCACCCAAAATTCAGTGCCGGCACCGGTGGAATGATCGGCTATCGTTATGTGACCCCCGGGTATTTTCCGGCGCTGGGCATCCCCATCCAGCGCGGCCGCGGCTTTGCCGAAGAGGATCGTTCGCCTCGAGAAAGGCCGGTGATCCTGAGTGCAGCGCTCGCGAAAAGGCTCTTCCCTGGCGGAGAAGAGCCCGTGGGCAAATCTTTTCGATTTGGCTCGCAAAACGATTGGCGCACCATCGTCGGCGTTGCCGGGGACGTAAAGAACAATGGCCTGGCCGCGCCCGCCGACCCCGAGTTTTACGTCCCTTGGAAAAATGAGACGGAGGGCTATTTTCGCTCCGCGCATGTGATCGTACAGAGCGCCATCCATCCGCAGGGTGTTGCCGAGTGGATTCGCGGAGAAACCGCGGCCATCGATCCGACTGTTCCGCTGACCATCGAAGTCATGACCACGCGCGTGGGAAAGTTGACCGGGCGGCCCCGGTTCACGGCGGTCCTGCTCGCCTTGTTTGCGGGCCTGGACGTGCTGCTTGCGGGCATCGGTATCTACGGAGTCGTGGCCTTCTTGGTCACCCAGCAAACTCGGGAAATCGGCATTCGCATAGCGCTGGGTGCCACTCCCCGGAGTGTTCTCGGGATGGTTTTCCGAAACATGGCGCGCTGGACGGCTGCCGGGGCGGCCTTCGGTATTCTGGGAGCTTGGCTCTGCTCGCGTTTCCTGGAGTCTTTGCTTTTCGAGGTCCGCGCGCACGATCCGTTCCTTCTCGGTTCGGCTTTGTTGGTTTTACTCGCGGTGACATTTTTGGCCGGCTGGATTCCAGCGCGACGGGCCATGCAGGTGGATCCCATGATGGCCCTGCGTTATGAGTAAGTCATGGCTCTCTAGCGGAAACCACCACGAAGAATAAAAGTAGCGGTGCGCTAGTATTTTCAGCGAGGCAGGCGGCTTCTTTCAGCTAGGAGAAGAAATGTACCGATGGCGAATTCTACTGCTGCGATTGTGGAATGTGTTCCGCAAGCAGCATCTCGAACAGGAGCTGAACAGCGAACTGCAAACGCACCTGGACCTGGTCACTGATGAAAACATTCGCCGGGGTATGAATCCAGCAGAAGCGCGTCATGCGGCGCGGCGCGAATTCGGCGGCGTCGAACAAACCAAAGAACTGTACCGCGATCGGCGCGGCCTGATGTGGATCGACAGCGGTAGAGAGGATGTTCGCTTCGCCTGGCGCATGCTCTTCAAGCGTCCGGGATTCACTCTCGTGGCGGTTGCCACTCTGGCCCTGGGCATCGGCGCCAATACGGCCATCTTCACCGTCGTTCATTCCGTGCTGCTCGAACAACTGCCGTTTCCCAAACCCGATCGGCTGGCCATCGTCTGGTCCATCTATGGCCACGAAGGGCGCGCTCCGGCCTCCGGGCCGGAACTGATGGCCATCCGCGAACGTAGCCGGCTGTTTGAAGACTTGGGCGGAATCTGGGCGCAGAGCGGTGCTTTGACGGGCGAAGGCGAACCCGAGCAGATAAAGCTGGGGATGGTGACGGCAAACTTTCTTGGCATTCTGGGAACGCATCCCCAGTTGGGGCGATGGTTCACCCCCGGCGACGAAGGTCCCGGCTCGCCTTTCGTGGCCATCATCAGTGACGGACTGTGGCGCCGCCGGTATGGCGCTGACCCGCACATGGCCGGACGAGCCGTGCGACTCAATGGCCAGCCGACCACCATCCTGGGAGTGATGCCACCGGGATTCAAGATCATTTTCCCGGAGGGTTCCAGCGTTCCTCCGGAAATGGACGCTTTTGTTCCCTTGCGATCTTCTCTGGCCAGCGATCCGCCGGATCAGAGTTATCTACGGGTGATCGGACGTCTTCGTGATGGCGCTACTATTCCTCTGGCGCAACAAGAAATAGAAATGATCGCCGCGCATCTTCGCAGCAAGTTCACCACGTTTGCCGAGCCTCCCCTCAACCTTCAGGTCGTTGCGCTGCAGAGAGACCTGGTTCGCAACATCCGTCCGGCGCTTCTGGCGCTCTTCGGCGGAGCGGGGTTGGTGTTGCTGATTGCCTGCACCAACGTGGCCAATCTCCTGCTCTCGCGGGCCAATGAACGCACTCGCGAAATCACCTTGCGGATTGCAGTTGGCGCCGGACGCGGGCGCTTGATTCGCCAATTGCTCACCGAGAGTGTCTTGCTGTTCTGCTGCGGCGCGGTTGCCGCAATCAGCTTTGGATGGGGCGCGCTGCACTTGCTGCTGGCCATGCAGCCGAAGGAGATGGAACGCCTTGCTGCGATTCGCATGGACACGCCGGTATTCGCTTTTACCTTTGCGATTGCCATCGTCGGGGGTTTGCTCTTTGGACTGGCCCCGGCGCTTGGCGCTCACAGGATCGATCTGGCGCGGTCTTTGAAGGAAGCCCGGCCAACGGGCCATCCGGCCAGCCGGCGTCACCGCCAGGTGCTCGTGACTGCCGAGGTGGCCCTGGGCTTCATTCTCCTCGTGGGCGCGGGTTTGCTGCTCGAAACTTTTGCAAAATTGATGCGGGTCAACCCGGGATTTGTCCCCGAAAATGTCCTCACCTTTCGCGTGTCAGTGCCGTGGGAGAAGTTCAACAACCCGGCCTCCGCGGTTCAATTTCTCCGCGCCTTGAAGGCCAATCTCGCGGGCCTGCCCGGCGTCGAAGCCGCGGGGATCACTTCCCACTTGCCGTTCGAGGATACTCTCCCGAACTGGTACAGCTACTTCTGGCCCGCGGGCGCTCCCCAAGATCAACAGAACACCATCATGGCCGACTACCGCGCGATCCTTCCGGGGTACTTCAAAAGCATGGGAGTCACGTTCCTCGCCGGCAGGGACTTCGACGAACATGATGTTGAACAGAACCTCCATCTGGCCATTATCGATGATACCGTCGCCGACGAAGCTTGGCCGGGCCAGCCAGCCGTTGGCAAGGTGCTGAACGTTGAGAATGGCACTCGCGATACGGTCCGTGACAACGCGCAAGTAATCGGTGTCGTCAAGCACCTGCAGTACCACACTTTAACCGATCAAGTTCGCGGCCAGATCTACCTGTTGTATCCGCTCGCCATTCGCACGCACATGGCCTTCACTTTGAAGTCCAAACTGGGCGCACAGACATTGCTGCCACTCATTCGCCGGGAAGTCTCCTCTCTCGATAAGGATCTGCCCATTTATCACCTGGAGTTCATGACCGAATACCTTGAGTCCGCTCGCCGGCAAGCTCGCTTTGTGACTCTGCTCGCCGGGGTTATGGCTGGCATTGCCCTGCTGCTGGCCTCGACGGGGATCTATGCCGTCACTACGTATTCCGTGGTGCAGCGTACCAGCGAGTTGGGCATCCGCACTGCTCTTGGCGCGCAAGCGGGGCAACTGTTCGGGCTGGTCGTTCGCCAAAGCATGCTTCCGGTGGCGCTGGGCGTCGCCATCGGAGTCGTTTTGTCGCTTCTGCTTACGCCGCTTCTCTCCAATTTGCTCTTCGGGGTCCGGCCCACCGATGCGCCGACTTACCTTGCCGGCGCCTTGCTGCTTTCGGCCTCGGCGTTGATCGCCTCATTTCTGCCGGCGCGCTGCACCATGCGCGTCGACCCGCTGGTGGCCCTTCGCCATGAATAGGGTCGAAGCTCTTCTCTTCTAGGAGTAGATACTGTTTCTCCGGCCTCTGGGCACATGCTAAAATCTCCCGCCAATGAGCCGACTCTGCTCCTCCCGTTTCGAGCGAGCGGCGCGCAAACTGGGCTGGATGCGCATCGCCGGCATTGATGAGGCCGGACGCGGCGCGCTGTTTGGTCCGGTGGTTGCCGCTGCGGTGATTCTAAATCCCCGGCGGCGCATTTTCGGGCTGGACGATTCGAAGAAACTCACCGCCGAACGCCGGGCCGAACTCGCCCCGCGCATCCGCGAACACGCTCTGGCATGGGCGGTCGCCGAAGTGGACGCGCAGCGCATCGATGCCTGGAACATTTACCAGGCGTCGCGCCAGGCCATGACCGCCGCACTGCAGCTACTGGCCATTCGACCCGACTATCTGCTCGTTGACGCGATGCAGCTGGACGTTTTGATCGAGCAGAAATCATTGATTAAAGGTGATGCGCGTAGCATCTCCATCGCCGCAGCTTCGATCCTAGCGAAAACCCATCGGGACACGCGCATGGAGGAGTGGGACGCCATTTATCCGCAGTACGGCCTGGCGCGCCACAAAGGCTACGCAACGCCCGACCATCTCGAAGCGCTACGCCAACATGGTCCGTCCCCGCTGCACCGCCATTCCTTCGCTCCGGTGCGGGAATCCGCTTGTTGGGCCGCCGGTGCGACGCAAACTTCACTTCCGATGTTTTAGCCAGGCAGTTCCGCCCGCTGGTTGGCCGAGCGCAACGCACTCACGCTGCGCTCGAACATCAGCCTCCAGACTGGCGTAGAATGACCGAGGGCGAAGGAAAAAGAGTTCCCACGGGGATTCGCCTTGTTTTCGCCATAGAGTTTCCTGGAAGGCAAGGGGATAACTGCCTGCTCACAAGAGCTTCTAGGTACGTTGACTTGTCTTTTTCCCCCCTGATAGCGTAACCAGTAGCCTTACGAGGCGTACCGCTGCCGCGGCAATTTGAGGGGAACCTGTCGAACCGGCTCCCGGAGGAGATTTGTCCCTTTTCGCGCATGGCCTATAACAAGAGCAAAAACGTTGAAGTCGCACAAAAGCTGCTGAACCAGGGCAAAGTCGCCCAAGCCATAGCCGAATACCAGAATATTCTGAAGTTTGAGCCTCGCGATCAGGTCACGCTGATGACCATCGGCGAGCTGTATATCCGGCAAGGCGAGACGTTTCAGGCCATCGACTACTTCGAACGCCTTGCGCAGATTTTCGTCGGCGACGGTTTCCTGACAAAAGCAATCGCGGTCTATAAGCGCATTGCCAAGCTCGCTCCCGAGGAGATTCGCCCCCTCGAAAAGCTTGCCGACCTCTACGTTCAACAAGGGGTCATGAGCGAGGCCCGGCCCCTGTTCCTGCAACTGGCGGAGATTCACCTGAAAAACAATCGCCAGCCGGAAGCCGTCGGGCTGCTGAAGAAACTGCTGCAGGCGGAACCTGATAATCTGCGCATCCAGATCCGCCTGGCCGATTTGTACCAGGCCATGGGCCAGACTCGGGAGGCCATCGAGTCTTACGTCTCCGCTTCGCAGCGCGCCCTGGCACGCGGTGATCATGGAGAAGCTGAAAAGCTCGCGGACAAGGCGCTGAAACTCGAGCCCAGCAATCTGGCCGCAGTTATCGTCAAAGCGCGATCTTATTCTTCACAGGGCGATCTTGTTAAGGCCGCGCAGCTTCTTGAACAGGCCGCCGATCTCGAAAAAGGCGGCGAGCAGACCGAACTCCTGCTCGATCTTTATCTCAAGAATTCCGATTGGGACCAGGCCTCGGCTCTCGCGCAGCGCGTATTTGAAGCAGACGAGAAGAATTTTGGGCCCATGCAAAAGGTGGTCGAATCGCTCTTGCAGGCTGGGAATGGCGAAAAGGCCATGGAAATCCTGGCGCAGTCGCGGCTGCCCATGATCGATGCCGGGGAGCACGAGGTTGTCGGGAAAGTCCTCAGCGAGCTGGCGGCCGGCCTGCCTGGCAGAATCGAGCCGCTCGAATGGCTCGTGGAATTGTACGGCCGCACCAGCGATTCTTTCCGTTTGCCCGATGCGCTGGCGAATCTGGGTGATGCCCTGGTTGCCCGGCAGCAGTGGGAACGAGCCAAGAAGACTTTCGAACAGCTTCTCGACCGCGAGCCTGACAGCGATTCGGCAAAGCGCAAGCTTAACGGCGTGCTCGCTAAGATGGGGCTCCTGGCGCCTGGCGCGGTGGTATCCGAGGAGCTTTTGCAGACCGAACTTGCGAAGCCACCTGCTCCCCGGGTGCGCCCTGAGGGAGAATCCGCTCCGGAAGTGGAGGCCAGGCTGGCAGGAGTGTCTGGCGAGCCGGTGCTTGACGAAGGGACACAAAGATTCATTGCGCAGTCGCTCACTGACGTCGACCTGTTTGCCAGCTACGGCCTCACGCAGAAAGCCATTGGCTTGCTTGAAGCCATCCTGCGCCGCGCACCGCGTCATACACCGACACTAGAAAAACTGCTCGACTTCGTGCTGGGCGCGGGCGACGACCGGCGCACCGCCGAACTTGCCGCGCAGTTGGCAGAGATCCACGGCAAAACGGGAGACAAGCGGAGTTCGGAACGATTTGGGGAATTGCGCCGCCGCTTCCAACGTGCTGCTGGCTTGACGGACGAAGAATTGGCGCGTGCTAGGCCTGCGGCACGACCGGCGGCCGAACCACAGCCGGCGGATGTTTCCTTGCCCGAGATTGCCGCGGAGCCCGTCCCGAGTTCTCCTGTCGAAGAAGCGCGCCCCGAGCCGGTGGAAGTGAACGCCGCTCCCGCGGAAGCGGAGATGCACGAAGTCGATTTGTCCGACGAATGGGCAACCCTTCTCGAAGAGTCGCGCCAAGGTCAGACCACGGTTGAGGCTCCCGCCGCCCAGCTCCCGGGCAGAAGCAGGCCCCACGAAGAGCCGGCTGTCGAAGAGTTTCAGATTTCCGAGGCACCACAGACCGTCTCGCCGGACGAAGCACCGGCCATCGCGGCGTTCACGCCGGAAGCCATCGCCGGTCAGGCGAGCGAGACACCCCGGCCTAAACCTAAAGAAGTACCTCCGGAACTCGAATTTGAGCTGGACCAGGAGTTTGAACTCGTACTGGATGCCGAGTCGCTGGTCCCGGCGTACGACCAGAAGCCGCCCCAGTCGCCGACTGTCCCTGCCGAGCTGGCGACCGCCGCGCAAAACGCCGGGCCGGAGCCACCCGCGGGGAGCGGTTTTGCCTCCGATCAATTCCTGGCAGATCTTGCCAGCGAAATCGAAGGGCTGGCACCAGCATTTTCCGGAACGATGCCCGGCGCCCACCCGGCACCCATGGACAAGGCGGAACGAGAGCCCGCGCCGTCCGGGGAGTCTGGCCCGCTCAAGGAAGTGTTCGACCAGTTCCGCGCCGAACTTGGTGAGATGGGCGCGGAGGACGAAGATCTTGAAACGCATTACAACCTGGGAATCGCGTTTCGCGAAATGGGGCTTCTCGAAGAGGCCATCAGCGAGTTCCAAAAAGTTGCCAAAGCCACCGATAGCGGGCGCCCCTTCCGCTACGCCATGCAGTGCTGCACACTTCTCGGTCTGGCCTTCATGGAGAAGGGCCAGCCAGCCATTGCCGCGATCTGGTATGAGCGCGCCTTGCAAACTCCCGGCAATGATCCGGAAAGCACGCTCGCCTTGCGGTATGATCTGGGTGTAGCTCAGGAATCGGCGGGCGAGGCTGAAGCGGCGCTGAAGAGTTTCTCCCAAGTTTACGCGATGAACATCGACTATCGCGACGTGGCCGAACGTATTAATGCTCTTCAGAAGCCCACCCGTTGATCCTGACCTTTCCTGACAGGACGGGTTCCGTTCATCCATGAACCGGGTTTATCAAGCACTTCTGGTTGTTCTAGCGTTCGAAATGGGCGCCATGCTTCTCTATCTCCCGTGGTCTGGCTATTGGGAACAGAATTTTTTTCTCAGCCATTATCCTTCGCTCATGCCCGTAGTGCTCCATCCGTCCTTTCGCGGGGCGGTGAGCGGCCTGGGAGTTTTGGATATTCTTTTGGCCATCGGCTGGATCGGTTCGCGCCCGGGGCCTAATCGTGTCCCGCCTCAATAACTCATCGTCCGGCCTGCTGCTCTGCTACGTGACGGACCGCCGCGGTCTGTCGGGAATCGATTCCCTGGAGGCCCAGGAAACTCTGGGGCAGAAAATCGCGACCGCGGCGGCTGCCGGTGTCGATTGGCTTCAGATTCGGGAGAAGGATCTTTCGGCAAGGGCCTGCGGGTCGCTCACGCGCAAAGCTTTGCAACTGGCCGCCAGGTCCCCGGCAAGCAACCATCGTCCAACACGCGTGCTGGTGAACGATCGCCTGGACGTGGCGCTTTCCGAGCACGCCGGCGGTGTGCATCTCGCCGAGACGAGTCTGCCGCTGCCCGAAGCGAAGCGGCTGGTGAAAGCCCAAAGTCTGGATTTCCTGATTGGCATTTCGTGTCACTCTCTGGAAGCAGCAAGATCGGCTGCCAGCGGCGGCGCGGATTACCTTTTTTTTGGCCCCATCTTCCCCACGCCATCGAAGGCGGCATTCGGCGCTCCGCACGGGCTTGAGCGTCTCGGCGAAGTTTGCCGTGCGGTCTCGATCCCCGTGCTGGCCATCGGTGGGATTACCTTGGCGAATGCCTCGGCTTGCCTCGCCGCGGGGACCTCGGGAATTGCGGCAATTCGCCTTTTTCAGGAGGCGCTGGACATGACCTCCCTGGTTCAGTCACTGCGAAAGCTCACGCGCTAGTCAGCGCTCCATCAGCCGGCGGAGAAGACGGATCTGTCCGGCATGATAGATGTCGTGAAACGCCACACCATAAAGCTGACGCATGGCTTTTCCGGCGCGCGCGGTGCGCAATGATTTGGCTGCCGCCCCGCGCAAGGCGCGGTGTTCCCGCTCAAGCAACTTCTTATCCGCGCCAAGCCCCTTCGTTCAACTTGCCTTGTTCGGGTCTTCGAAAGAAATTGCTGCCCAGCAGAGTGAAGGAGCCGCGCTTTCCGCCTTCTATCCTTCGCCGCACGGCATACTTCCAGTACGCCGCATGGAGCGCTACTTCCGGAGATGTTGTGGCGCCCCGGTCCCGGGCGCCACGCGGCTTCTTCTGCGGTTACTCCCTTGAGGGATTGTTTGAGATTCGGTCCGTGCCAGGTCTTTTTTTCGTAGGCTTCATCAAGCAGCGCGAGCACGAGCTTTCCGGAATCCATGGTGGCCTGCTCGTGGGGCGTGGCGAAGAGAAATCCTCGAAAGCATGGCGTTCTCTTTCTCCGGTGTCAACGCGCTGGTCTTTTGCTTTGAGGAGTTCGCGCCTTCAATCGGGGTATACCGTTATGCCGATGCTTACGCTGAGCTACCGCGGATCGTTTCGCAGTCCCTTCTGGGGGCGCTACGCGACCTGTTCCGCCATCACCGCTGCTTCACCCGGCTCCTCCAGCGCTTTACAACTTCTAGGCACTTACTAAGGGCTGGGCCCTCAAGATTCCCTCTCCTTATGTCCGGCTTGTCCCTTCGCTTTGGAGTGTCGGAAAACCCTGTCGCCGGTTTCCTGCTCCGCGTCTTCAATCCAGCCAAGACCGTTGCCGACGGTTTTAAGTTCCGGAATAAAATCGGGCTCGACGTAGCCACCCAGGCTCTGAAAGAATCGCGCCGGCTCAAGAAGGCGTCCATGGACGAACTTTGGGCCGCCGCCAAGGTCTGTCGTGTCGCCAACGTGATGGGTCCGTACCTGGAGTCGCTCTAATTGAGTAACCCGCCACCGAAGAATCTCCCGCCTCCATCAATGACTGCACCGCGCTCAGGAAATCGCTCTAAACTATAAATTTCTTCGGCGAAGCCATTGAACCATGCAGCCGCTCTTTCGGAAGCAGCCGCTTGAATGAATTCGTAGATAGCCTCTATATCCCGCAGGGCGCGATCGGCCAGTCTAACGAGGTATGGCATGGTTGCGCCGGAACATTTCCAGAGCTTCACGCGCCGGACGCATACGACCCTTCTTTATGTCTTCGATACCTTGCCGGATTCCCTCAAGCGCATCGGCTTGTGCGGCAATGTCGAGCAGGCGCTGATAGGCTTCGGCGTCCTGCACGACCGCTTCCGCTTTTCCGTTGATGGTAAGCACCAGCGGTTTCTTCGTTTTTTTGAGATGCTTCATGAACTTCCCTGGATTGCGCCGGAATGTGGTCATCGCCTGAATGTCTTTCTTGATGTCGAACCACAGTGACCTCGCATGGCGATAATAGCACCCTTAAAGGTGTCACGGAATTCGCTTGGCAGGGTAAGGAGCGATCGTGCACTCCGAGGAACGGTTGGAAGTTGCGAAGCGAATCTTCTGGTTTGGTACTCCAGAGGAAGCGTTGGAATTCCCGCTGCGAACACTGCCGCAATTCTTAG
>Ga0209801_1001493_pt1 | contig 14353 bp, 14 predicted proteins | sample GraSoiAngelo_127_FD_185884 | JGI IMG/M metagenome (GOLD analysis project Ga0209801, IMG submission 185884) | Grasslands soil microbial communities from the Angelo Coastal Reserve, California, USA - 14_0927_09_40cm (SPAdes) (version 2) | ecosystem: Environmental > Terrestrial > Soil > Grasslands ... | reverse complement strand
GGCGGAGCGCTACGGTACGGGCGAGCTCAGGACGACCAACATGCAGAACCTCCTGATCCCGCACGTCCGCCGCGAGCGCGCGGGGGCGCTGGCGCGTGAGCTCGAGGCCGCCGGGCTCCGGCTCGACGCCTCGCCCTTCTGGCGCGGGACGGTGGCGTGCACCGGCTCGGAGTTCTGCAAGCTCGCGCTCACCGAGACGAAGGGGTTTGCGCGCGCCCTCGTGGAGGAGCTCGAGTCGCGGCTGCCCGGCTTCGACGAGCACGTGAAGCTCCACGTGACCGGGTGCCCGAACAGCTGCGGTCAGCACTGGATCGCGGACATCGGCATCGAGGGCAAGAAGGTCAAGGTGGACGGCGCGCTCGTGGACGCCTACTACTTCTGCGTCGGCGGCGCCCTCGGCCGCCACTCGGCGACGGCACGGCCGATCGGGCTACGCGTTCCCGCGCCGGACGTCGGCGCGGCGATCGAGCGGCTGCTCCGCGCGTTCCTCGCCGAGCGTCGTCCCGGGGAGACCTTCCGGCAGTTCTGCGCGCGCCACACCGACGAGGAGCTCCGCGCGCGGCTCGCCGGCGGGCTGGTCGAGGCGGCGGAGCGCGACGTCCCGGCCGGCCAGCCGCCCCACGGCGTGGACGGCTGAGATGGGCTTTTACCCGGTCTTCCTCGAGCTGGCCGGCCGGCACGTTCTGGTCGTCGGCGGCGGGCTCGTCGCCGAGCGCAGGGTGCACGGTCTCCTGGCGGCGGACGCGACGGTGACCGTGGTCTCGCCGGCGCTGACACCGGCGCTCGCCGCGCTCGCGTCCGGCGGTCGCCTCCGTCACCACCGGCGCGGCTTCGAGCCGGGCGACCTCGACGGCGTGGATCTCGCATTCGCGGCGACCGACCGCGGCGAGGTCAACGCGGCGCTCTTCGTCGCGGCCCGTGCGCGCGGGGTCTGGGTGAACGCGGCGGACGATCCGGCGCACTGCACCTTCATCCTGCCCGCGGTCGTGCGGCGCGGAGGGCTGTCCGTGGCGGTGTCCACGGGCGGCACGAGCCCCGCGCTCGCCCGCGCGATCCGGGAAGAGCTCGAGCGCTACCTGACGGCGGAATACGCGACGCTGGCGGAGATCGCGGCGGAGGCGCGGCGCGAACTGCGCGCCGCCGGCCGCGTCGCCGACGCCGAGACGTGGCGGCGCGCGCTCCAGGTACCCGAGGTGCGGCGGGTCATCGTCGAGCGCGGACGCCAGGAGGCGAAGCGCCGCCTCCTCGAGCGTCTGGGAGCCCCGGCGTGCGCGTAGATCCTCGGAGGGGGGCGTCGCCCCCCTTCCGAAACCTCCCCCCAGGAATCGTTGCGCCGGCAAAGCCGGCGCTCGAACCTCGATCGAAGGGTGGGTACTCCGACGCGCGCGTAGGGTCGGTCGCGCTCGTTGGCGCCGGTCCCGGCGACCCGGGGTTGATCACCGTCCGCGGCCTCGGGCTCCTGCGCCGCGCCGACGTCGTCGTCTACGACCGCCTGGTGGACCGGCGTCTCCTCGAGGAGGCGCCACGGGCGCGCCGGGTCTTCGCGGGCAAGGCGAGCGGCGCTCACGCGCTGCCCCAAGGGCAGATCAACGCCCTCCTCGTGAGGCACGCGCGGCGCGGCCGGCGCGTCGTGCGGCTCAAGGGCGGCGACCCCTTCGTCTTCGGCCGGGGCGGCGAGGAGGCGGAGGCGCTGGCGCGCGCGCGGATCCCGTTCGAGGTCGTGCCGGGGGTGACCTCCGCCGTCGCGGTGCCCGCGTACGCCGGGATCCCGCTGACCCACCGCGGCGTCGCCTCCTCGTTCGCCGTCGTCACCGGGCACCGTTGCGCGTCGGAGGGCGGGCGCCGGGTCGACTGGGCGCGGCTCGCGACCGCGGTGGACACGCTCGTCGTGCTGATGGGCCTCGAGCGGCTGCCAGAGCTCGCGGCTGAGCTCGTCGCCCACGGGCGCGCGGCCGCGACGCGCTGGGGAACCACCGACTGGCAGGAGACGGTGGTCGGGACGCTCGGCGACATCGCCGAGCGCGCGCGCCGCGCGCGACTCGAGCCTCCGGTCGTCACGGTGATCGGCGACGTCGTCGCGCTGCGGGAGCGACTCGCGTGGCTCGACGCGCCGGCGCTGGCGCTCCGAGCGGTCCGATGAGCGTCGAGCTTCCGGCACCCATCGGCATCCTGGACGAGCACCCCGAGTGGTCGGCGCGCCTCCTGGCCGAGCTCGAGCGGCGGCGGCTGCCGTTCGAGAAGATCGACCACTCGAGCCACGGCTACGATCCACGCGACCGGAGCCGGCGGTACTCCGTCGTCGTGAACCGCACGAGCCCGTCGTCGCACCGGCGCGGCCACGCGGGCGTCCTCTTCTACACCGAGCCGCTCCTCGACCACTACGAGTCGCTCGGGATCCCCGTGATCAATCCCGTGGCGGCCTACCGGTTCGAGAAGTCCAAGGCGCTCCAGGTCGAGCTCTTCGAGCGGCTCGGCCTCCGCTATCCGCGGACGGTCGTCGTGAACCACCGCGCCGAGCTCGTCAAGGCGAGCGCGGGCGTTCGCTTCCCGGTGCTGGTCAAGCCCGACGTCGGCGGCTCCGGGGCGCTCATCGAGCGGTTCGACTCGCGCGTGGACCTCGAGGCGGCGGCCGAGCGACTGGACTTCGGGCCCGACGGGACCGCGCTGCTCCAGGAGTACGTCGAGCCGAAGGACGGCGCGATCGTGCGCGTCGAGGTGCTGGACGGGCGGCTCCTCTACGCGATCCGGATCGTCCGCGGCACGACCGACTTCAACCTCTGCCCGGCCGACATCTGCCGGGTGGAGCCGGCCGACCCCGGCGCCTGCCCGGCGGACGCGAAGCCCGGACTCACGGTCACCCGCTGGGACGCGCCGACCGCCGTGGTGGACGCGGTGCTGGCGCTCACGCGCGCGGCGTCGATCGACGTCGGCGGCGTCGAGTATCTCGTGGGCCGCGCCGACGAACGGGTGTACTTCTACGACGTCAACGCCACGTCGAACTTCGTCGCGAACGCGCCGGCCGTGCTGGGCTTCGACCCGACGCCGCGCTTCGTCGACTTCATCCTGCGTGTCGCGACCCGCGGCACGCGGCGTGCCGCCGCCTGACGGCGGGCGCCAAGGAGGAATTATGTCACTGAGACTCGGCGACACCGCACCGGACTTCACCGCCGACACCACCGAGGGGCCGATCCGGTTCCACGAGTGGATCGAAAACCGCTGGGCGATTCTCTTCTCGCACCCGCGCGACTTCACCCCGGTCTGCACGACGGAGCTCGGCTACGTCGCACGGCTCCGGCCGGAGTTCGACACGCGGGGCGTGAAGGTGATCGGCCTCTCGATCGACCCGCTGGACGCGCACCGCGGCTGGGCGGCCGACATCAAGGAGACGCAGGGCTACGCGCCGAACTTCCCGATCATCGCCGACCCCGAGCGCAAGGTGGCGAACCTCTACGGGATGATGCACCCCGCGCACGACGAGGTCTACACGGTACGGACCGTCTTCGTCATCGATCCGAAGCAGAAGATCCGCCTGACGATCACGTATCCCCAGACGACCGGACGCAACTTCGACGAGCTCCTGCGCGTGATCGACTCGCTCCAGCTCACCGACGCCCACCGGGTCGCGACGCCCGTCAACTGGAAGCAGGGCGAGGACGTCATCATCGTCCCGGCCGTGAGCGACGCGGAGGCCCGCGTGAAGTTCCCGAAGGGCTGGCGCGCGCTCAAGCCGTACCTCCGCCTGACGCCGCAGCCCCGCTAATGGACTCGGAAGGGGGGCGAAGCCCCCCTTCCGAACCTCCCCCCAGGATTCGGTTGCGGCGGCAAAGCCGCCGCTCGAGCGCCGGCGGAGCCCGCGCTCGAAGCGAAGTTACTTCGACGCGCCCTGGGGTAAACTGGGGTCGGCAATGAGCGACGAGTTTCGCCACGTCTATCGGACCGAGCTCACCCCGGTGAGCTTCCTCGCGCGCAGCGCGTACGTCTTCCCGCAGAAGACGGCCGTCGTCCACGGGCGCCGTCGGTACACCTACAAGCAGTTCGAGGAGCGCGTCAACCGCCTCGCCTCTGCGCTGCGGGCGGCGGGGATGGCGAAGCACGACCGGGTCGCGTTCCTCTGCCCGAACATCCCCGCGATGCTCGAGGCGCATTTCGGCGTGCCGGCCGCCGGCGGGATCCTCGTCGCGATCAACACGCGACTCGTCGCCGACGAGATCGCCTACATCCTCAAGCACTCGGGCTCGCGGTTCCTCTTCGTCGACGCGGAGCTCGAGGGGCTCGTGAAGTCGATCGACCTAACGGGCGTCCCGATCGTGCGCGTGGACGACACCGGCGCCGCGGGCGACCCCTACGAGGACTTCCTCGCGGGGGGCACGCCGGAGCCCGTCGAGAGCTGGCTCCGCGACGAAGACGAGACGCTCGCGATCAACTACACCTCGGGTACGACGGGCCGGCCCAAGGGCGTCATGTACTCCCACCGTGGGGCGTGGGTCAACGCGGTCGGTGAGGTGCTCGAGGCCCACATGAGCTTCGACACGAAGTACCTCTGGACGCTCCCGATGTTCCACTGCAACGGCTGGTGCTTCACCTGGGGCGTCACCGCCGTCGCCGGCACCCACGTCTGCCTGCGCCGTGTCGAGGCCGCCCGGGTCTGGGAGCTGATCGACACGGAGGGCGTCACCCACTACAACGGCGCGCCGACCGTCCACATCGGCGTCGTCAACGACCCGAAGGCGCACAGGCTCCGGTACCCGGTCACGGTGTGCGTCGCGGGCGCCCCGCCCTCGCCGACGCTCCTCGGCAAGCTCAAGGAGCTCGGCTTCCGCCCCGTCCACGTCTACGGCCTCACCGAGACCTATGGGCCGCACACCGTGTGCGCGTGGCACGCCGAGTGGGACGCGCGTCCGCTCGAGGAGCAGGCGCGCCTCGCCGCCCGCCAGGGGCAGGGCTACGCGCTCTTCGACCTCGTGCGCGTCGTGGACGGCAGCATGAACGACGTGCCGCGCGACGGCGAGACGCTCGGCGAGGTGATCATGCGGGGCAACAACGCGATGAAGGGCTACTTCGACCAGCGCGACGCGACCGCCGAGGCCTTCCGCGGCGGCTGGTTCCATTCGGGCGACCTCGCCGTCTGGCACCCGGACGGCTACATCGAGCTGCGGGACCGGAAGAAGGACATCATCATCTCGGGCGGCGAGAACATCTCGACGATCGAGGTCGAGCAGACCGTCGCCAGGCATCCCGCGGTGCTCGAGTGCGCGGTGGTCGCGATCCCCGACGCGAAGTGGGGCGAGCGGCCCAAGGCGTTCGTCACGCTCAAGCCCGGCACGACGGCGACCGAGCCAGACATCATCGAGTTCTGCCGCCAGCACATCGCGCACTTCAAATGTCCCGCCGCCGTCGAGTTCGGTGACCTGCCGAAGACCTCCACCGGGAAGGTGCAGAAGTTCGTCCTGCGCGAGAAGGAGTGGCGAGGCAAGGAGAAGCGGATCAACTAGATGCCGCTCCTGTCCGTCCTCGATCAGTCGCCGGTCCGGAGCGGCGGGACGCCGGCCGACGCGATCCACGAGTCGCTCGAGCTCGCCGAGCTCGCCGACCGCCTCGGCTACCACCGATACTGGCTGGCCGAGCACCACTCGACTCCGGGGCTCGGGGGATCGAGCCCCGAGGTGCTGATCGGCCAGGTCGCCGCCCGCACGTCCCGGATCCGCGTGGGCGCGGGCGGCGTGATGCTCCAGCACGCGAGCGCTCTCAAGGTCGCGGAGACCTTCCGCGTGCTCGAAACGTTGTTCCCCGGACGCATCGATCTTGGAATCGGCCGCGCGCCCGGAGCCGATCACCTCACGACGCTCGCCCTGGAGGATCGCGGCGGGGACGTCTCGAGCGAGTGGGGGACCGAGCGGCGAAGCGCCCCCGCCGCGTTCCCGCGACAGGTGGCCGACGTCATCGGCTTCCTCCGCGCGAGCTTCCCCGAAGGGCATCGGTATGGCAAGGTGATCGCGATGCCGAGCGGGCCGACCGTGCCCGAGGTCTGGCTGCTCGGCTCGAGCGACGTGAGCGCCGCGCTCGCGGCGCACTTCGGCACCGCGTTCTCCTTCGCGCACTTCATCAACGACGAGGGCGGTGCCCCCATCACGCGCGGGTACGCGGCGGCGTTCCGGCCGTCCCCGCTCCTCTCCGCGCCGCGCGCGAGCGTCGCCGTCTTCGTCGTGTGCGCCGACTCCGAGGCCGAGGCGCTCCGCCTCGCGCGGAGCCGGGACCTGTTCGTCGTGCGACTCTACACGGGCCGCGCGGGCCCTTACCCATCGGTCGAGGAGGCCGAGGCGTACCCGTACACGGCGCGCGAGCTCCGCATCGTCGAGCAGGCGCGCCGCCGCACGATCGCCGGCGCCCCCGCCGAGGTGCGCGAGCGCCTGCGCGCGCTGGCCGACGCGTATGGCGTGGACGAGCTGGTGATCGTCACGATCACCCACGACCCGAAGGCGCGCCGCCGATCCTACGAGCTCCTCGCGCGCGTGTTCGGACTCGGGGAGGGAGCGCCGTGAGGGGGCCCGCGGTCGTCGTCGCGCTCGCGCTCGTCGGACTGGGCGCGTCGATCCTCCCGTTCGCCGCCAGGGCCCAGCCCGGAGCCGAGGGGCGGGTACCCCAGCTCCGCGTGGACCCGGCGTGGCCCAAGCCCCTGCCGAACCGGTGGCTCATAGGCCAGGCGTCCGGCGTGGCGGTGGACGCGCAGGACCACGTCTGGGTGCTCCAGCGCCCGCGCACGCTGACCGAGGAGCCCAGCTCCCTCTGCTGCGTGCCGGCGCCGCCCGTCCTCGAGTTCGACCCCGCCGGCAATCTCCTCCAGGCCTGGGGGGGGCCGGGGCAGGGCTACGACTGGCCGGCGGTGGAGCACGGCATCTTCGTGGACTATCAGGGTCACGTCTGGATCGGTGGCAACGGCGACCGGGATCACCAGCTGCTGAAACTCACTCGGGACGGGAAGCTCCTGCTCCAGATCGGCCGGGCGGGTATGACTGGCGGCGACGGCGACACCGCGCACCTCGGGCGCCCGGCCAACGTCGCGGTGGATCCCGCGGCGAACGAGGTCTTCGTGGCGGACGGATACAAGAACCACCGCGTCATCGTTTTCGACGCCCAGACGGGCGCCTACAAGCGCCACTGGGGCGCCAACGGCCGCCCGCCGGGCGACGCGAGCGTGAAGTCTTTCGGCAACCCGGTCCACTGCGTCCGGTTCGCCCGGGACGGGCTCCTCTATGTCTGCGACCGGAGCAACAACCGCATCCAGGTCTTCAAGCGGGACGGGACCTTCGTCAAGGAATTCGTCGTCGCCCCCGCGACGCGCGGCAACGGCTCGGTGTGGGACGTGGACGTCTCGCACGACGCCCCCCAGACCTGGCTCTACACCGCCGACGGCGAAAACAACCACGTGTGGACGCTCCTGCGCGAGAGCGGCCGGGTCCTGGCGAAGTTCGGGCGGAACGGGCGCCAGGCCGGGCAGTTTCTCTCGGTGCACAACCTCGCGGTGGATTCCCGTGGGCACATCTACACGACCGAGGTGGGCTCCGGGAAGCGGGTGCAGAAATTCCTCTTCAAAGGCACGGTTCCGGCGGAGGAGTGACCGCGCCGACCTGACCGCGCGACCCTCTTGTCAGTCGGCGGCGACGGTGCGACACTCCCGCCACCGTCCCGAGGGAGGGGTTCGCCATGATCGGACGACGCACTCTCGCCGCCGCGCTCTCCGCGCTGGTCCTCGTCCTCTCCGTCGCCCTCGCTGAGGCGGCCGACAAGAAGGTCATCCGGCTCTGGCAGACCGAGACCGAGCCGCAGACCCTCGCGGTCCTGAACCAGATGGCCGCGGAGTACGAGAAGACGCACCCGGACGTCTCGGTCAAGATCGAGGGGCTCGCCTGGGGCGACCTGGAGAGGAAGCTCACCGCCGCGCTCGCAGCCGGCGCGCCGCCAGACGCGGCGCACGGCCAGCCGATCACGTGCGTCTCGTTCGCGGCGAAGGGGCTCCTCCGACCGGTGGACGACCTCGCCGACTCGATCCCCAAGGACAACCTCGTCGACGCGTTCCGTAACCTCTGCCAGTGGAACGGCAAGACCTACGGCGTCGGCCACTCCCCCGCGTCGTCCGTCTTCGTCTACCGGAAGGACCTGCTCGCCCAGAAGGGCCTCAAGGTGCCGCGCACGTGGGACGAGCTCGTCCAGGTAGCCGAGGCGCTGAAGGAGGTCAGGGACGGCCAGGTCGTGCGCTGGGGGCTCACGATGACGGGGCAGCCGCTCTTCATCAACATCGCGGTCGGCGAGCTCTTGAGGACGAACGGCGGCCGGCTGTTCGACGCCGAGGGGCGCCCGACCCTCACCGAGAAGCCGGTGCTCGAGCTGCTCGACTTCTACAAGAAGCTCGGCCGCGTCCTGCCGCCCGGCTGGACGGGCCACAGCTACCTCGACACGTTCGCCAACCTCGCGAACGACAAGGCGGCGATGCTCTACCAGGCCTACGGCCGCGGCGTCGGCTACATCGAGAAGTATGCGGCCAAGGACATTGCGGATCCGGACCACTTCGCGGTCGCGGACAAGGTGGTCGGTCCCTCGGGCCGGACGCCGGCGGCGCAGCTCGACTGCGAGCCGTGGATGGTCTTCAAGGATGCCAAGGGCGGCCCCGAGGCGGTGGACTTCCTCAAGTTCTTCTTCCAGGACGAGAACTACGTCCCGTACCTGCATTCGGTGCCGATCCACCTCCTGTCGATCAAGAAGTCCACCTCTCGGAACCCGAGATACGCGGACAACGCGATGATCCGGAAGTGGCGGCCCTGGGTGGACATGCAGGAGAAGTACTTCCGGAACGACTGGATCAAGCCGGTCCTGGTCACGGACTGGGAGGACATGAAGAAGCCCTACCTGCTCGAGGTCATGGGGTCGGGCATCCTCGTGGACATGGTGCTCGACGCGGTGAAGGGCGTGCCGTCCGCCGAGGCGGCCGCCCGGGCGCAGAAACGCGTCGAGGAGCTGCTCGCGAGCTCTGGCTACCTGAAGAAGTAGCGTTGCGTCGGCGCCTCCCGGGGGCGGTCCTGGGCGTGCTCTGGATCCTCCCGGCGCTCGTCCTGATCACGAGCCTCATCCTCTACCCGGTCGCCTACGCGATCTGGCTCTCGTTCTTCGACAAGCACTCCTTCTTCCCGGCCGAGCGCTGGGTCGGCCTCGGCAACTACGCGCGGATCGCGGGCGACGCGGAGTTCTGGGACAGCCTGTGGAAGGGGGTCGTCTATGCGGGGGCGTCGACCGGCCTCCAGCTGGTCCTCGGCCTGGCCGCGGCGCTCGTGCTCCACCAGGCCTTCCGCGGGCGGACCGCGATCCGCGCGCTCGTGCTCTTCCCGTACATGATCCCGACGATCGTGGCGGTCATCGTGTGGCGCTGGCTCCTCAACGAGACCTACGGCGTGGTGGACGACGTGCTCCTGCGCCTCCGGCTCGTCCGCGAGCCGGTCGTCTGGCTCGGCGTGGACCACATGATGGCCTCGCTCATCGCGGTAAGCGTCTGGCAGTTCACGCCGTTCGTCGTCGTCAGTCTGCTCGCGCGCCTGCAGACGATCCCGCTCGAGCTCGGCGAGGCGGCGCGGGTGGACGGCGCGTCCGCGTGGGCGCGGTTCCGCCACGTCACCCTGCCCCAGCTCAGGGCGGTGCTCTTCGTCGTCGTGCTCCTCCGCTCGATCTGGATGTTCACGAAGTTCGACACCGTGTGGCTCTGGGGCGAGGGCGCCGGGGCGGGGCGCGAGATCCGGACGCTGCCGATCTACGCGTACATGCGGACCTTCACCTATTACCAGGCCGGCTTCGGCGCCGCGCTCGCGGTGATCATGTTCCTCATGCTCATGGCGGCGACGCTCGTCTACTTCCGGCTCTTCTGGGGCGAGGAGGACGCGGCGTGAGGCGGCTCGCGTGGCGGGCGTTCGTCTACGCGGCGGCGCTCGGGCTCGCGGCCCAGGCCGTCGTGCCGCTCCTGTGGATGCTCTCCACGTCGCTCAAGCCGCCGCGCGAGGTCTTCGCCACGCCGCCGACGTTCGTGCCCGCCGCGCCGACCCTCGAGAATTTCGTGCGCCTCGTGACGGACACCGCGTTCCTCACCTACTTCCGCAACAGCGTGGTCGTCGCGGGGCTGACGGTCGTCCTGACCATGGCGGTCGGCGCCCTCGGCGCCTACAGCCTGACGCGCTTCGCCTTCCCTGGGCGCGAGGCGGTCGCGCGGCTGGTCCTCTGCACCTACATGTTCGCGCCGATCATGATCGTGATCCCGATCTACATCCTGGCCCGCCGGATGTCTCTCGTGAACACCCACACGGCCCTGGTGCTCGCGTACTCGTCGTTCTGCCTGCCGTTCGCGCTGTGGCTCCTGCGCGCCTTCTTCCGCTCGATCCCCGTCGAGCTCGAGGAGGCGGCGCACGTGGACGGCGCGGGGCGCGGCCGGGCGGTAATCTATATCGTGCTGCCCCTCGCGCTCCCGGGCCTGATCGCGACGTCCATCTTCACGTTCACGCTGGCGTGGAACGACTACATCTTCACGCGCATCCTGATCGCCTCGGACGAGCTCAAGACGCTCCCCGTCGGCGTCCAGGACCTCTTCGCCGCCGCGGTCGTGGACTGGGGGCTCGTCATGGCGGCGGGCATGCTGATCACGATCCCCGCGCTCGCCTTCTTCATGGCGGTCCAACGCCATCTCGTGGCGGGCTGGGGCACGGGAGGGCTCAAGGGATGACGACTCGCGGGCTCCGCCACCTCGCGCTCCGGACCCGGGACCTCGGACGCACCGAGCGCTTCTATCTGGACGTCCTCGGGCTCAAGCCCGCGTTCCCACACGAGGGGATGATCTTCCTCGAGACGCCCGGGGGCCACGACCTCCTGAACTTCGTCCAGAGCCGGCGCGCGTTCGACCCCGGCGCCGGCGGCCTCGACCACGTCGGCCTGCACTTCCCGCGCGCCGAGTGGAGGAAGGTCTGCGAGCGGGTGAAGCGCGCCGGCGTGCGGATCACGGGCCGGCGCGGGCCGTCCGCGATCTACATCGAAGACCCGAACGGCTATACCGTCGAGCTCTACTGCGACTGATCCCCGCCCGCGCGGGGTGAACACCCTCTTGCTTCGCCACACCTAGATCAGAAGGGCCTCGGCGGCGCGGCGCGGACTGAGTGCCGCCGGCCGCGTCGGGTAACCGACCCGGAAGGTCATCAACGCCTGCCAGGCCGCGTCGTCGACGAGCTCCGTGAGCGCCCGCCCGAACGTCGGCTCGATCGCCAGGACCCGCTCGCGGTCGGCGCGCTCGGTCGGCTGGTTCAGCGGCTGGAGCGCGAGTCCCCGCGCGGTCGCCTGGAGGTGCAGGCGCTGCCACGCGCGGCCGCCCCGGAGCCGCTGAGCGTTGTCGCGCGCGTCGTGAACCGAGAGGATGCCGAATCCTGCCGCCGTGGCCACGAAGGTGTCGCGGGTCGCCGCGAGCCAGAAGCGATCGCTTCGCTCACGCGAGAGCGGCGGGAGCATCTTGGCGGCGACGCGCATGAGCGGGTCCGTCAGGTTCGCGTCGATCGTGATGCCGTCGCGGTGGCGCTGGACGTCGGCCCAGCGGAACCGGAACCAGCGGGCGCTCGCCCGGCTCTGCGCGTCGTCGGCGACGATCGCCTCGGTCGCGCGGACGATGAGCTGGCCGAGCCGACGCCGGTCGGTGTCCGAGACGAGCCAGGAGAGCCTCGCATCGTCGCCGGCCGTGCGGGTCATCGCGTCCAGGAGGTCGGGCGGCACGGCGCGCGACCGATCATACGGACCACGATTCGTGTGCCGGTGTGGGATCGCCTCGTAGAATTCGCTCGTCGCCCGAGGGCCCGGCGTGAGATCGATCCGCGCCACGTGGGTCGCGTGGGCCCGATCCGGCATCAGCGCGAGCCGCCACGCGAGGCCGCGGGCGCCGGCGGCGAGGAGCAGGTTCTCGAGCGCGCAGCCGAGCCCGATGTACATCTCGCGGTGATCGGGGTCGACGGCGCCGATGTCGCGCGCCGGATCGGCGAAGAGATCGATCCGCGAGGCGCCCACCCTGAACAGCCACGGCTGGCTGTTGTGGGGATTGGCCGCGAGGATGGCCGCCCGGACCAGCGCGAGCGGTCCCTCGCTCGGGTCGCTCCGCCAGCGACGCCACGGCTCGTACGCCGGCCCCTCGCCCGCGCTCCATACCCCCTGCTCCCACGCGCGCCAGACGCCGCCCGCGGCGGCGAGCACGGCGCCGGTCCCGCCGACCTTGAGCGCTGCGCGTCGGTTGATCTTCATGCCACGCGTCAGAGACCGCGAAGGACCAGCGTGGTCACGTCACCGCTCGCGAGGCTCGCCACCCGGATCGCGTGGTTGTTGGTATCGGCGATGAAGAGGCGCCCCGCCGCAACGCTCACGCCACTCGGCTCGCTGAAGCGCGCGGCCCCCGCGGCGCCGTCGGCGTGGCCGGGCGCGCCCGCGCCGAGGAGCGTCCGGCACTCGCCGGTCCGCGGGTCGAGCCGCTTGATCTTGTGGTTGTACGTGTCGGCGACGAAGAGGACGTCGCCGTGCCAGGCGAGCCCGAGCGGGTGCTGCAGACGCACGCTCGCTGGACCGATGCCGTCCGCGTCGCCGAATTCGAAGAGCCCTTCGCCGACGATCGTCCGGATCGCCCCGCCCGGCCCGGGCTCGACCGCGCGGACCGCGCTCGCCTCGCTGTCCGCGACGTAGAGCAGCCGGCCGTCGGTCGCGAGGCCGCTCGGCTGGTTCATCGCCGCCGTCTCGCGTGGTCCGTCCTCGAGCGCCTCGCGGCCGGTCCCGGTGTGCGGCCGGATCTCGCCGCTTCCGAGCCGCATCGCCCAGAGCTGGTGCGTCCCCGCCATCGCGACGTAGAGCGTGCCGTCCAGGATCGTCAGGTCCCAGGGGGAGGAAAGCGACGTCGCGCGTGCCGGTCCGCCGACGCGCGGGCCCATGAGCTGTGCGCCCGTGCCGGCGAGCGTCGTGACGCGGCGCCGTCCGAGGTCCACGGTGCGGAGCGCGTGGTTCTCGGTGTCCGCGACGTAGAGCGTGTCGCCGTCGAGCGCGAGCCCTTGTGGCTGGTAGAAGGCGGCGTCGTCGAAGCTCCCGTCGCCCAGGCCAGGATCGCCTCGGCCGATGACCGCCTCCACCCGGCCGTCGAGATCCGCGCCGAGAATGCGGTTCCCTCCCGTGTCGCTGATGAAGAGCCGGCCGCCCGCCGCGTCGGCCAGGACCTTGCCGGGGAACCTGAGCGGCGTTGGCGCCGCGAGCCGCTCGGGCTCGAGCCCGCGGGGCCGCCGGTCGAGCACCCCCGCGGCGTCGAACTCCTCGACCATCTTCGCGATCAGGTCGTCGAACGGCTCGAGGGGGAACTCGCCCTCGTGCCGGCCGATGACCTTGCCCTCGGGGTCGACGAACATGATTGTGGGCCAGGCACGGACCGCATACGCCTGCCAGACGCGGAAGTCGCGGTCGTTCACCACCGGATGGCCGACGTTGAGGCGGAGGATCGCGGCGCGGACGGCCTCGGTCTCCCGCTCGCTCAGGAACTTCGGCGAGTGCACGCCGACGACGGCGAGCTCCTGGCTCCACTTGCGCTCGAGCTTCCGCAACTGCGGAAGGATGTGCAGGCAGTTGATTCAGCAGAAGGTCCAGAAGTCGAGCAGGACCAGCTTGCCGTGCAGGTCGCGGAGGGAGAGCGGGCGCCCGGTGTTGAGCCAGTCGGCGTCGGGCGGGAAATCGGGTGCGTTGACCCGGCCGGCGAACCGCTGCGCCATCCGACCCGCCGCGGCCGCCTACGCGGGTGTGTGGGTGAACGGCAGGACCGCGTAACGCGCGCGCTCGACCTCGATCACGAGCACGACGCGCTCGGCCGGGTTCTGGCGGAACGGGAAGGGCCGGCGCGCGTACTTCTGCGCGACGCGGTCGATCGTCTCGAAGTCGGCGTCGGGCCGCCGCTCGACGACGCGGCCGCGGAGCTGCGCTTCCTTGTAGGGGTTGTCCATCGCGATGACGGACAGCGCGACGCGCGCGTCCCGCTTCGTGTTCTTGGCCTTGAGCGAGGCCTCGCCCGTGCAGACGAGAATCCGGTCGCCCTCGAGGTCGACCCACACCGGCGCCACCTGCGGCGAGCCGTCGGGCATCAGCGTGGCGAGATGGGCGAAGTTCGCGCCGCGCACGAGCGCCTTGATCTCGTCGGAGAGCGTCGTCGCCATCGGGACCTCGCCGCCGCTAGAACGTCACCGGCAGCGCCCTGAGCCCGCGCAGCGTCGACGATTCTCGCCAGGTCGGCGTCGCGTCGACCGCCAAGCCTGGCCCGTCGGCACGCCCA
>Ga0209801_1001487_pt1 | contig 14388 bp, 12 predicted proteins | sample GraSoiAngelo_127_FD_185884 | JGI IMG/M metagenome (GOLD analysis project Ga0209801, IMG submission 185884) | Grasslands soil microbial communities from the Angelo Coastal Reserve, California, USA - 14_0927_09_40cm (SPAdes) (version 2) | ecosystem: Environmental > Terrestrial > Soil > Grasslands ... | reverse complement strand
GCGCGAACTCCCATTGGTACATCAGGACGGCACGGCGGAATGGCTTATCGAGCAAGCGGAACGTGAGCGGGGACGAGATCTGGTACGGCAGGTTCGAGGCCATGATGTCGAAGCGAGGCCATTGGAGGGTCAGTGCGTCGCCCTCGATCACCTCGACGCCAGGGAGACTCTCGCGCAGGTACGCCGCGAAACGGCGATCGGCCTCGATCGCCACGACGTGTCGCGCCCGCTCGGCCAACAGGCGAGTGAGGACGCCGAGCCCCGGGCCGATTTCCAGGACCGTATCGGACGGACCGATCCGGGCGTGGTCCACATGCCGCAAGGCCACGCGGGAGTCGACCAGGAAATGCTGACCCAGGCTCCTCCTCGGGCGGATTCCGAGCCGGTCGAGTACGCGGCGGGGAGCCTCGTCCACGCCGGGCGGACGGACTCCGGGCGCTTTAGGGTTGCGCGGGGCCGGTCGCGTTCGCGTCGAAGTCGGTCGCGTGATACGCCATCGTCGTGTACGTCGTCGTCGGGTCGATGCCTCGCGCCCCGGGGATGATCGACAATGTCGCCTGGTACGGACCGTCGATCCCGCCCGCGCGGATGTCCGGTCCGGCGAACGAGAATTCCGCCCACTGCGTTCCCTCTTGCAACCACACCTGGCTGAAGGACTTGGCGATTCCCGGGGACCCGGACGAGGCCGCGAGCAGTCCGGACAAATCGAAGCCCGCCGTCGCGAACACCTCGACCTCGGCCCGGATGATGAGGGCGTCGAACGTCCCGTCTCCGTTCCGATCGGGGGTGAGCACCTCGAACCGGCCCGTGTACCGGAGGAGCTCCACGGTCGGGTCGAAGTCCGAGGCCCGATAGGTCGACGTCGTCCCGCACAGCGTTTCCGGATAATAAGCCGGCTGCGGAGGGAGGATTGTGCCGATCGGGCCCGGCGTCACGTTGCCGCGTGCATAGGCGAGCGGGGCGTAGTACAGGGCGAGGCTGAAGTCCCACGGACCGTCGACGCCGGCCTGGAGGATTTGATCCCCGCGGAACCGCAAGACCACACTCGTGTCGGTTGTCGCGAGGTCGAAATCCCGATACGCGGACGCGATGAACTGCACGACGTTCGTGCCCGCGCCCTTCGAGAGGTATCCGCTCAACGAGTAGTGGCCCGCCAGGTTCACGTGCACATCGGCCCGGAATTCTAGGAAGTCGGCGAGGCCGTCCGCGTCGAGGTCGACCGCGGAATCCGCGTGGCCTCCGGTGAAGGTCGCAGGCCGCACGGGCTGCTCGAACTGCGAGGCCGCGTACGCCTTCGTCGTGTAGTTCCATTCCACGACCGGGCCGCCCCAATCGCCGATCGGTCGCAGCGTCATGTACGGAAGGCCCCCGATCGACAGACGGGCGTGGACCCGGTACGGTCCATCGATCCCGCTGCGGGCGATATCGGTTCCCGCGAACGCCATCCGCACGGTGTGGGTCCCGTCCGTGAAGAAGTATCGTTCGTACGCCCATGCGATCGGGTATACGGAGGGAATGGGGGAGAGAGATCCTCCGGGGAGGTCCGCCATCGGCAGGGGGGCGCCGTACCCGCACGATCCGCTCGGCGGCGGATTGGGACTCGACAGGTCCGCCGAGATGTCCCAGGTCCCGGCTTGCGGGATCGCCACCTGTGCCTCGACCACGAGCCAATCGAACGTCCCGTTGCCGTTCGTGTCGAGGCCGTAGTCCGTGCCGACGTCGCCGGCCGCACCCATGAGGGCATGCAAGCCGAAGGCCGCGCCCCCGGAGGCCAGGGCCATCGTGACGAGCAAGACGATCGTTCGACCCGTCAGCATCATCTTCACACCGCCCGACGTAGATGGCGCGGAGCATATCACACCGCGTTTCTCGTTCGGCTTTCGTCTAACCGCCGATATTCCCACCGCTCAGTATTTGAACGAGAACCCGACATCGGGGAACGTGCCCGTATCCTGGTCCATGCTCCCCTTCCAGGACGACGGAAGCCTCCAGTGCTGGATGGTCGGGCTGATCATCGGGGCCCTGGTCCTCGTCCTCGGCATCCTGATGGCCTACCAGCGGTACGTCGCCGGCAAGAAACCGGTGCAGCACCTGTGCGACTACTGCGGACACATGGTCACCGCGGTGAGCGACTGCCATCACGCGCCGGTCCGAGAGCGGTTCCTCCACGGCACGTGTCTGGAGTGCAAGCAGGACTGCCGCCTCGTCTGCGCCCGGTGCAAGAATCCGCTCTGAGAGAATCGCGCCGCCAACATTATACGCCGAATGCGTTTGCGAACCGAGCGCATGTCCGCTCCTAGCGCCACCCCGAGCGCCCCGAAACCGCCCGCCCCGCGCAGCGTCCTCCTCGCCGATGCGAAGGTCACGATTCGCGCCCCGATCCCGCGCGTGTTCGAGGCCCTCCTGGATCCGGCGCAGCTCATCCAGTGGTGGGCGGACGATCCCCGGGTCGAGGCCGAATTGGGCGGTCGGTACGAGGGGACGCTCACCGACGGCCGGGTCGAAGGTTCGATCACGGCGATCGACGGCCCCGGCACGCTGTCGTTCATGTGGCCGGTCGCCCAAGACAGCGGACCGGTCGAGACGAGCGCGGCCTATGAGCTCAGCCCGAAAGGCCCCGAGACGTTCGTCCATCTCCTGCATCGATCCCCCGTGCCGGTCCCGGGAGACTGGAGCGGTTACTGGAATGGAGCGCTCGCATCCCTGAAGGAATTCCTCGAGTCGAGCCTCCCGACGTACGCGTAGCCGCTCCAAGAGAACTCCCGACTCGATTGTGTGTCGCCCGCGTCATTCGCCGACCCATTCGACGATCGTCGCTTCTCCCTGTCCCACGCCGACGCAGAGCGTCGCCAGGCCATAGTACGGCCGCCGTTCGCGGGGCGCGCGTCGCTCCATCTCGTGGACCAGGGTGCAGACGATCCGGGCACCGGAGCATCCGAGCGGGTGACCGAGCGCGATCGCGCCGCCGTTCACGTTCGTGATGTCCGCGCGGAGGCCGAGCTCTTGCATGACGGCAATCACCTGGACGGCAAAGGCCTCGTTCAGCTCGATCAGCCCGAGGTCCTCGACGTCGAGGCCCGCCCGGCGGAGGGCCTTGCGCGTCGCAGGGACGGGACCGAGGCCCATCGTCCGCGGCTCGACCCCGGCGGCGGCGGAGGACACGATTCGCACGAGCGGACGTAGACCGAGTTCACGCGCCTTGCGATCGCTCGTCATCAGGACCGCCGCGGCGCCGTCCGTGATGCCGCTCGAATTCCCCGCGGTCACGGTCCCGCCTTCCCGGAAGACCGGAGGCAGTTTCGCGAGGGCCTCGAGGGACGTGTCCGACCTCGGCGGTTCGTCCCGAGAGAGGAGGCGAGGCCCGCCCGTCTTTTGCGGGATCGGGACGGCCACGATCTCGGACGCAAACGTGCCCGACTCGATCGCGGCGACGGCCCGTCGATGGCTCTCCAACGCGAACCGGTCTTGGTCCTCGCGGGAAATCTCCGTGCCTCGCTCTCGCAGGTTCTCGGCCGTCTCGCCCATCGAGTCGTTTCCGTACTGCGCCTTGAGCCGCGGATTCGGGAACCGCCACCCGAGCGTGGTGTCCCAGGCCGTCAGGTTCCCCACCCCGCCGTCGAGGCTCTTCGGGACCGCGTACGGTGCGCGGCTCATGCTCTCGACGCCCCCGGCGACGAAGACGTCGCCTTCGCCGGCCTTGATCGCCCGCGCGGCGGCGTTGATCGCCGAGAGGCCGGAGGAGCACAGGCGATTGAAGGTCACCCCTGCGACGGAGACCGGGAGGCCGGCCAGGAGCGCGGCCATCCGGGCGACATTCCGGTTATCCTCCCCTGCCTGGTTCGCGCAGCCGAGGTAGACCTCCTCCACCATCGCCGGGTCGAGGCCCGCGCGACGCACGACCTCCCCGACGACGAGCGCCGCCAGATCGTCAGGCCGGACGTCCTTCAGGCTGCCGTGATGACGCCCCATCGGGGTCCGGACGGCTCCCACGATTACGGCTTCGGTCATTCTGCCTCACCGAACGGTCGCCATCATTCCGTCGTGGGATTTGGACTTCGGGGTCGATCGTTCCTTGGATCGCTCGAACAGTTTCGCGCACCTCCTACCGGAAGAGCGAAGCCCGAGGAGATTATACCTCTACTTAGAGGTATGAAAATGGAAATCGGCTGTGGCGCCCGAATCCGGAGTTTCGATGGCCGGCGGTACTTCTACTTCTGGCACTACGAGGAGCGAACGGACGGTCCACGAGGAACGAGGAATACGTCGGCCGCGTCGACTCCGAAAAGGCCCGATCCGATCTTCTGCGTAGGATGGCAGCCTACCCATCGGAAGGGCGAGCAGGAGTTCGCGAGGAAGCGGGCCCGGATCGAGGGCCTGATCGCCGCGAGTTATACCTCTACTTAGAGGTACGTAGTCGAGCCGCCGGGGGCGACCGGCTCGGCCCACCGCCCCCGAGGTGAGGAATCTTTATCCCGCCCCGACCCTTCGTCGCGGCGTGCGCCTTGAGGAACGACCGTTCGGCGGGTTCGCCCGCGGGGCCCTCCCGGTCGGGTGCCGCCAGTGCACCGATGGCTCGAAGATGGTCCTCTTCGTCACGGGCATCTGTTCCTTCCACTGTTTCTACTGTCCCGTGTCCGACGAGAAGATGTACAAGGACGTCGTGTTCGCGGACGAAAAACGCGTGACCCGGGACGAGGACGTCCTGGAAGAAGCCCACGCGATCCAAGCGACCGGCGCGGGGATCACGGGCGGAGACCCGCTCGACGCCGTCGAGCGCACCTGCCATTACATCCGCCTCCTGAAGGACGAGTTCGGACCCCGGTTCCACACCCATCTGTATACCATGTCGACTGACGCCGACAAGATCCGGTCGCTCGGGGCCGCCGGCCTCGACGAGATCCGCTTCCACGTTCCGCCGGGCCTCTGGTCCCGCGCCCATCGGAGCGCGTTCGTCGCAGCGTCGCGCCTTGCCCGGTCGCTCGGCTTGACCGTCGGGCTCGAGGTGCCGCTGATCCCGGAGCGGGAGGCCGACCTGGTCCGCCTCATCGAATGGGCGGGCGATGAGGGGCTCGCCTTCGTCAACCTGAACGAGATGGAGTTCTCCGAGGCGAACTTCCCGCGGATGAAGGTCCACGGGTACGAGATGAAGCACGAGCTCTCGTACGGCGTCAAAGGCGCGGACCCGGTCGCCCTGCGCATCCTCGGACGGAAATGGCGGACGACGGTCCACTACTGCACGAGCGGCTACAAGGATGGCTGGCAGCTGCGGTCGCGCATCAAGCGCCGCGCGGAGAACGTCGCACATCCTTGGGACGTCATCACCAAGGACGGGACCCTCCTGAAGGGAATCGTCGAAGGGTCCGATCTGGAGCCGCTGCGGAAAGTCCTCGAGGGGACCTACCACGTCCCGCCCGACCTCATGGGCGTCGACGGCCCGCGGAAGCGCCTCGAGATCGCGCCCTGGATCCTCGAGGAGATCGCGCCGAAGCTTCGCCGGCCCTCATTCCTCGTCGAGGAGTATCCGACGGCGGACGGCCTCGAGGTCGAGCGGACCCGGCTGGCGTAGGCGCGCAGGTCGCGCATCGCAACCCTTCCGGCGGAGACCACCGCCACGGCCCGTCGGTCCCGCCGCAATTCGAGCAGATGAGGCCCCGCAACCGCCCGGACCACCCGTCGAGCCGCGCGTCGGTCCCCGATCCGTCCGGGAACCCGAGTCGGAGGCGAGCGGTCGGAACCTGGATGGCCCGGATTGAACAGAGGGAAGCAGCGGCCTTCGGATCGAACCGCTCCACGGCTTCGGAGAGGCGGCGGTCCCGCTCCGCCATGACCGCGCGGAGCAGCTCTTGAGATCCATCCGGATCGGATTCGCGGAGCCCTTCAATCGTCCGATCGAAGTATCCGAAGATCCGACGCACCTCCTCTTCCAGGAGGCCGAGGCTCCGGGTACGGAATCGGTCGACTTCTCCCGCGGTAATCGATCGAAGGGATTCGGCCGCAAGACGATACCCCGCCTCGAGATCCGCGGAATTCCCTGAGGAAGGATGCGGGATGAGCTCTTGGTCCGGCCGAACTGGGTCGACGGTCCACGCGCACCGCTCGGACGGCGAGACCGCGACGAGATGGAAGCTCTCTCGTTTCTCGTCCGACAGGAGCGTCACGCGGAATGCGAAGAGCCACAGGAGTCCGTCCTCGATTCCGTTCACGTGCGAACGCACCCCGGTCTCCGGCCCCAGGCCGGATTCACGGAGCCCGCTCAGGATCCAATCCGTACCGGAGACCGCGCACCGGGCCGCATCCCACTGGCCCCGACGAGCGACGACGGCGATGAGGCGCTCCAGGAAGTAGCTGCCCGGGGCGACGAGCTCGGCCTCGAACTCCCGACTGCGCTCCGCATCGAAGGTCAGCGCGAAATTCGCGGGCACCTCGAGGTCGTGCTGGACGGACTCGGGTGCCTGGACCCATACGAGCGATTCGCCCGGGGACACGACGGCCCCGAGGTCGGTGAGCGCTTCGACGACGAACGGTTGCAACCGCGGGGTTTCGCTCACGCGGAGGCCGCCTCCTCCGCACCGCCGAGGACCGCCTCGTTGACGTCCTTCGCGTCCTCGTACTGGGCCCGAGCGCGAACCAGGGAATCCCCGAGGCGGCGCAAGGCGGACCGCCGGTCCTCTGCCTGCCGGAGCACCCAGATGTCCATCATCAGGTCTTCGAACGACCGGCGCTGGTCGAGGTTCCCGAGGATCAGATCGAGTTCTCCCACGACAAGTTCGAACATGTGGATCTTGCGATCGAGGAGCTCCATCAGGTTCGCTTCGACGGTGTCTTCCGCCCATACGTTGACGACGTGGACCTCGCGGTCCTGGCCGAGGCGATGGACCCGCCCGATCCGCTGCTCGATCCGAAGCGGATTCCACGGCAGGTCGTAATTCACGACAGTCCGGGCAAACTGGAGGTTCCGGCCCTCGCCTCCCGCTTCGGTGCTCAGGAAGATGTCAGCGTCCCCGCGGAATGTCCGCACCGCCGCGTCCTTCGCCGCGGGCGAGAGGCCGCCATGGTAGGCCGCGACGCGATGTCCATCGGCCTCCAGGACCCCCTGGAGGTACTGAAGCGTCCGCAGATACTGCGTGAAGATCAGGACCTTCTCGTCGACGGACTCGAGGAATTCGCGGAGCCGGGCGGCCTTCACGTTCGAGGTGATCGCCGCGGCATCCTGACGGAGGTCCTCGAGACGCTCCCGTTCGTCCGACCGGAAGAGAGGGCTCTGGGCGAGGCGTCGCAGCGTCTCCGCCACCGCGAACGTGCTGCTGCCAATCTCACGTTGCAAGACGATCAAGGTCAGTCGGGCGGTCCACGGCAACCGACCGGAGGCGGACCAGTAGGCGTCCCGCACGAATTGCGTGACGTCGTCGTAGAGGCGCCGTTCCGCGGGGCTCAGGCGGACGGCGAGGCTGTGCACGCGTCGCGGCGGCAACGTGAACGCGATGCCGCGGCGGTTGCGGACCATCACGTCCCGGAGGCGTCCGCGCAGCTCCGACACCCGCATCGGCACCCGCCGGTCCGGGCTCGCCACGTACCGCTCGAGGAACCGATCGTACGTGTGCAGCTGGCCGGGTTTCAGGAGGGTGACGAGGTTGAAGAGCTCGTCCATGTCGTTCTGGACCGGGGTCGCGGTCAGGAGCAGCATGTACTTCTTCGAGAGTCCGGCCACGAAACGCCAGTTCAGGCTGAAGCGGTTCTTGAGTCGATGGGCCTCGTCCACGACGATGAGATCCCACGGCCGGGCCTGGGCCGCATGCCGATGGGGCTCGCGCTTCGCGGTGTCCATGGACGCGATGAGAAAGGGCCTTCGGTCCCAATCCCGGACCGACCGGAGGATGGCGAAGGGCAACGCGAATTTCGTCTCCATCTCTTCGCGCCACTGGTCCGTCAGCGCGGCCGGGGTGAGGACGAGGACGCGATGGATGAGCCCGCGGACGGCGTACTCCTTGAGGACCAGTCCCGCCTCGATCGTCTTGCCGAGGCCGACCTCGTCGGCGAGGATCGCCCGACCCCGCAAGTCACGCAAGACCCGGAGCGCCGTGCGCTCCTGGTGATCGTACCGCGCGACGCCGCGGAGGACCGGCCACGCGAGGAGGCGGTCGAATCCGTCGACGAGAGAGATCCGGTGGGCCTCGCCGTTCAAGCGACACGCGCGGGGTCCGTCGCCGGGAGACCCAAACGCGCGGGCGAGGAGGTCTCGATCCGAATCGTCAAATCGCAAGGGGAGAGAGGCATCTGCCGAGGGAGGGGGCTCCCTAGCCGGGAGGGACATGGAGGGGGGATCCCTTCACCTGCCACCGCAGGCAAGGCGAAAACGGCCCCGCCCGTAATAATCGTTTGGTTGACGACGACGCACGTCCGGAGAGGTTGCGACTCAGGGATCGGCGGCGATGGATGGGCTGGCGTCTCCGTTCGATCGCCGGCCCCGGAGCAAGGACGGCAGGATCGCGAGCGTGTTGATGCCCGCGAGCCACAGGTACGTCGTCTTGATCCCCTGCGCGAAGAGGATCCGGTCCGCCTCCGAGATTCCGGCGGTGTTCCCGGAATTGATGATCTGCGTGACCAGCGCATACGGCACGCTGAAGGTCGTGATGAGAATCGCGAGGTTCAAGCTGATCGTGTATCCGACGTTGAAGAACGTCGCACGGAACCCAGACGCGATCCCGCGTCGCTCCGGCGGGACGGACCCCATGATCGAGCTGATGTTCGGAGATGCAAAGAACCCCAGGCCCGCGCCGAAGAGCAACATGTACGCGACCAGGTGCGAGTACGGCGTCGATTCGTCCGTCGTGGAGAACAGGAAGAGGGACAGGCTGATGACGGCCAAGCCGGACGTCGTGAAGGGCAGGTGCCCGAACTTGTCCGACAGGCGGCCGCTCAACGGTCCGGCCGCGAGCGTGGCGATGTCCAGCGGGATCATCAGGAGGCCCGTGGTCAGCGGGCTCTGCTTCAGCACGAGCTGGAAGTAGAGGCTCAGGAGGAGCAGGACCGCGCCGAACGCGATCGCGTTCAGGAGCTGGGCGACGACGCCGCCCGTGAACTCGCGGATCTGGAGGAGCTTGAGGTCGAGCAGGGGGTGGGAATGCCGACGCTCGAGGACGACGAACAGTCCGAGACCGACCATGGCCACGGCGAACAACACGACCACGGTCCCGGTCTCGGCTACCCCGTACGCCGCGAGCGTGAGGGCGAGGAGAAGGCCCATGATGAACACGGTGAACGCGGCGAAACCGCCCCAATCGATCGGCGCACCGCGCTCGAGTTTCCCGAGCTCCCGCAGGCGGAAGCGAGCCCAAGCGGTGCCGAAGATCCCGATCGGCACGTTCACGTAGAACAGGGCGCGCCAATCGAGGAAGGAGAGGATGATGCCGCTCAGCGTCAGGCCGGCCATGGACCCCATCCGGAAGGCCACTTGGTTGATCCCGAGGGAGAGCCCGAGCTCGTGAGACGGGGTCGCGTCGACGATCATCGCCGCGCTGTTCGTGAACAGGATCGCGGAGCCAAGGCCCTGGATCGCTCGGAAGGCGATCACCTGGGCCGGGTCGAGCGCCAAGCTCGTCAGGAGGGAGCCAATCGTGAACACGGCGAATCCGCTCGTGTACAGCTTCACGCGGCCGACGATGTCCGAGATGCGCCCGACGAGGAGGAGCGCGACCGTACTCCCGAGGACGTACGACTGGGTGATCCAGATCGCCTGTTCCAGGTCGGCCCCAAGGCTTGCGGCGACCTGCGGGAGGCCGACGATCACGATGCGGGAGTCGATCCCGGCCATGAGCACGCCCACGGTCGTGACCGTCAAGACCGTCCACCTGTACTGGATCCGGCTCGCCTCCGTCGGCGGAGTTCGGGCCCTCGCGGGCGACCCGATTTCGCGCGACGAAGCAACCGGAATACGTTAAGGTTCCTACTCACTCGCGGTGACGAGCGAACCCGGTGCCGTCATGCGACGCTCACACTCTGGATCGGATGATGGCGGGCGATCAGGTCTCTCGAGACGCGCAGGTTCCTTCCGTCCTTTCCGATCGCACGCCCCTTCTTCGTCGACTCCACGGTGACGGTGGCGTGGACGACCTCCCCCCGTTGTTCGATCGCGACGGACTTGACGTCGAAGTTCCGGAAGACGTTCGCGACGAACTTGTCCGGTTGCTCCGAATACTCGACGACGTGGATGTCCTTGTTGATCAGGCGCTTCAGCTTCGCAATGTTCTCGCCCTTCTTCCCGATCGCCTTGCCGATGTCGCCTTCCTTGACGACGAAGATGAGCTTGTCGCCGGCGTCGACGCAGTCCACGACCGTCGTCCGCGTGAGATCCTGGAATAACGCGACGTACTTGATCGTCTGCTCGTCGAAAACGATCTCGGCCATGCGAATCCTAGACGGTCAGGATGTTCGATTCCCCAGGGCTGATGACCGCGACCGCGGCGACGGAGAACGGCACGCCACAGGCGGCGCCCAGGTCCACGTTCGTGCCGCCGAAGCGGAACAGGCGGACGTCCCCCAGGTTCCGCGCGGCTTCCTCGGGGCAGTTCGAGGCGAGGACCACGAGCTTCGCCTTCTTCGACTTCGCGGCGCGGCGTACCTCGCGCAGGCCGAAGCGCACCTCGCCGGTGTCCGCCGCGACGCGGAGGGCACGGGGGACGTCGATCACGGGACGACCTCTTCCAGGGGCTCCTCGGGGGCCGGCTCGGGGGTCGGCACGGGAACCGGAGGCGTCACGGCGGGTTTCGGCTTGGCGACGGCCGTCGGCTTCGGGGCACCCGGAGGCGGCTTGTAGATCAAATTGACCGCGCCCGTGCCGAGGGTGACGGGCTGGCCCACGATCACGTTCTCCGCGACGCCGTCGAGGTAGTCCACCTCGCCCGTGATCGCGGCCCGGAGCAGGTGATGGGCCGTGATCTCGAACGCGGCCCGGGCGAGGACGGAGGACTTGCGTCCGGAGATGCCGTGGCGGCCGATCGCCTTCACGTCCCCGTCGTTCGTCATCATGTCGGAGACGAGCATGATGTGGCGGATGTCCACGGTCAGGCCCTGCTCCTGGAGCGTGTTGTACGCCTCGTTCACGATCGCGTTCCGCGCGGCCTCGATGCCGAGGACCTCGTAGATCTCTTGGACCGAGTTCGTGGTCGTCCTCGATGCGTCGACGTACGGGAGCTCGAGGATCTTCGAGAGATTCGATCCTTCCGTGTAGATGACGTAGCCCTCGCCGCGCTTCTTGATGATCGCGCGCGAGATCCCGTCGATCCCCTTGATCTTCATCATCCGGACCTGTTCGACGAGGCGCTGGAGTTTCTTGAACGACGGCTCCCCGGCCTCGACGACGAGCGCCCGCGCCTTCTTCTCCGCGTTCCCGACCTGGCGGCGGACCTCTTGGATCTCGCCGAGTTTCTTCAGCTTCTCCTCGAGTTCCGGCCAGGTGACGCCGCGCGACTTCATGCGGTGATCGTCCGGATACGCGAGGACCCGCATGTTCACGAGGTCCGTCTCGATCGAGGCGATGTCCTCGAGGGAGGTCATCTCGATCTCGGTCGCGATCTTCCGCATCCGCTCGAGATCCGTGTGACCCGACTTGACGTACAGCTCCATGATCGGAGTCGAGGGCACGCGCCTCGCGTCGACGATCTCGATCAGGCGCGGGAGCCCGAGCGTGACGTTCATCTCCGCGACGCCCGCGTAGTGAAACGTCCTCATTGTCATTTGCGTCCCGGGTTCACCGATTGACTGCGCGGACACGATCCCCGCGGACTCGTTCGCGTCGATCGCGTGGAGGTCAAACTTCTCGCAGATTCTCTGGAGGACCTCTTGGAGCCGCTTCTTGCTCAGCTTGAGACCATGGAGTTTCTTCGAGAGTTCCGTCACGACGAACCGGGGGAGCCATCGTCCAATCTCCTTCAACCCATCGAGGATCTCCTGCTCGCCCGCCGAGAGCGGCGGCGCCTTCACGGGAATCGTGAGGGGCGCTTCCGGCTCCACCTCGGCCGCCTTCGTCGAGGGCCTCCGCGCCCGGGCCGCAGGCTTGGCCTTCTCGCGCTTCGGCGCCGGCTTGGCCTCCGCGGGGACCGTGCCGAGTTTCTTGAGGACCTTCTCGGCCTCCTTCTTCGGGATGAACTTCGCGAGGCGGTCCGGCTTCGAGGCCGCGAGCTTCTCCAAGGTGAAGCCGGCGTCCGCCAGGATCTCCGCGGTCTTCTTCGAGATCCCGCGGTTCCGCAGCGCCTGAATCGTCGTCGCTCGGGCCATCGTCACTCCTCCGACGGAGGCTCTTCCTCTTCGACCTCGACCTCTTCCTCGGAGATCTCGACGTACATGTCTTTCTCCGTGAGGCCGTACGAGGCCATCTCCTGCTCGCGGAGCCGCTCCTTCCACGACGGCTCCTCGCCGAGGACCTCTTGCAAGATGTCGTCAATGTCGACCGCGCGCCCCTGGACGCTGCGGGACGGATCGACGCCGTCTTCGCCGAACTTGAACTGGATGATCGTGTCCGCCGTGTTGCGGACCGTGCCGTCCTCCTTGACCTTTAGGTCCTCGAGGGCGTTGATCAGGCGGCGCTGCATGTACCCCGACCGGGACGTCCGCACCGCGGTGTCGACGAGGCCTTCCCGTCCGCCCATCGCGTGGAAGAAGTATTCCGTCGGATGGAGACCGCTCTTGTACGACGACTTCACGAAGCCCTTCGCCTCCGCGCCGAGATCGCCCTTCTTGAAGTGCGGGAGCGTGCGGTTCCAGTAGCCGCGGCTTAGGCGCTCCCCACGGACCGCCTGCTGCCCGATCGATCCCGCCATCTGGGAGAGGTTGAGCATCGACCCCCGAGCGCCGGATCGGGCCATGATCACCGCGCTGTTCTCGATGCCCAGGTGCTTGCCCGCGATCTGGCCGGCCTGGTCTCGCGCGCGGCCGAGGATCTTCATCGCCTCGACCTCGAGCGTCTCCTCGAGGGACCGACCGGGCATCTGCTCGAGCTCGCCCCGTTTGTACGACTCCACGAGGTCCTCCACCTTCTCGATCGCGGTCCTGAGGACGTCCGCAATCTGCTTCTTCGCTTCTTCCGGGATGTCCTCGTCGTCGATGCCGGTCGTGAAGCCCCGAATCATGATCGCCCCGATGGCCATCTTCGTCGCCCGGTCGATGAACTCCCGCGCGGCGTCGGGCCCGTAGTCCCGGGCCAGCTTGTCCAGGATCTTGCCCTTGAACGCGCCGACCGCGTTCTCATCGATCGTGCCGGACGCGATGACGCCGTCCTTGACGACGACGAGCGAGTCTTCCTCTTTGAGTTCCTTCAGCCCGATGTCGCCTTTCGGCGCGATCGAGGACTTGAACGTCATGCTCAGGTTCTTCGGCAGGATCGTGGAGAACAGCGCCTTCCCGGACCAGAACTCCTTGCCGCCCCGTTTGATGTCCGCCGGCGGAAGGTCGCGCATGTCGATCTTGGTCAGGATGAACGTGACCTCCTCCCGCGTGAACTTGCTCTCCTTGTGCGTCAGGAGGAACGAGCCTGTGATGTGATCATGGATGCCGCCGATCACCGGGCCGCCGAACCGCGGGGAGAGGATGTGCTCCTGCACCCGCATGAGGACCCGGGCCTCGGCGCGCGCCTCCTCGCTCTGCAGGACGTGCAGGTTCATCTCGTCGCCGTCGAAGTCCGCGTTGTACGGCGGACACACGGCGAGGTTGAAGCGGAACGTCTTGTGGGGCATGACGCGGACCTCGTGCGCCATCATCGACATGCGGTGCAGGGAAGGCTGCCGATTGAACAGCACGATGTCGCCGTCGACGAGCTGCCGCTCGACCGTGTAACCGATCTCGACGGCTTCCGCGACGACTTCGGCGTTCTTCTCCGTCACTCGGATCCGCCGGCCGTCCGGGCGGATGACGTAATTCACGCCGGGCGCATACTCTCCCAATGGACCGAGCGGCGTCGGACCGCGCTTCACCCACTGCTTGACGATCTCCAGGTTATACGCCTGCACATGGACCGGGACCGTCAGTTCGCGGGCCGCCTCGACCGGGACACCGACCTCGTTGATCGACAGGATCGGATCCGGAGAGATCACGGTGCGGGCCGAGAAGTTCACCCGCTTGCCGGACAGGTTCGAACGGAAGCGGCCTTCCTTGCCTTTCAACCGCTGCACGAGCGTCTTCAGCGGGCGTCCGGAGCGGTGCCTCGCCGGCGGGATTCCCGACGTCTGGTTGTCGAAGTACGTCGTCACGTGATATTGGAGGAGCTCCCAGAGGTCCTCGACGATCAGCTGCGGTGCGCCCGCGTCCCGGTTCTCGCGCAGACGCTGGTTGATCCGCAGGACGTCGACGAGCTTGTGCGTGAGGTCGTCCTCCGAGCGGTCGCCGCTCTCGAGGGTG
>Ga0209801_1001478_pt1 | contig 14425 bp, 11 predicted proteins | sample GraSoiAngelo_127_FD_185884 | JGI IMG/M metagenome (GOLD analysis project Ga0209801, IMG submission 185884) | Grasslands soil microbial communities from the Angelo Coastal Reserve, California, USA - 14_0927_09_40cm (SPAdes) (version 2) | ecosystem: Environmental > Terrestrial > Soil > Grasslands ... | reverse complement strand
TAAAAGTCTGCAAATCGTTAGCGTTGACGTCGGAAACAGCCCAGTAGTTAAAGTCCGGGTCAGTCCAATGCAGAAGCTGATAGCCTTGGTGCGTTATCGCCTTCGTGGTTTTAGCGGAATCGGACGCGGCCGGCCAGACGAAGAGGTTAATGAAATGCTTACGCCTTTGGTAAACCAACGTCGCCACCGGCCGGTTATCGAGATAATCAAGACGGCCACCGACTAAAGGAAATCCTTCGCTGGAAAGATCGACCACCGGAGGCGCGAAATCGAGCTTTGCGTCCAACCATGGTTTAACGGTGTGCTGGTCGGAAGAAGCGACGTCCGTGAGGTGGTTTGCCATCAGCGAACGCACATGGCTGGCGATAAGTTGCGTGGCCAAGAATTGATCCGCCCCAGGTCGCTGCAATCGGGGCACTAAGTTCAGAGTGATGATCGCAGCGAAAATGATAGCGGCCGCGACACCGAGGCCGGCGAGACCTGGCCAACTCCATGGTGTCCCCCAAAGACTGGTCCGCAGCTCTGGCTGGTTTCTTCGGAACACCTGCCGAACATCTCGGACAACATTCCGCGTGGGCCGTTCCGCGATCTCTTCTCGCAACGAGGATTGAATTCGCTCCCGTAATTCTGCGGGCGCCTTGTAATATGGGGCAGCGCTGCCAATCGCGCGCACCAACGCACCATGTGTCTCGTATGCCTGCTCACAATTACGGCAGCTTCGTAAGTGCTGTTCGATCGCCTGGTTGGTAATTGGATCCAGTTCGCCATCCCAATAACCATCCATCAGTTTTATAGCTTCTTCACAGTTCATCTATTACTCCTTACCGATCCGAGCCGCCAAATATTCCCTGAGCTTGGCGCGCGCGCGGGCGAGCCGCGACATCACCGTACCCGGCGGAATTTGCGCGATGTCGGCTATCTCCTTATAGGAGAGCCCTTCCTGGTGTCGCAGCGCCAGGATCTCACGGAATTCCGCAGGCAATTCATTCATTGCCTCTTTGATTAGTTCCGCGTTTTCACTGTGCTCGAGGATTGTTGCCGGACTGACGGACTCGTGGCCGGCAGTATGTATCTCCTCATCAAAAGGTGTCGTGAGATCAACCACACGGTTCTTTTTTAACAACGTGTAGGAGGTGTTTCGGACAATCGCCAGCAACCAGGCCCGGCCATTGGAACCGTGGAAGCCACCGAAAGACTTGAACGCGCGCAGAAACGCCTCTTGGACCACATCCTGCGCATCCTGTTCATTGCGAAGCAGCCATCTGGCTAAATTGTGCGCGGCATCAAGATGAGGCAGCATTACCGCTTCAAAAGACAATAGGTCCTCTCTCGGAGCGTGATCCTGTTCTTCGCGCTTCTTAACGACGACAAACTTCACAATCTTCGAGCTCGATTCGAAATCTTCGAGCTCAGAAGCATATTCCGCCTTCAATCGTGAAGCCATAGCGTTTTAAGAAGGTCACTGCCGGCCAGTTTCCACGCCTCTCAAGTCGCGAACAATTCCTTGCCACTGAAACCGCACCGTACGCGGGCGCCTCAACATCGCGCCTATGTGTAACGCACACCGATAGCTCCGAGAGCCACAACGCGGCCCAATCGCCCTGTCGTTGGGCACTCCGCCCGCCGGTGCGGCATCCCAGAGTCCGACTTCGGTTATAAACGTTCTCATTTGTCTAACAGGACTCACTTTGTCCCGTTTTATTCCACTGCCATTGGAAAAACTCGCCAGAGGACACGATGAAAGATCACTTTCCGGGAATATAAATCCGCCAAATTGGTTGAATGAATGAAGAGCAATCTGCCGTTTAACGAAACATGCTTATGACTCCGACGATCGCCAGTATCCTGAATTTTGCGGGGCCGGACATGATGGTAATCCTCCTTATCGTGTTCCTTCTGTTCGGCGCGAAGAAGCTGCCCGAGCTTGCCCCGGGGGATGGGTCGAGCGGTAAAGGAGTTCAGCTCAGCCCGAGATGAGATTGAGAAGGAGCTGAGTCAGTCCGGCCCCAGCGAGTAGAACAGGCAAATCTGCTCGAGATCGTTGGTGTCAATCCTGAATGAACCGGCAACTTCGCCAACCGGTGAAGCTACGATCAAATAGATACATCGTTGCGATCCCGACAACATCCGTTGGAAAGCCTAAAAATCGACAATCGAAAGAATTACGATTAGAACATCGTCATCTAACCCATGAGCAACTCACTTTCTTCGCGGGCGATCGGGGCCGGTGAGGCAGAGGCGCGCTTACCGGAGTCGCAACGAGAACGTTCCATCGTACTGTTTCAGCACGGAACACTTACCGTGAAACTGTATGCGCCTCGCGGTAGCGATCCGCAAAGTCCGCACACGCGCGATGAGATCTACGTTGTCATCCGCGGCACCGGCGATTTCATTTGCCCGGGCGAGCGTCGGAAGTTTGGGCCGCACGATTTCTTGTTTGTCCCCGCCGGGATAGAACATCGTTTTGAAAATTTCAGCGATGACCTTGCGCTTTGGGTTTTCTTCTACGGCCCGGAAGGCGGCGAGGCAGAGAAGTGATTTGGTCCACATGCTTTTTCGTTGGGGGTAAGCTCATTCATGCAAAGACGAATCCGGAGATCGTTAACTGGGGAGATACGACCGGCAGGCCTTTGAGAATCGTCTATAAATTGATGGGAGATCCACGAAACGTCGCGCACGCCAAGAAAGTCGTCCAAGAGAAGCATCATAAGCACAAGAGCAGTGCAAGGGATGGCTCTCCGGTCGCGCAATCGGGTAAGAAGGCACAGTTGGCAAAGAAAGAACAAACTGTCCCTGAAGAGCGTTCCGCTCCTAAGACTGCTGAGGCTACGAAGCCAGTTCAACAGCCAGATCCGACACAGCTGGAGAAATCGCTTGCCGTTCTCTCCAAGCTTAAGGAGCTGGAGTTTCACTCACGCGGCAATATCGAAAAGCTCGCCGAGCTCAGCTTGACAATCGAGGAGGAGCTTAAGCAAAGGACGTTTGCTGAAGCAATCGGAGCGGTCTACTCCGCGCAGGATGCTTTTCAATCCAAAATTCTAAAGCTGATTGAAGACTACGAGGCGGAGTGCGATCGCTTGAAACCGGCGGGATAATATTTCGATATCGACCGGTGGACGCAGTGGACATTGAGCCTCGGGGTTTTCAACGGAAACCGGCTAGTGTGTAGGTCAGTCCCAGCAATCCGCTGCCGAGCACGACGGGAACAATGTTCCATTGCCAGCGGAGCATTCCGACGAATGCAACCGCGCAAATCACAAGCGCAAACCAATCTACGCGTCCGGTCGCGGGAAAAATGACATGCAAGCCAAACCAGACGGCGAGATTCAAAATCACACCGACGACGGCGGCAGTGACCGTTGAGAGAGCCGATGTGAGCGACTCGTTCCCGCGCAATTTTTCAACGTATGGCGCGCCAAGAAAAATCCAGAGAAAGCACGGCACAAAGGTCGTCCACGTCGTGATGACCGCACCGAGTGTGGCAGCGAGAAGCGGCGTTAGGTTACCAGGCTGGTGCCACGCGCCGAGAAATCCGACAAATTGCAGGACCATGATGAGGGGTCCGGGCGTTGTCTCGGCGAGGCCAAGACCGTCGAGCATCTGTCCGGGGCCAAGCCATTGATAATTCTCGACCGCTTGTTGTGAAACGTACGGCAGCACTGCGTAAGCGCCGCCGAATGTCACCAGCGCCGCTTTGCTGAAAAAGATTCCTTCACGAAAGATCGTGTGCTGCGTGCCGAGCAAAATTCCGGCGAGCGCAATTGGAAGCCACCAAAGTAAGATCGACAGCGCGCAAACTTTTAGCACCCGCAAGAGTAACGGACGTGTGTGCTCTGAAGCATCGTCGCTCTCGGAAGGTGTCGAGCTTGGAGCGTCATCGCCCGCGACAGAAAAATATTGTGGCCAAACTCTTCCACCGACAAATCCAAGCACGCCCGCGCTAACGACGATCAAAGGAAACGGCACGCGGAAAAAGTAGATCGCAATGAATGCCGCACCCGCGATCACCCACATCATACTAGTCTGCAAGGCTCTTCGACCGATGCGAATAACCGCAGCGGCGACGATCGCGAGCACGGCTGGTTTTAATCCGTAAAAGATCGCCGCAATCCAGGGAATATTCCCATAAGCGACGTAAACGTAGCTAAGCGCCCAGAGGATAAGAATTGATGGAATGACGAAAAGGGTACCGGCGATGATGCCGCCACGTGTTTTATGCAGCAGCCAGCCAATATAAATCGCCAGTTGTTGCGCCTCCGGTCCGGGCAACAGCATGCAAAAATTCAGCGCGTGAAGAAATCGCGCTTCGCCGATCCATTTTTTCTTTTCGACCAGCTCCGCGTGCATCATCGCGATCTGGCCGCTCGGTCCGCCAAAGGAGACGAATCCCAGTTTCAGCCAAAAGCGGAATGCTTCTCGAAATGTGGGAGACTGCCCACGGCGCGATAGCTCTGTCGTTCTTTCCTGTAAGGAGTTCGCTTTCATCGCTTTTGCAAAAATGAGTAAAGCGCGTCAAAACACTCAAACCCGCGACGAAGGATCTCCCCATCGGGCAATCCCTCTTTTGCCCAACCTTTCAAGACGCGATCAATACCGATGCACTCTGAGCGCTGGAACTTCTCGTCTTCGAGATCGGCATCATGAATCATTTCGGCGATTTTTCTGATCGCCTTGTCCTCGATGCCGAAGCGTCGAATCAGTGTTTCGAATGTGCAGCAATCGCCATGATGGGAGAACTCTACGTCCACCATGTCGAACGGAAGGACCTCGCGATTCGGCGGAACTACCGCGGCGAAAACAAACTTAGCTCGAGGATCGATGAATCTGCGGATTAACCATGCTGATCCGACACGGTCGATTTCGGGACGAGGTCGTGTCAGCCAGGTTTTGCCGCGGTAATTTTTCGGGTCGAGGCGCGGCAGCGTTTTCTTCCGTGCGCCTTCAGCGCGTCGCAGCAGCATTTGCACGTCCTGTCCTCGCGCGCTCTGAAAAAAATCGATATCACGGATTGCTCGGAACTGACGCGTGAGACGTTCAAGTTCTGCCGCCTTTGTCTCGGGATCGGTTTTTCTGCCGCGTGTCAAAAAGCCATGCAACGACTTTTTGATCACGCCGTATTCTTCGTCACGGGCGCGGTTAAAAAGCGCAATCAGTTTCTCATTCGATAATCCCTCGATTTCTTGAACGCGAACCAAGGTTGCGTCGCCGCCAAAATCTCGAATCTGCTGGGTCAACCATTGGAAATGTTCATATTGCGGCGGATTATCCGGCAGCAGATATGTCGACGTTTTAATTTGGATGGCGCCGATCTTTTTTAACCTGCGCCAGACCGCGACGCGCTCGGTCTTTTGCCTAGTCGGAAGGCTGTAGAGAAGGAGAAGCCAGGAGGTTGCGCGCATACGATCAATGCCTAGAATGAAATACGTATAGCACGTCGTCCCTGCGCTTACATCCAACTTGCAGTTCCGATGCGAAACACTGTCACGTACAGGGCCTCAAAGAGGGGGCAACAATAGAAAATCATGAAACAAATTGTTACCACCGGCTTAATCTTCATCGCGTTCATTACTGCATCTGTCGCGGCCGGTCTCAATACGGCGCGCATCGACGAATTAACCGGCCTCAAGGGAAAGATGAATGAGAAGGAAGGTGTTTATAAAGTCACTTTCCCGCGCGACGACGTGAAAGTGGTTGTCGATGGATGGCCGATGCCACCATTCATGGGATTAGGCACTTGGGCCGCATTTAAGGGCGAAAGCGACAAGGCGATCGTGATGGGCGACACGGTTCTCTTCGAAGATGAAGTAAATCCGGTGATGTCCGTTGCCTTGGACAATGGATTGAGCGTGACCGCGCTGCACAACCATTTCTTCTTCGATCAGCCCAAAGTGTACTTCATGCACATCGAAGGCAGGGGAGAGGTGGATAAGCTTGCGACCGCAGTTCGGAAGGTTTACGACAAGATCAAGGAAGCGCGCACGGCAAATCCCCAACCGAAAGATTCGTTTGGTTCAAGTCCGTTGCAGCAGAAAGGTTCGATCTCAGCGGCACCTCTGAATGAGATATTCGGGATGAGCGGCGAAGTGAATAACGGGATGGTGAAATTTACGATCGGTCGCCCGGCGAAAATGCATGGAATTGAGGTCGCCAAAGATATGGGCGTCAACACTTGGGCGGCGTTTGCTGGAACAGATGAGAATGCCGTTGTCGATGGAGACTTCGCAGTGACCGAAGATGAATTGCAACCGTGTCTTAAGGCCCTTCGCGTCGGTGGCATCTGTATCGTCGGGATTCATTCACACATGACCCACGAAGAACCGCGGGTTTTATTCTTCCATTACTGGGGCAAAGGTGCGGCCAAGGATTTAGCGCAAGCCATCAAAGGCGCGCTGTTAGTCGGTGGATTGCTTCAAGTCAGTTCGCCATTGCCATAACCTCAAATCAGATCGCGGAATTATGAAGGCATCGCTCTTCACGATGATTGTGACGACCATGGCAACGGGTCTCGCCGCCGCTGAGACAGTAAACTTTGACGACATGAAAGCAGGCGTGCCGCCTCCAGGCTGGACGGCGGCACAAACCGGAAGCGGCACCGCGAAATGGACGATCGAAAAAGACGATTCGGCTCCGAGCAAACCGAACGTCTTGAAGCAATCCGGCCAGGCGACTTTCCCGGTGTGTTTCAAGAACGGCACGAACATCAAAGACGGATTTGTTGAAGTGAAGTTCAAGCCAATTGCTGGCAAGGAAGACCAAGCGGGCGGCGTGATCTGGCGACTACAGGACGTGAACAATTATTACATTGCTCGCGCCAATGCCCTCGAGAACAACGTGACTATTTACCACACAATTAAAGGCAAGCGCACAGAGAAAAAGCGTACGAAGATGGAGGTCTCGTCAGGCGCGTGGCACACTTTGCGTGTGGATTTCAGAGGCAATCATTTCACCGTTACGTTTGATGGGAAGAAGGCGCTCGAATGGGACGACGACACGTTTAAGAATGCCGGCAAGGTCGGCGTTTGGACAAAGGCTGACAGCGTCACCGAGTTCGACAACTTCATCTACGCCAGCAAATGAGACCCCCTATTTTGTACAGCACCTTGCTCGCAGCGTTCTGCCTTTATCCAACCGCGGCCAACGCGGAGGAGAAGACGCTGCAACTGAAGCAGACAATCCCGCTGCCGAGCGTCGAGGGACGGATCGACCACCTCGATCTCGACGCCGCGAATGAAAGATTGTTCGTGTGCGCCTTAGGCAACAATACAGTCGAAGTCCTCGACCTGCGGAAAGGACAACGAATCCATTCCATCACCGGCCTCGGCGCGCCTCAAGGAATCGCCTATCTCCCTGAAATCGATCGTCTCTTTATTGCCAATGACAAAGGTGGAATTTGCAAGATCTACGATGCAAAATCATACCAGGCGATTGGAGAAATAAATTTCAAAGACGATGCCGACAATGTCCGTTACGACAATTCGTCGAAGCGGATTTACGTGGGTTTTGGCGGCGGCGGAATCGGAATCATCAACGCGGCAGAGGGCAAAACCGTCAGATCAATAAAACTGGCAGCGCATCCGGAAGCATTCGAGCTAGAAAAACAAGGGCATCGCATTTTCGTGAATGTCCCCAACGCGCGGCACGTGGCGGTGGTTGATCGCGAAACAAGCGAGGTGATTGCAACTTGGAAAACCAACAGTGCCCTTGGAAATTTTCCGATGGCATCCGACGAAGCCAGTCACCGATTATTTGTCGGATGCCGCATGCCATCAAAGCTCGTTGTGCTGAACACGGAATCAGGTGACGTGGTTGCAAACATCGACATCTCCGGCGATCCCGACGATGTCTTTTATGACAGGAAGCGTCATCGCATTTACGCGATCTGCGGCGCGGGCAAGATCGACATCATCGAGCAAACCGACGCAAATAACTATAAAGGTCTGACCAAGATCGACACGGCGGAGGGCGCTCGCACGGGGCTTTTCGTGCCGGAGCGAGACACTTTGTTCGTCGCTGTTCCACATCGCGGTTCGCAGCAAGCCGAGATTCGCGCTTACCAAATCGAATAACTGCTTTCCACCACTCCACGAACTTGGACTTGGCTTTGCATCGACGTTTAGGGGCCGGTCAAAAATTACTTTGAAGCGAGCAACAGTTTGCGAAATGTCATTCTCTGCTGCCTCGTCGCGCGCAATCTAACTACACAATGAAATCAAACTTTAACCGCAGATATGATTCGTCAGTTTGGGGCTTGAACCTTGCAAAACTCTGCGCCATCGCGTTGGTCCATTCCATTTGGACAGCAGACATAATGATGGCCGGTAGCACAACCGCCTCGAATTATGAACTCAAGCCATTGTCTTTACCGGGCGCAACCGGCGTCGTAAGACTGGACTACTTTGCATACGATCGCTCGACAGGCAGAGTATGGGTGCCAGCCAGCAACACCGGCAGTGTCGACGTAATCGACGAGAGTTCCGACGCTGTGTCGCAGGTAACTGGGTTTAAGACGGGTGAGGTCGAGCTGCGCGGGCGAAAAGTCACGCTGGGACCCACAGCGGTCAGTGTTGGCGATGGCGTTGTGTACATCGGGAATCGGGGCGATTCGACCTTGTGCATCATCGACGCGCATAGCCTCGAGCGCGGAGGGTGTTTGCAGGTCGCTCCGCCCTCGGCGGGTCCTGCCGCGGCGCCGGACGGCGTCGTTTATATAGCCGCAACACGCGAATTGTGGATCACAACCGGCGCGCCACCGCTCGGGATCAGCTCAGCAGACAAGTCCATCCAGGTGTTTGACGCGTCGGATCCGCGCCACCTGACGCCGAAGACGAAAATTCCGTTGAACGGATCGGCTGAAGGTTACGCTGTCGATAATCAGCGTGGATTATTTTACACGAACGTTGAAGAAACCGGAAAAACGGTGGCAATCGACGTCCGCTCTCATAAACTTGCCGCCACTTGGAATGCCGGCAGCACTGAGTTGCAAGGATTGGCGCTCGACAGCGCGCGAGGGTTTCTCTTTGTTGCCTGTGGAGATCATGTCGTGAATGTTGATGTCGCGCGCCACGGAAAAATTATCGACTCGCTCCAAACCGGACCCGGCCTAGACAACATCGATTACTCGACCGACCAAAAAACTCTTTACGCCGCCGCTTCTCTCGCCGCCACCTTGAGCATCGCCGAAGTCGGCGACGACGGAAAATTTCATCTCAAAGCGACAGTGCCAACGGTGAAAGGCGCACGCGGCGTTGTCGCCGGCAAAGGCGAAACAGCCTACCTGATCGATCCGGCGGAAGGCCGAATCCTGAAACTAACACGTAAATAACACTGCGGCCCTCTTTTTCAGACCGGTCATTGCGTCGTAACTTTCGGTTCAAAAATGACCAGCAATGCGGGCAGAATGATCAGGACAAGCGGCAGTGAAAAGATTAGTCCCGAAATGATCGCGATCGCCAGTGGTTGCTGCATGGCGGCGCCGCGACCGATCGCGAGCGCGAGCGGCATAAGCGCCAGGATGGCGGCGAACGCGGTCATCGAAATCGCGCGCATCCGATTAATCCCGGCGAGGATCAAGCGATCTTCGCTGGCGGGCAATGAGCGAAATTCTGAGTAATAAAAAATTGCGATCTCGGTGACGATGCCGACGACCATGGTCATGCCCATTCGCGAGGTGATGTTGAACTCGGTGCCGGTGGCCCAGAGGCCGATGAAAACTCCGGCGACGGCGAATACCGGAACGAGCAACATCGCAAATGCAACGCGAAAACTTTCGTAAAGAAAAAGTAGAAGCAGAAAAACGAGAACGATTGCCGCAATCAAAATGATGGTGAGGCCGCGGAAGGCGATCTGTTGTTGTTCATACAATCCACCGAAAGTGTAGAGCACATTATTCGGAATCACTCGCGAGCTCGCGAGTTTGCGTTTCACCTCGCGTACAGTCGAGCCGAGGTCGCGACCGCTGATGCGCGCGGTCACCGCGACCATGCGTTTGAGATCGTCGCGCATGATCTCGGGCTGGCCGCTCAGCGGTATGAGAATGGCCACTCGTTTGAGTGGAAAGAGGTGGCCGTCCGGAGCGCGCAAAAGCAGATTGTCGATGTTACGCATGGTATCGCGGGCGTCGCGCGGAATCCAAACACGGACGCCGATCAGTTTCGGCCCTAGTTGAACATGCGTGGTCACGTTGCCTGTTAAAAAATCATTGAGCGCTTTAGTGACCGCCTCCGGATCCATGCCTTCTAGGGCGACCTTGACCCGGTCTACCTGAATGTTGAGAGCGTCCCCTGCCGGGACGATGCCGTTTTTTACTTCAACCACGCCGCGAACTTTCGAGATCGTATCGGCCACGCGCGATGGCAACGTCCGCAGCACTTGTTCATCGTCGGAATAAAGTTTTATCTCAATCGGTTGCGGCACGCTGGTGAGATCGCCGATCAAATCTTCCATTAGCTGTAAGAGTTCGACTTGAAGACCGGGAATATGTTTCTCGATCTCGTCACGGACATCGTTCATGACTTCTTCGATCCCGCGTCGCGGAAATGATTTTAAACGAACGAAAAAGTCGCCGATGTTCGCTTCCGTAAGGCCCCCACCCAGCTGCAAGCCGGTGCGGCGTGAATAAGTCTGCACTTCGGGAGTTTCCTGCAGAACGGATTCCACCTGGCGCAACAGACGATCGGTCTCCGCCAGAGAGGTGCCGGGCGGCGAAATGTAATCAAGGACGAAACCGCCCTCGTCCACGGCCGGCATAAATCCTGAGCCGACGCTTTTGAATGCGATGAAGCCAAGCAACAAAAGTGGCACCAAAAAAACAATTACGAAGCGCGGCTGGCGGAGAAGCCACTGCATCTTCTCGCGATAAACTTCATGTATGCGCCGCGCGAAACGTCCGTGTTCCTCGATCTCGGCGTCTCTTCTTTTTAAGAAAGTCGCGCACAAGATCGGCACAGCCAGCCAGGCGACAACAAATGAAATGACGAGACTGGCGGCCATCGTTAGGGAAAGCGCCTTGAAAAATGCCCCCGTAACTCCCGACAGAAAGGCCAGCGGCGTGAAAATGATGATCGTAGCCGCGGAGGAACCGGCCAGCGGGTTGGTGAATTCGCGCGCCGCTTCGAGTACTCGCGAACGCGGATCGCCCTCGCGTACGCCGCGCACGCGACGGACGATGTGTTCCACCATCACAATTGCATCGTCGATAATGAGACCAACGGCCGCGGCCATGCCGCCAAGCGTCATGATGTTGAAACTCATTTTCAGGACATAGAGAAGAACGATCGTGGCAGCGATCACAGCCGGAACAGTCAAGATTGCAATCAATGTGACTTTCCAGTCGCGAAGAAAGATGAGCAGAATGAAAGCGGCCAAGACCATGCCGATCAGGATTGCGTCGCGCGTGCTGTGTTCAGACGCGAGGATGAGATCGCTTTGGTCGTACCAATCTGCGATCTTCACTCCTTCGGGGATTTGTTTTTGTATTTCACGCAGCTTCGCCTTGATGCTGCGCGCGATCTCCACCGTGTTTCCCGACGGCTGTTGATAAACCTGGAAAAGAACGGCGTCGTGGCCGTCAGCGGTCACCCGGACCCATTGCGGTTCGGCCGAGTGTTCAACCGTGGCAACGTCGTCGAGCAGGACCACGCCATCTGCATTCGAGCGCAATACGGTGTGCTCGATTTGCTCGAACTTTTTGAAACGCGTGTCGGAAACGACGAGATAAAGTTTGTCGTACTGCTCGAGGCGGCCGACCGCGACTAATACATTCGAAGCGGACAACGCGCTCGCGACTTCGGCCAGCGTCATCTTGAACGATTGCAGTTTGTCTGGATCGACGGTGACCCGATACTCCTCGACGCGACCGCCTTGAACGCCGACACGCGCGACTCCGGAAACCGTGGAAAGCGCCGGACGCAAGGTATAGAGGGCGAGATCGCGCAGCTCGATGAGCGAATGCGAATCGGATGTCAGACTGTAAGCAATTACCGGAAACACTGTTGGATCCATGCGCTCGACTTCGAACGAAGTGCCGGACGGCAGACTCGAAAGGATTTTGCTTACCTGTGACTGGCATTGAAGCATGGCCGAAACCATGTCCTCGCCCCAATTGAAATTGACCGAAATCTCCGAGGTGCCGCGACTGGTTGTCGATCTTAAGTTGCGCACACCGGGAATGGCGCGCACCGCTTCCTCGACCGGCGTCGTAACCTCCACAGTCATCTGCTCGGCTGGTCGATCGCCCGCTTCAAGCGTGATGCGGACGCGTGGGAAAGTGACTTGCGGAAAGAGGGCGACCGGCAGTGAAACGCTGGCGACGGCGCCCGCCAGCGCGAGCGCGCCAAGCAAAAACAAAATAGAACGCGCATGGCTGTGCGCCCACGCGGAGAAGCTCATTTTTTTATCTCAACGGCCATGCCATCTTCCAACTCGTAGTTTCCTACGGTCACAACCGGTTCGCCGTCATGCAGATCGTCCGCAATCACTTGGATTTCATTTGGATTTTCCGCGCCGATTTTTACGGTGTGCTTCGTGGCCCGATTATTTGCTACCGTGAAAACCACAAACTCACGCGATTCGTTAGCCAAAACGGCCGATCGTGGCACAACCAGCGCGTTTTTCTCGGTGCGCTCAATCTCGCCGCGGACATAGCCATCCAACAAGAGCTTTGTTCCTTCAGGCAGCGCGACGTAAACATCGACAAGTCGCGTCGTCGGATCGATTCGCCGCGTAACCAGGCGGACGGTCCCTTGTACTTTTCCAGCGGTCGGATCGTTCAACGCCACGATCGTGATTGACGCGCCCTCTTGTGCCGCCGAAAGATCCTCCGCTTCCACGCCGACTTTCACTTCGATTTCGTTCTCGGCAACGATTTCAACCAGCGGACCGCCGGGCGGAACAATCTGTCCGTCTTGCGCGTCTACTTTTGCGATGACGCCCGAGATGTCCGAATGAATGCGATTGTCACCTCCGGCGCCGGCGCGTTGAAGAGCGGTGAGTTGCGCCTCCGCGTCGCGCGCAGTCTTTTCTGCGGCGCTCAAGTCTTGATTTGTGGCCAGCTTCAAATTGAAACGCGCCTGCGTCTGTTTCAGCTCCTTGCGCGCAGCTTCCGCTGCATTCCTGGCTTGCTGAAACTGCACTTGCGCCCCCGGGCTAAGCTCAATCTCAATCAATGGGTCGTTTTCCGTCACGAACTGACCCGGAGCGACGAGAATGTGGCGCACTCGCGTTTCGAAGGCGATTGAAACCGAATGCGTTTTGCCGGGCTGCGCCACTACGCTTCCATAAACGATCACTTTTTCGGTGATGGTTTTTCGTTCCAGTTTCGCGACTTCCACCTGTGGAACCGGGCCAGTCTTCTTCTCTTCTTTTCCAAGCTCGAATTGCTGCGCGATCCAGGCAAGCCCGCCGATGATCAACACAACCACGATAGCGCCGATGATGATTCGCTTCTTTTTCATCTGGGCTGCAATACTTTGTTCGTCGGCAGATAACGTCCTGAAGCGATTTCCAGCGCCGTGTGCGCTTCGAGCAATTGTTCCTGGAGTTTGATCAATTGAATTCGCTTTTGCAGCAAGTTGCTGCGCGCAGTGTAATAACTAAGCACGTCAGCGTTCCGCTGCTCGACCGCTGTTTGCGCGGAGCTAACGAGCTTTTCGAGGAGCGGCAGCGCTTCTTCCGCGGCGGCGATTTGTCGATTCAACGAACGAATGTCGGCAATCGCCACAGCAATATCGGAACGCGCCTCAAATACGCGCTGATTGTATTCATCGCGCAATCTTTGGCGCGTAGCGCGCTCGGTCGCAATGACGCCCTGGTTGCGATCGAAAATCGGCACATCCACTGCGATGTTGAAGCCGGTCGTTTTAACGTTCGTGGTATCGGTAGCTTTGGTAAACGCGACCGACATTTTAGGAAATTGTGCGAGAATCGCGGCGCGCACGGTCGCGTCCTGACTCTCGTAACCGCGCTGCAACCCAAGCAGATCGAGCCGGCGCGATTCAAGATCATCAAATAGTTCCTGCTCTGCAGGCGCAGCCAGGCGGCTCGGCAAAACCAGGCCGCTGCGCAAGGCGACTCTTGTGTCCGGTCCCGCTCCCAAAATCTTGTTTAAGCCGAGACGCTGTTTCTCAAATTCCTGCTCCACCGCGAGCATGGTTGCGCGCGAATCCTGACTGGCTGATTCAGCCGCCGCCAGATCAAGCACGGTTTTTTCATATGCATCGACCGCTTTTCGCATCGCGTCAGTGCTCTGTTGTAAACCTTCATTTGCTTCCCGCGCCTGCGCAGCCTGCGCATCCAAACCAACCACCCGATAAACCGCCATGCGCGCGTTCACCGCGATCTGCCATTCCTGCCACGCAACATCTAAGTCTACCGACTGGAAATTTTTCCGCGCCGCAGTTTGCTTCGGCAAAAATGGAATCAGTGCGCT